>Ga0315291_10001758_pt1 | contig 28760 bp, 23 predicted proteins | sample YL17G12_20_MG_FD_203070 | JGI IMG/M metagenome (GOLD analysis project Ga0315291, IMG submission 203070) | Sediment microbial communities from Yellowstone Lake, YNP, Wyoming, USA - YL17G12_20 | ecosystem: Environmental > Aquatic > Freshwater > Lake > Sediment | place: USA: Wyoming | collected...
GCCTGCGACTGCGGGCGCTGGGCATTATATGGCTTAGACCCAGCGTCCTCGACGCCGCTCGGGAAGCATTTCCCGTCGCCACCACTACAACGTGCTTCTATTTCACACCGGAAGAGTCGCCGGTGTTCGCAAATCGTTTCTTATGTTGAAGTCTCCCCGCACCTGTTATTCAAGATACTGTGAAGGGGTGTGAGCTGAACAACGTGATGGGCAAGTTTGCGGAGGGGAAGCGGGCTTAGGAGCATAAAGCGCCGGGACGACCGCAGGCGTATGAGGAGTGAAAATTTTGACTGGTTTCGCGAATTAGGGGCTGACAACGGCAAGACACCTAATTCCCTTTTGAAATCCAGCAAAATTTTCGCGACGAGTAGCCGGAGGGAGTGGCGCAGCTCCAAAGCCCGCTTCCCCGCAGGAAATTTGCCCATCACGTTTGAAGCACCCCCGCACCACGCCCCTCTACACTATCCAGAAAACAGTTGCACACTCCCTAATCTTCGATATGATTTTGGATATGCCGGAATTGGATCTCCCATTTGCGCCGCGTTACAGCTTTCAGGCCTATCATTTGACCGAGATTTTAAAGCTGAAGGAGATAGACCGCCTCTTTTCCCAGACTGTCATAACCCGCACATCGACAAAACTGGTCTATCAGGAAGGCGAGAGCGGCTATTTTTTCATCTACCGTTTCGGTTCCGTCGTGTTTTTCAACATCGAGCCGTCAAGGCAGACGGCGATCGTAGAAAAGATCAGGACGATCATCGGGGTGAAAGAGGCGCTTGTTACAAGTGAGGAGCTTTTTATCGATGTCCAGAAAGACGGCAAAAACGAAGTTCTCTTCGAGCGCGTGATTTTGGACAAGCTTTCGTTTGAAAGGGTCGACGTCTTGGCGTTGGTCCTCGCGCAATCGACCGCGCTTGAATATTTCGAGCTAACGGTGGACGAGCTTTTGAAAAAGAGCGGAAAGATCACGAGCGATCTGCGCGACAAGGGCCGCATGCGCATGAGCGAGAAGCAGATCAACAAATTCATCGGGACGTGCATGCTTGCCAAACAGGACATGGTTTCGTCGATGTATCTTCTGGATACGCCCGACGAGGCATGGAACAATGAGGTGCTGGACGCGCTTTACCGTGACGCGTCCGACATGTTTGAACTCAAAGAGCGCTACAAGACGATGGACCATAAGCTAAGGGTGATGCAGGATAATCTGGAGATCATCGCGGATCTTGTGCAAAACCGCCGCGCGACGCTTTTGGAGCTGACGATCATACTTTTGATTTTGGTTGAAGTAGTTCTATTCGTGTATGAACTTTGGAGGTGAAAATGGCGGAAAAATGCATGACCGAGCTCCGATACGAAGGCGGAAAAGTCGTCTCACTTTTCGAATCACATCCGCCGATAGACGTCGCAGGATTGTCGAAGGTGTCGGAGATACCCGAGGCATGGTCGCCTGTGCATCTTCTGGCATCTGCGGTCGAGAGCTGTTTTCTTGTTACCCTGCTGTCGATTGCTGAAAAGATGAAAATAGGAATCAAAAGCTACGCGTCGACCGCCGAATGTGTGATAACCGCCCCCGACGGCAAACATCATGAAGTCACCGAAATAATTCTTCGCCCCACATTTCATCTTGAAGACGATGCGGACCGCCTGCGCTTGAAGCTATTGGTTCAGAAGTCGGAGGAGTATTGCCCCGTCAAAAATTCCTTAAAAACAAAGGTAAGAATAGAAATATAGGGAAACTTGGTTACGAAAGGAGGAAATTATGTATGCAAGATTGACGTTTTGCCGGGTTAAACCGGGAGGGGTAGACGGATTTCTTTCCATCTACAAAGAGTCAATAGCGCCTGCAGTCAAGGCCCAGAAGGGATTCGGCGGCGCACACGTCTTAACCGATCACAAAAATAACAAGGTGATTGCGGTGGCCTTGTGGCAGACGCACGATGATTTGCTGGCGAATGAAAAGAGCGGCTACTATTCAGAGCAGCTGGCAAAGATCAAATCGGTTTTGGCGGAACCTGCAGTGCGCGAGGTCTATGAGGTGGGCATCCAGATACCGGCATTTGAAAGACAGGTGACCAGATAGATACAATAAGGTATTATCTTTCAAACGTTCATATCTTTTACTATCTGGGTTTCGGTGACTTACGGTTTGGGCTGGCGCCCGGTCCACCTACAGGTCCCGGAGGATTTTCCCAGTTTGTCCCCGGCCCGCCCTTTGCCCCCGGAGGGTTATTGTCTACGTCCTTCGCATAGGAAGTTGCAGATGCCACCATCAAGAAGATGAATGCGGCAAAAAAGAGCCAACCACCTTTTTTCCAAAGATTACACATAAGCGCCTCCTTTTATTACGTTCTTGGTAAAAGTCCCACCAACTGTCTTACTGCTTCCGCAAATTCCTTGTATGTTTTACCATACATTTGGCAATCAGGATCGCACTTGCGACATTCGGGCTCCAGAGAAGCAGCCAATAATCTGATGACTTTGGCCGTCTCCTTTATGCATGGCTTTATTTCACGCGCATATGCCAAAATACCGACATGAGGCTCATCTCCCTTTTCAATACGCCGCACCGTTCTCACGGGAATTTCAAATTCTTCTTGTGATTTATGCCGTTTCTTTCTCATCTCCGCAGTGAGCGCTCCAATGTCATGCCAAAATTCCGCCGCTTTTGGATCAGATATTTTTGTGTGATTTTGGGGGCCAATTTTGGCCGGTTGAAGGTCATCCATGGCCTGTTTCTCCTTATTTTTCAACTATTTACATTGTTTTTCGCCTAGTCCAATCCTATAATACCCTCTATATATAGTATGCAACTATATAATTCCGGGGGGTGGGTTATGAAGAAAAATCTATCGTTTGGGAATTATGGAAGTGTCCTGCTTCGATTCGCATGCGTTGCGATGATGGCGGGTTTTTTCTTCGTCTTGCCGGTGCGCACGGCCGGGGCGGCAACGCCTATTTATGTGGATGCGGCGATGCCTGACGATACCGGTGACGGCCTGACGCCGGCTACGGCAAAAAAATTCATCCAATCCGGTATCACCCTTGTGGACGCGGGCGGCACTGTCAACGTCGCGGCGGGGACGTATCAGGAAGACATAACCATCGACAAGAGCCTGACGTTGCAAGGTGCTGGAAGGACTACCACTACAATACTGCGTAATATCGCAGTAAACCAGGTGGTGCTCATACAGGCCAGCGATGTGACGATCACAGGTTTCAAGATTGACGGGGGATCACCTCCTCCTTATCTGTGTGACAATCTTATCAACCTATCAACTGCCGGTTCACCACCTTACGAAAACATAGAGATTACACATTGTCATCTTTTGCACAGTGATAAATCAGCAGTTAATCTTGGTGGAAAGGCTGTGGTTCCAGAGGATGGGACATTAGTTGGGCGTGACTACAAGGTTAATGATAACATCATAGAGTTTTTTGGATGTGGTGATGCTGGTGGTGGTGGTTGTTCTGATGACCCAGGCGGTATTGGGGCTTTCAAGGCTTTAGATGTGGAAGTAAAACGTAACACGATAAGGGATGCTAATCCCGACACTGGATGGGCCACATATGGTGTGACCGGTGTTTATTTCTTCGATTATACAGGTGGAACTATCGAAGACAATGACATCGCTCGCGTCTACGGTGCCGTTATGGTCAATTCCAATGTCGAGGAGACATGGGTCACCAATAACACTGTTTCCGAATCCCTTATGGGACTTAACCAAACAGAATCATTTGCCAAGGTTCACTTTACAGGAAATACAATATCTACCAAATCAGATCCAGGCTATTCTGGTCTTCTCCAGCGTGGTATTTCTCTTGGCGGTGATGGAGATACATGGAATTCATGTCCCCCCTACCCATACGAGCTAGATAACCTGCAGCACGAAGTATCAGGAAATATTATAACAGCAGGAGTTGCAACGACCGGTTCTCTCGGAATCCGAGTTAGACCGGGTATGATAGATGGAGATTATGGTGCCAGTGGAACGGTCACCGGCAACACAATAAGCGATTACGAGACTGGGTTGATAGTTTACGGAAATGGTAGAACCGGTGGAGATCGCACCAGCCATGTCCACGTTTCATTCACCGACAATAATATTACTGGTTCTACTACGGATGGCTCAGTTAGCGCGTGGACAGGGGCCGCCGGAAGCATCAATGCCGAGGATAACTGGTGGGGACATGTTACTGGACCAGATTCTATATCAGATAGATATGATTATGATCCTTGGTGGATTGCGCCATATCCGGTCTCGATCGCACTAACGCCGTCGTCGGCGACGATCTATCCGCAGGCGACGCAGCAGTATGCGACGACGGGCACGCTCCTCGACGGAACGACGGCTGACGTGATCCTCGAGTGCGCGTTTTCAAGCGGAAGCTTGGCGGTCGCGACGATCGGTGCGGCATCGGGGTTCGCAACGGGGGTGACGCCCGGGAGCTCGACAATCGGCGCTGATTGTTTCGGCGGTGATTTTACGCCTAGTGCGACGCTCAACGTAGCAACACCCGACCAGCCGATCGCGAACGCGGGCGCCGACCGCTCGATCACGCTTAGCGAGAGCACGACGCTCGACGGGAGCGCCTCGAGCGATCCGCACGGCTACGCGCTGACATATCTCTGGGCGGAGAACGCCTCCAATCCGGCGACGGGCCTCATCGCTCATCCGACCGCTGTCTCGAACATCATCACGCCGACGGCGGCAGGCACATATATCTTCTCGCTCGTCGTGAACGACGGCTATGTGTCGAGCCCGACCGCGAGCGTCACTGTGACCGTGGTTGCGCCGGAGGCGCCGATCGCAAATGCCGGGCTCGATGCCGTTTCGTTCGTTGGGGAACCCATCGTGCTCGATGGCAGCGGCTCACACGATCCGGCATCGCGCTCGCTCACGTACTTGTGGTCCGAGTCGGCAGGCAATCCCGCGGCCGGCCTCATCGCGGACCCGACGGCCATGTCCACGTCGGCAACGCCTGCCGTCGCGGGCAATTATGTCTTCACGCTCGTGGTCAGCAACGGCGTGGTCGAAAGCACACCCGACAGCATGACACGCTACGTAGCCGCGGCGGAGGTGGACCAGCTGGTAAGCGCATCCGATGGCGGCACGATTAGCGTGACGAATGCATCGAGCCCGTTATACGGCCTCACGCTGGAGATCCCGGGGGGCGTGCTCTCCGAGGATACGGAGATCAAGGTGGGGGTCATTGAGAATCCGCCGACGCTCGATCCGGACCTTGGAGCCACAATGAGTGTGGCCATCGCGTTCGGCCCGGACGGACTCCATTTTAGTACGCCCATCATCGCGTACATCCCGGTGAGCAGGGCGGATCTGGAAGCTGCGGGTTGGGGTCGAGAAAACACCTTCGTCTTCGTGTATGAAGGCGAAACGCGGCAGTGGACGGCGATTCCGGTCCTTGCAATCGACACGGCAAATCTGCTGCTGAAGATTGAAATTTCGCACTTTTCAATTTACCAGTCCGGCTACGGCACCGCGGCTGAATCAGGCGGTTGCGCACTGGTGGGTGCGTCCGGCGGCTCGGCTTCCGTGGCGATGGCAGTAATGTTGTTGACGGCGGCGGGTCTTGTCATCGTCGTGAGAAGACTGAATTAGCCTCTTTTCAGTTTTTTGTATTTGATGCGGTGGACGTCCCGGGCCGCATCGCCAAAACGGCGGATGCGGTCGGCCTCGTAGTCGGCAAAGTTCCCCTCGAACCAGACAACCCGCGAATCGCCTTCAAAGGCCAGGATATGCGTGGCAACGCGGTCTAAGAACCAGCGATCGTGGCTGATGATGACGGCACAGCCTGCAAAATTTTCCAGCGCCACCTCAAGGGCGCGAAGCGTGTTCACGTCAAGATCGTTGGTCGGTTCGTCCAAAAGCAGAACATTGCCGGCATCCTTGAGCGTCACGGCAAGATGGACACGGTTCCTTTCGCCGCCGGATAAAATTTTGACCTGCTTTTGCTGGTCGGTTCCGGAAAAATTGAACCTCGCGACGTAAGCGCGGGAATTGATCTCACGGCTGCCCAAAGTTATCGTTTCCGAACCGCCCGATATGCATTCCCAAACGGTGCGTTCATCATTAGGGGCAAAGCGGTCCTGCCGGACATAGCCCAGCCGGACCGTATCTCCGATTTTAAATGTGCCGCTGTCCGGTTTTTCCAGCTCCATGATTATTTTGAAAAGGGTCGTTTTACCCGCCCCGTTGGGCCCGATGACGCCGACAATGCCGCCTTGCGGCAGCGAGAAGTTCATGTTTTCAAAAAGGAGATTATCGCCATAGGCCTTTGAAACATCTTTGGCCTCTATGACGGAGGCGCCCAGGCGGGGCCCCGGCGGAATATAAATTTCGATATCTTCTTCGAGTCTGTCACGGTCCTGCTTCAAAAGGTTTTCGTAATTCGTGATGCGGGCCTTGCTCTTGGCGCGGCGGGCGGAAGGGGACTGGCGGATCCATTCCAATTCGCGGTCCACGGTTCTCAAGCGCTTCCGGTCGGACCGCTCATCGCGCGCCAGACGCTCCTCTTTTTGCTCCAGCCATGACGAATAGTTTCCCTTCCATGGGATTCCGTAGCCGCGATCCAGCTCCAATATCCATCCGGCAACGTTGTCCAGAAAATAACGGTCGTGAGTGACCGCGATGACGGTTCCTTTATACTCTTTCAGATGGCGTTCCAGCCACCAGACCGATTCGGCGTCCAGATGGTTGGTCGGTTCATCGAGCAGCAAGATGTCCGGCTCTTTCAAAAGCAAACGGCACAAGGCGACGCGGCGTTTTTCGCCGCCGGAGAGAGTTTCTATCAACGCATCGTCCGGCGGACAGCGCAGGGCGTCCATCGCGAATGCCAGACGATCGTCCAGGTTCCACGCATCCGCATGGTCGAGCTTCTCTTGCACCTTGGCCTGCCGCTCGAGGAGTTTTGTCATTTCATCGTCGGACATCGGGTTCGCGAACGCATTGTTGATCGCTTCGAATTCTTTCAGAAGATCGACGATTTCCTGCACACCCTCGGAAACCGCTTCTTTGGCCGTTTTCTTCGGATCAAGCATCGGTTCCTGCTCCAAAAAACCGATGCTATAATCCTTCCCGAAATGGACCTCCCCGTTATAGCCGTCGTCGACACCGGCGATGATCTTCAAAAGCGAACTTTTGCCGGAACCGTTAAGCCCCAGCACCCCTATCTTTGCGCCGTAATAGAAGCCCAAAGATATATCTTTCAGGACCTGCTTTTTGGGCGGATGCACCCTGCTCACCTGGTGCATTGAAAAGATTACTTTGCGTGATTCATTTTCCTGGTTTGACATGGTGATTGCTTCCTTCCAGTTCGGCCCAGCGTTTGTAGAGGCGGTCTATCTCGGATTCGAGCCCTGCAATTTCGGGCATCAGTTCCGCAAGGCGCGCGGCATTGCTGACGACATCAGGAAGCTCGCTTTCGGCCCGCAGCTTTTGGAGTCTGGCTTCGGCCTCATGAATTTTCTCTTCCATATGATCGAATTCGTACTGTTCCTTGAAACTCCGCTTGCGTTTAGCGGCCGGCGGGGGAGTCGGAGCCGTTTTTTTGCGCGCGCCGCCGGCCGGTGCGCGTTTTGCGGCCTGCTCATAGGCATACGCCCGCTCCCATTGTCCCAAACTCGCAAATGACACGATCCTCCCTGCGTTCGGGCCGTCCGGTTCGCCGAAGGCAAGAAGGTTGTTCGCCACCTGATCCAAAAAATACCGGTCGTGGGTCACAAGGATCACGGCGCCGGGGAATTCCAGTAAACACTGCTCCAGAACCTCAAGAGTCGCCATATCGAGATCGTTGGTCGGTTCGTCCAGGATCAACACGTTGGCCTCTTTGAGCATCAGCCTTGCAATGAGGAGACGGCTCTGCTCGCCGCCGGAGAGCCTGCCCACTTCCATGTTCATCTGCAGCCGGCTGAAATTAAAACGGTCAAGATAGCTCCGCAAATGGACATAATTGCCGCGATACTTCACGTGATCGCCCGCAGGAGAGATCGTCTGCGCAACCGTGGCATTCGTGTCCAGCGTCTCGCGGTTTTGTTCAAAATAGACCACCTGAAGTTGATCGGAACGATTCACCCGACCGGCATCGGGTTCCTCTTGCCCGACCAAAACTCTTATCAGCGTCGTCTTGCCGCAACCGTTCGCGCCCAAAAGCCCGAGACGCAGGCCCGGCGTTATCAATAGATCGACGTTTTTGAAGAGGACGCGGCCGTCGTAGGATTTGGCAATGCCGTTTGCCTCGATCAATTTTTTCGGGTTGCGTTCGCTGGAGTGGAAATCAAACCGGGCGGTCCATACGATATTGCGGTATTCCAAATCCGCCACTTCCTGCTTTAGTTCCCCCGCCTGCTTTATGCGCGCATACTGCTTGGTGCTGCGGGCGCGGGCACCCTGGCGCAGCCATTCGGTTTCGCGCCGGAGCGTGTTTTTCAGCGCAAGCTCCCTGTTCTCCTGGCCCGCCATCAGCTGTTCTTTGCTTTCCAGATAATCCGCATAGTCACCATGGATGCTCAAGAGACCGTCCTGATTTCTGCGGTCCAATTCCAGGATACGGTTCGAAACGCGCTGCAGGAAAAGACGATCGTGGGTGACGGTCACAATCGCAAAAGGCGCGTTCGCAAGAAAATCCTCCAGCCACATGATGCTTTCCACGTCCAGATGATTGGTCGGCTCGTCCAAGAGAACAAGATCGTGGTCCCCGACCAGCACTCGGGCGAGCGCAACGCGCTTCTTCCAGCCGCCGGATAGTTGCGCCACAGGCGTATCTCCGCCAACCCCGCTTCGCCCGTCCAGGCAGAAACGCGACATGTATTCATGCACCACCGAAATGTGCGCCCAGTCATGTGCGCCCGTCACGCCTGCAGTGATCTCGCCTTCCACAGTGGCGTCGGGGGGGGATGCGGGGACCTGCTCCAGCATTCCCACCTTTAAACCGCGCTGCCTGGATATCGTTCCATCGTCTTGCGTATCGAGGCCCGCCATGATTCTAAGCAGCGTCGATTTGCCCGCTCCGTTTGGGCCGATGAGCCCGATCCTCTCGCCGCTTTCGATGGCAAAGCTGATGCCGTCGAATAGCGGCCTTGCGGCATATGCCTTCTTCAATTGCGTGCAGCTCAAAATCGCGCCCATGTTTTTTAATAACTCACCGGCGGCCCTTTTGACCAGCTAAAATTAGGATACTAAGGAGAGCACATTATACTTTGCAGATTGCAACGCCAATGAGCCGAGACAAGGAAGATGAGCAAAAAGCGCGGAGGCGTAGTAGTAAGGGGGGACGGTCGAAAAAGCGGTCCGCGGGAGAAATATTTCCGCCGTTTTGATGGACAAGCCGCGGATAATGGTATAGTGGCGGCATCACAGTGCCAATCCAGCGCAATCCCGCCAGAAAGCTTCTACTCATCGCCCCGGCAAGTTTGGAAGTCCGGATAGCAAAAGGTAAGTATGCGCATCACCTTAGCCTCGCGATGGTGGCGGGCCTCGCCACGCCCTTTTTCGACGAGATCAGGATCGTGGAAGAGACCTTTGAAAAACTCGATCTCGACGAAACAGCGGACCTTGTCGGCATCACGATGATGACCTGTCAGGCCCCGCGCGGTTACCGGCTGGCGGATCATTTCCGCAAGAAAGGCATTCCGACAATTTGCGGAGGAAGCCACGCCTCGTTCATGGTCTCCGAGTGCGAAAAACATTTCGATTCCGTGGTCGTCAACGAGGCCGAGCTGCTTTGGCCGGAAATCATGGCGGATTTTCGGGCCGGGAAACTCAAGCCGGTCTATCGCACCGACAAGTTCGCCGATCTTAAGGATCTGCCCATGCCCCGCAAGGACCTGTTTTTAAAGGGGTGCACCACGCTCAATACGGAGGTCATTCAAGCCAGCCGCGGTTGTCCGCTCGGATGCAATTTTTGCACGGTGACAAAAATGTACGGCAGGGAGCATCGAACCCGTCCCGTGGAACACGTGATAGAGGAGATGAGGCGTTTCCCATCGCGCATTTTCTTTTTTGTGGATGACAATATTTTTTTATCAAAAGAATACGCGTACAAACTTTTTGAAGCGCTCATACCGCTTAAAATCAAATGGGGCTCACAGGGCTCGCTGGAAATGATCGCGCGCGACGAAAAGTTGCTGAAGCTCGCGGTGGCCTCGGGCTGCATCAGCCTTTTCGTGGGGATCGAGTCCATCGATCAGGAAACGCTTAACATGGCAAATAAGTCGTTCAACAAGGTCAAAAATTACGAAAATAATATCCGCAGGATCACGCGGGCGGGCATCAACGTCGTGGGCGCTTTTATTTTTGGTTTCGATCAGGACACAAAAACGACGCTCGACAAAATTTATGATTTTGCAATGCACAACCGTCTGGCGCTCGTGAACACAGGTATCATGACGCCTTTCCCCGGCACCGCCTTTTTTGACAAGGCAATGCGTGAGAGAAGAATTGCCGATTTCAACTGGGAGCTATATACCGGCGCAAATCTTGTGTGCCGCCACCCAACGATGAGCAAGGAAGAGATAGAGGGGTTACACTTGAGCTTCCCAATGAAGTTTTACTCATGGCGCTCGATTCTAAAACGCTTCTGGGCCAATAGGTCGCATCCGCTATACTATTTTACAATGAATCTCGCCCATCGATGGCGAACCCGCCGCCGCAAACCTCAAGGGTAAATTCCGGGGACGCATTTAATTCAATAGAGGTAATAAGCGCTGTTGCTCGTTGCTCCGCCGACGGTCACGTTCACCGCCACCGTGCTCCCGGCCGCTCCCGCCGGGGCCTTGACCACGATCCTGTTTGCGGACCATGACTGGATCTGGTCAGCCTCTGTTCCTCCGAAGGAGACCGTGCTCGTCCCTTGTGTGTCGCCGAAGTTGGCGCCTGAAATCGTCACCTCCGTGCCCGCCCCGGAGCCGAAGGGCCATATTATGGTGATGAGCGGTCCGCAGCCTGTTCCGGACGTGAAGAAGATGGAGCTGTTCGTCGAGAAGAGCGCCGGCACGTCGTCGATCAATAGATCGTAGAGCTGCGGAAATACGCCTGCACCATATTCGAACCCTGTGGGATAGATGGCATGGACCTTCAGGCGATATGCCTGGCACGCCGTGAGCCCTGGGAACGTGTCGTCGGCTGTCGGCACTGTCATGCTGGTGGTGCCTGCCGGTGCCAGGCCCTGCCACACGACCTGGTCGTCGATCACAGTGCCGTTCACCAGGACAGTTCCCAGCGTCACGAAGTATGCAGAGGCGCCGCTTGCCTCCCCCCACGAGATCGGAAGCCCATCGGCAGGCGTGACGGTCGAACCCGCGGAAGGGGAGAGCCCCTGGGGCGTGGGCAAAAGCGAATCCACGGTCAGCGCCTGCGCCTCGTTGGAGAGGGGGAGTTTGTCGAGCCTTAAGCTCTCGATCACCTCGCCCGCGCCTTCTTCGTTGGAGAATCCGTTCACGCTGATGTAGTCGGTGCCGAAGAAGGCAGAACCCTCTGCGATCTCGGAGAGCATGAGCCCCCTGAACCTGTAGGAGTTGTCCGCGAGCTTCTCTCCGCCGATATCGACGTTTGCTGTTATGCCCAGCACGCCGATGCTCCCTGTGGTGAGCCTGTCGGTGATGCCGATGAGCGGTATCGTTGTTCCCTGCGGCATTCCGGCCGAGACAGTCAGCGTAACGGCGGTCTCCTGGTGCAGGTCGCTTGTCAAGGGTATGGAGACCACCTTGGGATTGTCGCACGTGTTGGATGAATCGAGCGCCACCTCTGCGGCGCCGGCCTTCGATAAGGTGAGGGTGCTGTTGACCCAGTCGAGGAGCCCTGCCGTGGCCAGGATATGCAGCGTCCCGGTGTAGCCCGGCAGCACGAGGGAGGACATGTCTGGCCTGCCGGGAGCTATGGCGTTGTTGTTCCTTAGGCATGCGGCACAGCCGGTGATGTCTAACACGTCTGTGATGTCATCGAAGAGCGTCATGATAAAGGCGACGCGGTAGATGTTGTTCGGTATGTCGTCGGCGAGAGCGCCCCACGTGCTGTCGTCTATCGAGATGCGCATGAAGCCGGTTGCCCTTTCGAGCGCGTTGAGCGTGACCGCGGCATCCCCGGCTTCAACCCCGTAGATCGTATAATTCCTGTATGCACTTGATCCTAGCGATATGCCGACCGGGCCGGGGAGGGTGGAATCGGTGAGGCTCACCTTGCCGTTTGAGTCGGTCGTGCCGCTCGCGTCCGCAGAGGTGCCGCCCAGGATCTTTGCCGCGATCCCCTGCAGCGGATTTCCGAACATGTCCACGGCCGTGATGCGGAGTTCTGCGCTGCCGCCGCCGCAGCCGTAGTAAAGCGCGTATCCGGCGAGCGCGGCCGCTAACACCAGCGCGCTGACGGAAAATATGGTTCGCTTACTTGTCTTCATATTGCACCCCCCGCTCAATATATGGCGAATCTATATGGCGAATCTATGGTGGAGACAAGGCAAAATAATTTCAGGGACACTTTACTTAATTAACAGTTAAGTGATGTGTCCCCGGAAATCATATCATTTGATTATTTTGGCTATGTTGAATAGAGTTGACGCTGTTTCAAATAAGGAGATGGAAAATGGCTAAATTCAGGATCCTTGTCGTGGACGACGACAAAGAGATGGCGGATCTCGTCGCCGCTATTTTCCAAAGGCACGGTTATCATGCCGAAGCCGTCAACAGCGGGAAAGAGGCGTTTGAACACCTCTCCCGAAAGACGCCCGATCTGATCATCCTCGATCTCATGATGCCGGGGATGGACGGCTATGAGATCTGCAAAAAGTTGAGGTCTTTGAAGGCGACGTCAAGGATCCCGGTCATAATGCTCACGGCCGACGATTCCCAAAAGGACAAGATCGAGGCCTTCGACACGGGAATAGACGACTATATCGCCAAACCCTTTGATATCGAAGAGCTCGTGGCCAGGGCCAAATCCCATTTGAGGCGCTCCAGCGAGCTGAAGCAGGCTGAAAAAAAGCAGCGAAAGCCGAAGATCAAAAATATACTGGTGACGGGCGGGGCGGGATTCATCGGTTCGCATCTGTCGAGGGCGCTCGCGAAGGCGAAATACAATGTCCACATCATCGACAATTTCTCCACCGGCAGGATGGAGAACATCGGCGATATCTTAAAGAACAAGAACGTGCGCCTGACAACCGGCTCCATCACCGATGAGGTCATCTTGAGCAAGGCGATAGAACGGGCCGACATGGTCTATCATCTGGCCGCTACCGTAGGGGTGAGGCATGTGGTTGAGAGCGCTCTGGACACCATCGTTTACGACACGCTGGGCACATTGCTGGTATTAAAATACGCATCTTCAAAAGGCATAAAGGTTCTCCTCACCTCCACGTCGGAGGTCTACGGAAAAACGAAACAGCTTCCCTTCAGGGAGGATGCCGACATCACGTTGGGCCCTCCGTATATACACAGGTGGAGCTACGCCTGCTCAAAGCTTCTGGATGAATTTCTGTCGATCGCATATTACAGGGAGAGGAACCTCCCCGTGGTCGTCGTCAGGTTGTTCAACGTGGTCGGGCCGGGGCAGGTGGGCCATTACGGCATGGTGCTCCCCCGCTTTTTCAAAAGCGCATACCTGAACGAACCGATGCACATCTACGGCACCGGGAAACAGAGCAGATGCTTCACGTATATCGACGATGCGATCCTGTTACTCATGCGCATTGCCGATTCGGAAAAGGCGTTGGGCCAGATCGTCAACTTGGGCAGCAGCGAAGAGATTTCCATCCTGGAGCTGGCGGATAAAGTCAAAAAGATCACCGGGAGCTCGTCAAAGATCATCTTCGAGGACTACGACAAGTTCTACGGGAAATTCTTTCAGGACATAAAGAGGCGCGCGCCCGACACGACAAAGCTCAAAGAGATAGCCGGAACGGTTCCCACGATAGGCCTCGATGAAATTTTGAGGCGGATGAAACGCTTCTTCGATAAACATCCCGAAGAATTGAAAAGGATATGAACATAATGAAGCTACTGGAAAAGATTGCTTCAAGGAAGGCCACGGTGGGCATAATCGGGCTGGGCTATGTGGGCCTGCCGACGGTGGGAAATTTTCTTCAAGCAGGTTTCAACGTGATCGGATTTGACGAGGACGTTTCCAAGGTCAAATCGCTCATGGCCGGCATAAGCTACATAAAACATATCCATTCTTCGTTGATACAAAAATGGCTCGCCGGAGATAAATTTCATGCCACCGCGGAATTCACCGAGTTGAGCGAGGCGGATGTGGTGATCATCTGCGTTCCCACTCCGATAAATGAGAACCAAGAACCCGATCTTTCGTATGTTCTAAACTCTGCAAGGCAAGTTGCCGCGCACCTGCACAAGGGGCAGCTCGTAATTCTCGAATCCACCACCTATCCTGGCACGACGGATGAAAATTTAAGGGCCATTCTTGAAGAGACGGGGCTCAAGGCGGGCAAAGACTTCTATCTCGGCTATTCGCCGGAGAGGGAGGACCCCAACAACAAGGAATTCACGTCAAGATCCATCCCGAAGATCGTTTCAGGTTACACAAAGGATTGCTTTGGCGCGGTGATGGCCCTCTACGACGCCGTATCCGTGCCGACGGTGCCGGTTTCCTCCACGAGAGTCGCGGAGGCCGCCAAGCTGCTCGAGAATATCTACAGATCGGTGAACATAGCCCTCGTCAATGAATTGAAGATGCTCTTCGATAGAATGAATATAGATATATGGGAGGTGATCGAAGCGGCCCGGACAAAGCCTTTCGGTTTTCAGGCGTTCTATCCGGGGCCGGGGCTGGGAGGGCACTGCATTCCCGTTGATCCTTATTATCTCACATGGAAGGCTCACGGATATGATTTTCACGCCGGTGTTGTCGAGTCGGCAGGCGACGTCAACGCGGCAATGCCTTACTACGTCGAGAAAAAAATATTCGAAGTCCTGAACATAATGCAAAGGACGATCAGCGGATCGAAAATCATCGTCTTGGGAATTGCATATAAGAAGGATGTCGATGATCCGAGGGAGTCGCCCGCATTTCCGATCATAGACCTCTTGGTGAAAAACGGCGCCGAGGTCAGCTATAATGATCCATATATACCGGTCTCCAAGGGAAACAGGCAATTCAGGCACATCAACATGCGCTCGATAAAGCTCACGGAAGAGGCCATAGCGGGCGCCGACCTGATCCTTTTGATCACAGACCATTCGGAATATGATTACGCCTTCATAGAGAGACACGCAAAATGCATCATGGACACGAGGAATGCGTTCGAAAGGCAGGGCATCAGGAGCAAGAAGATACACAAGGCGTAAAACCTGTTGGCTGATATGAGCTTAAAGAAAATTGCAATTCTTATCATCCTGCTCGTGTCCGGCATTCCTCTGTGTGCATCTGCGGCAGGCTCCGACATCGAAGTCAAGAAGGACGCCCTAAAAAATCAGCCTAAGGCTGAAGAGTCCGCAAAAGAAAGGGTCTTTATCTCATCTTTTTTTGACTACGGTACCGCTGAGCTCCCTTCCGGCGACCAGACGTGGACTGCACTTATGGCGAGGGCCGCCTATCTTTACAAGAACCTTCAGCTGCCATATTTTCAGTTTTCCCGTTATTTGCGGGGCGGAAATGCCAACTACACTTATGACCTTGGCGGTTATTATAAGATCAAGCGCTGCTATCTCAACGTCGAGACAGGCGCCGGAAGCAGCGTCGATTACATATATAAATACAAATTTTTCGGCGAGTTCAGTCACCCCATATACAAAACCCTATATTTGAGGGAGAGATACAAATTTCTATTATATAAAAATGAAAACTTCAACATTCTCGCTCCGGCTTTGGTATATTATTTCGGAAATCATTATATAGAAGCGGAATACGATGCCGAATTCTCGAGCCAGAGGGGATATGCGCAATGGGGTTCTGCAAAGTTTAATTTAAATGTGTTTAAAACTGCGGATATCTGGATAGGCGGAGTGGTGGGAGAACGCGTCTATGATATTCTGGCGCTTCCTTCTGCGGTAGATGAGTTCGGATTTATCGTGTACAGCGGCTTCAGATTCAGCCCGGTGAAAAATCTCTTTTTCAGCACGACTATCTCATATGCGCAAGAGGACCCCAGCTTCAAGCATCGTTCAATAATTGCGGGCCTCTACTATAAATTTTGAGGCGCAGCAGGCTATTGTAATGAAGGAGACATTTGAAATAGGGGGGTAAGCATGAAGAACTCCTACGTCCTGGTAGTGGATGACGAAAGTGATGCGGCGCAATTGCTTGCCACTCGCCTGAAGAAATTCGGTTTCAATTCGGATGCCGTCTACAGCGGAGCGGATGCGCTCGAGCATGTGAAAAAGAGAAGGCCGGATTTGATCATCCTGGATCTCATCATGCCGGACATGGACGGGTATAAGGTCCTTGCGAAACTCAACGCCAATGTCTCCACCGCCAATATCCCGATCATAGTGCTGACGGTCGACTCCTCTCAAAAAGACAAGATCAAGGCCCTGAAGATGGGGATAGATGATTATGTCACAAAGCCCTATGACATAGACGAGGTGATCGCGCGAATTGAAGCCATACTAAGGAGGTCAAAGGCGAAGGAGTTCGCGCCCCGCGAAGGCGGCGGCATCAGCCTCAAGGACAAGAAGCGCCTGGAGTTTTTGAAGTATCTGGAAGAAAACAAGATCGGGGAAATTGAGCCCGAGTACAATCTTCAATCCAGAAACGGGTATTGTTATAAGGTGGCGGCCGATTTCTTCAAGGTCAGCGATTTTTCCGAGTTTGTGGAGCTCAAACATCTTTCTGACAACCATGTCCTGAAGGCGGAGTTCTTCGACAAGATACTGGTATGCCCCTTTTGTTTTCACCATGATATCAACATCCGCGAGACTTCACCTGCCGATCACAGCGCCGACATCAGCGTCCACGACGCTTTCCATCACTACCGCTGCGGCTATGTCGGAACGGAAGACGAGTTCCTGCAGGGGATCAGGTATATATGCCCCAAATGCTTCCGCGAGCTGAAGCACGTGGGTGTCGATTATGACAGGCCGGGCAAAGTCTACGTTTCCAATACCACGAAGGACAAATTCATCGAACCCGCTGTTTACTGCCAGTGCAGGAACTGCAGGAAATTCTTCGATGCGAACGATGCGGTCAGGCAGGATATTTATACTTATGTCATGACGGACAGGGCGCTGGAGGTGATAGCGGAGGGAGCCTTCACGGAGATCAGCCTTGAGCAGGAGTTGACGGATCAGGACGTGAGCGTCTATAATCTAAGGTATTTCAGGGCAAGACTCGGCGAAGAGGTGAGCCGTTGCAAGACATTCAACAGACACCTCTCCATTATTCTTATGAGCATCAATAATTTTGATTTTCTTATCACCAACTATGGAGAGGTCGCCACCAAGAGAAAATTGAAGGAGCTGGCGATGATGTTGAAGCAGGGTCTGTGGAGCGTGGATATTCCGGCCCGCTACGACAAAAACGATTTTATCACGCTCTTGCCGGAGGCGGAAAGGGCGAGGGCCGAATCGATCGTCCATGCGCTAAGCGGCAAGATGCCAGACGGGCTTGAGGTCAATTTCAAAATCGTCTCGTTCCCCGAAGATGCGGACGCAGAGGAAACCCTGCTTGAAAAGCTGATAAAGAGCAAACACGTTGCGCTATGAAGTTGAGAAACATTAAAATCGTCGATCTGGAGCTTTTAAGAAATTTCAAAGCGGCCGAGCCGCCCAAAAGGAAATTGAAGGTCACGTCCGTGCTGGCAATTGTCCTGCTATTGCTCGTGATATCATCCTACATATATTTCGTCTTCTTCGAGGGAGACCTCTCTTCGTTTTTCATCTCGATAAACGAATACATAAAATACTGCATCGCAGACATCATGGGCAGATCGAACTGGCGGAAGTTTCTCCTCTTTGCGCCGGCGCTTCTGTTCGATACGGTCAGATATTATCTGTCAAACACGATCATCTTCTTTATAGTCGTCTTCCGGAGGGGCGCATCGTATGAAGAGGGCAAGCCGGATTTCCGTCCGTTCGTGAGTGTGATATTGCCCGCATACAATGAAGGCGTAAGGATCAAGGGCACTATCGATTCATTGCTTGCCAGCGACTACAACAACTTCGAGATCATAATCGTCGACGACTGCTCTACCGACATGACGCCGGCGATCTGCAGGGACTATGAGAGCAGGGGGTTGATAAAGTTTATCCGGAAGGAGATCAGGGGCGGCAAACCGTCATCCTTGAACTACGGCTTCAAGTTCGCCAAAGGCGAACTCATATTCCATTTTGATGCCGAAGTTGCGGTCCCTCCCAATGCGATCAGCGAGGCCGTAAAGCCGTTCAAAGACCGAAGGGTCGGGGCCGTCAGCGGCAGCCTCAAAGTGCACAACGACAGGAAGAGCCTAGCAACCAGGCTTCAAGCCGCTGAATATGGAATGGTAATCGGCCTGCAGAGGAGGTGGCTGTCGGCCACCCGCACGCTGCAGATCGCATCGGGCGCCTTCAGCGTGTTTCGGCGTGAGGTGATCGAGATGTCAAAGGGGTCCGACCCGGAACACGGCGACGATCTGGATATAACGCTCAAGGCCAAGAAGCTGGGTTGCAGGGTCGTTTTCGCGCCAAGGGCAATTGCTGCAACTAACGTCCCCGAGACCTTTGGTGTTTTGTTTCGACAAAGGGTGCGCTGGGACAAGTGCTACGTAAGGATAAGTCTAAGGAAGCACGGAAACATCGCCGATGTCTGGAGATTTAAATTCGCGGATTTTCTTATGTACGTGCTGGACATCATCTTTAATCTGCTGTTGCTGCTGGCCTTCCCGGTCTACATTGCGCTCATCGCGATTTATGTGCCCCATCTGTTTTTGTTCATCGCCGTCATCACATATCTCTTCTACACCGTTATGAATCTGTGGCAGTTCGTCATGATAGTTATTCTCTCCGATGCACCCTCGAGGGACTGGGTTTTCATGCTGTATGCGCCGGTTTATTTTTTCTATAGCCTCTTCCTGTGGGTTGCCAGGACGCTGGCATATACTATAGAGTTATTGAGGTTGAAATATATGAAGAGCGGATTTCTGCCTGAAAAGATATGGGACAGCATGCCCAAATATTAGATTCGGGCGTAGGGGATCAAAAATCATGATCTTAGACGACGCCTCCATGGCAAGGCACAAAATGGGCGGGATTCTCACCGCCATCCGTGAGAGCATCTCCATAGTTCTTGAGGACATGAAAGACTCATGCAGCGCGGACCAGATAAAGATACTGACGATCGGGAAAAAAAATGTGGACAGACTCATCAAGCTGACCGGCAACTATTTTCTCATCCAGAAGCTGGATGCGGGAATCATTGACCTTGATTCGAAGGCGGGCGACCTCAACAGTGTCGCGCAGGCCGTCTGCAGCAAATTGAGCGCAGAGGCCGGCCGAAAGGGAACCGAGATCATATTGAAACTGGACGATAAATTGCCGAAGACGAAGTTCGACAAAGAACTGATAGGCACCGTCCTCGAAAATGTGATTGGCAATGCGGTCGATTTCACCGATAAAGGCGCGATCGTCGTCACGACATCTTTTGACGGCAAATCGGTTAGGCTATCGGTGGCGGATACCGGCTGCGGCATGGCCAAACACGAGGTCTCAAAGCTCTTTGGGCGATTTGAAAAGTTATCGAACAATCAGGCAAGGGGAAGGACAAGTGACGGGCTGGGGCTGGCCATATCCAAAGGGATCATGGCGAGGCACAAAGGCAAGATCTGGCTGGAATCGACTTCGGAAAAGGGCTCGACATTCGTCATCTCTCTCCCTCTCCTGGTGGTCTAATATTTTGTGGAGCAGAAGGGATTGTTCGCGCGAACGCGTTTCACGACAGGCGCTCACCGCCGAGAGGTTAAAACGCCTCTCGGCGTTTTTCATTATGTTCCGCCATCCGCCTGCGGCTAGGATGGCGATGCGTCGTCGAACCCTCGGCCTCCACGTTGCGAATACGAAACAGCGTGTTTCGATAAGCGTAGTAAATTCAAATAATTATCAATCATTACAAACTGATAGACCACTTTTGAATGTCGGAGGAAAACGGACAAAAACTATTCTTGAGTCAAGTGGACTTGAAAATTGGACACAAAAAATTGGTGTCATTGCGAGCGTGAGCTCCGCAATCCCACTCTCTATCCCTTTATCCTATACAAACTTCCTTTTCTCGACCCTTCCATTTCAATTATATTTTCATCTTTAAGGCGCGAAAGAATGTTTTTGAGGGTGACGCGCTTGATACCGGTCTGCCTTTCCAAAAATCCGATGCTGACCGGTTGATTCGTGCGAATGACCTCAAGCGTTTTATCGGCAAGCGCCGTAAGTCTGCCCGGCTTTTTGGGGATCAATAGTTTTTTGAGAAATCCTATCTGCTCCCCAAGGACCTTCAAAAAAAAGATGAGCCACGGGTTGAGATCGGGCGCGGTTTTGAGTGTCGCCTGCGTCTGCCTAAGCGATATGTAATAGGCGTCCTTATTATCCTCCACAATTTTTTCATGCGAAGTGTACATGCAGAACTCATATCCCCGTTTGAGAAGGCAGAGATTTGTAAGAAGCCGACCCATGCGGCCGTTGCCGTCGCGGAAAGGATGTATAGCCAGGAATTTTACGATGAATGCGGCTATCACTTCGAGATCGGAATAATTGGGATCGCCTATGAATTCATTGTAATCACCGACCAGATCTTTCATCTCCGTTCCGGTCTGCACGCCGGGCGGCGTTGTTTCAAAAATGACCTCGCTTTCGCCGGTCGCATGATCGATCTTGACGACGGAGTTGGGTATATTTTTATATGAACCCCTTTGATCAGGCGGCAAAACGTCATTGGCCAGATAAGAACACATCATCTGGTGCAACGATCTTATCGTGTGCTCCGACACTTCAAGCTCTTGAAAGTGATCAAATATGTATTTGATGCAATCGATGTAGCCGGCCACTTCCGCCTCGTCGCGGTCCTGAATTTTTTTGATGTGAAGCCCTTCGAGCTTTTGAACGATCTCCTCGTCCGTTAAATGTGCGCCTTCGATCCTTGTCGATGCCCCGGCCGATGTGATGATCGTCGTTTTCTTGAGACCCGCATATATTTCGCGGTTCGCATCTTTTGATATCTCCCACAGTTCGTTGAAACCGCCTACCTCCTGAATGTATTTCAAGGTAATGGGGCTAAGTTGTGTTTTTAAGAGGTTCTTCATACCATAAAATATGCCATATATTATACCATAAGTCAATAACCGCCAAATATTATACCATATATTATGCCATATATTATTAAGCTTATTCCTTAGCTGTTGAACACAGCACCCCTCCCGTGCCCTCTGACTCTCTTAAGTAGCTTATTTACAATGGGATTTGGCGTTTTCATGAAAATTTAATGTCAGAAAAACATATACCTTTTTCTGACATAGCTCATGGTTTGCTATCGCTGTAAACGCATACAAATATGACAAGATAAACGACTGGCCAACCCCATCCATGGCTGCAAAAGTGATGATGGGGCATCAAAATTCCCATCCCCGCGTAATCATTGGAATATTCGTTCTGCAAAAATGATGATGGGCGAGGAGTTTTTATAGTCCACTATTAGTGGACCACTAATAGTGGACTTAAGAACTATGTTCGCTTTCTTTGGGCATCACCACTGGCACACAAAGGTCGAGATCGGAAGCACAACAGTGGTGGGGCTATCGCGTATTCAAAGAGAAGGCGGAATGTATCCGGTCCGGTATTGACACGGACAAAAACGGGGTATTCTTGAGTCGAGTGGACACAAAATTGGACACAAATCTTGGAGATCATTTGGCGGTATTTGTAAGCAGTTCTTCAGCCGCTTCGATGAACTCCGTGGCCGCCTTCACGATCTTCTGCGCGCCTTCACGGGTGAAATCCTCCTCGTAATCGGCGTTCTCTCGCATGATCTTTGCCACCTGAAGGGCGTCGATGTGTTTCTCTGCCAACGCACCCTTCTTCACGAAAAGCGATGCCACCGCGACCCGCAGACAATGATGCGACTTCTCGCGGTAGCCGGCGCTGTAGAGGAGGGATCGGGCAGCGTGAAACATGGAGTAGTAGGCCTGAATCGTGGACCACTTCCATCTCTTGTCCTTGATCCCGGCCCGCGCATTCTCAAGGTCGCCCCTTGCGGCCCTCAGCTCCTTATCCACCATGTCCTCTGCGGCTGATAGCCTGGTTATCTTCTTCTGCGCGATGCATTCCTGAAATTGCTGCTCTAGCTTCTTTCCCATAGAACCTTTCCTTTTTTGATCTCTTTAGACAGTGCAGGCTCGTCCTTGTCAAAGGTCAGCATCTGCTCCGGCCTCTTGATGAGGGGCTGGATCATCTCTCCGATGGGACACTTCTTTATTGCCTTCAGCACGCGATCCTCCACCGAGGTCACGATCAGCATGTCGAAATCGCTTTCAGAGGTGTGCGTGCCGTCGGCCCTGCTGCCGAAGAGCACGACTTTGGAGGAAAAGGGCTTGATGTCCTCGGTAAACTCGGAGATGGCGAGCATGTTGCTCAAGACCTTGAGCTCGGTGGTCAGGGTGTTCTCGATCAGACGGCTGAAATTCATCCTCCCGCGCGGCGTCCGCTCAATCAGGCCCAGCTCGGCCAGCCTGCGCAGTGCCATGTTGACCGCGGATTTCCGCGCGCCGGAGATCCTGCCGGAGATCTCGGTATCGTTCAACTCGAGGTCCGGATGCTGGAGCATGAAGTCCAAGACCTTCTGCAGCGTGGTCGAAAAGACGGTGGACCGTATGTCGATGTCCTTTTCCATTATTATGGATAATTATCCAATATTTTGGAACGAGGGTCAAACATTCTTTCTTATATTTTCAGAGTTTTGGGCTGTTTCAACAGATGTTGAAACGGGCCTTTATAGTGAAAATCCAATTTAAACCGACCGAAATGGTCGTTTAGAGCGGTGGTGGCACTGTCGCACCAGGGTCTGCAAAAGTGATGATAGGGCGCTATTTTGCATAGGTTCTTGTAATCATTGATATATCCGTTTTGCAAAAATGATGAGGCGTTCTATGCCCTATATCGTAATAGCCGGTGACGTCCATGGGGCGATCGGGCTGTTTTATGAGCAGGCGATGAGGCTTCAGGACGAACTCAAGGAACCTATCGAGGTAATCCTTCAGGTCGGCGATCTCCAAGTCTATTCAGAGGACAGTCATGTCGACAAGGCGGTCAGGGTGCACGGAGGACCCGGCGAGTTTCCCCAATGGTTCAAGGAGCAGCGCCCTGTGCCCATCCCGACGTATTCGATCCTCGGCAACCACGATGACGCTATGCTCTTTCATCGGTATGCCGGAAAGGAGATCATTCCCTCGCTGCATCTTCTCGCGCAGGGAGAGGTTGTCTCCATCAATATCGGCAGCAAGGTTATTCGCGTCGGCGCACTCGGCGGCAATTATTCACCAAAATATTTTCACTATGCCCCCGCCGAGCTGTCTCAAAGCAAGCGCAAGCATTACACGGAGACGCACATCAGTGCGCTGGTCGAGAAGGCCCCGTTCGACATCCTGCTGACGCATGAGGCGCCAGATGGCGTTGTCATCAGAGACGGTGTGGACTTGGGCCGGCCGGAAATCGGCGAGCTAATCAGAAAGGCAATGCCGCAGTTCGCATTTTTTGGGCATCACCATTGGCATACAAAGACCGCGATCGGGAGCACAACGGTGGTGGGGCTATCGCGTATTCAAATAAAGGGCGGATTGTATCCCGTCGGCTATTGACGGCTAGTTAAACAGCGGAGAAAAACGGACGAAATATGTCCATTTCGGAGTCGTGTGGACACAAAAATGGACACAAAGTATTGCATCTTTTCGCCTAATAATTTTTGTTTCTCTCTTGAATAGGGAGAGTTTTCCCCTGAATTCAAAATGAATAAAGAGAATATTAAATTGCTGATTCCAAATGATATTTCATTTTTAGTCGTTTTCTGAGACGTAATATTGCAAACGAAAATTGTTTTGGAATACGGGTAATATTCAGTATTGCAAACCCCCGTTGTGTCGCTCTTGACGGTATAATCACTACTTATTAGTCGCAACCGTCCACACCCACCCTCTATACCCCATCATCATTTTGAAATTGAACTATCTGTTGTCATTTTTCTGTTCTTATATCATGACAAGCAAGAAACTAAATTACTCCCGAAATATCATTGGACATATTATTTCCACGCTGAGTGTCCTCAGATTTGATAAATATCCTAAAATCCAATAATTCCAACTAGTAAGGACTTATTTTTCTTTCCATATAAATATGTTTACCAAAAAAATGTAGGGGTGTAATTTAAATATATACTTCAATTCTGTTTAGACAGAAGGCGAAGAAAATGGAAAAGCTAAAGAATATTGGAGACACCCTTAAAGGCTTAGCTATTTTCATCTGCCTTATTGTCCTAGTTATTGTTTTCTTGAAGGGTGCTGTATGGATTTCGACGACTATTCTGCCTTGGATTTCCGCTGTCAACGCTATTGGAATCGTTATCGGTGTAGTTATCCTTGTGCCTTTAACCTTAATTAAACCAACTCGTGTAGTCGGTGCTTTTGGGCTCTATATTGCGTCGTATTTATACGGGGCCACGCTATGGGTGTGGGGTTGTGTAATAACCTATGTATTATGGGGCTTAACGGGGCTAGTAGTCGGACTCGTCATTCTCGGCGTTGGTGTAGTGCCTATTGCGATAATAGCATGTCTATTTAATGGCATGTGGTCATTGGCCATTCAGCTGATAGTCCTCTTTGCAATCACATTTGGTGCTAGGATGTTGGCTGCTTACATGATTGAGAGGGTGGAAGAGACATCTAGCGACTTAGTCCAGCCGTCGTCTGAACCTACGAAGCTGGCACCTGAACTTACGAAACCGTTGCCTGAGTTGGTCCGCACGGATAAAAAGGTGACTGCCACCATAGAGAAAGAACCACTACGATATGCTGTGGACGGTGACCGACTTATAGATTGTTTTACGATGAGAGAATGGTTCGGTAATGAAAAGGCTTGGTATGAAATTCCCGACAGACATGTTTTTGACTGTAGTATAAAGTTAGGGTTGAATATGGTTACGACAAAGGAGGCGGCTATTAGGTTTTCGGGGGCGATCAACAATGAAGGGGAAGAGGCAGTGCCAGCCTTTGCAAGAGAGGGTGATTGTTTTCCGCCATACACAGTTAATTATCGGGACCACAAAAACAATTATAATACGATTTCAACCAAGGTATTTGAAAATAGAGCGACTGCTATAATATATGCTCAGCAAGTGACAATTGAAAGCTTCAAGGAGCGCGGCGGAATCGCGGCATGGCTAGGCAATGGATGTAGCGGAGCAATCTATAATGCGAAGGGAGAATATGTCTATGATGGTGCCGCAATGGAGGAAGCGGTGCGTTTATTTAAGACGCATCATTTAGTTTGAAAAGGTTCATGATTAGCTTTACTATCATGTAACATGAAAGAACGCCCACACTTAATACCGAGCATCATTGCCATCTTAATGCTAATCGGTTCTGTCGGCCATTGGCCATATGGCTATTATACACTCCTTCGATTTGTCGTATGTGGCGCGTCCGCATACACGGCCTATTTGTCATATGACAATAAAATCACATGGGCGACATGGGTATTTGGAATAATGGCGGTCTTGTTCAATCCTATCGTGCCGTTCTACTTGGGACGAGAGTTGTGGCAAATTATAGATTTTGTATCGGCAGTAGTATTTATTGTTGGAGCCATAGTAGTTAAAAGACCTAAACAAGATAGTGAAAAGAGTTAGTAGAATTGGGAATAGGAAAGTTGTGCTCATGGTGATACGAAAGAGCATTTGGAAAAATCTAGGGTGGGCTTTAGCTGCAACACCCGTGGCTACTTTTGGAGGACTTGTCACAATTGCTCTTATTGAAGCTCTGGGTCAGGCAATAACCAAATTACAACTGCGCGGTTACTGGTGGATAGTATTAATACTGGGGTATATCGGTTCGTTTATATATTTCACTTATGAACCCTATCATAAAAGGGATAACATAGTGTCCGCACTTATTCTCTACTGGGAAGACCAAGTTACTGAACAAGGTAAACTTTCTCCGCCAAAAGAAATGATGCGTGAATGGCTCATTAAAAGATTAAAAATATGGACTTGGTCTGATCCAGAGTTATGGTCCAGATACTTTCCAGATGAGGTTTATCCGAAGCGGCTTTTTGGTATCGTAGATGGCATTATATCTTCATTAGAGAAATAGGTGAGCAATGGTCATTGGGAGGGCAAACGTTAAACCCAATGTCTACAAATTGTTATTCAGGAAATTGCAATCTAGTATCTAGTCTGCAGAATTAGGAGAATAATATGAGTATAGAAAAAGTGCGGTGTGGAGATGCTAATGAATTATATGAATATTTAATCGGTTTTTATAGTCAGGCAGGTTTAAAAGGGTTAAATCAATTCGTTGCGGCACTTAAACCTTTTGCTTTTTTCAGCAGATCCAGAATGAAATCAGAAGTGTCTTTCCCACTCAGCTTTTTTGTTCTGACAATAATACTTTTTGTTGGTCGTAAGAAGTGCGTAGAACATAATTACAATGCCAGCATATTTGATCAAGCTATGATTAATGTTTGGAAGTATATTAAATCCGATCCATATTTTTCAATGGGGGATTTAACTGGAAATAACATAGATCGCTTTATAGAAGTATCAAATAAATATAAGCAGATGGCGTGTAACATGGATTATGATTATTTAGTGGAAAATCTATCCGAATTATTTACTGGTGAAATAGCATCTTCAATGTCAAATCCACCATCCACGGATTGGATTAGAGAAACTCTAAGAAAGCACGCCAAGTGGCTTATTGAATGTTTACTTCCACAGTATGATGTTCTTTTTTCCTAGATATAAATATTCAAGTTATACTGTTTATCAAATCCCTTCAAATCAGCCGCCAAATAATCCAATAATGTCAACGCAGTATTTGAGGATTTGCCCTTTCCCAAAACAAAATTGAGAAAGCTTATGGTGATTCAATTATAATGATTTATCAATTTATGATGGTCAAACGCTTGATACGCGATACTCTAAAAGTTCGTTGTTCTCCTCTAAAATGGCAATAGCCAACAAAATAAATACGTCCTCTATTAGTGAATATCTCCTCTGGTTTTACTATGCGTTCCCTTTCCACCCCCTCTCTATTAACGTATTTAATGCTTATTTCTTTATGCATTTGAATTGCTATGGAAATATCAGCGGCTTTTTGACTGCGGACTTTCACATCTTCGCCATACTCGTCCAAGTCATCATCCCCATCATAATTAAATATTCTACCATGTTTCGACTCATGACATGCCTCACATAATATCTCTAAGTTAGAAATATCATTCGTTCCACCTAGCGATAGAGGTATAACGTGATGAACTTGAAGATTTTCCTCGCTTAGACATTTGCTACATAAACGACCATATCTGTTAAATGCCTCCTGTCTAAGATGACCCCATACACTGTCAGGATCAATACTGAGCTTATATCGTTCTGAAACATATTTATTATTTCTTTTAAATTGCTTTTGAAATTCAAAGTAATGCTCATTTGTGGATAAATGCACAATATTGTCTTGAATGTGTTTATATTTCTCTTCATCAGCTCGAAGTTCTGCTGAGGGCAAATTATCTATTTGAAGCTGGAGCTCTACAAATTCCGTATTAAGCATTTCAAGTCGCGCTTGGCACTCTTCCCTTTCTTTCTGTGAGCGAGTGATAGCCTCTCTGCTTCTGAAGAAATTAAGAAAGTGATCGGGATTGGATTTCCACTCCAAGCTATAAATATCACCTCGGAGCTGACATCTCTGTGTTTCTATTCGATCCATTTTACCTTTGATTTCATATTTTAACTGATTCTCTTTTAATCTTTTATCTCTAATGGCCTCGTGTAATATTTGAAAGCATTTTGAATGCACTTCCTCACCTGTTTTGAGCGTTGCCAAACGTCCATCCTCGGATCCACACAGAATGCACGGCATAATATAAATTATATCATTTGTGAGCCCGCCATTACAGACTCCAAGAGGACTAAAATGAATTATGGTAAGTTCATGAAATAACTAAGATAAACGGAGGTATGGGGTTAGCTTTAGCTCGTCTATTAGGGCCTGTTTTCTACATATGACCTCGTCTATTATGTCTGCTTAAAGGGTCCACCAGACAATCTCAATTGGGAGAGGCGAGATATAGTTCAAAGACAATAGTCTAACTGTCCCTATTTACTAAGCTCTAGGATAGGGAGTTCTTCGTTGCCAGTTAGTTTTATTTGCCCTTTTTCATCGTCCCTAGCCCAACGAATTGCTATACCAGAACAATTTTGGACAGCTTGCTCAGGAACACCAAATAAAAGAAATGTCCCAACATTCATGCCAGCCGGTGTGTAGGTAAAATTAATAACAGCGTTTCCCCCCAATTCTACAACCGCTCTACTCATCACAATATTAACCCTGTAGAGATTAGCTTTCTTAGTATAGAGTAATTTTGCTAATGGAATAAAAGGCCTATCTGGCATTGGTTTCTGGTCTGAATAGTATTCAATTTGTCTAAGCCTTTGCATTTCAGGGCGATCATATTGCGATTTTCCATACAGCATTGGCAATGGGATTAAGAGGACTAATAAAATCGCTGTTATGATAAATGCCGCTGAAATGTGATAATAATTAGTCTTCATAAAACCTCTAGTCAGCATACT
>Ga0315291_10001759_pt1 | contig 28750 bp, 13 predicted proteins | sample YL17G12_20_MG_FD_203070 | JGI IMG/M metagenome (GOLD analysis project Ga0315291, IMG submission 203070) | Sediment microbial communities from Yellowstone Lake, YNP, Wyoming, USA - YL17G12_20 | ecosystem: Environmental > Aquatic > Freshwater > Lake > Sediment | place: USA: Wyoming | collected...
TTCACTCGAGCACGGAAACCGTCTCCCAGGACGACCTATCGATCCCCGAGCCCGTTTCCTGGGCCGCGCCGGATGGCGGCAAGGTCCACGGCCTCTACTACGGCCCGAAGAACGCGGCGTTCTACGGAGAGGGGCTCCCGCCGGCGATCGTCATCGCCCACGGAGGCCCGACCGACCAATACACGGCTGGCTATCACGCGAACACCCAGTTCTTCACGACTCGCGGCTACGCCGTCCTCGAGGTGAACTACCGCGGGAGTTCCGGGTACGGGCGAGACTACCGGCAGGCTCTGGCGGGGAATTGGGGGGTTCTCGACGTGGAGGACGTCGTTTCGGGAGCCCGATTCCTAGGAGAGAGCGATCGCGCCGATCGGGAGAGGATCGTGGTCATGGGAGGAAGTGCCGGCGGGTACACGGTCCTACGCTGCCTGACCCAGCACCCAGGCACGTTCAAGGCCGCGGTATCCCTGTACGGGATCTCGGACTTGTTCAGTCTCGCTCAGGACACGCACAAGTTCGAGGCTCACTACGTCGACTCCCTGGTCGGGCCGCTGCCGCAAGCGGCCCTTCTCTACCGCGAGCGGTCGCCCCTGTTTTCGGCAGAGCGAATCACCGGGCCGGTGGCGCTCTTCCAGGGAGAAGAGGACCGGGTCGTGCCCAAGAGCCAGTCGGATCGGATCGTGGCATCCTTGAAGCAGCGCGGCGTTCCACACGAGTACCACGTGTACGCCAAAGAGGGGCACGGCTGGCGGAAGGCCGAGACGATCGAGGCCTACTACCGCGATGTGGAGCGGTTCCTGCGGGAGCACGTCCTGTACGCGTAGAGCCCGTCGCCGCGCTTTACGTCAGCGGGATACGTGACAGGAGCTCCGATAAGGGGGGGGGCGATGGATCTCTACGAAGCGATCAGGGGAAGGCGCAGCGTACGCCAATTCAGGGACGAGGCGGTCAGTCCGGAGACGATTGAGCGGATTCTCGACGCCGCGCTGTGGGCTCCGTCGGCGCACAACGCGCAGGCGTGGAGGTTCGTCGTCGTTGGCAAAGAAGGGAAAGAGGCGATCGCTCGGGCGATGATCGCGGCAGGAGACGCGCTCGAGCGGCGCGGGGAGACGCTCCCGGGGCTCAAGGCGACCTCGAGGCTCGTCGCCCAGGCGCCGGTCCTCATCGCCGCGTCCTACGCTCCAGCGGAGCCGATCGCGCTTCAGGAGACCTACACGCTGGGAGAGATCTTCTCGCTCTCTGCACAGATCCAGTCCGTGGCAGCGGCCATTCAGAACCTCCTTCTCGCGGCACACGCGGAGGGGCTCGGCGGCGTCTGGATCGGCTACACGAACCTCGTCGCCGCAGAGCTCAGGGAGATCTTGGGGGACGAGGGTTTTCCCGTAGCGACGGTGGCGTTGGGGAATCCCCTGCGGATGCCGCCGGCGCCGGAGCGGAAACACAGAGCCAGCCGGATCACCGCCCGTGGGTAGCGAGTCGGTGCTGCCTGGCGCTACAATGGGAGATCCGCGTGACCCATTCCTGGGAAAAGGAGCAGAATGAAGATCCTAATCATCACCGCTAGTGCCAACGCCGCCGGACTCACCGCCGCCTGCGGGGAGGCCGCCCGACAGGGGATCGTGGACGGCCACAGCCCAGCCCGAGTCCTAAATCTCAATGAGCTCGAGATCGCGCGGTGCGCGGTCTGCGGCGACGGCTGGGGAACCTGCCGGAGTGAGCATCGTTGCCACATCGACGACGAGTTTCAGTCTCTGCACGAGTCGATCCAGCAGGCCGAGGGGTACGTTGTGGTGACGCCCGTCTACTTCGGGGAGCCCAGTGAAGTCGTCAAGGCGACCTTCGATCGGCTCCGCCGCTGCGAGGCGACCAAAGACGAGTCAGCGGGCGAGTCCAGCGCGCTCTCCGGAAAGGCGACGATCCTCATCGCGGCGGCCGGGGGATCGGGGCACGGTGCCGTGCACTGCCTGGCCGAGATGGAGCGGATCTTTGCCGCCCTCCGCGCCGACGTCTTCGACACCATCCCCGTGACCCAGAGAACGCGGGGCTACCAATTGGAGACGATCCACGACGCCCTGGCCGCGATGGTGAATGCCCCTCGGGCCGCCACGGCCGCTCTACCCCAACCGGCGCGCGACGAGCGGCATCACCGCCCGATGCGCGGACGCCGGCGCCACTGATCTTGGCTAGCGCAGGCGGTAGACCTCGCCGTACTTCTTCATGACGTAGCGGAGGAAGTACGACGAGTCCGGTTCCTCGCCCGTGACCTCCTTCAGGAGTTCCTTGGGACCGAGGATCCTTCCAAAGCGGTGCACCTTCTCTCGCATCCACTCCCGGATCGGCGCGAGGTCGCCACGGCGGATCCTCTCACCCAAGTCCGTCATGTCCTTCTCGAGCTTGGCGAAGAGCTGAGCGCCGTAGAGGTTCCCCAGCATGTACGAGGGGAAATAACCGAAATAGGCCGCCGACCAGTGCACGTCCTGCAGCACTCCGCTTGCGTCATCCTTCGGGGTGACACCCAGATAGCGGGTCATGGCGTCCCTCCACAGCTCGGGGAGATCGGCTACGGCGATCTTTCCGGTGATCAGTTCGTCCTCCAGCTCGAAGCGGAGCATGATGTGGAAGTTGTACGTCACCTCGTCGGCCTCGACGCGGATGAGGGACGGCTCGGCCACGTTGGACGCGCGCCACAGGGCGTCCGCGGTCACCGAGGAAAGCTCTGGGAACGTCTGGACGAGGATCGGCCGGAAGAAGGACCAGAAGGCCTGGCTGCGCCCGATCATATTCTCCCAGGTGCGGGACTGGGACTCGTGGATCCCAAACGAGGAACCTTGGTCCAGGCCGGTCCAATCGAGCTCCGCGGGGATCCCCTGGTCGTACAAGCCGTGGCCTCCTTCGTGGAGCGAGCTGTACAACCCAGAAAGCAGGTTGTCTTCCAGGAAGCGGGTGGTGACGCGAACGTCGCTCGGGCCGATCGCGGTCGTGAACGGATGGACGGTGGTGTCGAGCCGGCCGGCCGAGAAGTCGTAGCCCATCGCCTCTAGCGCCCGCATAGACAGTGCCCGCTGCCCTGCCGCAGGGAAGTGACCCTTGAGAAACGTGTCGTTCGGCCGTGTCCCCTCGGTTTGCAGCCGCTTCACGAAGGGAACGAGCTTCTCCCGCAGGGGGGCGATGATGCCCCGGATCTCGCGGCTCGTCATCCCCGGCTCGAACCCCTCGATCAACGCATCGTAGGGACTCTCTGTGTAGCCATAGTACTCGGCGAACTGACGCGAGTAGTCGACCATCTCCTCGAGGTGCGGCCGGAAGGCCGCGAAGTCCGAGTCGGCCCTCGCCTTCTCCCACGCCGACTCGCTGCGCGATCGCGCCACGGCGAAGCGCTCGAAGAGATCGGGCGGAATGGCCTTGTTGCGGCGGTAGTCCTTCGCCACCACGCGGACGCTGGCCCGGTCCTGTGGAGAAAGGCTCTCGTCCTTCTCCAGTTTCTCGATGTACCTGCCGAGCTTGTCGGCGACGGTCAACTCGAACGTCATCTTGGCCAGCTTGCCGATGGTCTCCGCTCGCGCCTCGTTGGCTCGCGACGGGATGTAGGTCCGCTGATCCCATTGGAGAAGAGTGAGAGCCGAGCCGAGTTTTCCGATCTCACGCAGATGGGCCTTGTAGGCAGCGAGTGTCCTCAACGTCTTCCTCCTTGAGAGAACAACAAAGTGGCCAAAGAGACCGCCCCGGTCGATTATCGCGCCGCCGAGGCGGCGCGAACCCGGTTCCTGAGGACGCCGATCCCGTCGATCTCGACCTCCACGACGTCCCCGGCACACAGCGGGCCGACTCCAGCGGGCGTTCCGGTGGCGATGACGTCGCCTGGCTCGAGGGTCATGAAGCTCGTCAGTTCCTCGATGATCCGCGGGATGGAGACGACGAGATCCCTCGTCGTGCCGTCTTGTTTGGCCACCCCGTTCACCCGCAGGGTGATGTGGAATGGTTCTTGGATCTCGTCGGGCGTGACGACCACCGGGCCGATCGGCGCCGAGGTGTCGAAGCCCTTGGCCCGGACCCAGTTCTTCTCCCAACTCTGGGCGTCGCGATCGGACACGTCGTTCAGACAGGTGTAGCCAAGGATTACGGTCATCGCGTCCTCGACGCGGACGGCCCGCGCGCGCCGCCCGATCACCACCGCCAGCTCGGCCTCGTAGTCGACGCGTGGGCTCTTCGGCAAGACGATCTCGTCCTCCGGCCCGATCACGGCCGACGGCGGCTTGAGGAAGAACATGGGCCTCTCCGGCACAACGTTCCCGAGCTCCTTCGCATGGTCGGCGTAGTTGCGTCCCAGGCAGACGATCTTCGTCGGGACGCACGGTGCGAGGAGTCTCACCGAATCGAGGGAGAAGTGTTCCTTCCCTACTGTGATCTCATCGCCGACGAGCGTGCCCTGGAGGGTTCTTCCAGCCCGCGCGAACCGTACGATCTTCATGCGCCGCCACCATCCTTGTTGCGAGAGAGTCAGGGGAGACTGTACAGCACCTGCGAAACGAGATCGACCACGCCGGTCCCAACGCGGCCCGGGCCGCCTTTGGAACGCGCGAGGCCAGACGTCCCGCCGGAGGCGAGCCTCACGCCAGGGGTGGTCGCGCTCTTCCAGCGCGAGCCGGATGCCGCGCAGGGCATGCTGCAAGTCGGCGTCCCTTTCTGGATGGCTCGCCGCGCGTGCTTGAGGAGGCCGGTGACGCGGATCCCTCCCGGGCTCGCTATCGCCGGCCGGGCTTTCGAGCCCCGCTCCGCGCGCGAAGGGCACGCGGCCTGCGCTTGAAGCCGGCCGCGCCGGGGATGCCCAGGCCGATCGAGGCCAGGATCACGGACAGGAAGAGCGCACCGTTTCCCCTGCGCAGGGCATCCGTGATCTCGCTTGGGCCCTTCCCCGCGGTGAGACCGGCCGCGGCCCGGGCCTTCGTGGCACAGGTCTCCAACACCGCGCGCTTGCCCGTGGCTGGGTCGGTGTAGGTGAGTCGAGCGCAGTTCGTGGAGAGATCGCCTGGCTTGTCCACGCGTGCGAGCACGGACCAGGTCCGGCTCTCGCCGGGACAGAGCCGGGCCGCGGTGAAGCGGAGGGTCGAGCCGTCGATCGCGCCGGCCGGCGTGGAAGAGACGTACGTCAAGCCGGCGGGGAGCGAGTCCTCGAGCACGAGGTCAGTGAGTGTTTTCCCTGTGGGGTTCGCGAGGGCGAGATCGTAGCGCACGAGGTCCCCAAGCGCGGCGGCGCGGCTCTCGCCCTGGCCGCCGTGCCGGTTGAGGACGACCTCGCGCGCGAAGACCGGCGCGAAGTGCTCAACGCGTGGTTCCGCCATCCCCGTGAACGTCTCCAGCTGAAGACCGGCCATATCCGCGACCCCGTGGAAGAAGGCGAGGAGCCGTTCGCGGATGAGCGCGGCACGGACCGGCGTTGACGCCCGAGCCAGGCCTTCGAGCGCGCTCGTGGCCAAGCCCAGTTCCAGCGGCGTATAGCGGGGGGAGACGACGTTAGGGTCGTTCACGTAGAAGCCAAGGCTCTTGTCGAAGAGGAAGGCGTCAAGTCCATCGAACGCCCGGCCGGCCAGCGCGGCGTAGTCCGCGCTAGGGAAGAGGCTGGTCCCCACGACGAACGCGCGGATTGTCGCGAGCCTACTGGCGAGGTCGACCGGCCCGCAGGCGTCGTCCTGCGCGCCCCCGGAAACGTAGCGGCCGCGGAGGCCGATCCGCTCATCGACGAACGCATCCCGCAGGAAGGACAAGAGCGAACGAGCGAGTCCGCGGGCCTCGAGGGCAAGCTCTGGCTGGTCGCTGAGGGCGTCACTCGCGGCGGACAGGGCGTCGATGGCCAGTCCGAGGTTGGCTGTGGTGACGCTCGTTCCGCGGGCCCAGCCCTTCTCCGTGTGGGTTGCGCGGTCGACGAGGATCCGTCCGTCAGGCGTTTGGTGACCGCCGCGAAGGGTCGACAGGACGGTCCGGACGAGTGAAACCACGAGATCGGGGCGGAGGTCGCCGAGCGGCCCGTCGGAGCGGAACAGATCTGCTGCGTGGGCATCGGTCACGAGAGCGTACGTCGCAGAGAGCCCCCACAAGAGGGCAATCTGATCGAAGAGCTCGCTCGACGCATCGGTCGTCGTCCAGTCGAGGCGGCCCTCTCTCTCCGTGACGGAAACAGCGTGCGGAACGTAGGCGACGCCCGTTCCCTTGGCGGTTGACTCCGCGAGATTGGCTAGGAAGAGCAGCTTGTCTGCGATCGATCCGGCGAGGACAAGACCGGTATAGCCCTCGCTCGCACTCTTGCCGACGAGCGTGCCCCGGCGCTCCACGAGGAGCTCTCGGGCCTCCGTGGCCTCTCGCAGCAGGGTCATGCCCAGGCTCGACCCGGTGATCGCGCGGTCGAAGGTCGCGGGATTCCAGGCCAGGCTTCCCGGCGTCTCAAGGCGTGGGCTTCCGGATGCGTACTCCAGGAAGATCGGAGTGAGCGCGACGGGGCGATCGAGCCCGGCCAGGCGTGCCCAGGCCGCTAGTCTCTCGTCGAGCGGCGCACGGGGGGCCGGCGCTTGGGTCGCCGCAATGGACCGCGGATTCGGACCGAGAGAGATCCCCATCGTCGAGTGGAACAAGAGCCCCACCAGATTGGCGTCGGCGTAGTCTTCCGCCCAGGGCGAAAACGCCTCGACCATCGAGGAGGCATACATGGCGACGTCCGTCTGATACCAGGGCTCCTGCGGTCCGCTCTGCCATCCAGGACACGCGCCAAGGGACTCCGTCTGCAGGCACAGGCGCTGCTGGAGGACCGGCGCTGCCTTGAGCGGAGCCGAGGGGAGGACAAACGGACGGATATCGTCCGTGTCGGCCGTGCGGTAGACGGGGAACGACCAGCTGGGCGCGGCGTAAGAGAGTTCGAGCCCGGCTTCCTCGGCCAGGGCGTGGAAGAAGCGGCCGAGCCTCTCCCGTGCCGGCTCACCTCGCTCTGCACTTGTCGCGAGGGCCAGTTCTCGCAGAGCTCCCGCGACCAGCCCAAGGTCAAACGGTGTGTAGCAGCGCAGGACGGCTCCTCCGGCCAGAGGGATGTAGAGCGAAGTCGCCTCATCCCAGTGGGACGTCTCGAGCGCGTCGAACGTTCTCTGTGCAGCCGCGAGGAAGCGGTCGTCGGACGTGGCTCCACGGGCGACGAGGAGCCCGCGAATCGCGCCGAATTGCGCGTCAAGGCTCCCGGTCTCGGCGGTTGCCTGCTCGGGGAAGGTCCCATCAGAGAGTTGTCGACCGAGAAGCGCCTCCGACTGCTCACGCAGGAGATCCGACGCCCCGGCGTGGAACGCGTCGCCCAGGACGTCTCCTGCACGAGCGAGTGCGACCAGCAGCAGCCCGAGGTCTGCCGTGGTGGCCGGTCCGGCCGATTGGCTAGTCCCCCCGTTGGGGGACCATTCTTCGATCAGAGCGCCGGTGCTCGACCGGTGCAGGACACGGATCGCAGCGACCGCCTGTTGGGCGAGTCCTCTCGCCAGGTCAACGTAGGTCGTCGCGAACGGCGGCTCGCTAGCGAAGCGTCCCGCCCTCGCTTCCCCTTCCAGGGCGATGAACTCGGAGAGCCCCCACACGAGGGAGAGCTGGTCAAAGAGATGGCTGGAACGATCCGCCACCTCGAGGCGAAGCGGGGACCCCGACGCGACTGCGGCCGCGTAGCTGTGAGCAATGTACGGCGTCCCGTCGGCGCTTTGGGCGACGTGGTCGGCGAGGAGCGCGACCTTCTCCGCCATGGCGTCGCTTTGCACGAGCCCCTGGTAGCGGTCGAGCGGGAGGTCGCTCCTGAGGAGCCGGCTCGCCTCGCTCGCCTCCTTGACGAGGCTCATGCCCAAGGCGCTCGGCACGATCGTCTGGTCGTAGACGAGCCAGGATCCTCCGGGCCAGAGCGTGTCATCCCGCTGCGCGAGTCGCGGGTCGCCTCCCGCGTACTCGATGAAGACCCAACGCTCGTTCTTCAGGTTTTCCACTCGATCCTGGAGACCCAGGCCGGCCACCTGTGCGCAGTGAGAGAGAACGGCTTCCAGGGCCGCCTGGGCCGAGATCCCCTGCGCTGCGGCGAGGGCCTGGATACGAGGGGCGAGCTCAAGGTCGAGGCCAATTCGAGAGGAGGCCGATACTTGGGCGAGATTCTGCCGGCCAACCTCGTCCGCAGCCGAAACGAGCGTCCGCTGCCAGGTTGGGAGGAGGGTCGCCGGGGAGATCGCAGTCCCGCCTGGCAGGCGCCAAAGCTCTTCCAGTTCGGCGCTGGCGAACATGGCGATGTCCGTCTGGAACCAGACGCGGTCGGTCCAGGTGCCACTGCCCTCGCACGACCCGGCACCGAGGACCGTGGCTTCCTTCGTCAGCGTCGGGGACTCGGCCTTGCGGCCGACGAGGGTGGCGAGCGAGGAGTCGTCTCGATCCGTGTCGGCGGGAACGGGACGGCTCTGGTCTGCGGGGATGGCGTTTCCGGCGACGTCCTTCCCGGTGGCGTGCATTGTGTTCAGGTACGTGACCCGGTCGCGCACCGCGTCGGTCGCCCGAACCTGGAAGGCGAGGGTGAGCGACTCCCCAGCGCCGAGGTAGGCGTTGAGCGCAAACTGAAGAAGGACTCCTGGGACGCCCCCCCCGGCGGGATCGTCCGCTGAACTGCCGCTTGGCCAACCGGCCTGCGTCGTGCCTGGCACGTAGACGAACTCCACGGGCAGGTTGTCCGTCACAGTGACGTGGAGCGCCGGGGCTTGGCCGACGTTCGTGACGCCAAGCGTGAAGATCACGAGGTCTCCCGGCTCGACTCCCTGGCCTGGGGCGAGGGACTCCCCGGCACGGAGGATCTCACTTACGGCCTTGCTCGTCACCAACGCGGGCACGCCGATGCGGATCTTCGCGGTGGCCGAATCGGGGAACGTGTCTCCGACGTCCGAATCAAACTCGGGGATGGCCGTGCCCGCGCCGTCCTTGCCCGTCGTTTGAGCGGTGTTCACAAGGTCCGCTCCCGGAAGGGCGGCCGTGGTCACGTGGGCGGCGTAGGTCGCGGTGAGGGTTCCTCCGCTCGCGATCGTGGCGTGGATCGCCGTGGTGAAGTTCGTGGCGCCATTCACAACTCCGAGACTCCCTGCCTGGGATGGGAGGGACACCTGATACGTCCCGCTTCCCACGGACGTGGCCGTCGAGTGCAGGAGCCCCGCGGGGAGCGCATCGGTGAGTTCGACTTGGTACGCCGTTCCCAGTCCGACGTTTCGGATCGCAACCTCGTACACCACGATGTCGTCGTAGAGGATGGGGCCCGCTGTCCCGACGCTCGTTCCGCCTCGCCGGACATCGACCAGGGCCTTGGTCAAGGCCAGGCCGGGCTTGGCGGCGCCGATGGCCGCTGGCGCGTGGTCGAGGAAGGCGTCAGAGATGCTGGAGTCTTGCTCAGGGATTGCCGTCCCGGCCCCGTCCTTCCCCGTGACCGTGGCTGTGTTGACGAGGGCGGTCGTCTGAGTGATCGCGCTCGTTGCTCGCGCGCCGTAGGTGGTAGTGAGCGTCCCTCCTCCCGCGATTTGGGCGTGAATCGCGGCCTGGAAGGAGGTGCCTCCCTGCGGCACCGTGAAACTCCCCGTCGCGTGGGGTGCCGAGACGACGTACGTCCCAACGATCCCCGGGGCGGCCGTCTCGTACTGCAGGCCGGCGGGGAGGACGTCCGTGAGGTCGACCTCGTAGGCCGTGCCTCCGCCGACGTTCGTGATCGTCACCCGGTAGAGGAGGACGTCGCCCGGCTCGACCGGGCCCGAGCTGCCGATGCTTGAGCCGTTCCGCCAGATGCCAGTGACGGCCTTCTCGATCTCGAACCCGGGCCGGACAGCCTGGGTCGTTGCGCTTGAGCTCCCGGCCGGAATCGGCAGGCCGTTTCCTTCCTGTCCGTGCCCCTGCACGACATTGGTCAGGATCGCCCCCTGTTCCATGGAGCTTTGCGCCACGGCACAGTAGCTTGTCGTGAGAGACTGGCCGACGCCGAGCGTGGCGTTGAGTGTCGTGGTGAACGTCGATCCGCCGGCTGAGACGGGGAACGTTCCGCTGCCTCCGCCACCAGACAGGGCATACGTCCCCCCGTGTCCGGGAGCCGCCGTCCCGTACTTGAGCCCCGCGGGGAGGGAGTCCGTGAGGTTCACCTGGAAGGCGATCGCAGCACTGTTGTTCGCGATCACGACCTGGTACTCGATGACGTCGCCTGCCTCGACAGCGGCCGTGGGCCAGACGCTCGCACCCTTCCGCCAGACGTTCGTGATCGATTTCTGGGTGGTGAGGGCCGGACACGGGCACTGGGCGGCGGTCGACGCTTCGTTATTCGCTTCGCTGCACTCACAAATCGTGTTCTGCTCGTCGGAAACGATGCGGATCGTGTGAGAAACGCCGCAATTGAGCGGCGGGGTTCTGTAGACGAGCGCGTAGCTCCCCGAGACGGCGATGCTCTGGGTCTCGCTGTGAATGAGGGTCCCGTCTGCGTAGACGCGAATAGAGGCGCCGGTCGCCGCTTGGGTTCCGAGGTTCCTGACGGTGGCACTCACGTTGAACGTGTCGTCTAGACCGCACGGGGCGGCGAGGTTCGCCACAGCAAGGTCGGGGATGACGATGTCCGCCGTCGTTGTGACGGGACTCCCGCTCTGGCAGGCATACTCGCCGGTCGTATTGGGGTTGTTGTCCAGCGGCGACGCAATACAGCCCCACGTGGTCACTGCCGTGTTTCTCCGCCGTGAGACGGCGCAGTCGTTGGGGGGAGCTATGAAGCGGGCCGTGACCTGGACGCTCTGAGACGCTCCCGCCCCGAGTGGCCCGAACTCGAAGCCCCACTTCTGTGGGTCCCCTCCGAGCATCGTCCCCCCGGAGACGTGGACGAGGTCCACGCCGAGGGTGTCCTCGATCCGTACGAAGGCGGCCTCTACTTGCCCCTGGTTCGTCACGGTGATCGTCCAAGTCACGAAATTCGCCGGATTCCCGCAGTCAAGGGATGTGCTCGCGGGCGTCATCGTGACCGAGAGGCTTGGCGCGGCGGCGGCGATTGACTTGGACGACGTCACGTGGTGCTGTGTCGTGCCGCAGCAGTCGTAGTAGTAGAGGTCGATCGCCGCAGATCCGGTTGTCCGGAAGCACGATGCGTCGACCTGGAAACGCACGGCGACCGACCCGCCGGCAGGGATTGAGCTGCACAGGTCGTTCCCCGGACCGGTGGCTCCTGTGTTGTACCAGGTGAGGGCCTGTCCAGCCTGCAGCGGGTCGGCGGCAGGAGAGAAGCCCGTGCCGCAGTTGACTTCTGTCGTTCCTGTCCGATAGGAGAGCCCCGTGGGCAGGGTCACCTTGGCGTCGGGAGAGTAGGCCGGCGCCGACGTGCTCGAGTTGGTGAGGGTCAGGGTGAACGTCGTCCCCTGCGCGCAGGCGCCGATCGAGCTTGGGGAAAGGGCCGCGGTCGCACTGACCGTGGGCCGGCGCGTGCCGGAGTAGGAGGCCGTGGCGAACGTGGCCGAGAGGCAGTTGGGCGGTGTGGAGGAGTTCCCGTCCGGTTCGCAGCCCCAGTAGGCCTTGACCGCGCTCGTCAGGGCGCCGCAGTTCCCCGGCCCGCTCGTCGAGTGGGCGACGATCGTCAGGGTTGCGGTCGCCCCGGCCGCGAGGTTTGAGATCTCCCACGTCGTCACCTGGCCGCTGTTCGATCCCCCATCCGCGCCTCCCGTGGAGGAGGCGTACGTGAAGCCCGCGCCGAGCGTGTCCTCCACCCACACCGCGGCCGCGGCGGCCGGTCCGCTGTTCGTCACGCGGATCTCCCGCGTCACGTCACCCCCGCAGGGAATCGGCTGTCCGGCCGCGGGAGCGACCTGAGTCGTCACCACGCTCAGGGTCGGCGTACGGGTGGTGATGGCAAACGAGCCGATGGCGGAGGTGAAGGTCTGGCCGCAGGGGTTCTGGTACGTCGTCCGTGCGGTGAGGCTGCCTCCGGAGAACCCGCAGTTGGCCGAGGCGTCGAAACGGATCCTGACCGTCGTTCCAGGCGCCATGACCGCAAGGGCGGGAACCTGGGACTCGGTCCACGTGAGGCCGGGTCCCGGAGCCCCACTGGGGTCGCCGGCAGGAAGCCAGCCTCCGATGCCATTGACCTGGTATTCGCTATTCCCGAGATAGAGAAGTCCCGCAGGCAGGGTGGCCGAAGCGCTCGTGTTGTACGTGGAGGCGACGTTCGTGCTCTTGACCGTGAGCGTTGCCTTCCCGGGCTGGCACGCGTCGAGGGTGGAAGGGGTGAAGGATGAGGTCGCGACCTCGGACGCCGGCGGGACCAACACGCCGGAGTGCGCCGGCCCCCGAACCTGGCAGGCCGCACCGCCACAGCCCCACCCGACCGTCGCGTCGTTCGACATGTTTTGGCAAGCGACGAGGTTGGCCGTGAACGTGATGACCACCCGCTCGCCCGGGGCGATCTGGTCAAACAGGAACGACGCTCCGTTGATCGTGCCGCCGTTGTGGTCTTGATTCGCGCGGGGTAGGACACCGTTGTGGGCGGGCACGGACGACGATACGGAGGACGATGCGTAGACGAGGCCGCTCCCCAGGACATCGTCCACGTAGGCGTTGTAGGCGCTCCCGTTCGAGCTGTTGGAGACCTCGACCTGCCAGGTGACGGACCGCACCGTCGTGTACACGACCTCGGGGGTCTTCGTGATGTGCAGGTCCCCTGTGAGGCGCAGGGAAGAGGACGCCGAGGCCGACGTCGAGCAGGTGTTGTTGTAGCCGGCGATGTTGCTGCAGCGGTCGTCGAAGAACGCCTGCGCGGCGAGGTTCATCAAGTCCCCGCCGCAGGGCACGGTGACCGGGACGGTCAGAGTGGCTGAGGCTCCCAGGGCGGCGAAGCCGTCGGCGAAGCGCCACTCGACGCTGTTCGTCCCGATGATCGGGGCTTCGACCGGTGTGACCCCGCCCCAAGTAGCTCCGGCGAAGTTGGCCAAGAGTCCGGCCGTCCAGGTGAGCACGAGACGGGCGTCGTAGGGGTGCGCGGTGGTCGAGGCGCGATGGAGGGTGATCGTCACCGGGTAGGTGGCGCAGTCCTCCTGGATCGTCGGGACGCCCGAGATGCCGACGCTCATCCCCGGGGCCTCGACCGTCAGGAACGCCGTGTCGTACCTCTGGGTGCAGTCGCCGATCGAACCCAGTTCGTGATACTCCCAAACCAGGAAAGTGGACGAGCCGCCGCAAACCGGTGAGCTCGTTGAGGTCGCCTGCATCTGGAAAGTGTAGGTCAAGCTGTGGCTGCGCACCGAGCGAGGGTCGGACACGATGAACTGGACTGTCGGGGACGTTGGGCTGTCGATCACGGTGACCGGAGTCGGCGTGCCGTCGATGGTGGCCGACGCGCTCCCCGCCACGTAACTGAGACCGTTTGCCTTGATCGTGTAGTACGTGAAGTCGCTGAACGTGATCGGGTCGAGTGCGGGGTTGTCGTCGAATTGGTGGGCGTCGGTGAACGTGACCGGATCTCCACAGCGTTCGAGGACCGAAGAGGGCGAGAACGTGAGGGCGGAGGTGTACAGCTGTTCACACGTGATCGCTGTGGTCACCGAGCTTGAGGCGCTGAGCGGGCAGCCGCAGCAGCTCGTGGCTTGCGCGGTGACCGTATTCTGGGGCGTGGTGTAGCAGTAGCCGCAGTTCAGGGGGATCTGGACGGTGACTGACTTCGAGAAAGCGCTTGCCGGGTCGAAGGTCCAGGTGATTGTTCCCCCCGTCCCTCCGCTCCCCGGCGCCCACGTTCCTCCCCCGGCGTCCAGCACGGGAAACCCGTCCGGGATGAAGTCGGTCACCGTCACCGGGGTTGTCGTGCCCGAGCCGCAGGAAGTGGGTCCCGAGTAGGTCGCAGTGACTTGATACGTCACCGCGGACCCGAAGTCGGCGATCGCCGGCCCCGTCTTGGAGACGGAGAGAGCTGGTGTGGCGGAAGCGCCGATCGGCCCAAACCCCGGCGAGGCGTGATACTGGATTCCGCAGTCGTCCTGGTAGTCGAGCGTGTATAGGGGTGTCCCGCTTGGGCTCGTGGTGCACCACGTGCCACCGAAGCCCACGTCGAAAGCCAGGGTGAAGGTGGAATGGGCAGCGATGTCGGGGAGGTGGAAGCAGAGGCCATCGTAGGTTGCGCCTCCCTGCACGTTTGAAATGACAAGCGACGGACCGAAGTTCGCGCACAGCGTCCCCTCGAGCGCCGTGCCGTCGCCGGAGTTCTGGATGGGGAACGAGACCGTTGTGCTGCTGGAACAGTAGAGGATCGTGATCGTCGGGGCGGTGAAACTGAGGAAGGGAAGACGCTGGACGAACTGGACCGCCGCGGTTGCGGTGCTGCAGCCGCAGCCGTTGGGATCGCTGACCGTGTTGTCGCATTCCTCACCGGTCGCGCAGCCGAAGCGAGCGTCGAGCTTGTTGCCGAGGCCGGAGCAGGACGTGACTTTGGCCCTGAGGGTGATGGACACGGAGGCGCCCGGCGCCATCGCGGAAAGCGCGGGGATGGCCGAGCTGTCCCAGGTGATCGTCTGGCCCGCGACCGAGCCGGCCGGGCTCGACGACACGTAGGTCAGTCCAGGGCCGAGCACGTCCCACGCCACGACGTTCTTGATGCTGCCCAGGCCCGTGCTGTTGACCGTCAGGGTCCAGATGACGACGTCTCCGAACCCGGCCGGAATGACCTCGGGGGTCTTCGTGATGGTGATCGCGCCGGGGAGGATCTCGATCGACGTCGAGTCCGTCCTCTGGAGAGGGACCAGCAGGTTCGTGCAGTCCACGTAGTCCACGCGGGCCGAGTCCGTGCCAGACACGGCGCCGCACGCCGTGGAGAGGCGGAACTGGACGCTGAGCGTCGCGCCGGGAGCGAGCTCGAAAGCTCCGGCAATGACGTTCACGTCCCAGCTCCCACCGCTTGGATCGGCGGAATAGGTGACTCCACCCGGCAACGTCAAGTGTCCCGAGCCGGTCACGTACTGGTAATAGCCGCTCGGTAGCGTGTTCGTAACGACGATGTGACAGGCCGTCTGAGTCGGGCTATCGTTTGTGAAACTGATCGTGAACGGCTGGTTGTCACACTGCTCCATCTGGGAGGGGCCTGTGATGGTAGCCTGTCCGAAGAGCACCAGTCCCGTTCCCAAGACGAGAAGAAGAAAGAAGAGCGCGCAGGCCGCGATGCGGCCCACCTCCGTCACGTAGCACCGTCGTCGAACCATCCTCGTACCCCCTGCAAGACCTTCACTACCTCGCCGAGTCCCCTCTGAGAAAACCGGACTGCCGGCAACCCGTCGCCTGGCAGCCCGGCCGCCCACGTGTGGGCCCGCGGCTTTGCGTCCCCGCCTTGCGGCGGGTTTGCCCTTCACAGGGAACCAACCCACCCCTTCCCATTGCGCAGGCTGGTTCTACATCTCAACTCTCAACTGGCCTCCTGATTATAGTCTTCCTGCGTGCGTCGTGAAGTGCAGACGTCACTAGGGGAAGAGTGTCGAGTGGCGGCTTGCGGGCTGGCCGTAGTGGACAAGCTTCGAACTGTCACCAAGCTTGATCCCGAGACAATCGAGGGCCTATCCCTCCGAGGGCACCTTCCGCGTCGTGCGCAGGGATGCGGGAGAGCGTGCACGGCCTGACGCAGAAAGCGGTCTTGGCTACTGTCCGCCTGCGCTAGAGGCTCTGGCGTGCATCGCCGGACATCGGTTAGACCGGCTCGAGAAGCGGATAGTCCACCGGAGGCATGTCAGCAATGCAGAAGGTAACATTCTTTCCGCCGCCGGGTGGGAGGGGTGGACCGCTCCAGGACTCTGCCGCCACGACGGAACCGGAGTCGCCTGTGCCTACCAAGGGGAAGGAGGTGACGGTCGTCCAGCCCGTCAGGGCCAGAGGGGAACCCCGACCTACACACGTGACGGGACGTGACCCGGAGCGTCCGTAGTAGACTGGATAGCCGAGACGTAGAGGAGAGATGAGTACTGTAAGGGATCCTGACCATCCACATGCCAGAGAGCACGGCCGCGGCGGGCCTCGCACAGATAGCACCCAAGCGTCCGCAACCGAGAATGGGAGAGCACTGGAGCTACTGAAGACCTCTGAGACCCGGTACCGCCGCGATTGCCGTAGACGCCGGCTCCTGCGCCTGTGGCCTGCAGCATCGGCTCGGCAACCGCTGGATGGTTCCCTGGGTTCTGCATCGTCCAGCGCAACGAGAGGAGGTGCGGCTTGAATCGGAGAGCATGTCGGTTGTTTCTGACCTGGGTCGTTCTGTTGATCACTCTCGTGAGTGTCGGTGGCCTCGCTGAGGCCAAGACCTTTGTGGTTGGGATTGTCTGCCAAAGCGCAACCATGGAGCCCGCCATAGCGGGGTTCAAGGAAGCCTTTGACGCGTTGGTCGAGCACGATGGAGACGCCAGCGTGACGTACATCCACAGTGGCTTCGTTAGCGATGTCGCAGCAGAAGTCGAGCGCTTGCTCTCAACCGGCGCCGTGGATCTCCTCCTCACTCTGGGAACGCCGGCCACGCTGGCCGCACAGAAAGCCACTCTGGGGTCCAACATCCCGGTGGTGTTCACCGTGGTGTCGGATCCCGTTGCCTCGGGAATTGTGACAGATCTGATCCACCCCGGCGGCAACATGACCGGGGTGAAGACCGGCGGAAGCAGCGGCAAAGCGGTGGAGTGGCTGCTCGAGATCGCGCCGGGAGCGAGGCGCCTCTACGTGCCCCACTGGCCGGCCGACAGCGCCTCCGTGCAAGGGATGGCCGAACTGATTCCCGCAGCAGCAATGCTGGGGATCGAGCTCGTCGTGCGCGAGATTGCGACCACGGAAGAATTGCTCACAGCGCTGGCAGAAATCCCGAGCGACGTGGATTCGCTCTTCCTCAACAGTTCCGGATTTCTGAACGCCCAGGTCGATGCCTACGCCCAAGCAGCCCTGACTCGCAGGATCCCACTCGTGACGATGTCCCCGCTCGTGAACAGAGGCGCGCTCCTAACGTACGGCCACGACTACCGGCGCGACGGCGCCCAAGCGGCGAGATTGGTGCACCTGATCCTGCACGGCGCCGCGCCCGGTGACATACCGGTCGAGACGGCCGACTTCTTCTTGGGGATCAACCTGCAGACGGCAGCCGTAATCGGCCTGGTGATCAGCGACGATGTCCTGGATCAAGCGGACTTCATTGTCCGATAGTGCCGCTCGGCGGAATCGCAGGATGAATGCGCGAGAGCGCGGTCCTCGCGGCAAGGTGCGCCGAAGGCTTCGGCTCGCTTTGATTGGCCTCGCCGTCGTTCCGCTCCTCGCGTTCGGCGCCGTTGAGACCTGGCTTCGATACAACGCGGCACTGGATGAGGCAATCACCTTGCAGCAGCAGGTTGCCGCCCGGGTCGCTGAGCACTTCAAGGAATACGTCGTTGGCGAGCTGGAGAGCGATGTGCGTGTTGCGGCCCGCGTCTCCAGCGTGGAGAAGCTTACCCCCAACGAGCAGCGGACCGTTCTCTCCAAACTCCTCACCTACAAGGACGTGTTCACCGAGGTTGCACTGCTGGATGCCACAGGCAGGGAGTCGGCCCGCGTCTCGCGGACGGAGCTCGTGACCGTACGGGATCTTGCGGACCGGTCAGCCACCGACGTCTATCGCATGCCGGTCGCGACGGGCGAGACGTATTACAGCCCCGTCTACTATCGCGAACAAGATGGCGCGCCGATGCTGGACATCGCCATTCCGCTCATCGATCGTCGAGCCGGCGTCGTGGCAGCGATCCTTGTCGCCGCGGTACGGCTTCAACCGATCTGGGACGTCGTGACCTACGCAGCCACCGGGTCGGGAGTCACTACGTTTGTCGTCGATCAGAACGGCCGCGTGGTGGCCCACCCGGATCCGTCGATCACGCTCCGCGACACGCTGTTTGTAGTGCCGCCGAGTGCCGGGATCCATGCCGGGCTATCCGCGGAGAAGGAGGTCATGGCGTTCGCGGTTGCGACCTTTGGCGAACGGCGGCTGACCGTCGTGGCTCTGCAACCGGCGTCCGCCGCTCTCTATACGGTGTACCTCGTGATCGTGATTAGTGGGGCGACAGTGATCGCGGGCCTCTTGGCCGCAGGCGTCCTCGCTTGGATCGTCGTCGCCCCGATCACCCGGCGCATCACGGAGCTTGCGTCTGCAGCACATAGCATCGCGGAAGGGGACCTGGATGTACGAGCCGACGACGCGGTGGACGACGAATTCGGCGCGCTCGGGGGTTCATTCAACACCATGGTCTCCGCCCTGCGCGAGAAGGTCGAACAGGCGTTGGCGGCGCGGCAGGAGGTCGTCCTCCTCAACGAGGGGCTCGAAGAGCGGGTGCGGCATCGAACGGCGGACCTCGAACGCGCGAACGTCGCCCTGGAGCGCTCGAACGTAGTCACCGACTCGATTATCGAGAGTCTCCCTGGCGTCTTCTATCAGATCAGTCCGGAAGGACGTTTCGTTCGCTGGAATCGCGCATTTGAACAGGTGACAAGGTACACACCCGAGGAGATCGACGTGCTGAGCCCCCTCGCCCTGTTTGAGGGCGAAGACAAGGAGGCGGTCGGCGCAGCCATCGCGCGGGTGTTCGAAAGCGGGGAAGCCGAGATCGGCGCCCACTTTGTGCCCAAGGCCGGAGTCCCCACACCATACTGGTTCACCGGCATGCTCAAGCATCTCGACGGCTCACCATATCTGATCGGGATGGGCACGGACGTGTCCGCATTGAAGGAGATCGAGTCGGAGCTGCGCCAGAGCAGAGACGGGCTCGAACGCTCGAACAAGGAGCTCGAGCAGTTCGCCTACGTGGCCTCGCACGACCTCCAGGAACCGTTGCGGATGGTGGCGAGTTACACGCAGCTCCTTGAGCGTCGCTACAAGGACCAACTGGACGACACTGCCCGAGAGTTCATCGCCTTCGCTGTCGATGGCGCCAACCGCATGCAGCGGCTGATCAACGACCTGCTTGCCTATTCCCGCGTGCAGACCCGGGCAGGCGAACCCGAACTCGTGGAGCTGAATCACGTTCTGGGGCAGGCTCGGGCCAACCTGGCCACGGCCATCGAAGAGAACGGCGCGTTGGTGACAAACGACGAGCTCCCGGTCGTGATGGCGGATCCGGTCCAGCTCCTCTCCGTGCTTCAGAACCTCATCGGCAACGCGGTCAAGTTCCACGGTGAGGAGCCGCCCCACATACACATCTCGGCGCGGGAGAGTGACGGCGAGGTCAAGATCAGCGTCCGCGACAACGGGATCGGAATCCGCAAGGAACACCAGGAGAGGATCTTCCTCATCTTCCAACGGCTTCACAACCGAAAGGACTATCCGGGGACCGGGATCGGTCTCGCCCTGTGCAAACGCATCGTGGAGCGGCACGGCGGACGGATCTGGGTTGAGTCGGAAGAGGGTAACGGGGCAACGTTTACGTTCACCCTCCCAAAGGGCAGGCAGAAGGAGCAGCTGACATGAGGCAACTAGGAGATGTCATCGACATCCTGCTGGTCGAGGACAGCGCAGGGGACGCGCGCTTGGCGCAGGAGGCCCTCAGAGAAGCGAAAGTGGCGAACTCTCTGCATTGGGTCGAAGACGGCGAAGAGGCAATGAAGTTCCTGCACATGAAGGGCAAGTACGCGAAGGCTCCGCGGCCGCACGTGATCCTCCTCGACCTGAACCTCCCCAAGAAGGACGGGAGAGAGGTCCTTGCCGAGATCAAGCAGGATCCGGACCTGCACCGGATCCCGGTCGTGATTCTCACGGCGTCGGAAGCGGAGGTCGACATCATCAAGTCCTACGACCTGCACGCCAACTGCTACATCACCAAGCCCATCGATCTCAACCAGTTCCTGAAGGTTGTCAAGGCAATTGAAGGCTTCTGGCTGACAATCGTCAAATTGCCCAACGGGGGCGACCACTAGACGATGAGAGAAGAGAGCTGCATCCTGCTGGTCGAAGACAACCCCGGTGATGCTCGCCTGATTCGGGACATGCTGACGGACGCTGAGGGCAGCGTCGGCTTTCCGGTCGATCACTGCGAGAGCCTGAAGGCGTGCCTTGCGGCTGTGGAGCGGAAAACCTATGCCCTCATTCTTCTGGACCTTGGGCTTCCGGATTCACAAGGGTTGGACACGTTCCGGCGCGTCCTTGAGCGGGCGAAGGAGGCCCCGATCGTCGTCCTCAGCGGTCTCGACGACGAGTCAATCGCTATGGCAGCGGTTCAAGAGGGTGCCGAGGATTATGTCGCCAAGTGCGACTTGACGCCGAGGTCGATTGGGCGCTCAATCCGTTACTCCATCGAGCGGCACGAGTTGAAGCGGCGGACGTGGTTTCTGGCGACCCACGATTCGCTGACGAGAGCCTACAACCGCCACTACTTCAACGAGACGATCGAGACGGAGATCGCTCGTTCGAGTCGGTACAAGCACCCGATCGGATTCCTGATGGTCGACGTCGACCGCTTCAAGGAGATCAACGATCACCTCGGCCATCAAGCGGGAGATCGCGTGCTAAGCCGGGTGGCCGAGTTCCTTCGCGAGCAGCTGCGCACGGTCGATCTCGTCATTCGCTACGGCGGGGACGAGTTCCTGATCGTGCTTCCTGAGACGAACGGAGGAGCCAAGACCGTCGCCGAGCGGATCCAGCAGGCGGAGCTCTCCATGGATGGTGCAGCGGGGGAGAACCCGTTCCCCATCACGCTCTCGGTTGGTGCCAGCTACTGGGATTCTGCCCTCGAGAAGCCGATCGAGGCCGTCCTCGCGGAGGCCGACAGGGAGATGTACGAACAGAAGCTTCGGAAAGGCCCACGAAAGGATCCTTCTGGAGGCCAACTGACGTGACCCGCTTAGAGCTAGTTGGATGCGGTATCTCGACTCGCATTCACCAGAAGCGCATCCAAAGCCGCTTGGAAAAGGAGGGCTGATCTGGATGGAGCGTAAGGAGTTGCGCGTCTTGCTTGTCGAAGACAACCCTGGGGACGCACGCCTTATCCGGGAGTACGTGAGAGGCGGCACCAAGGAGGTCTTCCGCATCGATCATTGCGACGACCTTGCGTGCGCGCAGACCCACCTCGCCCGCACGAGCGCAGACGTCGTACTCCTTGACCTGGGACTTCCCGACAGCCAAGGACTGGATACCCTTCGAAGCATCCGCAAGCAGGCGCCCCGATTGCCCATCGTCGTCCTTACCGGCCTGCGCGACGAGGAGATGGGAGTTGAGGCCTCTAGGGAGGGGGCGCAAGACTACCTGACCAAAGATGCCCTCACTCCAGAGCTTCTGACAACGACGCTCCGGTATGCCATTGCACGTCAAAGTGTCCAGGATGAGCTGCGTGGCGAGCGGGACTTTCGGGAAGCTGTGCTGCAGACGGCTCAGGTCACGGTCCTCATCCTTGACTCGGCGGGGCGCATCGTGCGATTCAATCGACACTTCGAGGAACTCTCCGGTGTCTCCTTGGAGGAAGTCAGGGGCAGAGACTGGTTCGAGACCTTCCTGCCTAAGGAAGAACAAGCTCGCATTCGTACGCTTTTCACTGGCGCCCTTGCCGGCCAACAGACGCGAGGCAGTGTCAATCCGATTGTCATACGGAATGGGGAGTACCGATGGTTGGAGTGGTACGACAAGACGCTCACGGACGACTCCGGCGAGGCCACGCTGGTGTGTATCGGCGTGGACGTGACCGAGAAGAGGAGGATGGTGCGACAGCAAGCATTGGTCGCCGAAGTTCTCGCCATCCTCAATCGGCCCAACGAGTGGAAGGCTCTGATCATTGACATCCTCGAAGCTATCCAGGCGTCGACTGGCGTGGAGGCGGTCGCCATCCGGCTAGAGCAACAGGGGGACTTCCCGTATGCTGCCGTTCGCGGCTTCCCGCCCGAGTTCGCAGCTATCGAGAGGAGCCTCGTCGACTGCGACGCAGCCGGCCTTCCGAAGCGCGACGCGCAAGGTGGCAGAGAACTCGCCTGCATGTGCGGAAACGTGATCTGCGGGCGCACCGATCCCGCGTTCCCGTTCTTCACAGAAGGTGGAAGCTTCTGGACCAACAGCACGACCCAGCTTCTCGCGTCGGCGACCGAGAAGGAGCGACAATCGGTAACGCGGAATCAGTGCAACGCCTTCGGCTACGAATCCGTGGCCCTGATCCCCGTCCGCGCCAACGGCAACACGATCGGCCTTCTCCAACTCAATGACCGTCGTCCGGACCGGTTCAATGTAGGGATCATTCAGTTCCTCGAGGAATTGAGCGCCAGCGTTGGCGTCGCGTTCAAACGGCAACAGACCGAGGAGCGATATCGGATGCTGTTTGAACGAAACATGGCCGGGGTCTACATCACAGCGATGGACGGACGGTTCATCGCGTGCAATAGAGCGTTCTCCGACATGTTGGGTTTTGCCTCGCCGGACGAGGTTCTGTCGCTTCATGCCTCGGAGTTGTACTTCGATGCCGCTGACCGTGAAGAGTTCCTCGAGGGGCTGCGCGGCGCGCGGGAGATCGCGGGCAAGGAGTATCGTCTTCGGCGCAAGGACGGGCAGCCGATCTGGGTTCACGAGAGCGCTTCCCTCATCCAAACGGGGAGTGGGGGCGAAACGACGCTGCAGGGGACTGTAGTAGATGTGACGCAGCTGCGGGAGACCGAGGTGGCGCTACGAGCGGGCGAGTTGAAGTACCGCCAGGTGGTGGAGAACGCAGCCGAGGCGATCTTCGTGGCCCAGGATGGGTGGATCGTCTTTCTCAACCCGGCAACTACTGCGGTGTTCGGCCATTCTCGCGAGGAACTCCTGGCCAGGCCGATGGACGACTTCTTCCACCCCGACGACCGGGACATGGTTCTCGATCGGTACCAGGCACGAATGCGGGGGGAAGAGGCGCCGAGCGTCTACGTCTTTCGGGTCGTCAGCGAAGTCGGCGACGTCCGGTGGGTGGAAGTGAAAGCCGTCCGCGTTGACTGGCAAGGGAAGCCGGCTACTCTCAACCTCCTGAGCGATATCAGCGAGCGCAAACGCGCGGAGGAGATGCTGCAGGAAAGCGAGGAGCGTCTGTCACTCGCCCTCGAGGCAACGAGGGACGGAGTCTACGATGTGGACCTCGGCACCGGCGAGGCCTACCGCAGTCCCGCGTACACCGCGATGCTTGGCTATCTTCCGGCTGACCTCGCACTGACGCAGGGCATGGAAACGTGGGAGACTCTATTGCACCCCGACGACAAAGAAAGTGCCTTGCAGACTTACGAGCGGTGCCTGAAGGGAGAGGCCGACGACTACGACATGGAGTTCCGCTTGCGCACGAAGGCAGGAGACTGGCGGTGGATCCAGAGCCGCGGCCGGGTCGTGCATCGCGACCCCGCGACACGAAATCCCCTCCGACTGGTCGGAACCCACAGGGACATCACCGAGCGCAGACAGGTGGAGTTGGAGCGCGAGCGCCTGTTCGAGCGCCAAGTCGTCCTCAATCGCGTCACGCTCGCCCTGGGCGCGTTGACGGAACTCCCGGCCATTCTCCGCTCCCTGCACGACGAGGCCCGGACCCTCCTCGATGCCGACGGGTTCTTCGTCTCGAGGTATCGCAAGGACACCGGGCTCATCACCGCCTTGTTCGCAATCGACGAGGGAGGGGAACTCGACGTATCGACCTTCCCTCCGGTTCCCCTTGCGCCGGAGGGGCGCGGGATGCAGAGCCACGTCCTGCGAACTGCCAAGCCCCTCAACGTCCCCGACTGGATCGAGGGAGAGCACAAGATGCAGACCGTGCATCACATCTCGGCCGATGGGACGTTCACCCCGCCGCCGCCGGAGACCGAGCGCGACGACTGCACGAAGTCGGCGCTCCTCGTTCCCCTGATGTTTCGGGGCGAACCGATCGGCGTGCTCCAGGTGCAATCTAACCGGCTGAACGCCTACTCGGACGAGGACGTGGACCTCCTCGCCGGCCTGGGCAACGTCGCCGCAATCTCCATCCAGAATGCCCTACTGATCGCCGAGGCCGAGCAGGCCGAGCGTGTTCTGCGCCTCAGCCTCGAAGGGACGCTGCACGCAGTCAGCGCAGCCGCAGAGACGCGCGATCCGTACACGGCCGGGCACCAGCGGCGGGTCACCGCCCTCGCGGTCGCCATCGCCCGCGAGCTCGGGTGCTCCGACGACGAGTGCGACACGCTGCGCATCGCGGGGACAGTCCACGACATTGGGAAGCTCGGCATCCCGTCGGAGATCCTGTCGAAGCCTGGCCCACTGTCCGCGATCGAGCTCGACCTCATCCACGAGCACCCCCAGACGGCGTATGACATCCTCGCCGACGTCCCGTTTCCTGGCCCCGTGGCGGAGATCGTGCTCCAGCACCACGAGCGCTTGGACGGCTCGGGCTACCCGCGGGGGCTCAAGGGCGAGGCGATCTCGCTTGAGGCGAGGATCCTCGCCGTGGCCGACGTCGTCGAGGCTATGGCCTCCCACCGCCCCTATAGGGCTGCTCTCGGGATGGACAAGGCCCTAGAGGAAGTGGAGAAAGGAGCGGGCACGCGGTACGACCCTGAAGTCGTCAAGATGTGCCTGCAGCTGTTCCAGGGAGGGTACGCACTCTCCACGCCACTGCCCGGGAGGGACGCGGTGTGAGACGTTGCCGATGGTGCCAAACCCTCTGATGGCAGAGAGTGACCAGCGCTCTCCCGCCTGGCGAGATGGACTCTGAGATCCTGGAGACGTTGCCTCTTTGAGTTGCCTGGCGGGCCAGAACCCCAGCTTGGCTCGCGGCCCGTGATGGAGTCTGGCGGACTGATTGCAGAGCGCGTGTCGTCGGTTTCCGGTGATGCGACAATCCGTTCATGGACGCCCTTCCGCTTAAGGTCTCAAACGGGCCCAAGAGTACCTTGCCGTCGTGCGATCAGTACCGCTGCCGTACCCAGCAGCGGGCTACTTGGTGGGCGGCGGACAGTTCCTCTTGTCCTGGTACATTAGCCTGTCAGCTTCGGCAAGGACCTCCTCGATGGCTCGGCCACTCTGTGAGCTCCAGTGAACGCTACCGATGGCCAGAGTCACGGGGAATTCCAGCAGCGGATTCGTCTTGTTCCTCTGGGCGACCTCGGCCAGAATGCGGTCCTTGACAAGGTCGGTTTCGCCGTTGGTCTCTGGGAGAACGACCAAGAACTCGTCGCCTCCGTAGCGGACTATGATGTCTGAGACGCGGACGCTGTTCTGAATGACTATCGCTACGGCCTGGAGCACCTTGTCGCCCATGACATGGCCAAACCGATCGTTGATCTCCTTGAACCGGTTGACGTCGATGAGGAGGAAGCCGATAGAATGGTCGTATCTCTCTGATCGGTTGGCTTCCCGTTCCAACAGCTCTTCGAGGGCGTAGCGATTGAGCACACCGGTGAGGGGGTCGCGCCGCGCCATGCGGGCGAGCTGCTCCTCCAACTGCCTGCGCTCGGTGACGTCGCGGAAGACGCCCAGTAGATGGGAGCGGCCTTCGATCTGCACATGGGCGGCTCGAATCTCCACCGGGACTAGCTTGCCGCTTCTCGAAATGAGGGTGTCTTGAAGAGCTTGGTCGACAGCACCTGTGCGGTGCTGCCGGAAGCTCGGAGTCTCCCCGCCGACGAGATGTTGTGGGGGGTGGAGGATGGACTGTGGCTGCCCTAGCAGTTCCGCCTTGTCACGTTCCACCATCCGGCACAAGGCGGCGTTGCAGTCTGTGATCGTACGTGTATCCGCATCCGCCAGGGCCATTCCGTCGCTCGTTTCGTCGAATACTATGCTGTACCGTTCCTCGGTCACGCGTAGCGCGTCCGCCGCCTGCTTTCGCGCTGAGATGTCCCGTGCGATGCCAAGAACCAAGCGCCGATTCCCGATTCTCACTGGGTGGGTTTGTATCTCGACCGGAACTGGAGCTCCATCCTTGCGAGATAGGGTGAATTCGTCCGGGCCGGTTGAGATCCCCAGCATGTTCTTCGCCAGGAGAGAGGCAGCTCTCAGCAAGTCCCCCGCCGACAGGAGCTTCAGCTTGAGGAAGCTCTTGCCAATCAGCTCCTCCCTCTTGTAGCCTGTGATCTTCTCGGTTGCGGCGTTGCCGTCCACAAACGTTCCCTTGAGGTCGCTGAGGTAGTAGCCGTCGGGAGCATGCTCGAACAGGATCTGAAGCCTCTTCTCGGAATCCCCGAGCTGCGCGTTGAGTCCCTCCAGTTGACCGACTCGCTCGCGCAGAACCTGGAGCTCATCCTGATCGTCGACGTCACTCTGTCTTCCACTGCCCATGAACCACCCCGCTGAACAGTCCACTTCTTGAGCTAGTCTATCACTTTCGCCTCTCTTGGTGGAATGACCCCAGGACCGCATCCAGGGCGCGGTCGACAAGGGTGGGGCGCCACGAAACGGCTCCGGCCAACCTGCCCCCCCCCCGCAGAACGGTCCGAGTTGAGTCCTAGGATCGCGATGGATGGATGTCGCGGCTGTTCAATCGGCCGGAGGAGAGGATCGTCAGGATCTGGGACGCACCTGGCTTGCGGGGCCAGTGATGGGGTCCCCGGTGAAGTGCCCCAAGCGGAAGACCACCTCGGTCTTGAAGGAGGCGTCGAGGCCGCGTGAGCCCGGCTGTGAGGTCCAGATAGCCCTTTCGATACGGAGCCGGCCCTGGTTCCGCCGCGAGGCCGTCATTTGACCAAGATGTCCTTGGCTATTTGGCTCACCCTCCCGGCGGCATCGGTCGCGGTGAGCGTGACGTGGTAGGTTCCGGCCGCGGGGAACGTGGCACGGGCCGAGGCCCCCTCCGCGTTGGGCACGCGATTGTCGCCGAAGTCCCATCGGTAGAGGATTGCATTCTCTCCGGAAGGAGGCAGCGTGGCCGTGAACGCGTAGACCGGGCCGCTCCCCTCGGGACTCCACGTGAAGTCGAGCGCGGCCGCACCGAACGTCATGACGATCGGGCGGGGCACTTCTCGTGCGGCGAAGCTGACGCTTCTCTCGTCGCCACCGCTCAAGCGGATCACAGCCTCGACCGGCGAGGTGGGAATATAGCGCGGCGGGAGGGAACGGGGGTCCAGGATGATGCGGTAGTCCCCGGGTGCCAGGTTGGTGAAGGAGAATCGGCCGTCGGCGCTCGTGAGAACCTCTTGCGCTGCCGCGGCACCGGCAAGGGCGACTCGAACCTGCGGGATTCCCGGCTCCCCGGTATCTGGCTCGCCGTCTCCGTTGATGTCCAAGACCACAACGCCCACGACGCTCGCGACGCGGCGCACCGGGATGAGCTCTGTTAAGGTCTCGCCCACGACGACGCGCTCCACGTAGCTGGGCGCCTGCGGATGGAGGCCGGCTGGCAGGGACTCGACCGCCAGGGTGTACGTCCCCGGGTCGACTGCGGGGAAGCGGAAGCGGCCGGAGGCTCCGGTGCGCGCACGCACGGGTCCCAGGCGGAGGCTGACTTCGGGTACACCTTCTTCGCCTGGGTCCCGTACCCCGTTCTCGTTCTCATCGATGAACACGACTCCCTCTACCTGTCCCTGGGTCATGAACGGAGTCGCTATGAGGAAACGGGCCTCGAAGTCGACTGCCACTCGGAGTTGCTGCTCGAAGACCCCCGCGCCGACCTCGGCCGACACGAGATCGTGCCGGAGCGTGGCCTGCCAGTCGTTGCCGTGGTAGGTCAGAAGGAAAGCGAAGTCCCATGCCTGCCCTCGGACGACAAGGGAGGTCTCCGCGGACAGGTTCTCCAGCAGATCGAGCCCGAGCCCGAAGTGCCAGGACGAGGACCCATCCATGGGGGTGGGGCTCGCCGGCGCCCAGGTGGCCGTCTCGTCGCAGCCGATCTCGAGGTGAGCGAGGCCGTATCGCACGTCCAGAACGAGATTCATCCCGTCGATTCGGAACTCGTCCCGGTTGGGCGGGTCCTCGTCTACCCTGCCGTCGCCGTCGTTGTCCACGCCGTCAACCGGGTCCTCGTCGAACAGGCCGTCCCCGTCGTCATCTCGGACTCCCTCCAGCAGAAGGTTCCGCGCGGAATTGCCTGCGGAGAAAGAGAACCCTTCGCTTCGAAACCCGATAGCCGAAGAGAAGAGGGTCTCCTCCTCGCGTCTCTCGCGCCAGCCCGTCTCGATCGGCAGAGGGTCCCAGTCCTTTTGCGAGCGTCCGGTCTCGGCCTTGAACCACAACGAGTCGAGGAGCTGGCCCAGAAGACCAGCGTGCATCGCTTGTACGCGGTAGCTCTTGACGGTCATCTCGCGGAGCACGTTGTTCCAGACCGCCGTGCTGTGAAGGAAGGCCGCCAGGGCGTCCCTCGTGCGGCCTTCTGCGGCAAAGGAGAGGCTCATGATGTCCTTGTTCCCGCCGAAGAAACGTGGCCCCGTCCAATCGACACTTCCCTCGAGAGAGAGAGGTCCTCCCAACGGGGGCAGGAGGAGTCCTTTGTCTTGCAGCGACACGCGCGCGCCCAACGACCAGTCGAGTTGGCCCTCCGAGAGACTTCCAGCCAGCGACGCGCGAAGCGACGCGGGGGCCGAGCCCGTCTCCCACAATACCACGGTCGTACGCCCGGGAGTTTGGACGCCGTAGGCGTCTGTGAACTCAAGGCTCGCCGATCCCAAGGGGAGGCGGGTCGAGAGGCTAAGCCCTCTCTCTGCACCGCTGGTGTTCAGGCTCAAATCAAGCGGATCCCCGCCGATGCGGAGGAAGCGCAGGCCAGCCGCGCTGATGCGGGGGGGATCGAGGCCCGCCAAGCTTAGGTCGAGCGCCAGGCCGCTTCCATCCGGGAAGGTTCCCGACGTG
>Ga0315291_10001762_pt1 | contig 28718 bp, 30 predicted proteins | sample YL17G12_20_MG_FD_203070 | JGI IMG/M metagenome (GOLD analysis project Ga0315291, IMG submission 203070) | Sediment microbial communities from Yellowstone Lake, YNP, Wyoming, USA - YL17G12_20 | ecosystem: Environmental > Aquatic > Freshwater > Lake > Sediment | place: USA: Wyoming | collected...
CCGAGTTTACGGTATTGCGCTTTCCTTTCCCTCCCGATAGATTTCGCGCGGCGTAGGGGATCTCTCCGCTCAACGTTTGAGAGAGAGGTGGATTATGTACGAACAGGAAGTTGGCCGACCCGATAGCTCGACGCGCGACAAGGGAGAGCGCATGCAAAACAGACTGCCGGCATCGCAGAAGATTCTCACAGACCGTACTGTCGGTGCCCCCGTAGGCATGTACAAAGCCAACCGGAGAGGCGACATTTTTTACGCCGATCGCGGGCTCGCGGATATCTTCGAGTACGAATCGCCGGAAGAGATGGTGACCGAAAGTTTCCTCGCTCGGTGCAAGAACCCGGGTGACATAATCCGCGTCATTGAGACGCTCAGGAAGTCCGGCAAGATTGAAAACCTGGAAATCGAGTCTCTCACGAAGAGCGGCAAGTCGAAGAACGTGCTCCTGAGTGCATCTCTCGAGGGAGGCGTCATCTCCGGCATGATCAAGGACATCACAGGGGTCAAGCAGCATGAGCGGCAATTGATCCAGGCCCAGAAACTGGAGAGCCTTGGCACACTCGCCGGCGGAATCGCTCACGACTTCAACAACATCCTCGGCATCATCCTGGGTCATTCGGCCAACCTGGAGCGCGTTCATTCGGATCCAACGAAGTTCAATCAGAGTGTTGAAGCAATCACGAAGGCAGCCGTACGGGGCGCTTCACTGGTCAAACAGCTCCTGACGTTCGCTCGGCAGACGGAGGCCGTCTTTGAAACGGTGCGGATCAATGACATCATCACCGAAATCAAAAAGCTGATGGAGGAGACGTTCGACAAAACGATCACTATATCCACCTTCCTTCAGAGCGATCTGCCTTTTGCCTTGGCCGACGCCACTCAGATCCACCTGGCCCTGCTCAATCTCTGTATCAATGCCCGGGACGCGATGCCCAAGGGAGGCAATCTTTCGATCTCCACAGGCATCATCACCGGTGAGTCTTTGAAGTCGAGATTTCCGAATGCAGCGCCGGAACGATATATCCGGATTGATGTCGCGGACACCGGAATCGGAATGGATGAAGCGACTCGCCACAGGATCTTTGAGCCTTTCTTCACGACGAAGGGTCCCGGGAAAGGGACCGGCCTGGGTCTTGCTCTGGTCTTCAGCATCGTTCAGAATCACCATGGCTTCGTCGGGGTTGAGAGCAAGCTCGGGATCGGAACCACCTTCACCGTTTATTTGCCTGTGCAGGAACATGCGTTCGAGAGTTCTCAGCCATCCGGAAAGACGGCACGAGATGTCCCAGGAGGAACGGAGACCATTCTTCTGATCGAGGATGAAGAGACGCTGAGGGAATTGGTGAGAGCCGTTCTTGTCTCGAAGGGATACACGGTGATAACAGCGGAGGATGGTGAGGAAGGGTTGAAAGCATTTCTCAGCCATCAAGAGGAGATAGCGGTTGTCATCTGCGACGTGGGACTCCCGAGGCTCGGCGGTGTGGAGGTTCTCCAACGCATACGAGCGAGGATCCCGCGAACGAAAGTGATCATCGCAAGCGGCTTCATCGATCAGGATGCGAAGGCGGCGATGTACAAGGCCGGGGCGAACGAGTTCATTCAAAAGCCATATTCGCCTGACGAGGTGCTACGGAAGATCAGGGATATCGTAGACGCCGGCGATTGATGAAGCGTGCTGGCTCGCTTTGATGCCTTGGTCCGCCTGAGAAATTGAGAAATCAAGGAACGAGACACTACAGGACCTGGCGTATCACGATCCAGGCGGCAGTCAACCAGGGCAGTCCTTCGAAACCAAAAAGCAACGACGCACGTATTCAACAGTGGTGGTCATCATGAATAATGACAAAGCCTCTTCAGAAAAGTTTGAAAAAGCTCTCATGGCGCTCTTCAAGCAGCCTGCGCTGGGGTTCAGCCGCAAACTGAGATCGAGTCTGGACAAAGATCCGGACTACCTCAAGCATCACGGGGCAGAAGTATTTCCCCAGCTACGGAGTTACCTGACTGAAGCTGGAATGCCCCTGGACGGACAAAATCCCGACGAACAGATGCACGATGTCGTGAGGGAAGTTGTTGTCCGGCTCAGGAGTTTCGAGAAAGGAAGAGAATGAGACTCACGTTTGGTGCGCGTCCTGTTGATCTCAACTTATTTCTTCCCGTTCTTGGCGCCTTGCCTGCCCCGAACGTTTTGGCTCGGGGGCGGTTCATATTCTCATTTACTAGAGACTCGGACGAAAACCCATCATTTGCCACTCCCGCAACCACAATCTTATCAAAAGAGCGGGATGCCGTAAAGCGGCAAAAGTCACCAAGACACGAAGAAAAAAGTTTTGATTCTGTTAGCTTCTGTGAAACTTCGTGACTTTCCCGCCCGCCTGCTCGCCCGGCTCCGCCGTTCGAGCGGGCGTCGTTCGGGCGGGGTGTCTTCGTGGCACAGCTTTTCGACCGGGTTTCTCGGAAAGGGCGAGTGCATGTTCAAAGAGGAAAAACACATGGCAAGGCAACCGAACACAACGACTTCTGGAGGAGAGTTTGATGAGGGGACGATTGAAGAAGTGTGGGCGAAGGCAAAGTCGGAACCATTTTTCACGTCCTACAGGAGGGACCGATGCGAGGCATCCATCAGGAAGGATGATTACGGTAAGACGACGGAGAATGGATGGGAGATCGATCATATCAAGCCCGTGTCGAAGGGTGGGACGGACGACCTGGAGAATCTTCAACCGTTGCATTGGGAGAACAACCGGCAGAAGGGAGACGACTATCCGGACTGGAAGTGCAAGATAACGAAATAGGTGAGAAGGTGAGAAGTCCGACTTCTGAGTGAGCTTGGCCGTTGTAGAAGCCGGACTTCTGAAGCAGATGTAGGTCGGGTCGCTGACCCGACCCGCAAAAAAGCCTTCCGAAGGGTTCCCACGCTCAGTCCCCGAGCCTTCGGAAGGTTCCCTACGATCTGGATGGTTGCCCAACGCCGGTAGGTCGGCCATGCCTGCCTGGTAAGCCTTCCGAAGGGTTCCCACGCTCAGCCCCCGAGCCTTCGGAAGGTTCTCTACGGTCTGGCAGTTTGTCCAACGTGTGTAGGTCGACCCACAACGCGGTTAACCCAATGCCTGTGCACCAGAATTCATCTTTGACCGACACCCGTTAGGCTAAACAGCCTACAAAAAAATTCAGTGTTTTAGCCGATTGACTTTGACGTTCGACTGTTCTAGTTTCCAAGCCAACAACCGTACCCGCCGCCGATAATTTGTCCTAACCCGTGGAAAAGCGGGATCGAAACCTCCGGATTTCTTGACGAGCGAGAGAGCAGGCTTCAGTCTGCTTGATTGATATGGACACAGAACTGCATCTTTGCGCAGTGACGGCAGAGAAGAACGCAATGCGTTTTCAGACGCCAGCAAGCCGTCCTCAGTGACAAATGAAAGGAACCAGAAAATGAAGGACGTCAGACGCACACTTTTTCCACTTTTCTTCTCAATGATGATTCTTGGTTGTGCGACCGTGCCATCGCTACGAGTACCGCAGCCGTGGATTCGATCGTTGAAATCAAGTCAGCCAATCAATACGATTTCCAAGTTGAAGATCGACCTTTCCGGCTCGACCGTCCCACTACTTGGCAACGAACAACTGACCGCCGACAGAATTCGTGAGAAGCTATCCTATCTTCTCAAGCGTCGAGGATTTTCGATTGATATTTCCTCGCCCGAATACGTGGTGGCGCTACTCTACAAAACTGAACGCAGTGACAAGTTCCGATTGTCTTCGGCAGTGGCCTCTACAAATGTCCAAGCGTATGCTATTGTGACTAGTTCGGGCGCAGGTGCCACATCCGGCTTAGGCGTTAGCATCGCTCGGGCTGTAAGTGCTCTCGCAACTAGGTCGACCACGGTTAGCGAACAATCTGCTGAACAAATGCTGTCATACACGCATACCATCTCGATTGAATTCCGCAACAGGGACGGACTTGTCGTGTGGAAAGGCGAATCAACTTGGGATTCTGACGAACTCAATCTTATCAACCGAATTGTCCCAGCTATCCAACTGATATTGAGTGATCTACCCTCTGACCGAGCAACCAAACCGGAAATCCCAGAAGTCAAGGGCAGCCACGTCCTCAACTATTACAGGCTCGAATGTGAAGACACCTGGTTTACCTGCCCTGCTCTTCCTTATCGGATTCTGTTCGACACAAGGAGAGCATCTGCTGAACAAAAATCATCTATTCCGCGAAGCGTTGAAAACCCGCACGCTCTTGCGGCTTACGTCGACCTCATTCAAACCGCTGAATATGCTTTGCCAGACGGCGATGAGAAGGATTGGAAGGATCCAATCAAAGTGTCGCTATGGAAGAGAGCAACTCTTGGCGGACAATATCTCCTAGGTCCTTCCAAGAAACCCGTGAATATACTGATAAAGCTAACTGGGAAGACGGACGGTTATTATATCGATGAGTGCAAGATTGCTTCTGACGAGGAATTCGGCAAATTGAGTGCGCAGTTCTCCAAATGGAGACAAGCCCTTCAAGACTATTATGACGTTTATGTGCAGTAACTCCGTTTCGCCTTGTCGGCGCACGACAACCAGAAGAATGACGGTCCCTCTGTTGATAAGGATTAAAGAGGTGGCTCAATGTCCCGCAACGCGAGAGAATTGATAATTCATAGCTTTAACGGGACACTGCATAGTGCGGCGGAATATTGGCAAGCAATCAAGCGGACTTCAGTCTGCTTGATTCAGATAGACGCAGAACTCCATCTTTGCGCCGTGATGGCAGAGAAGAACGCAATGCGTTTTCAGACGAGTTATGTGAAAGCAAGCACAAATAACATTCTATCGACGCAACATGAAACCACACGAAAGGAGTAATCCAGAATGAAGATCAAAAACATCAACGGCACATCGCAGACCACATGCTCTTGCGGCTCGTGGCTCAAACATTGGGAAAAATTCAGCGGGCAAACCACCGATTATTGCCAAGCTAATGGGTGCGCCAAAAAGGATGTTGTTGGTGCCCATGTTCAAAAGTCAAACAGCTCCGATAACAAGTGGTACATTTATCCGCTATGCAACGCACACAACCAACACACTGGTGAATTGGAAGTTTCTGACAGCTACAACCTGGTCTCCGCCAACAAAAAGGAAACCTGTGAGAAATAGTTACTCGGCTGGCGCGACAACTCTGATCTTGTTAATGTTGGCCAGTTTATGTTTGGTCGCATCAATCAATTCGCAGTTGAATCGTCGCAGATTATCCACGTCTGATTCAGTAATGTCGTCGGGTTTCTCCAACAAGTTGGCAATTTCGGTTTGTCCACCCAGCAAAATGATTGTATCGCGCAGATGATGGAAAAAGTCGGATTTTATGGTTTCGTCTTTGCTCATAGTATCCTCTGTTTTGTTGTAGCACATAGTGTGGTTGCCTTCACATAACAAGCAAAACACCGACGCTCCATCATTTGACAAGGATAATAGTTGTCGCTCAATGCTTTTGCTCACGAGAAATTTTTCGTTTGAGAGTTCGCAAACGCAATGCGTTGTTTGCCGAAACCTTAGCCGGCTTGCCTAAACCTTGACGAGCGACGAAGCAGGCTCCAGTCTGCTTGATTCAGATAGACACAAAACTGCATCTTTGCGCCGTGATGGCAGAGAAGAACGCAATGGGTTTTCAGACGAGTTATAAGAAATTGTTTTGCTCCCATTCTGCAAGTCAACAATCATTCACCAAGAGATCGGTGGAAGCCTACCTCTGCTCCATCAGGTGGCTCATGCGCTTTCTGCAACTCTTGAACCAACAAGAACAACTTTGGGAGGAAATTTGCGATGGATGAAATCGATTTGAAGAACTTACCTCTAAATCAACGTACAGTTGCTGTTGACAATGAGAACATAAGGGTCGCTGCAATTAGGACGAGTACGAACACAACAATCGTAACCTGGCAGGACCCCGAGACAAATCGAGAGCTGCTACGAACGCGAGTCGATGTTTTCACCGGACATACAACGCTCGAATCATACGATCGTGCGTTTTGGCACATATCAATCGATGGATTGCAGAAAACGGCTTCGGACTTGGATCGGTTGACCGGGGAGCCACTTTCTATGCACGCCGATCCTTCGACAAGATCGTTGGAAATCAGGACCAAAAAATAGACGCAAAGCGCGCTATGCAAGAATATTGAGCTGAAGATACTTAGCCCAGACAGCCGTCTAACCAGTCGAGCCGTCAAGAGTCTTTTCAGTTCGGTATATTAAGTCCCAAAACAACTTCCTATAACAAGCGGCGTAACGACGCTCCCTCAGTTGAAAAGGATCATGGTCGTCGCTCAATGGTTTTTGGTGCGGGTTGGTTAGCGCAGTTTGGTGTGAGGAATTTTTTCTTAGCACCAAAAACCACTGCGTGGTGCGGCGACACGTTAGGCGCAATTGTTTTGCTCAGTAGATAATCGTATCATCCCGTAACCATCAGAGAAAGACATGACCACTAGAGAACTGACCACACCCGACTCCTTGCAGCAACTCATTGAAGCTGTGCTTAGCACGAAGCCAGTGAAAGGTTTGACGCACAACTTGTATCGGTATCCAGCGAGGTTCTCTCCTCAATTTGCCCGTGCCGCAATCAGAGCTTTTACCAAGCCGGGAGATGTAATTCTCGATCCGTTCATGGGGGGAGGGACTACTTTAGTAGAGGCACTCGCAGCCAATCGCCACGCAATCGGCTCAGACGTTAGCCCTATCGCTACTTTTGTGTCTCAAGCCAAGACGACACCACTCTCCGAAAAGGATCTCCAAAGAATATCAGAGTGGGCAAAGAAGGTTGCAAGTGAAACGCGAGCGACCCAACATGTTCGGGCATCCAAATGGTTTGAATTAGGTTATCACAAGGATATCCCTTGGCCGATACGGAAATCTATTGAGATCATACTTTGTCAGCTTGCAGAACTTGAAAACCCGAAACAACGAAGATTTGCCAGAAGCGTCTTACTTAAGACAGCGCAATGGGCAGTCGACTGTCGAGGCACCATTCCATCTGCCCAATCCTTCCGAGAGAAATTGTTCTTCAACGTTCAAGAAGCCTCAACTGGCATGCGCGAACTATCAGCATGTATGAAAAAGTCGGGCTCAACAGAAGGTGAATTACCCTTATGCATTTGCTTGAACGCACCTGTGACTGATCTGGTCAACAGAAAGGAGTTACGTCTTTTTTCCGCGAAGCCGAAACTCGTGCTGACGTCTCCTCCTTATCCGGGCGTACATGTTATCTACCATCAATGGCAGGTTAACAGTCGCAGGAGGACCCCTGCCCCATTCTGGATTATTGACTCGCTCGATGGTCAACCGAGTTCACACTATACATTTGGCTATTATCAGACGCACCAGGCCAACAACACCTACTTACAATCCGCCCAGAGCGCATTTTGGACTATTCGTTCTCTTGTCGATAAGAACGCAACTGTAGTCCAACTTGTCGGATTTTCCGACCCTGTAAGCTTTCTTCCGAAGTATCTATTGATGATGGAAAAAGCTGGCTTCAAGGAAATCGCACTAAGCAGAGATACAATGGGAAGAATCCAAAGAGTCTGGCGCGACGTTCCCAATCGCCGGTGGTATGTTGACGCGAAAGAGAGTGTTTCAACTAGCAAGGAAGTTTTGCTAGTGCATCATCCTAACTAAAACCTATGAGAGATAAACATGGCAATCAATTCTTTGTCTGACTTGTTCAAAAGCCTACTTGGCACAACGTCTTCCACAGATGTCAGCCATATTCTACAGGAAATAGGCGACTACTCCGACATTAGCATCGAAAGAGAATTCGGTTCTCTTGGACTGCATTGGATTCCTTACGGTGGAAACACATCAAATATATCGACAATCGGTCTTGCCACGAAGGTAGGGCGCAGTCTAAGTGAGCGCATTACGAATGCAATTGACGCCATTCTTGAAGAACGATTTACAACCGCGGTGTCAAAACCTAGCTCACCACAACGAGCTGCGAGCGAGTGGTTTGGACGCCCCGTGTCTGGTCCTGATAGTGGGCTTTACAAGTGGTCGTATTCAGATGGAAACTATGATCGCCGAAGCTCGGTGATCATCTCCCCGAGTGAAACTGAAAATGCCCCTACTATTGATGTTCTTGACTATGGAATTGGCTTGGATGCAGATCAATTTCCAAAGACAATACTGAGCCTGCAATCTGGGAACAAGATGAACAAACGATACCTTCTTGGAACATTTGGTCAAGGAGGATCATCTACACTTTCATTTTGCGAGTATGCGCTCATTGCCTCCCGCCCCACTCGAGACCCCGGGCATCTAGCATTCACACTAATCAGGGTGTTGAATCTGAGCGAAGACTACAAAGAGGATTGCTATGCATATCTTGCATTGCGCAAACCTGATGGAAACTTCACTGTGCCAAGCATAGTGTTAAGCGATGATGAGCTAATAATTCACAACGCGCCGCCAAGGTTGCGACTCGCGGGGCTCAAAACTGGAACATTGGTACGACATTATTCTTACAAACTTGCTGGTCTTGCAGGTGTTCTTTCTCCAGTCTCCGGCAATCTTTACCATTATCTGCAGTATTCAATGTTTGACACTCTACTTCCGTTCAGAGTTATCGACCTTCGCGAAATGGACAAAGAAAAAAATGAAATCGTGAAGGGCAGCCGAAATCGCTTGATGGAGTATACTGACTCTGCCAAAGATTCTGAGACCGAAGAATCCCGCACTCAACTTCGTCATTATCGACCGATGGAATTCGTTGTCCCGCACGGTGCTGTAGATCCCTGCATAGGCATTGAATACTGGGTGGTTTTTAATTACGAGAAGAAGAAAGGAGGAGAGTACACTCTACGCAGAGACTCAAATGGCCTATTTGTACAAAAAAGGCTGCCGATCGTTGGAACCCTCAATGGGCAGAATCAAGGAGAAATGAGTGCTCAGTTGCTGAGAGACATAGGGCTTGGGCTTGTTGCCCGCCATATCATCATACACATTGATGGAACAAACGCGAACAATAAGGTTCGACGAGAGCTGTTTTCCACAACCCGCGAAGGCTTCAAAGAAGGCCCCGTGTTGTTGAGTATTATACAAGTCCTTGAGAAGATGCTTCGAGAGGACAAACAGTTGCACGCCATTGAACAGGAACTCATTGAAAAATTGACTAGCAAAGAAACGGAGGCAACTGATGAAGAGGTGAAGAAACAGATCACCCGATTGCTGCTCGATGCAGGCTTTGTTGCCCGCGTCGAAGGTCAGGCGTCAGGTGACGGCCAAGGTGATAAGCAACGGGTCCATGATACCAAAAGAAAGCCGTACAAAGTTCACGAACCATTGCCAACTCTACCTTTTCCTCAGGTGACAAAGTTTAGAATAGTCACCCCACTTCCAAGTATGGAGATACGAGTCAATGACACAGAAACGGTCTTGGTAGAGACCGATGCAGACGCTGAGTTTGACCGCCGATCTTTGATAGCTGTGCGGTGCGATCCGCCCCAACTCGAATTGGCTTCAAAAGCACCGCTGCGTGGAGGGAGAATTCGATGGAGATTCCGCACGTCACCATCTGCGGTCCATGGTACCAAAGGTACTGTCGTTGTTACAATTACAAGGCTAGACGGCTCGCAACTTACCGATGCAATCGACTATGAAATCTTACCTGAACTTGAGAAGCCAGCGAAACAAGAGAAGGGTCAGGCTCCACGATTTAAAGTCATCCCCATTCATCCAGAAAATGAAAATTGGGGGCTGGTTTGGCCTGATCTTGAGGATACCCCAGAAAAGATCGCTTCGGTAGCGTATAAGCCCATCACTACGCCCGAAGGCGCTATCTTTGTCTATTACTCCACTGTCTTTACGTCATTCAAGACCCAAGTTGACAAAATGAAATTGCAGAGCGAAGCTCTTTACAATCTTTTCAAGACTAACTATGAAATCTGGATCGGATATCACGCCATCCTGCAGGAAAAGGCAAACTTGCAAATGTATGATGGCCTAGCTGAAGATGCTCTTGAGAATCTCTTGGAATCAGAGCGCGCTCGTGTAGCGCACATGGAGGTCAAGCAAGCGGCGAGGACAGCAGAACTAATGCATCGGATGACAAAAGAACAAAGCATCTCAACGTAGACCGCAAAACAACTGCGCCTAACAGAACCTGAAACCTCTGAAAAACATCTTGTTGATGTAATTTTGCTTGGTGCCATGTAGAGTTTAAGAGGTCATTGGGTGGGAGGAAAATTCAAGAGCTGTTCATGATGATTGAGTTGAAGTAGGTAATTAGCACTTTGTTATGGTCTTTTGATTGTTTGGTTGGACGGCTTTTAGCCCCCGACTAAGCGAAGGCCCCGTTTCAGATTGACACCGATGGCAGCACAGACAACCTGAATCAGATTACGCTTGATCGTGAAGTATTTGAGTCTCTCGAGATGACACCAGCGTTTCAGATCGTTGATACGTGGTTCGATTGCAGACCGAATGCACGCTAGGGATTTGTTGCGGCGTCGGTCTTTCGCGGTGAGGGGACGGTAATGACATCCCTTGCGTAAAATGCCATTGCGCTTCTGATGTTGCTTCAGATACCGATGATGTTGTTCTGAATCATAGGCTTTATCGGCATAGACAACCTTCGTCTGAGGAGGAATCAGCTCTTCGAAGACATGATGATCATGAACGGTAATCGGCGTCAGGGTAATGTGTTCAACCAATCCGGAGCCGTGATCCAGCGACAGGTGAACCTTCATGCCCTCTTTGGCCTTTCCCTTACGGCTGGTATAGGCAACATCGGGATCGACAAGCTTACCGTCGTTTCTCCTTCGTCCAGGACGAGTCGCTCCTTGCACAATGGTCGAGTCGATGATGGTGCCCTTGCGAATGAATAAGCCCTGTTCATCCAGTTGCTCGTTGATCAGGTCGAACAACCGCTGCTCAATTTGGGCTTGCCGAATCCGTCCACGGAACTTCACGAGCGTGGTGTCATCGACATGGGAGCGACGAATATCCTGACCGACAAAGCGTTCAAAGCTTCGCCGGTCATGCACTTCCTCTACGACTCTCACATCCGACAGGCCATACCATTGTTCCAGCAACAGCATCTTGAACAACATCACGGGGGGAATCGCTGGTCGTCCCATCTGTCGGTCATACAGGGTTTTCAAGAGAGCTCCGATGGGATCAAAGTCGATGATCTGATCGATCCTATCCAACATCGTCTCCTTCTTGCGCATCAGATTATCTTCTTGCATCCCGAACGTCAGTTGCGAATCCTTCTTGAGCATGTTCGTTCCTTCTCTACTTGATGATGGGAAAAATTCTGCCTCATTGCTCAAAAAGAAATACAACCATCGTGCCAGACTTTTTCAGAGGTTTCAACCTATATTGAAAGAGAAAGGTAAGAAGAAGGAGAGGGAAGAGTGGTAGGCTGTACAATGGAAAACCTCCTCGTCGCAAGTTAAGTTGGGGAATCAAGGTTCCCATTAACTAATCGGGCTGGAAGCCCAAAGCCGGTGTGTTCCGGCAAACGCGATCTAAGGAGGTTTCCCATGGCAAACGTAGAAAAGGATTTTGCCAAAGGCAAGCCGATCCATGTCGGCATCGATGTGCACAAGCGGGATTGGGCTGTGACCGTTCTTTGTCAAGGAGAGGAGCTCTACCACGCCACGGTCGTGCCTGATCCTGGTGCACTGGTGCGGCTGCTAAAGCGCTTCGAGGCAAGCGAGGTGCAGACGGTCTACGAAGCGGGTCCCACGGGCTATTGGCTGCACGATGCACTGGTGGAGGCGGGGTTTGACTCGATGGTGACTCCCCCCTCCCTGGTGCCTCGTGTTGGCGGACGAATCAAGACCGATCGTCGAGACAGCAAGAAGCTCGCCTCGATGTTGGCCGGAGGTTTCTTGAGACGCATCCACATTCTTACGCCGGAGGAACGAGCGCACCGGCAGTTGCTTCGGACCAGAAACCAGATCGAGCACCATCGTCGGCAGACACAGAATCAGATCAAGTCGTTGCTGCTGTTTCACGGTAAGCACCCACCATCAAGGTTGCGGGAACGCTGGAGTGAAGCGCATGTGCAGTGGATGGAGACGCTCTTATGGGAACACCCAGCGTTGAAGACGAGCCTCGATGCGATGCTTGCGACATATCGCTTTCTGACGGAGCAATACAAACGGCTCACAGCCGAACTTGAGCGGCTCGCGATGACGGAGAAGTATCGCGAGAGGGCGGTCCTGTTGACACAGATCCCCGGCATTGGGATCTTCACGGCGATGGCCATCTTGGTTGAGTTGCAGAACATCGAGCGGTTCCACCGGGCGGATCAGTTGGCAAGTTTTCTTGGCCTCACACCGAGTCAGCACTCTAGTGGCGAGCGCATTCGGATGGGGCATATTACCCGGTGTGGGAACTACCAGGTGCGCACACGACTCGTCGAGAGCAGCTGGACGTTGATCCGCTATGATGCAGGAGCAAAGACAACCTATGAGCGGATCAAACACCAGACCGGGAGCGGTCGGAAAGCCATTACGGCGATTGCCCGTCGCCTGGCTTTACGGATACGACGAGTCTTGTTAGATCGGGTCCCATATCAACTCAGCGGTGGAGGCCATCTGGCCACCGGCAGAGACAAGAAACGAGAAGCAAAACGGTTTGTGCTGCGAGCAGTCTGACACCAACGACCGCCCATCAGATCGCCGGACCATGAGTTACTGCTTCGGCTCAGCAGTACCGAGACCGTGATAACAGAAGATGGCCGGCACTTTGATGCACGAATGGAGTTAATGTCGGTCTCCCTCGGTGGAGAACCACGAATAGGAGCTTGGTCTCAAAGGTGTTGAACGGCTGCTGACGACGAAGGAGGTCTTATCGCATACTTGACTTTCAATATAGGAGCAGTAGCAACGACGCTCACGTCATTTGAAAAGGATAATAGAGTTCGCTCAATGCTTTTGCTCACGAGAAATTTGTTGTTTGATAGTTCGCAAAAGCACTGCGTTGCTACTGCGAACGTCATGTGAAAATTGGTTTGCGCCATCGGGGATTAAATCAATCCGATATGTATATCCAGGTACGACATCAGATATTCAAGAAAACGCCTGAGCACCTCTCCTTATTGCAGGTTTGGGACATCCGAGAGAACGAGTTGTCGCCCATTGGATGCGAAGCTATCGATATTCTCGACAAAGGCGACCTCAAGGATGCCAATCTCTACAAGGAGGCGGCTTGGTCTGGCAGCGCCATACAAGAATTCCAAGACCTCCTTGACCTGACGTTTCCAAAGACAGGGCGGTTTTTCAACGTCCATTACCTCTTCTTTGAGTCCCTTTCAGCATTCAGAGAATCCGTTCTCAGCGGATTGAACGGTCAACTTCAGGCCTCTTTGGCAGTTCTACGTGCTGGCTTAGAAATGTTCACATTTCATCTTTGGTGGAGGGAAAGACTTAGATTTGAAGACTCCTTTGAGCCATTCTACGATTGGCTTTTTGGGCTGAAAGGTTCGCCGCCGTTCAAGAACGTTATCGATTCAGTTTTCGAAAACCCTGATATGCCACTGTCGGGCACAACGAAAGATACATTCGACGCTCTGTACGGGAAGCTTTGTGCCTATGCACACAAACCTCTTATTGATCAAGCAATCACGAGTCTCAAGGGCACGAATCTAACAATCGTAAACACTGAAGTTCTGTACTTCTGGCTCGATCTGCTTCAGAACACGCAGAGGGTCGTGCTCGATCTTGCCGTTTCCAATTCTCCTATGTGTCTCTTCCCACTTCCGCTCCACACGAAGTTCGGCTTCAATCCGCCGGTGGGAGTTTTTTTTGACAAAGCGAACTTTCTGAGTCTTGAGATGTCTCTTGGAGCCGAGCGTTTGAAATCCTATCAAGATCATTTCCGATCCCGTGAACCAGTTGTGACTCTTCTGCCTTGGTTCAATGGATTCCCTGACAGAAGCGAGCGAGAAATATTGTCATCGTGGGCAGACGGTGAACCGTTAGGCCATGAGGGCAAATCATTCGAGGAGCGCGTATTCTTGGGCTTTGGTATGCAGAAGGCTAAGATGCGTGCATTGCTCATGGGATTCGCATACAAGCCTAATGCTCCAAGCATTGAGTCGCTCTATCGTCCACCACAAATATGATTGGCGCAAACCAACTTCACATAACACGCCCAACAACGACGCTCCCTTTGTGAGAGAGAATAATTGTTGTCGCTCAACGCCGTTGCTCACAGAAAAAATGAATCATTTATGAGTTCGCAACGGCGCTGCGTTGTTGGGCGAGACGTTAGGCGTCATTTGCGCCAAATCATATTTCCTAAAGGAGCTATCATGCTAAAAACGTGTATTTGCATTATCCTTACAGTACTTCTAGGTTGTTCTCAAGATAAAAATAAACCAGATGAAAACTCTCTTTCCCAAAAGCTCAAACGCAGAAACACAACTTACAACAAAATAGATGTCCTCCTCGCCATTAAGTATAATTTGGATGAATCAGTAATAAAAGCGATTTCAGAAAGCATCAAAGGAGAAATGTATTTGCAGAAGGTAGAGAGCGGTGGCTATGTTATGCAAGTGGACACAAATTATGCGTTAACAGTTAGAAGAACTATCGAAACTACGAGTAAAGAATACAAAATAACGCCAAACTTAATAGTCAGCATTTTAATTGATAGAGAGTTGTTAGAACTAAATGAAACTCTTCCCAGCTCAGTGGGTGAAGAAGTCACAGAGAGATTAGCTCCATCAGAACGATAAACTTGTCATCTATGTGTCCTTTCGGAGTTATATGAACAATAAACGCTCGTTTATTTCAATATCAATTTTTGTACTACTACTTCTTGCAAATATTGTTTCATGCAGCCAGTGCAATCAATCTTCTGAAACAGAATACTGGGCTTCTGCACGCTCAAATAAATATCATCGACCATCATGTCAATGGGCGCGGCGTATAAGCGAAGAGAATAAGATTGTCTTCAAATCTGTCTCTGAAGCTCTGAAAGTGGGCTATATACCGTGTAAGGTATGTAAACCACCCACAAAAGATTAGCAACCCAAAATAATTTTTGGCGCAAACGAACGCCTAACAGCACAAACCACGACACTCGCTTTATTGAAAAGGATTATAGTGCTCGTTCCATTGTTTTTGTCGCGAGAAAATTGGTCGTTTGAAAGCGGCAAAAACAACGGCGTGGTTTGTGCACACGTTAGGCGGCATAACCCTAGCACGTAATCGAAAGGCTCCTCACTATGGCGACCAAACCCCAGCCTCTCCGAGTGTTTCTCAGCTATTCTCATAATGACCGTCGGTTCGCAGGAGCTCTCAAGAGGAAACTTGAAGCTTTCCGCTTCTCTGTTTTCGTTGCACACGATGATGTCAACCCATCAGATGATTTCGTCGCCGGAATTCTCGAGGAGCTTCGACACTCTGACATAGTAATGCCGCTTCTCACCAAGAGTTTTCACCGATCACATTGGACAGATCAAGAGTGCGGTCTTGCCTTGAACCTAGACAAATTGATCTTGCCTGTATCCAAAGGAGTGAATCCTTACGGTTTCTTGCGAAATAGACACGCCTATATTATCAAGAAAGGCAAGTCACTGGATGCCGTCCTTGCAGACCTTCTTTCCAGCTTGACACATCAAAAGAAGGTCGCAAACAAGTTTCGCGACAGCCTGATTCTCGCGGTGCGCACAAGCAGCGGTTTTCCTAAGTCCATCGCGATCTTCAACTTATTAGTCAAGCTGACACCTTTCTCCCGTCGGCAAATGAAACTATTGCTCAAGTATTCAATAGCACAAGATCAGGTTTACAGGTCCACCGAAGCTTCTAAGCTGCTCAACCAGATAGTCAGGAGAAATCCTCGCACAACTGACAAGGAACTTGTCAGCCAGTTCATGAAACGGCGAGGCTATGGGGGTTACACCGCCTAACTTTATAAAAGGTCGGAGTCAAGAGAAAACTCTATTTCCATACCGTTGCGATGGCAACGAGTTTACTTCTGTTCTTTGAAGACAAAGATCGACAGCTGCACCAGCCACCGAGGAGACATCCCTGAATGCGGGGCACGACAGACTTCGGACTGGTCCCAAACACTTTACCGGGCTTTGGCCTCAGCACAGATCTCCAGCACGTCCCAGATGTTTCATCGGCAGCGTACTCGTATCCCAATCAAACGGACGGAGGACTTATTCGCCACCAGTTAGGCGCACGGGCTTACGAGTACGAGGCCAGTCACGAAGCTTGTTGATCTCGATGCCCTTGAATGTTTTGAACTCTTGTTGCCGACTTAAGACATAGTAGCTGATTTTCGCAAGTTCTTTGGCAACGACAGTGCGAGCAATTGCCTTGGTTGCCCGACGCTCCAGACGGGCAGCAAAGTGTTTGATCTGGGGGTAGAACCTCATCGCTTTGATGGCTGATTCGGTGAAGGCATATTTGAGATACTGGTTGCCGTCTTTCGAACCAGAACGATGAGAACGTTTGCCACCGGAGTCCTTGGCTCCGGGGACGAGTCGGCAGTAGGAGCAATAGTGTTTGTCATCGGCAAAGCGATGGATGTCTCCTGTTTCCATTGCGACGATGGAACCGGTGATGTCACCAATACCAGGGATGGACATCAACAGCTGCACGGCCGGCGTAGGTCGAAGCTGTGCCTTGAAATACTTCTCCAGTTGCTCGCGATGCTCAGTTGTCTGAAGACATTGCTGATGGTACATCATCAGTGTCATTCGATATTCCTCAGGGATCGGGCACTGGTTGAGAAAGTCGGCAAAGCCGGACTGGTATGGTGAGAGCGGCAGGTCGGTGATGTTGAACTGAGCGAGGATGCTCGTGACTCGCTGAATGATGTTGGTTCGCTTATGCTCCATCACCATTCGTTGTCGCAGGAGATCCCGCATAGCACGATACTCCGGTGGTAGTTGATGGGCCTCCGGGATATAGCCCATTCGCAGGAGTTGCGCCAATGTCAGGGCGTCGACGGCGTCGGTTTTGACCTTGGCATAGGAGATGGCTTTCAAGTACTTTGCATGGGCTAGGACCACATCGACACCGAGTGAGCGCATGAGATCACAGAACCAATACCAGCCTGTGGTGCACTCAACAACGGCACGATGCTGATCAGGCCATTGGCGAAAGTAGTTGGTAATGAGTTCGGACTGCGTCTTCATACTCTTGCGAGCGAGGACTGTGCCGCTCTCGTTCACCGTGCAGATGACGATCGAACGGCGATGAAGGTCAACACCTGAATACAACATAAGAACCTCCTGTGAGTCTGTGAGTGGAGCATGAATTGGTATGGCGATCAATCATACTCATTTCTCCTGACTCATAGGAGACCTTTTAGAAATATCAAACGGCAAACCGGCGCTCGCTCATCTGTATTGGCGAAGGGAGTTCAAGATTGGCTCGCTAAAAAGAGCTCGCTCCATTGGAAAACACTGCCGCCCAGGCATATCAGTATCGCTTAAGGCCGATAGCGATGGGAGGTGGCCACGGTTCATATATCCGATTCGGCGTACCGGTCGAAATACGCTCGAACGAAAATGGATCGTATGAAGCCCGTATAATGTCCGCAGACCTTCTACGGATCTACGGAACGTCTTCTCTCAATCCCGTCAATGCTATTTCGGTCTACGAGGATTCAGATGGAAGACTGCCTGATTGGGCATACGAGGGCGGCTTCAAGTGACCGAAGAAGACGATTCTAACCCCGGTGTCGGGAGTTACCTCCCGACACTTGGAGAAGCAGCATCTGAGAGTGTCAGGATCTGAATCCTGACACAGCGAGCAACGTGAACTACAATTCCCCTTGAGTGTTTTTTAGAAAGGAGGAGAAGAAAAACATGAGAATTATCCACGTCGGGACCCGAATAGTTCTTGAAACTTTGCTTGATCTTTTCTTAGTCTTTTGTCTCTCCCTCTGCTCGATGGGTTCTGTAATGGCGCAGTGGCTGCAGACCAACGGACCTTGTTGTTTTCCCATCGGCATTAGCGCATTCGCCGTCAAAGGGACCACGCTCTTTGCCGGTACGCAAGGTGGCGGGATTTTCCGCTCCACTGATAACGGTTGCACCTGGACAGCGCTCAACGCGAACTTGGCGTACAACTATATTTGGGATCTCGCGATCGCTGGGTCGGACATCCTCGCGGGCACAGACGGTGTCCAAATCTATCGCTCCACTGACGACGGGACGAACTGGATTCGGATCGATTCGGTTGTGGCAGGAAGGAACACCTTCTCTCACCTGAACAGATCAATCAACTCAATCACGCTTTGTGGGGTGGACCTATTTGCAGCCATCGCAGACGGCGGGGTATTTCGTTCGACTGACCATGGCATTACCTGGGCGCCTGTCAACGAAGGGCTTGCAGACAAAGTTGTAGAATGTCTTGCATTGAGTGGGACGAATCTCTTTGCCGGTACCAATTCCGGGGTCTTTCGTTCCACGAACAATGGTGAAAACTGGAGTGAGGCTAACACCGGGATTCCTTCTGCAAGTATTTATGCTCTCGTAGTCGCTGGCGCGAATCTGCTTGCTGGTACGAGTACTGGAGTTTTCCGATCGACGGATGCGGGGGTAAGCTGGGTCGCGGCGAACGCAGGGTTGCCAGCCAAAGGTATCAGGGCTCTCGCGGCGAATCAGACGAATCTCTTTGCAGGTTTCCAAAATGACGGGATCTTTCGATCTACCGACTATGGTGTAAGCTGGACTGCGGCGAGCAAAGGGTTACCGTCTGTGATCGTTAGAACTCTCGCAGTCTCTGGCCCCAACCTCTTTGTCGGCACCCACGCGGGGCAGGTCTTTCGGTCCACCGACAACGGGGCAAGCTGGATCGAAGCCGATTCGGGATTGTCGCAAAACGCGAACGTCCTTTCCCTAGCTACTACCGGATCGTATCTTTTTGCTGGCACAGCTCAAGGAGGAGTATATCGTTCTTCAGATGGAGGAGCGAATTGGAGCGTGGCTAACTCTGGACTCACGCGAAGCCGCATCCCTGCTCTCACTGTCCAGGGAACAAATCTCTTCGCGGGCATGAGTGACGGAGTATTCCGTTCCACCGACTATGGTGCAACGTGGTCGACGGCCAACCGAGGACTCAAACGATTGGATGTGGATTATCTAGTCGTTAGTGAAAACAATATCTACGCGGGCATGCTTGATGGCGTTGCATTTCGTTCCGCTGATAGCGGTAGAAGCTGGACTGATGTCAAGAAAGGACACATCGTAGAATTCGCCTATTCTTTCACCGTCGGTGGTGAAAAGCTCCTCTTGGGAATTTATCAAGGCAGAATATTTCAATCTACCGACGAGGGATCAAGCTGGAGATTGGCGAAATCCCGTCTCTCACCGAGAGTGTTTGTTCATGCTCTCGCAGTCGGTGCGATGACTCAGTTTATCCGCACAGACAGTAACAAATTTGCGCAGCAACCAACGTCCAGCGGAATTCTCATGAATCTGTTTGCCGCTACGAACGCCGGAGTCTTGCGTTCAACCAACTATGGGGTAGATTGGACGGTAGTGAACACAGGGCTGCCACATACGATCGTTTACGCGCTTGTTGTCCAAGGGTCGAATCTTTTCGCAGGTACTGAAATGGGGGTTTGGCGGCGACCTTTGTCGGAGTTGATCAGAACAGTGGAATGACACTCAACGAGCGGTGGCGTGTCTTACCCCCCGGCGTCGGGAGTCATTCCCGACGTTTCGTCCGGCATCGTCTGAGCGTGACGAATGTGCAATTGCCTCAACTCAGCGGATCGCGTATGCCTAAACGTTATCTATAGAAAAGAATGTCAAGAGAAAAAGAACCCCCGGCACGAAGGGGGATACCTTTCGTTCATTTGATATTCGGTCACACTTTCGCTCGATGGTAGGACGAGAGTGAAACGCGTTCCTGGTGTTGTCCGATCTTCCTTTGCGCGTGTGCGTGTTCTATGCATCTATCTGAGCTCTCTCAGCCACAAGCTGATGCGCCTCTGGCGCAAATGGGCTACGGCAAATTCGAGTATACACGGGAGGGGGTTAACCATGCGCGTGGCAGCTACCCGGTGATCTTCGCTGGGTGTGCAATAACGTCTTTGAACTCTCCCTCCGACTCGGAGATCCATCTGTCACCAAGTCCACAAGTGCTTCTCCCCACAACCTACCTCACGCTTGCTGAAGGTGTGATGCAGTATGGAGGAAGTCTCTTATACCCTCTTGCCGTTGGTGTCCCTTCTGGCGATGATGTCAGGATCGTAGCGTGTTCCATTCTTGAGCATCCCATAGCTGATCCGTGCGATGTAACGGGCAACAGCATGGCGTGCGTTATGTTCGGCGACTCCCTGCGCCAGGAGAACATCGTAATACGTTCGGATCGGATTGTGACCCTTCAGGACAGCAAGAGTAGCTGTCTTGTAGACGGACTTCAGCACTCTACTGTATCGAGGTTTCCGACGGCCGTAACTGCGTCCGCCACTCAATTTCTCGTGTTTGACCAGTCCACAATAGCTCAGATACTTTCCGATCGATGGAAAGCGCCGTGCATCCACCACAGAGGCCACAATCTTCACCGCTCCAATCGTGCCAATGCCGTCAATCTCTCGTTGCCAGCGGACGAGTTTGTTGTGCCTGGCCAGCTCATGAAAACGGCGCTCATACTGCTCTTTGCTCCGCCGATACAGTTCGATATTCTCCCTGAGAATCACGTCGATAAACGCAGCGCTCTTGCCTTCGTCTCTGTGACCCAGGGTGAGTGCCGCCTTCTGATTGAGAAGGCGAATGCCAGAGCGAACAACATCGTCGTAGGCGCTCGCCAGAAGTCGCAGCTCATACAATGCGCTGTCACTGTGATAGACCTCTTTGAGAAGTCTGGCGCAGAGCAATTCGCACAGTTTCCGTGCATCGATTTTATCCGTCTTCGCGCCGTGAAAAAGAAGCCTGTTCTGGAACGGATCACAGATCAGGATCCGGTCTGCATAATCGAGGAGTTCCAGGTACAACCAATGCGCAGGCCCCGATTCCTCGAAGGTGATGATCGTGCGACCCCTCAATGAGCCAAGATACGTCTTCAGTTCTTTCAGGTCGGTCGGACGTTCGAACACCCGTGGAATCTGGTCACGACGCGAGGCATGGGCAATGGCCATGACCTTCAGCGACCAATCAATGGCGACAAAATGATCATACCTAACAGCATCCTTGACTGTGGCGCTCCGTTGTCTTACGTTTACTCTGAGCATAAAGGTCTCCTTTCGTTGGTGAGTTGTGAACATTGCCATCCGTAACATACGGATATCATCACCGCCGCGAGAGTGAGACCTTTTCTAATTTACCATGCGCTATTGCTGTTGCTCGTACGAGATAGAAAGTAGATGCGGCGGCGGGAGTCTCAATTGCCGAGATGATGACCCTTAACTGTACAAAGAAACTGGCGAAGCGACTTCCTTTCTCGGTGGTGGAGAATCCCGAACCGTCGTCGAACAAATTGGGTCCGTGGTGTGCCAATTCCTTTAACATCGGAAGGTTTCCGATGATTATTCTGACCAACGAAAGAACTCTCCTCTCGGTGGTCATTCCGTTCAAGGAAATTCGGTCGTTCCATGACCGTTTCCTTACATCCCTGGAGTTTCTTTTCCATTCCATCGCTTTATCATCGAAGGACGTACATTCCGAGTTGGAAGAGATGAAGGTCGTTCAACTCACGCAGAATACCAACCGTAGAACTCTCGGTTCCATGAACGATTTTGTTTACCATGTGATGGCAACGCTTTATCACGACCAGAATGCTACCCTCGAAGACATTTCCTTTCATCTGAGTGAAATCCCTTGCGCGCCACTGAAATACCGATACCCAAGGGAAGCAATTCTTGATGTTATCGACCCGCCGCATCACGATCAATTAAACAGAGGATCGTAATCAATGGAAGCGGGACTAACGTATAGAATGCTCCAGCAACAGCGCATAACACCTTATAAAAGGTCAAAGTCAAGAGAAAACTATTCACCGTGATCGTTCAGGAAGTGAACGATCGGATTTGTTCTTTGACGCATCGGTCCAACAACTGCACCGACCGCCGAGCAAACATCGCTGAGTGCGGGCTTCTGTTTGTGCAACCTTCAGACTGGCCCCAAACACCTTAGCGGGTTCTCACTTGAGCACGCTTCTCTGGCACGACCCAGATGTCTCATCGGCAACGTGCTCGCATCCCAATCAGGACCACTGGGCTTGGAAAGCTATCCAGTTATGCGCGCGGGCTTGCGAGCGCGAGTCCAGTGACGAAGCTTGTTGATCTCGATGCCTTTGAATGATTTGAACTCTTCTCGCCGAGCTAAGACGTAGTAGACGATCTTGGCTAGTTCTTTGGCAACAACCGTGCGAGCGATGGCTTTGCCGGCTCGTTTTTCGAGTCTTGTGGCGAAGGCTTTGATCTCGGGGTAAACATCATCGCCTTGATGGCCGCTTCGGTGAAGGCATACTTGAGATACTGGTTGCCGTCTTTGGAGCCCGAGCGGTGACTGTGTTTGCCTCCTGAGTCCTTCGCGCCTGGAACAAGCCGGCAATAGGAACAGTAGTGCTTGTCGTCGGGGAAGCGGTGAATGTCTCCCGTTTCCATTGCGATAATCGATCCGGTGATGTCACCGATGCCCGGAATGGTAAGCAGGCGTTGGAACGAGGTCGTCGGCCGCAGACGTTCTTTGAAGTATTTCTCCAGTTGTTTGCGATGTCCAGTGACCTGAAGACACTCCTGGTGATGCATGAGGAGGGTCATTCGGTATTCTGGGGGGATCTCACACGCTTGCAGGAAGTCAGCGAACCCGCTCTGCGATGGTGCTAGGGGTAGGGTGGTGACGTTGAACTGGGCCAAAATGCTTGCGATCCGTTGAATGAGGTTGGTTCGCCGATGCTCCATGACCATCCGTTGGCGAAGCAGATCCCGCAGAGCTCGGTATTGTGGCGGTAGCTGATGGGCCTCGGGGATATAGCCCATGCGGAGCAGTTGGGCAAGGGTCTCAGCGTCCACTGCATCGGTTTTCACCTTTGCGTACGAGATGGCCTTGAGGTACTTTGCATGGGCCAGAACGATGCTGATGCCGTTGGTCCGCAGCAGCTCAGAGAACCAATACCAGCCGGTTGTGCATTCAACGACGGCTCGATGTTCTCCGGGCCAGCCCCGAAAGTAGGCAAGGACCATTGCAGGATCGGTTTTCATTGCAGTCCGACCGATCACGCTTCCTCTGTCATCAACGGTACAGACGGTCAGCGACCGACGGTGGAGATCAACGCCTGAGTAGAACATAGATCCTCCTGTGAGTTGGTGAGTCATGAGATGACTTTGTGTGGCAACAAATCATGCTCATTTCTCCTGACTCATGGGAGACCTTTTAGAAATATCACGCCGCACTACGACGTTCGCTCTTTTGAAAGAATGATCATAGTGCTCACTCAACGGTTTTTGGTGCGGTTTGGTATCCGCAGTTTGAGCGAAGGAAATCATTCGTAGCACCAAAAACCGCTGCGTAGTGCGGCGAAACGTTAGCTGCCATTCACGTCAGAGGACTTCAATATGGACAGAAAACAAGTCGAGGACAAAATTCAGGCTACATTAAAAGAGCGGCGTGGAAAAGTTGTGGCTCGCCACACTATTTCGGCTCTCTTTGGCGCTCTTGCGGATCCAGTCGGAACAATTGGCAAACTCTTCTTCGGTGCAAAGGATGCTATCGACCAACAAAAACATCAGATCGAACAAGAAATCATCCTCGATCTTCTCTGCAAAATGGATGATGATCTAGCTGAAGCAGCACAGAAAGCCAAGTCTGAACTCCCCAAGGACAAGATTGTCGTACTCGGAGAAATAGTCGCATCCGGCAAGGATGTCGATGAGGTCACTGGCGTTTCCATCTCTGAAGAGGCTGGCCCTGTCGAATTCAAGCCCGGTACGAAGATCACGGCATCCGGGGAGAAGGCAAAGAAAGTCACGGGCCTTAAGGTTGGAGGCAAAGACAAGGAGGATCCAAAATGAACAGTGCAAATGTTTTTGTCGGTGCTCATTGTCCGCACTGCAATATTACCATAGGGCTTGCAGCTTCCGTGGGCTCCCCGATCAAGTGCCCTAATTGTGGTCGAGATATGGTCGCCGCGAAAGGTTCACCGGAAACACACGTCATCGCAAACGTGACCTGCAAGAAGTGTGGAACAAAGATTGGTATGATGAGCGTGGTTGGCGGACCAGCGAAATGTCCAACGTGTGGCGAGCCTTTTTGAGATTTATGAGACGTTAACTGCCATTTGCAGGAGAGCAATTCGTCCCAAAAAACGCTCTCAGGAGATCAACCTGTCATGAAAAAACTCTTACTCAATCTCTCCGAACCGTTGGAGCTGATTCGTCAGCAGCCCCTTCAATTCGCTGTCTGGTGGATTGTCGCGGTCCTGTTTGGCCTTGCAGGCTTCTGGCTACCTTTGCTCGTGGAGTCACTCAAGGATGCCGGTTGCCCTTCGCAGATTTTCCAGAACAATCTAAGAGGCGGCAATCTTGCTTCGTTTAGCGTTGTCATTCTCGCTGACGGCTTGGCGACCATGTTCGTGGCCGTGAGGGCTGGTCAGAATCTGACCGCCGCTGGAATAAGAGGTCTCCTCAGCGTACTTGCGCTCCTGGTTTTCATTACAAATGTGGTCATGCTCGGTGTTACCCATTCCGCTGACGTCCCAACCAAGTTTATCGTGTTCCAATTCATTATCACATTTCTTGCCATCGGCCTCTCGTCATACCTCTACTGTTTCCGGTCGTCGGATTGGGAAAAATCTGTAGGCGAAATTCGCACTATTCAGGATAACGAAGTCACTAAACTTGGCAAAGAGGCTACCTCGAAAACTCAAGATGACAAGGGGGTGAAGCTATGACACTGCCAGTATTGCCCTTCGACCAGCCCGCAGGCAGCTTCCTTCTTGCAGCTCTTCCAGCGCCTGACATCATTCGAATATCCAAAGCCGACCCGAGGAAGTTCGATTCCATCTCAATGGATACGGTCGGCGGAATTCAACGTGAACCTTCTAGCAAACGAATAACTGAGATTGCTCAGTACTCTGAATCTGTTGATGCGACATTCCCTACTCCCATTCTCCTCGCTCTTGACGAAGGTTGCTATCAAGTCGAAAACAACCAGATCAAAATTGTAGGCGACGCTGTCGCTGATATTGTTGATGGTCAACATCGTCTCTTAGGCCTCACAAAATCCACCAGAGCCGCAGACTTTGTGATTCCTGTGGTATTCATCCTGGGGGCAACTGCAGAACAAAAGGCTCTCATCTTTGCGACCATCAATGGGAAACAGACAAAGGTTCCTGCATCACTTATCTATGATCTGTTCGCTGTCACCAAATCAAGAAGCGCCTACAAAACTGCTCACGAAATTGCCCGAGCACTCAATGGTCAGCGACATTCTCCTTGGTACAAACGGTTGAAAATGCTCGGTAGAAAAACGCCCGGTTCCATGGAAACTTTGTCTCAAGGCACATTTGTCAACTTCCTGCTGCCTCACATTTCTCTTGCACCTGACAAGGATTTCGACCTCATCAGGCAGGGTCTTGAGCCACCGGCATACGAGAAATGCATCTTCAACGAGTATTTCAACAAGAATCAAGACTCTGTCATCCTTAAGATAATGCTCAATGTTTTTCAAGCAGCGAGACGCACTTGGCCTGAAGAATGGGATCGCCCAGACTTGTATATCCTGTCTAAGACGACAGGATTTTCTGCGATCATGAAGGCCCTCCCTGCGATGGTAAACGAGGGGACATCTCGCGCTGATCTCTCGGAGGACTTCTTTGCCTCCCTCTTCCTCGCTGTAAAGGTTCGCATGCAAGAAACAAGGGTAAAACTCACGAGTGATTTTTTTGCTCCTTCGGCATCAGGCGAAGGTCAGCTTCGCGATATGATTGTGAACGAATTGTCCAGGATATCATCCACTCCTGCAAACGGCAGTTAACAAGCGGCAAACCGGCGCTCGCAGGCTAAGATTGGCAGGCTATTCTGAAGGCAAATGATTGTTGATGCAGTTTTGGCTCAATCACTCGCTCAATGGTTTTTGGTGCGGCTTGGTAAGCTCAGATAGTGGAGAGGCCAACAGCGCTGATAGCTGTAGAGGTGACTTGGAGCAGACAGTCAAGATGCTTAGTTTCGCAGCCAAGAGTGCTAGACTACCCTCGGGGCCGTTCGGGAAAAATCCGAGTGCTCTTTATGATCGAATGAAGGCCTCCTAAAATGACTCCTCAGCGTCAGTAGGATATCCTTCGGTGCGCCCCGAGAGGGAGGACCGAGACAGCTCTCAGGGCTGTTGGTGAAGGACAAATCGCCCTGCCTTTTTGATCCTTACTCTACAAGGTGCCAATGATGCGGCAGACGAATCGCCTCACGAGAGATCCAAGATCGGCCATGAGCAATACCTCGGTTCGAACAGGGCAGATTGGTCATTTTTCTAGACTGGTTTGGGGGGAAGGTTGCAGGTTTAATCATATCGCACCTTTTTCCTGAAAAATGGCGTCAGCAACTCCAGAACTTGCCTTTGATTTCGAAGTGTAGCAGCTTTGCGTTGTAGTCGTTGTCGGCGCTGCATCGTAGCACGTAGACTTTCCCTTTAGTCCCGATTCCTACCAAAGGAGGTCACCGTGATCGGGGCGATCATCTCTGACGAGAAACTGTAACGGCACAGAAGCCTCTAATTTTTGGGAAGTAATCATGCCTACCCACGAAAGCTTGTCGTCGTAGGTAAGCTTGACACTGGTGCTATCTCGCGGGCGAGTCGGATTCTCACCCGACTGAAGGCGACAGTTCCTTCTACGGTGCGGGGAATCGTCGCTTGCCCTCTCCGGGCGTTGCCCGCGAGATTGGTTTCTTGGCTGGAACGGAGGCAATCCCAATGATTTGCTCCTCATCCATTCGAATCTGGTTACAGACAAGCGAAGCACGTTGAAATTCAAGACCTCCAAAAATACCGAGTTTTCGGTATTGCGGATCTCATAGGTCATCAGTAACGTTCCTGGGGACAAAATGGAACGATGAGTCGCCAACTGGTTCAAACGACAGTGGCCCCTCGATTTTTAACCTAATACCACAGTTCACGGAGGTGTTGTATGGAGTCTAAGCTCAGTACACTCGCTACCGGCACCACCATCTTCTTGTCACTCCTCCTCGTCGTTGGCTTGATTCTCACCGGTCTTTTCATCTCCGGAGGTTTCGGCCTGGCTTTGATGACGGTGCTGATGTTCCTGTTGCTGGTCATCATTGGAATGAAATCGGTCGGCAGACCGCTCGGCGTTCTCATCAACGAAAGAAAAGTCATGAGTCTCTCTCGATTTCAGATGACGATTTGGACTCTATTCATACTATCGGCTTTTCTCTTCGTCAGCTTACAGAGAATACATGACCCAACGGTACAAGATCCACTTTCCATTACTGTCGATTGGCATCTATGGGCGTTGCTTGGCATAAGCACTGGCTCTTTTGTGGGTTCGAGCTTGGTTGCAGGTACGAAGAAGAAAAAGGAACCTGCGAAGCCCACAGCTGCAAAAGAAGTTGCGGAACACTTCGAGGGGATGGGTGAAACGGAAGAATCAGTGAATAAGAATAGAGAGGGCATTCTCTACGGTAATGCAACTGTTGAAGATGCAAAGTTTCTGGATCTCTTGGAGGGCGATGAACTCAAGAACACAGCCTATGTAGACCTCTCGAAAATCCAAATGCTTCTGTTCACCTTGGTCGCGGCCATTGCGTATGCAGCAGCATTGTTCAGGTGGGTAGGAGAGAACGCACCAAGCGATCTTGTGAGTTTTCCAGAGCTTTCGGAAGGCTTGGTTACAATCCTCGGAATAAGCCACGCTGGTTATCTCGGCAATAAGGCAATTGACCATACAAAGGTAAAGTAAATATGAACACTTCTCCTGTTGTAGACAGATTGAAGCTCGTGCTGGTCCTTTTTCTTTTCGTAACTCTCACTTCGTATTCACAGCTCAAGATTTATTGCCTCGATGTGAATCAAGGGTCCGCGACGCTCATCATAGCGCCCAGCCGCGAAACCCTTTTGATCGACGCCGGACTGAAAAAGGAAGCCGATGAAATACTCGAGATTCTCCAAATGGAAAACATTCGTACGATTGACTATGCAATACTGACTCACTTTGACGACGACCACCGGGGCGGATTCAGCCTCTTAAGAGAGAAAGGAATTACAATCCAACATCCTGTATTTGACCATGGAAAGAAGGCGCCCAAAACCTATGTCAAAGTGGTAAAGGATCGGCAGAAGATCACACCCGGATACGAATTCAAGTTGGGTGGTGATGTGCATATCAAATGTCTCGCGGCGGCAAGAAGAACGGAACGATCACTCGCTCCTAGAAACACAGCCTCAAACTACGGAGAGAATCAGAACAGTGTTACGCTTCTGATTCAGTATAAGGGATTTGATTTCTTTATTGCGGGAGATTTGACAACAAACGTTGAAGAAACTCTTGTTGACGATGGTGCCGTTCCTGATGTCGATGTGTATCACGTGAGTCACCATGGAGCAAACACAAGCTCCTCTGAAGAGTTTATTCAGGAATTGGCTCCTGAGGTTTCGATCGTTTCTAACGGTACAGGGTATAATCATCCGACTGAGCCGGTCATTGATGTGTTGCGGAGAAATGATTCGGAAATCTATCAGACCAACAAGAATACGAACAGCAGGAAATGGGCAGTGCCAATAAAAAACGTCTCGAATG
>Ga0315291_10001763_pt1 | contig 28716 bp, 20 predicted proteins | sample YL17G12_20_MG_FD_203070 | JGI IMG/M metagenome (GOLD analysis project Ga0315291, IMG submission 203070) | Sediment microbial communities from Yellowstone Lake, YNP, Wyoming, USA - YL17G12_20 | ecosystem: Environmental > Aquatic > Freshwater > Lake > Sediment | place: USA: Wyoming | collected...
AGCGTTCGCGGGGGGAGCCATAATCGGTCTGACTGTGGCCTTCGAACGACTCGCTGAACATGTCTTATTGGTTGAACTTGATGAGGATGTCGCATCCGTCTGGCAGACGATTCTGGGCGGAGAGGGCGAGTGGCTTGCCAAGAAAATATCCTCCTTTGAACTTACGCAGGATAATGTTGAGAAGTTGTTGTCAACTACGCCCAGAGATTTGAGAGAACGCGGGTTTCAGACAATTCTCAGGAACCGCGTATGTCATGGTGGCATTCTCGCTCCCGGAGCAGGACTAATCAAGAACGGCGAAAACGGCAAGGGGATCAAGTCTCGTTGGTATCCCGAAACCTTAAAGAAGAGAATTCTCAATATAGTTGCCATTAAGAAACAAATGGCTTTTGTGCAAGGCGATGGCATGGAAGTAATCCGGGAGAAGCGAAATTGCACGGATACGGTTTTCTTTATCGACCCGCCTTATACCGCCGGAGGAAAGCGGGCCGGTACAAGGCTATATACTCATTTTGATGTAGACCATGAAGAACTGTTTAATATTGTGAGTAGGGTGAAGGGGGACTTTCTGCTGACATACGACAATGCGGAGGAAATCCGAGACATGGCTCGGCGGCACAAGTTTCAGGTGCGTGAAATCGCCATGAAAGGCACGCACCACACGAAGATGCACGAGTTGCTCATCTCCCGCGATCTCAGTTGGCTATAGCGTCATTGCCCCAAGGGCTACTTCGTCGCATTCGATTATTCCAGCGACGCGCTGACCGAGGTCGATGCCTTCTTCTGCAAGGAACACAAGGTCATTATCCCGCTGACCGTGAAGGAAATCCTTGAAGAAAACATCGCGAAGAAACTGGCGTAAAGAGGAAATGGAATCCGTGGTCATCTGCGTTCATCTGAGGCCAAAAATCCTTGGCGTCCTTGGCGTTCCCCCGATCCGGATCGGGGGCAAGCAGTGGCGGATCAATTTCCCTGGCGGCGTTGGCGCTGCTCCTCCATGCGGGCCGCGGGGTCCTGCCGGTAGAAGATCCTTAGTTGCTCGTACAATTCCGGATGGCGCCGCTTTAACGCAACCGGCTTTACAAAGAACGCCTCCGTGACGACGGCAAAGAATTCGGCGGGGCTTGTAGCGCCGTAGGCGTCGATGACGTTGTGATGGTTGTGCTTCAGGTCGTCGAGCAGCCGTTCGTACTCACTGCCCAGCACTTGCGCCCAGGCGGCGTACATGGAGCGCTGCGGCAATTCCGGCGCGCCTTCGTCCGAACCCGATTCGCTGTCCAACTGGTGGGCGAATTCGTGCAGTACGACGTTGCGCTCGTCGCCCGGGTCGGTTGCGCCGCGCAGAACATCGTCCCACGACAGGACCACCGGCCCCCTGTGCCAGGATTCGCCTTCGCGCCCCGAGACCTTCTCCCAAACGGTTCCGTCAGGCAGATGCTTTGTCTCGCGCGCGAAGTAATGGCGCGGGTAGATGAGAATGGTGGTCATCAGGGGGTAGTAGTCCGTCTCGCGGTTCAACAGGAGTATGCATGCCTGGGCGGCTACCGTTACGCAGATTTCATCGGTGATCTCCAGGCCGCCGCAACCTTCGAAACGCTTCTCGTCAAGGAAGACCCGGATATGACCGCGCAGTTCGGATTGTTCTCCGGGCGTCAGTTGCTGATAGTAAGGGAAATTTCTTTCGATGATGTGCAGCCAGTGCGCCGGAAAGGGTTTTTCCCTGATGCGCTTGCGTCTTCTCTGCTTGAAACCAAACATAAGGCTCCCCGGTTGCGGGCACGTTGGACAAACAGCATCACGAATACGCTTCGCGGCGCTGTTCACCGCCTTTCACCTGTTTTCCGCGGCGGCGACTGCAATTGCGGTGGCGGACGTGTGCGAAATGGAGATGTGGATTTCCCCGAGAGCGGCGCGCTTCGCGGCCGCCCGCGCTTCTCCGTGAAGGCGGATTTCGGGTATTCGGGAAGAATTGCTTACGACTTCAACGTCGGTCCACGTGATGCCCCCCCTCCAGCCCGAGCGGAGCATCTTGAACACGGCCTCCTTCGCGGCGAAACGCGCGGCGAAGTGCTGGACCGAGCGCGGACGCGACGAGCAGTACCGGATCTCCTCATCCGTGAAAACACGCTCAAGAAAACGCCGCCCGTGCCGGGCGATTGCCGCCTCTATCCGCGCAACGTCCACTATGTCCACGCCCACGCCCTTAATCATTCCTGTCCGCCTCCCCCGTATTGCTGATTCCCAGCCGACTCATAATTTCCCGCGCTTTCGCCGCAACTGTCTCGTTGGGCGCGAGCGCCAGGACCTTGCGGCAAAGGGCGACCGCCTCTTCCTTCTTGCCGTCCGCCTCCAGCGCCTCGGCGCGCTCAAGCAGGGCTTCCGCGAGTTTCCGCTCAGTCCCGGCATTTGCCGCCAGCGCGCTGTCAACCAGTTCTTGCAGATTTGCGTCCTGCGGCAGGGCCATCACGATGGCGTAAGCGGCCTCCGCCTGGTGGGCCGGCTCAACCCGCTTAAGCGTCTCGGTAATCAACTGCGCGGCTTCATCGGCGCGGCCGCTGCCCATCAGTATCTTAAGCCTCTGAAGAACGATTTCAATCTCCGCGGGGAATCGGCCGACCGCTTCCCATGACGCCCTCTCCGCCTCCTGAGCCATGCCGTTGGCGAGGAGAGCGTCCATCAGCGCGAGGTGCCTTTGGGGGTCCATCGCGCCCTCGCCCTCGATGAGCGCGCCCCAGGCCTTCACCGCATCCTCGGGCTTGCCCGCTTTCAGGTAACAGCGCCCCCGCGCCACATAATACTCCTGCTTCTGCTCTCCGGAATCAATCGCCGCCTTGTAAATCTCCGCCGCCTTTTCCCACGCTCCCGCGCGCCCGAGCATTCCGCCAAGAAGGGCGGGAAGATCATCAAATATTATCGCCGCCCTGTCTCCGTCGTCCCACACGGCCTGGCAGGCCGCCACGGCGTCGGGGGCCTTCCCTTTCTCCGCGGCGACGCGCGCGATAAGCAGGTTCAGCCAAACCGCCGACCTGTAATTCGCGTCAATCTCTGCCCGGGACGCGCTATTTCGCAAATCGGCGAACTCTTTATCAAAATCGGCGGATTCGAGAATCAACTCGCCGCTCTCCGCCACGAGAAGGCGCAACTCCGGCTCACGCGATGCCATTTCAAGCGCGTCAAAGTAATGCTTCATTGCGCCGTCGCGGTCGCCGGCGTCACGCGCGAAGCCGGCGAGCAGGTATGGGAAACGGTAATCCTTGAACTTCCTCGCGGCGTCCGTCGCGGCGGCAACGGCCTCCTCCGCGAAGCCGAGGTCGTGCAGCGCGCCGACATAATCAAGGTTCGCCTCAACCGAATCCTCATGACCGCGCTGGATTTCCTGAAGCGCCTCAAGCGCCCTGGGCCGGTCGCCGTTTCGGACGAGCATCTCCGCGTACTTCGCGATGAAACGTATGTTCGCCGGCTCAAGGTCCGCCAGGGCCTTGTAACCCGCTTCGGCCTTTTTGAAATCGCCGCGCTTTTCGTAGAGGCCCGCCAGGAGAAGCGCCACGGACGTATCGCCTGTTTGCGCTTGTTCAAGGAGCGCCGTGGCCTTGTCGGTTTCGCCGTACTGCGCGGCAAGAGTCGCCGCGACAAAGACGATTGCGGGCTCTTTTCGCGCCCCGGCGATTTCCATCAGAGCGGAGACATGCTCCTTGCGGCCGTTGTCGATAAACCAGAGGCTTGCCCGCCTGAGCAGGGCGGGCGTTGACTCGTAGCGCAGGACCTTCAGGCAAAGCGCGTCCGCCCCGTCGCCGAGGATCCCCATGCACTGGAGGAGCACCTTCATGCGGTCCTCCGGCGTGAGCGCGTCCCACTGCGCGACCTTGCCGGCGAGTTCCGGGCCGAGTTTTTCGGCCTGATTTGCAGGCAGGCTCCAGTCGGCCGCCGCTGCCCCCGCCGGCGACGATTCGGCGGCGCATGCGGGCCGCCAGACCGCCGAAAGGAGAATCAGGGCCACAACGCTTACGAGAACCGCGGGGGTTTTATGGTTACTTCGCGCCATTCGGCAAGTCCTTGTTTTTCTCCGCGACGGTGTCGGTTCCGTCCTCGTGCACGGCGGGGAAATTTGTGTCGGCGAGTTGATCCCGCAGGATGTCTATGTCGTACTTCGCCAGCGAGGTGGCGGTTGCGCGTTCGAGTTGGTCAATCGACTGCTCATAGCCGATCTTGGCCCGATTGCGCAGGGTTTCCGAGCGGATCTTGCCGCGGCGAAATTCAAGGACATCCTTCAGCGTAGAGCGCCCCTGCTCAAGGCGGCGCTCCTCCGCCTCGAGTTTCTTGACGGCCAGTTCGAAGGACAACTGCGCGGCCCCGATGGCGCTTTTCGTTACCTCTACGTTTCTCGCTGCGGAGCGGACGTCCTGGACGATGTCCATGCGCAGCGAATCGACGTCAATGAAGGCGCGGTCGAGGTTGTAGCGCGCCCGCATGTACTTGCTCTTGGCGGCGCGGTTGAAAAGCGGATATTCGAAGTACGCGCTGATCTGGTCGTCAATGAAGCGGTCGATGCTGACGTTCTTCACGCTGTCGTATGTCTGGGAGTCCAGCCCGTGCCAGGTCAGTCCATATCCGACGTTCAGGGTGGGGCGCATCTCGTTCTTGCTCACGAGTTCGTCTATCTTGAGATTGTCTATGATGGCCTGGGCCTGCATGAGTTCCGGGCGGTTTTCCATGGCGTTATGCATGTGCTTGCCGAGGTCCATTTCGAACTGCCGCTGGATGAGATAAGCGGGGACGTAGATTTCCATGTCCCAGCGGACCTTGTCGGAGTACGGCACGATGAGGCGGATGAGGGCTTCGCGCGCGTCGGCCACCTGCTTGGCGGTTTCAAGCCGCGCGAGTTTCTGGTTGGCGAGGTCTTCCTGCGCCTCAAGCAGATCGACCTCGAACATCTTGCCGGCCTTGACGCGCTTCTCCACGTCGGAGACGGTCTGCGCGGAGACCTTTATGGCTTCGTCGCGCACGCGGAGGTCATGCACATAGCCCACGTAATCCCAGTACGCCTTTTCAACGTAGTAGACGACTTCCAGGACGGCGCTGCTAAAACGGAGGTCTTCGACTTTTTTCTGGTTCTCCGCCTGGTTGATTGGGGCGCGGTTGTAAGCGGGGCCGAAACCCCTGAGCAGGTTCTGCACGATGGTGAAGTGAAAATCGGAGTCGGAGCGCGGGTTCATGATCGCAAAGTCCGAGTTCGAGTTCAGGTGGTTGGTATGAAACCCGACCTCAATCGAGCCGCCGGTGAGCAGGTTCTGGGCGATTTTCGTCGCGATATCGTGGCTCTTTTGCTTGAGCACCAACTTACCACCCGCATCGAGCTGGGTGGCGGCGGGGAAGTCCTGGTCCATGAAGGAGTAGTTGAGGGAATAGACGGCGTCGAAATTCGCCTTAGCCTCGATGATGGCGGTCCCGGCGATGCGCGGGGTGTAACTGGCGCTCCTCAAGCCCAGGTTGTTGCGAAGGGCCTCCTGTATGCACTCCTGCAAAGTAAGCCCTTTTTCGAAGGTGGCGTCGGCCTTCAGAAGGGCATCCGCCGGTGAGGCGAGTTCTTCGGCCTCTGGCGGGGGCGCGGGCTCTTCAACCTCCGAGCCCGGCGCGGGCTCAACACCATTCGGCGTCGTGTCGCCAAACACCGCGACCGGCAAAGAGAAGATCGACAGTACAACACATAAAAAAAGGCAACGCGTGAATGAGGTAATCATGGATGCACTCCTGTTTCTCCGAGACCCTGTGGGCCGCACTTTATCAAAAGGATCGCGGCAAATCCTGCAACAATGTTAACTCAGTGAAGCGCCTTTTGCCACAAACATTTTCCCGGCGGTCAAAACGCCGAGCGGATCATCTGCACGGCGACGAACAAAAGTATCAACGAAAGCACAAGGCGTATGACCCAACCGCTGGCGGACTTCGCCACTCTCGCGCCGATGGCCGCCCCGACGACCATTCCGACGCCTATCGGAACGGCGTAGTTCATGTCAACCTTTCCGGCGTGCAAGTTGAATGCCGTCGTTGAGGAAGTAGTAAGCAGCAGAATGAAGTGGGACGTCGCGGCGGCGATGTGCGTCGGAAACCCCATCACAAGGATCAACATCGGCATGTGGATGATCCCGCCGCCGATGCCCAGGAACCCCGCGAGAAATCCGCCCACCAGCCCGATAAGCAGGCCGCTCCTCACGTCGAAGCGGTACGTCGCGGAGCCGTCAGGCAGCATCTTGTGCCGGTCAAACACGAGGAGCCGCTTCCCGCCGGCTTTCGCTTCCTCTTTCTTCTGCTGCGCGCGCTTGAAGATCGCGCGCCCGGCCACAAGAATAACCGCCATGAAGACGGCAAGGACAGCGAAGGTGATGTCAAACGCCGAATGCCTGCCGCCGAGTTCCTGCACAACGACGGCGCCGAGGAGGGATGCGGGGATGGCGGGTATCGCCATGACGATTCCAGCGAGATAGTCCACGCGCTTCTGCCGCGCGTAGGCGTAAGTGCCGGAGGCGGCGTTGAGGACAACCGCCGCCAGTGAAGTGGCCGACGCGGTGGACCTGTCGGCATCGCGGAGCGGAATAACATAGAGGAACAGCGGTATCAGGGCGAACCCGCCGCCGAGTCCCACGAGCGTGCCGGCCCCGCCGACGATTACGCCTATGAGGCCCAATATCAGAACTTTGCCAATGTACAGTAGCGGTTCCACGCGCGTTCAATTTCTCCTGTGGCACAGCCGCCCTCGGCTGTGCTTTTCTCTCCCGGCGGAGGGCCGCCGGGCTACACTCCTCACGGCTGCTGTTCGTTCTTCGCCGGTTCGTAAGTCGTCCCCTCGCGCTTGCGCAGCACGACAGCCGACTTAATCTGGTCAAGCCGCTCAATCTTGTCGAGCACGTCCATGCCCTCAATGACGCGGCCAAAGACCGTGAACGCCGCATCATCAAGGAAGGGGCTGTAATAGCGGGTGAAGTAGAACTGGCTGGCTTCGGTGTTAATGCCGGTGCGCGCCATGCCAAGGTAGCCGGGGAAATTCCGCCTCTTGTTAGCCTCCGTCTTGATGGTATAGCCGGGGCCGCCCAATCCGCAGCCTTCCGGGTCGCCGGTCTGAATTACCCAGCCCTCCACGCGGTGGAAGACAATCCCGTCGTAGAATTTTTTCTCGACGAGCGAGATGAAGTCTTTCACGGTGTTGGGCGCATCATCCTCGAAAAGTTCCACGACTATCTTTCCCTTTGTCGTGTCGATTTCCACGCGCGGGAGGTCCGCCTTCTCGTCCGATTTCAGGCGCTCCTGCTCCTCCTCGTTGAGTTTCCCGGCGGCCTGGACCCACGGTATGTGCTGGTCGAGTTCCGGGACGAGCCTTTCGTCCGCTATTTTTTCCTTCGAGAGGGCGTCGATGGCCTGGGCGGCTTCCTTGAAATTGCCCATGCGCAGGTCGCAAACCGCGCCGAGCAGGCGGAATTCCTGGTTCTGCGGCTCAAGCGCAAGGCGCGCCTTTATGAGCGGGGCGGCCTCCCTCATGCAGCCGAAACTCATCAGGAGGCGCACTTTCTGGTTGTTGATTATGTTCGGATTGAGTTTGAAGGCCTTCATGAAGTACTCGAGGCACTTTGCGCCGCGCTCGCCGGTGTAAGAGGACGGATCAAGATCGAAAAGGTTCAGATACAGCGTCGCCTGTGTGTCGCATGTTTCCGTGCGCTCTTCGCCCAGCAATTTCGCGATCTCATCGGCCGCGGGCGGGAGGGCGGCGAGTTTTTGCGCGCGCTCGGTTAGCAGCGCGTTGAAATCGCGGGCGAGTTTGGCGAAGTCCTTAAGTTGTTTGTCGGCCTCGTCTTTCTTGCCGTCGTTGAGCGCCTTTTGGTAGGCCTCGCCGGTTTTTTGCTGCGCCTGCAGCAGTTTCTGCACATCGGGGGTGTACTGGCGCTGGGTGTCCTGAATCTGGGAAATGAAATCGTCGAGCATCACGGCCGCCGCGGCTTCTTTTTTCTGCAGGGCCGTCACGTCGTCGGGGTTGAGTTCAATCTTGAAGCCGGGCGCTTCCGCTCCGGGCGCTTTCACCTCCAGGCTCCACGTGGCGGGCTTGTTTATGTTCGCGCCATCGGGATAATTCGCGCTGACGTTTTTCTTCTGGGGGTTCGTGAGGATTATCATGCAGCGCGCGACGGCGTCCTTGCCGCACTTGACGCCAAAGGAGTCGAGGTCTATCACAATCTCACACTGCCAGTGATTGAGCATGTTCATGTTGCCGCGGGCCATCCAGCCCTTCGCGTCAACCTCGTCCCACATGCCCAGGTCCCCGCGCAACTGCTCGAAGCGCGACCGCTCGACCTGCTCAAGGGAAAATTTTATCCACGCGTCGTCGTTCGCCAGTTCCTCGTTGCTGTCGGCCTTGCCGTCCAGAAGGATGGAGGCGGAGGCGAACGGAGTGCACATGTCCGGCACGTCAAACGCCGCGACTAGGTACTTGCCGCTGTTAAGCAGGTAAACGGTCGCCTTGTTCTTGTTCCAGATTTCGATTTCTATTTTCGTCGCGCCGTCGTATTCGCCGGGCGTTATCACGCCGTCCAGCGCGAAGGCGGCCTTCGGCCCTTCGGGCGACGTCGGGGGCGCGCTTTCGTCCGCGGCGGAGGAGCCGCCGAGCGCAAGGAGGGACAGTATCGTTGCGGCAATTACGGTCTTTAAATATTGGGCCATTATTCGCTCCATAAATCTTATTGTTCTTGCGGCGGGCGGAGGTCAATCACCCGTTTACGCTCGCCGTGATTGTCAAGGATTGTGAGTTTGCCGGGGCCGGATTCGCAGACAATTATCCGGTCTTCAGCGCCGGCGATAATACGCGCGGGATAAGAGAACCCTTCAACCGTCCACAGCACATCTCCGCCCGCGCTGATCTTCCGCAGGCACAAGTTTTCGGAGCCGCAAAGCGCCAGCGTGTTGCCGTCGTCCTGGCGAAACGCGTCGATTACGCCGTCCAGGCCGTCGGCCTCCCAGACCACATCCCCGGCCTCATTCACTTCCACAACGCGGCCACGGTAATTCTCGACTATCAGGTTGCGGCCGTTTCGCAACCGCGAACAGCCCATCGGGCCGTTTGCCTTTGCGGACCAGACCGTGTTGCCCTCCGGCGTCACCTCGATTACCCTGTTATTGCCGTAGTCGCAAATCAGCGTGTTGCCGCCGGGGAGCCTGAAGGCGCCGGTGGGCTTATCAGCCGCCTGAAAGCGCCACAGGACGCGCCCGTCGGCGTTTATCTCGTAAACGGCGTTGCCTTTTTCATCCGCCACGAGCAGGGTCCCGAAAGTCGTCGGCGTCAGCAGGACTCTCTCGCCCACGGGAACGCCGGCGGCCGTGATGACTCTCCTGACTCCGTCATACGAAGAGACGGCCATTACGGTTTGCCCTTCCTGCTCCAGGACGACCGGGAACTCGTCCCTGACCGCCCACTCGGAAAAAGCGATACGCGTTACCGCGCCGCGCTCTATCGTAACTTTCCCGACGACGGGCGACATCATCTCAAGTTTTTCGTCGTCCAGGGAAACGATTGTCCCCTTGAGCCTTGAGCCGTCGGCCACGCACACGACGCAGGCCTGGTTGTAACGGTCGTCAAGCGCGAGGGCGGACCGCTTTGCAAACGTAACAGTGCGGACCTTCGCGTAAGCGATGGATACGGATGTGTTGTCCGCGGATCTTTCAATGCTGAGCGCCGTCGGGCCTATGCCGTGAATTTTGCCGGTTACGTCGGAGCCGTCACGCAGGGCGACGACGTCATCCGCGGCGATGTCGCTGAAGGGATTGCGCCATTCCAAAAATGAGATTCCCCATACGTCGCCCCGATTAAGAACGGTCTGAGGGCGGTCGGATGTTACAGGGCCTTTGAAGCGGATTATGACGGAGTCGCCTTCGGCGGTCTCGAGGCCGCCCGGCTCCGCCACGAGCACGCTGCCGTCGCAAAGATAAATCCTCGGCGAGCGCGGCATGGAGGCCAGATAGTGGCCGCGCAGGGCGATTTCCGCGACATCCCGCAGGCTGAATACGGCGTTTGCGCCCGGCTTCTCCGCGTCTTGCGCCGCGGGAGCGCCGGATGCCCCGCGTGGGCCGCGCAAGGTCAGTTCCGTCCCGCTGGCGCCGACGACGGCCCCCTCCCGCGCCGTGCCGTCGCGGAAGTACACAATGTCCGGCACGCCGGCGCCGGCTTCCCCGGAGGCATAGCCCTCAACGCCGAGGAGCGCCTGCGCCACCGGCCACCACATGGCGACCGCCAGCGCGCAAAGCCCCCCGGCGATGAACAGCACGCCGAAGAATTTAGGCCCCAGTCCGCGTCGATGCACGGCAAGCCTCCCGCAAGCGCGCATCAGGCGAAACGATGCGCGGGCCGCCGATTTTGAAGGCGGCCTGACTTCCTGGAAGAATCAAAAACTGCATTATAGCGCATCGGCGGGCGGTGTCAAAAGCAAACGGCCGCCGCGAGAGGTTGACACTTCGCGCTCCGGCGGGTATTCTCACAGCCGTAAGGTATCCCCCAATTCGGGTTTTTGAAAGCGACCTATGCGAATCCTTGTAATTGAAGACGAAAAGGACGTCGCCACTTACGTGGCCAAGGCGCTCAAGGAACACGGCTACGCAACCGACATCGTCCGCGACGGCGGGCAGGGCATCGAAAAGGTGACATCGCAGGATTACGATCTTGTGGTGCTGGACATGATGCTGCCGCACACGGACGGCTGGGATGTGCTCGACGCCATCCGCAAGAGCGGCAAGGACACGCGGGTGCTGGTTCTGACGGCGCTTGACTCGACGAACGACAAGGTGCGCGCGCTCAACCGCGGCGCGGACGATTACCTGGTCAAGCCTTTCGCCTCCGCGGAACTCACCGCGCGCGTCCGTGCGCTGCTGAGGCGGAGCAAGGGCGAAACAACCTCCGAGTTGTCGTACGCGGACATAAAGATGGACCTCGTGAAGCACCGCGTCACGCGCGGGGGAACAGAGGTGGAACTCACCAACCGCGAGTTCACGCTGCTGGAGTATTTCCTGCGCAACCCGGAGCAGGTGCTCACGCGCGCGATGCTGATTCAGCACGTCTGGGGCTACCAGTTTGATCCGATGACAAATCTCGTGGACGTGTACATAAACTACCTCCGGACAAAGATCGACATGGAGTGGCCTGTGAAGGTGATACACACCATGCGCGGCGTGGGCTACATCCTGTCGAAGGAGGCGCCTGCATGAAATTCCTGCGGCAGATAAGGGTGCGCCTGATGCTGTGGTACATGGCCACGATCGTGATCCTCGTGGTGGGCGTGGCGATCTTCGCCTACGCGCGGCTGCACAAGTATGCGAACAGGTACGCCGACAGGTTGCTGGACACGGAGGCGGCAGAGGCGGGCGTAATCTTCAAGGACGAGGGCCTCGACGAGCTGAAGGCGGAAGCCAATCTGGGGAAGAGGCATTCCACCTATTACACGCTTTACGACGCGCAGGGAAAGGCGGTGTTGAACACGTTCCGCGAGGAGGCGCCGCCGCTTGACGCGGTGAAGGTTAAACTCGAGGCCGAACCGACGTTTGACACCGAGACGATAAAAGACGAAGAACTTCGCATAATAACCATGACGATCCTCGCCCAGAATCCGGAGGAGCGCTACGTGATGCGGATGGGCCGCTCCATCAAGCCGGAGACGCGGCTCGTGGAGAACCTGACCGAGAACCTCGTCATTTTCGTGCCGGGAATCCTTCTTATCTCCATCGTGGTCGGATGGATACTCGCCCGGGCGAGCCTCAAGCCCATGCAAAGGCTCTCGCATGAGGCCGCGCGAATAACAGAGGAGCGTCTTCACGAGCGCCTGCCGGTGCGGGGGGTGGGCGATGAAATCGACCGGCACGCCGAGGTGCTCAACAAGATGCTCGCCGGCCTTGAGAATTCCTTCACGGAGATAAAGACCTTCGCGGCGCGGGCGTCGCACGAACTGCGCACGCCGCTGACCGCTCTGCGCCTGCAGATTGAATCCGCGCTCCACGCCGCTTCCGCTGAATCGCGCTCCACGCTTGAATCCGCGCTGGGCAACCTGGACCGCCTGGCGGCGCTCGTGCAAAGATTGCTTTTCCTGACGCGCTCGAAGGGCGAGGCCGCCGACCTGGAATTCAAGACGGTGAATTTAAGCGAACTTGTTTCCGCCGTCTGCACGGACGCGGCGCTGCTGGCGGAGCAGAAGTCCGTGAGACTGAACCATTCCGTGACGGCCAACGCCGCGGTCATGGGGGATGACGCGCTGCTGACGCAAATGGTGTGGAACCTCATCGACAACGCGATTAAGTATTCCCCCGCGGGGAAAGCGATAGAGGTAACCGTTGAAAAACGGAGCGGCCGGGCGGTGCTGGCCGTAAAGGACAGCGGCCCCGGCATCGCCGCTGAAGACATGCCGCACGTCTTTGAGGCGTTCTACCGCGCAAACAGGAGCAGCGACGTGGCGGGTTTCGGGCTGGGGCTGAACATAAGCAAATGGATTTGCGAAATACATCACGGCTCCATAGACCTTGTCAACAATCCGGACCGCGGCGTCACGGTGGAAGCCCGTTTGCCGCTCGCCAGCGGGAATTAGCGCGTTCTTATTGATAAATGAATAGATAATGTAAAGCGGTTAGTTCCGCCGGTAGTTGTGGCACAGCCGCCCTCGGCTGTGATTTCGCGGCCAGTGGCTCCACACCCGTGGGCGGGTGTGCCACATGCGCTTACATTATCCATTCAGTGCTCAATAATTGTTCAATTATCCCCCGTCGGCTATAATGCGAACCACTGTATTCGCATTACGGCTTCGCGTGTTTGTCCAACTTGTGGTGGAGGAGAATATCATGGAGACAATGCGCGTTTTACGCAGCCTGGCCATAATTGTGTTTGCCGCCGGCGTCCTGGCGGGGTGCGCCGGCCGCCCCGGCCAAAAGGCGGAAAGCGAAGGCCGGAAAGAATCGGGAACCGCGCAGGTTTCTCCGCCGGAAGACCTGATGCGGGAACACGGCGTCCTCCGGCGCATTCTGCTCGTTTACGAGGAAGCGATCAGGCGCATTGAGGCGAACCAGGACATTCCGCCGCAGGCGCTGGCGGACTCGGCCGGCATCGTCCGGCGATTCGTCGAGGATTATCACGAGAAACTTGAGGAAGACCATATCTTCCCGAAGTTCGAGCAGGCCGGGAAACTCGTTGATCTCGTCCAGACTCTCCGCGCACAGCACAAGGCCGGGCGGAGCCTCACGGATGAAATCCAGCGCCTGTCAACGCCGACAGCCATGAAAGACGCGGACAGCCGCAAGAAACTGGCGGACGCGTTGCGCAAATTCATCGCGATGTATCAGGTCCACGCGGCGCGCGAGGACACGGTGCTCTTCCCGGCCATCCGCGACGTGGTGACGCCGGAGGAGTTCGACGCGATGGGGGACCAGTTCGAGGCCAAGGAGAACGAGTTGTTCGGCGAGAGCGGTTTTGAGAAGGTGGTTGAACAGGTCGCGGCGATTGAGAAAACACTGGGTATTTACGAACTTGACCAGTTCACGCCCGCGCCGTGAATAGGGTATGCGGGTGTGGCACAGATGCCGGTCGTGTCCGGTTTCCAGATGCATGCCAAATCGAGACAGCCAGTCAAAAAACCGGCTACAAAAGGGGTCTGACCCCTTTTGTAGCCGAAAATTAATTTTCATGGTGCACCGGGGGCGACTTTCAGAGAAGAAGTCTTGCAATACTCAATAGTGATACCCGTTTACAATGAAGAGGAATGCCTGGCGGGGCTTTTCGCAAGGCTTGATGAGACGCTGCCGGCCCTCGGCAACGATTACGAGGTGATTTTCATAGACGACGGCAGCGCCGACGGGAGCGCGGAGATGCTGAAGGAACGCGCCGCAAAGGACCCGCACACGCGCATAATACAGTTTGAACGGAACGCCGGCCAGTCTTCCGCGTTCGACGCGGGCTTCAAGGCGTCGCGCGGAGACGTTGTGATTACGATGGACTCGGACCTGCAGAACGATCCCGCGGACATCCCGAAACTGCTTGAGAAACTGGACGAGTACGACGCCGCGAGCGGCTGGCGCGTGCGCAGGCAGGACGGACTCAGGAAGCGCGTGTCCACGAAAATCGCCAACTGGGTGCGGAACAAACTGTCCGGGGAGAATGTGCACGACAGCGCGTCGTCGCTCAGGGCGTTCAAGCGCGAGGCGCTGATGAAGGTGAAGATGTTCAACGGCGCGCACCGCTTCATGCCGACGCTGGTAAAGATGGAAGGCTGCCGTGTTGCCGAAGTCCCCGTGAGCCACCATCCCCGCCGCGCCGGGACGGCGAAGTACGGCGTGTGGAACCGGATGTTCCGCGCGTTCTACGATCTCATGGGGGTGAGATGGATGAAGAGCCGCAGGCTTACATATCGAATCAAGGGAGGATCATGATGATCGCATCACTGTTTGGCTGGTTTACCCATCTCTTCGGCGCATGGACCTGGTGGTTTGCGTTCGGATTTGTCGGGCAAATGGTATTCGCGGGGCGCTTTGCCGTCCAGGCATACGCTTCCGAGAAGAAAAAGCAAAGCGTCATCCCGATTAGTTTCTGGTATATGAGCCTCACCGGCAGCGTCATCCTTCTCATCTACGGTTTTCATTTAATGGACCCGGTGTATATACTCGCCTACCTCTTCAACAGCGTGGTATACATCCGCAACCTGATGTTCATACACCGGGCAAAAACAGTCGAGCAAAAACATCTGACAATTAAATGAACCATCCGCCATCCCAAATTCCATGCGAACCCGCAGCGGATGCGCCACCACCGGCGGCCAGTCCCGCGCAAAACAATACCCGCGGCCTCGAAAAGTACGCCGTCATAATACTGGCGGCCACGGCATCCGTCATGATGCTGTGGGGGCTTAACAACGTGGATCTCCGGGACGCTGACGAACCGCGCTACGCCGAGGTCGCAAGGGAGATGGCGGCGTGCGGCGACTACGTGCTCTTGCACTACAACGGCGAGAAATATCCCAACAAGCCGCCGCTGTACTTCTGGCTGGTCGCGGCGTGCTCCAAACTGACCGGCGGCGTCAACGAGGTCTCGGCGCGCATGCCGAGCGCGCTGGCGGGAGTTGCGGTTGTGCTGCTTACTTTCGCCCTTGGAAGAAGGATGTTCGGAGCGCGGGCCGGCTTTCTGGCGGGGATGGTGCTGCTGTCCAGCCTTTACTTCGTGGAGCACGCGCGCTCCGTCCACATGGACCTGCCGCTGGCTGTTTTCACCACCGCCATGATAGCGGTGTTCTATCTCGCCTACGAACAGGGAAAGGCGGCGTGGTGGACCTGGCCGGTCTTTTTCCTCATGGGCCTGCTGGGGATTCTGATGAAAGGTCCGGCGGGGTTCCTGCCGCCGCTCCTGGCTTGCATCGCCTTCTCGCTGTTGAGGCGCGACTGGCGCGGTTGGGGACGCTCACTGTGGATAAGCGTCTTTGTTGTCGTCGCGATAGTCTGCCTGTGGCTGGTGGTTTTGTGGCGCCAAAGCGGCAACCATTTCATCTGGAATACGCTTATCTCGCAAAACGCGGATCGGCTGACGGGCAGAGAGGGCCACGTGGAACCTTTTTACTTTTTCCTCAGGGTTTTCCCCGAGATCTTCCTGCCGTGGACCCCGTTTCTCCTCATCGCGCTCGTTATGGCGGCGGCGCGGATATGGCGGCGGGATGAATCCGCCTGGAAAATCCTCTTTATTCTCGTTTGGTTCGCCGTGACATTCATATTCTTCAGCGCGGTCCCCTCCAAGCGCCAGTTGTACATCCTGGCGGCTTTCCCGGCTGCGGCGATAGCGGTGGCATGGCTGCTGGAGGCTCTTATCGCGGGGAAAGCGCCGGAGAAAATCGAAGCGTTTACGAGATGGCTTACGGCGGCGGCGATGACGCTGGTGGCGGCGGCGGCGCCTCTTGGGCTGCTTACGCTGGCATGGGCGGAGGTAAAGGGAGGCGAAAGAGTCGCAGGCATGATTGAGGACCTCAGGCGCAGTTACGTCGTGATGGTGATCCTGAGCGTGATACTTTGCGCGCAAGGCCTTGCGGGGGTGCAGGCGGCCTTGCGAAGGTACTGGGCGGGGGCGGTAACGGCGATCCTGCTCATATGCTTGACTTCAGGCGCAGCCACGATGTTCGTATTCTTCCCGCTGTTCGACAAGGCGAAATCGGCGAGACACTTTTCAGCGAGGCTGAACGAGGCGGCCGGAAATTCGGAGGTCGCCGCCTATGAGGACGTGCCAGAGGGGATCGTCTTCTACGCGCGCCGCCGTTTCCCGCTGCTGCGGACGCCGGGGGAAGCGGCGGCGTATTTAAACCGCGAGGACGGCGCGACGAGGTTCTGTATCACCAAAGCAAAGGGCCTGAGCGAGATCAAAACGGCGTGCGGAAATCGGGAAATGCCCGAGGAGGTATTCAGGGACAAGGTCGAAGGCGATGAACTGGTACTTCTCAGGAGCAGGAGCACGGTGGACCAAATCAATTTCCCCTGACAAAACGAATCCGCGGCCGGAGTTCCCGGCCGCCATGCCGGCCTGAAAACAAAAGCGGCCCCGTGAAACGGAGCCGGCGTGAAGATTTAAATCAGCGGACCTTCGGAAGCCTTATCGCATCTTCCCGCGGAGCGCACCCGCGCCGAATCCGCCGGCGCCGATGCCGTCGGCCTGCCTTTAATCCCCGCTACAACCAGGTGAGGATAAAAAAAGACCGGCCCCGTTTTTTATTAACGGGGCCGGCGGTGTGGCTGTTACTTAAGCCGTAGTTGCGTGCGACTAGCGCATTCTCTTGCGAAGAATGCCCGCGCCGAGAGCCAAGCCAGCGCCGATGATTAGGATCATCGTGGAAGGCTCTGGGACGATACCGTAGTCTAGGATATCGAAGCCGGTGATATTATACTCACCGAACTTCTCACCCCATATCGTCGCGTTCCCCGTACTGATAGGCGCTCCGAAGAACAACTGGGCTTCGCCTCTGTCCATGTACGTGGTAACCGACTCGTCCTGGTACAGGTAAATCGCATCGCCAAGGCCGCCCGGGAAGAACTGGCCCTGCAGAACCATTACGTCGGAAAACCAGCCCGTAATATTCCCCCACTGGGTAATGCCGGCGACATAGAACCTATCGGACTGCAGCGTGAACAGAACCTTGTCGCCATCAGCCGAATCGAACTTGCCGTCACCGTCGACGTCTTCAACCTTCATGGCTGTAATGTCGAAGATGTAGCGCATGAAGTTCCTCATCTCCACATGGCCCGCAACCTCCGGGGCGTTCGCAGCAGTTGTCGCGGCAACGTATCCCTTGGTGTTGTTCCACACCAAACTGCCGTTGGCCGGCAGCCAGAACTTGTCGCCAAGCATCGTGCCCGCGATCTTCCAGGCATATTCGAAAATGCCGAAGGACGGACTGCTGAAGAGGGTGGCCGCTGTCAGAATGTCGCCTGCGTTGGCCCTACCGCCGAAGTCGCTGCCCGCGTATAGGGTCGGGCCGAGGCCGCCGGCCCATACCACGCCGGGTCTCCAGCCGTAGTAACCGCCGCCGAATCGATAGGCGCCGTACCTGCCGCCCGAGAAGTAAATCCTCGCGTCGGGATCCGCGGCATCCTGCCTAATCGTGAAGTCAGCCAAGGCCAACTCGTTACCCCTCTGGAGACGGCCCTGGACGATACCGTTGTTGTCCACCAGAAGGTCCGGCATGCCAAGCGTGGAATCCGGAAGATACGAACCCTTATCACAGACCAACGGCTCAACCTGCTTCATTATCCATTCTAGACCAGAGTAGCCGAGCTGGCGGATGGCATCGTCGGCACCGTACTGCCACTGGTTCAGACCGGTCGGACCGTACCTCTCGGCAACACTGTAATAGAGGTACTTAGTTGGACTCGCCAGCCAAGCGGTAACGCCCGTACTGAACGAGAACGCATCCGGACGGAGGACCACGCCATCCTTGTTGGTAATGGCATACGCAACGCTGAACGTGTCGTCGGCAGGCGAAGTAGCCACCAGGTTAACACTGTCCATGGCGTTGTCGTAAACAGTGAAAAGCCCCTGCGGATCACCCGTGTCTGCGTTGGTTGCCATGGTGGTGGGGAAATACTGGTGGGCGTAAGTCCAATATTCTGCCGATGCCACGCTGGAGAAACCGAGGAATGCAACAACGGCTATGAGAAGAAATGATCTTTTAGCCATTATCCACCTCCATAAAAATAACGACTTTTGCAAAACCGACTGTTTAGATGCGGGAACTTTATGCGGCGTCGTCACGACCATGAGCTCTGCTGCATTAAGTTAGTGCTCCCGCATACACAATTTGACAAGCCCTTTTGTTTTCCTACCGTGACCACTATCTTGGTGTTGCGCCTCACCCCCTTTCTGTAAAGGTAATTAGGGACTGTCCCCAACTGACACAAATTCACTATAATTATACAGTCAAGAAGGCCTGCTGTCAAGTAGAAAAAGCTTTTAGCGCGTTTTTTTTGTTTCCCGATTGACCGGTTTTGTCATTTGCCGTAAAGACGACTTTGGCCCTTATATCACTTGACCGCCGTGTCGCCGGCCCCCCCGTTGCCTAACATCTTATAAATTAAGATGTTATGCCACCGGCCCGCCTTCCGTGCCGAGGCACGGCAGCCCCTTGCCGGATTTTGCCTGGCCATGTCCCATGTTGGGTCTGCTGGTCCGCATTTAAGCCCTAATACAGCCGGGGGATAAAAAAAGACCGGCCCCGTTTTACAACGGGGCCGGCGGATGTGGCTGTTAGTTAAGCCGTAGTCGCGTGCGACTAGCGCATTCTCTTGCGAAGAATGCCCGCGCCGAGAGCCAAGCCCATGCCGATCATCAAGATCATCGTGGTCGGCTCCGGGATGAACGTTGTGAGGTCGAAGCCGGTGATATTATAATCGCCGTATCTCTCGCCCCAAATCGACACATTCGTTGTGTTCTGGGACAACCCGAAGAACATATTGGAGTCTCTGTCCATGTACGTGGTCACTGAGTCGCCCTGGTACAGGTAAATCGCATCGCCAAGGCCGCCCGGGAAGAACTGGCCCCGCAGAACCTGTACGTCGGAAAACCAGCCCGTAACATTCCCCCACTGGGTAATGCCGGCGATATAGAACCTATCGGACTGCAGCGTGAACAGAACCTTGTCGGTGCTGGAATTGTACTTACCGTCGCCGTTCACGTCTTCAACCTTCATGGCTGTAATGTCGAAGATAAAGCGCATGAAGTTCTTCATGGCGAGATGGCCCGCGGACTCCGCGGCGCCCGCAGCAGTTGACGTGGAAACGTATCCGTTGGCGTTGTTCCACACCAAACTGCCGTTGGCCGGCAGCCAGAACTTGTCGCCCAGCATCGTGCCCGCGATCTTCCAGGCTTGTTCGAAAACGCCGAAGGACACATCGCTGACGAGGGTGGCCGCTGTCAGAATGTCGCCTGCGTTGGCCCTACCGCCGAAGTCGCTGCCCGCGTATAGGGTCGGGCCGAGGCCGCCGGTCCATACCACGCCGGGTCTCCAGCCGTAGTAACCGCCGCCGAATCGATAGGCGCCGTACCTGCCGCCCGAGAAGTAAATCCGCGCGTCGCCATCCGGGGCCATGGTGGTAAGCATGAAGTCAGCCAAGGCCAACTCGTTACCCCTCTGGAGACGGCCCTGGACGATACCGTTGTGGTCCACCAGAAGGTCCGGCAAGCCAAGCGTGGCATCCGAAATCTGGCTACCATTAGCACCGACCAACGGCTCTGCGTGCTTTATAATCCCTTCCTCGCCATAGTAAACATTTACACCGATGTAGGGACCCTCGCTGGGGGAGCCGCCAGTGAGCAAACGGATGTCGTCGTCGGCACCGTACTGCCACTGGTCCAGACCGGTCGGACCGTACCTCTCGGCAGTAGTGTACAAAAGGTTGCGGTACGGAGACTCCAACCAGTGGGTGATGGATATATGCCCCAGGCCTTCTTCATCATAACAATTGAAGGAGAACGCATCCGGACGGAGGATCACGGCATCCTTGTTGGTAATTGTGTACGATACGGTGGGGAGTGTCGCGTCGTCGTTAATCGAAAGAGGGTTGCTGGTCAATATAAGGTTAACACTGTCCATGGCGTTGTCGTAAACAGTGAAAAGCCCCTGCGGATCACCCGTGTCTGCGTTGGTTGCCATGGTGGTGGGGAGATACTGGTGGGCGAACGTGTAATAGAACTCGTGCCATGAAGTCACCGTATCCCCATAGGGATAATGGTCATAGGCCCACGCGCTGACGGTAAATGCAAGGGACGCAACAACGGCTACGAGAAGAAATAATTTTTTAGCCATCGTGTACCTCCGTAAGAATAACGACTTTGAAATAACTACTGTTTAGATGCGGAGCCGTTATGCTGCGACGTTGCGACCATGAGTTCCGCCGCATTACATCATTGCTCCCGCATACACAATTTGACAAGCCTTTTCGGTTCCCTATCGTAACTACCGCCCTCCTCTTGCACCTGTCCCCTTCTTTATAGACACATCTCGAAGGAGAATAATCTCGATAATTTCCCCAAAATTCAAAAATATTTTTGGGCCCGACAACGTCGGAAAGTCGCAAACGCCCCCGTCAATGCTTTTCCGCCTCCTTTAATGACCCGCACCGGCAGGACGCCCATGTTTTCAAGGTTATACGGTGTTGTCAGCATAGGCGGGAAGAAACATCGCGCGCTCGCCGATATTCTTAAGGCCATGCCGGATATTGGTTTGTATCTCAAAAAGAGGCGGGGTGTCCAGCCCCACGACCATCTCCTCCTTCGCTCCCCAAGTTATTCCGATCCGAGCGTCTGTTCGAGAAGAAAAATTTTGGGTATTTAAATTTTTTATGCAATCAACATAACCCGCTTTACATACCCGCATCACACAATATATAGTATGTCAAGGTGATTAAACTGTATCGTATCCACTGGATTCAACCGACTCGAATATAGCAGGCGTCATTGCGTAACACGATGAAATGTTATAATATAATGTACGTCTGAGTCACACTATTCCAAGAAAAGGAATTGTTCCATGCGACGAAAAATATTGCCGATGCTCTTCGCTCCGCTGATTGCGATAGCCGCCGTTCACGGTCTGCCGGCAAACTGTAACGCAATCCTGTTGCCGCCGAATGCCCGCTTCGCCGCTTCGCCGGGGGCATCCGCGAACGCTCCCGCCGATCAACCATCCGGCGCGAATCCCGCGGAAGCCGCGAATGCGACCATCACAATCACCGCCACAAATTCCGAAGGCCCCGCCCGCGGCACGGTGGAACTTTACGTCGTCAAACCGGAAGAAAGCAAGCCCGTCCTCTTCACGACAAAACCGTTGGTCCAGGGCAAGGCAACTCTGGAAGCGCCTCCGGGGAAATACGCCATCGCCGTAATCCCCACGGAGGAGTTAGTCAAGCGGCCCCAGACCATCAACGATGTTACTCTTGCGGCGGGCGACTCCATCAGCCGCGACGTGTACTTCCCCCGCGGCAAAATATCAGTAACGGCGACCGACAGCGGCGGCGGCAAGACCGGCGGCGTTATCGCCCTCGACAACTACGACCGCGAGAGCAGTCAGTACAAACCCACACCCGGCAACGTGCTCGTGGTTGACGGGCGGGCCTCGTTTTACCTGCCGCCCGGCAACTATCGCCTGCGGTTCACCGCCGAGGGGATAATCGGCGCAAAAGAGCAGAGCGCCGACGTTGCCGTTGAGGACAAGGCCGGGGCCGACTACCGGCCCGTAACGGAGTTCGGGAACCTCAAAGTCTCCACCAGCGCCCAAGACGCGCCGCTGAAATCGCATGTAACCATCTGGCGCGAGGAGGCCGAAGGCGGAGCCGCGCAATCTCCCGTTTACAGCCGCGCTTTCGACGGCGCGCCTGCCGCGCTCAGAATCGCCCCGGGCAAATATCGGGTCGCGTTCGACGCGGACCATGAGGCGCTGATCGGGGCAACGCAAAATAACTTCGACAATGTCGAAGTCGCCACGGGCGCCGAGCGTGAAATCGCCGCCGTCTTTGAAAAGGGCCGCGCCACGCTCACGGCGAGCGCCTTCGACGAAGTGGCCGGCAGAGTTGACTTCCAGCGGTGGCAGGAGGGCCGCAAAAACTACGCCACCTTTGACACCGCGCAACTCAAAAACGGTCTCAACGGTTTTTACCTTGCGCCCGGCAAATACAGGATCGTCGTCGTTGACACCCGCGTAACGCCGGAGGCGAAATACTATTGGCCCGATATCGACATCGCCGACAAAACCGAGGTCTCGCATTCCATATACCTTGAGCGCGGACGCATCAGCGTCGTTGCCGTCAACAACGGCAAACCCGCCGAAGGCGAGGTAACGGTGGAGATGAAAAGCGGCGACGAGGAAAGAAGAATCGGCGACGCGCCGCTGGAAAACGGCCGCGCCTCGATCGAGGTCAGGCCCGGCGCATACAGGCTTACCTATCATCGCTCCCCGGACCGCGCGCAGGGCGCCGCAACGGACTGGTTTGAAGTGAAGGAACGCACGTGGCTCACGCGCGTTTTCGACGTGGGAGCCGCAGGAGAAAACGCCCCGCCGGAAGTGGACCTCTGGGGGCCGTATGAGGTCGGCGACGAAGACGCCATTCTCGAGGCGGGCGAGCGGATAACATTCTCAACCCGCTTCGGAGGAAACACCTTCGCGGGCGCGAAGATAATCATCTACATGCCCGGCGAGGATGGGAAAATCGCGGAAAAGGAAATCGCTGAAATCACGAAGCCCGGCCTGGACAAAGACCGTGAGGTGGCGCTGGAGCGCCCCGGCGAATATACGCTGCGCATCGTGGCATGGGATTCCGGCGAGCAACGGATGGAGACCGTAGTCGAGCGCAAGTTCACCATCCGCCCGCGGCACGAGGAGAAATAGCCGCGCCGGTGCCCATCATGCACGGGCGCTTGACCTTGCCCATCGCGGAGCAGGCGGCCTTGAACAGAAAGCCGCGGAATTCCCTTCGGCCTGAAATCCTTATCCGCGGCTCCACTGATGCCTTGCTCAACTGCTTCATTGCCATGCCTTGCAGCGATGCGGCGCTGCAAAGAAGCCAGGATTACACGGACGACCAGATAAAAAACCGAGGAACGAAAAACCAAGAATTTTTTGTTTTTCGTTTTTGGTTTTTCCATCCGTGCCGGCGGCGCGTTCAAGGCCGTACGGCGCGAAACTCGTCGCGGAGCGCCTTGCTGGAATAGAAAAGAATTATCGACAGGCCATATATTATAATGAAAAGATAGAAGACCGCAAGCGGCAAGGAAAGCGGATTGCCGGACAGCGCGAGCGCACCCGCACAAAAAACAGCACGCCCGGCGCTGAGCGCCCCGCCGACTATCAGCCCCTTTCTCGCCCACCGCCGGAAACCATACGCCCAAATCGCGCAAACAATCAGGACGACGTCGGCTGTATGCCACAACACGATTCCCGCCACGGAGGCGATGACCGCCTCAATCCCTCCTGTAACCAAGCGGGGCGCGCCCGGCACGCCGAGAAGCGTCATCAGGAAAAGCAGCGCGGATACCGCGATTACCGCCGTGGCCGCCGCCGGGTAAATCCAGTCGTTCGCCGCGTCGCGCCTGCGGAGCGCCTCGAAGCAACTTTCGCAGTAGTTCTCGCCATAGTGGTAGCACTTGCAGTCGTAACAGAGGTGCGCGCCGCAGACCTTGCACTGCACGGTGGCGGGCTCTTCCGGGTGGTTTCTGCAGAAGTGCGTTTCCTCGCCGGGTTGTCTTGTTGCTATCAATTTTCCCTTTCCTGATTTTGTCAAGGGAACAGGTTTTAACCCGTTCCGTTTTTTTCGGTCGTAGGGAACAGGCTTTAGCCTGTTCCGTTTCGGGACGGACTAAAGTCCGTCCCCTGCATTTTTGATTCCATTGCCGCCAATCAATCGTTGCCGGGGCGGCCGCCTTCAGCGCCGCCCGGCGTCTCTTTGCGTTCCTCCGCGGCTCCGGCCAGTTCCGCTCCGTTCACGGGCGAGCGGCTGTAATGGTCGCGCTCGTAATTCAGCCACAGCCCTTCGCCCGCAATGTACATGGGCGGAGTTTCCGGATTGAGGTCCGGGGCGAAGCCTATCCCGTCGGTCGCCGTGAAAATCACCGCGCCGCGGTCAAAATCAAAAGTCGCGTCCTCGAAGACGGACACAACTCCCACAAACGTATCGCTGTCGTAGGTTGTCTTTGTCCAGTAGCCCGGCCCGATGAAGCGGTGCAGGTGGCCGGTGCTGTCAAGCAGTTTCAAGGTGGTAACACCGGCGTCTTTCTCCGAAACCATGCGGCGTTCCGGCGGCAGAACCATCGGCTTGCTGAAGACAAGTTTCACCATGGCCTCGCCTTTTGCGAGCCTGTTCGAGTTTACCTGCGCCCGCAGGTCTTCGCCCAGATTCTGGACCGAATGGAAGGCCACGCGGCCGTTCTGTTCGACGATCATTTCCTTCACGTACCCCGGCCCAATCGCCCAGTCTGCGGCGAACAGGAACGCCCGGAAGTTTTCCGCGCCGATGGGCACGATCTCGCGCGGGTCAATCAGGAAACCGGTTCCGTAGGTGAAACGGCGCAGGGTGAAGGCCGGCGACGCCTCGATGCCCAGCGACATTATCCCGCGGGTGCAGTAATAGAAATCGATGCCGCTGCCGGTGGTTACTTCGAGGTATAGCATGCTCGCCTGGCTGTACGAATAGCGCGAACCGACATCGCCGAGGTCGCCCGTCAGTTTCCCGGCAATGGACAGCAAGCCCCTGTTGCGGTTGATAAGGCCCGCCATGCCGGAGGCAAGGAACTCGTAGGTGTCGAAGTCCTTCTGCATCCTCTCCCTGACATAACCGTAGGGGTAAAGGATGACCTCGCTGAAAGAGTGATAGTCAAGGAAGAGCGCGAAACGATGTTCGGGGCTGTCAACGAGGTTTATAAGCCCGCGGATTTCCTTCTCCATGACCTTTGGCTTAGAGGGATCGCTGGGGTCCGCCTCGCCGCGGTAGTTTCTGCTCGCGGGGTCGTCGCTGCCGCCGACGTCGTCGGAAGTCTTAGCAGGGCTGTCGCCCTCAGGCCGCCACTTGAAGGGATAACTGCGGTTCAGGTCCACGCCCACCTGGCCGTTTGGCAGGGGGTGGCGGTTCTTGCGCCACAGCCGATGCTCGTTGTCGGCCTTCGCATGCGAGTAAACGAAACCGTCCGGGTTGACGACGGGCACTATCCATATCTCCGTGTTGTCCACGATATAGCGGACATAGTCGTCCTTCTTGTAATCCTCAAGGAGGTGCTTTGCCATGTACATCACGGTTTCAATTCCGGCCCATTCGCACGAATGCATCCCGCCCGTCACGAGAATGTCCGGCGTGCTGTCGGTCCGGTCGGCGTCCTTGCTGATTTTAATGGCATAGATGGGCCGCCCTTCCCAGGATTCGCCAATCTTCACAACGTTGGCGAGGTTTGAGCCCTTGGGGCCGTAGGTTTGCTGCCAGGCCGCCAGGGTATTGAGGATTTCGTCAAAAGCGTAGAAGGAGGCCTTGGTTTCGCCGGTGTTGACAGGCGCCGGGCCGCCGGTTACCGCCGGGGGAGGACTGATGGGGCAGCCGGCCGTAATAACGACAAGCATCGCGCATAGGACAATCCATGCGCCCAGCGGGAATATCGCATGGCGATGCGTACGGCCTCCCTCGCGCCGATATGCCGCCTGTATGCAAGCCGCGGATCTCATGTCAACTCTGCTTCGCCTACACAAGTTCACTACCTCACATATCTCAAAAATTCATTCTCCCACAAAACCAATACTCATGCAAGTGCGATGCCAATCCGCCGGCCCGCGCAACAGCGGCGACAAGCCGCCTTCGCCGCAGTCCAGCGGGACAAAGCGGGGCCATCGAACAGCACCGCATATAAAACCTTTGTTGCTACAGTCGGCTCAAGTATAATATACGCGGGTTGATCTCCTGTGGAGGGATATTGTTCACGCGGCTTTTGGTTAATAACAACTGGGATTTCGAGACAGCAGTTAAAAAATATAGGGCGGGACCAAATGGTGATGTCAATAGTGATGCCGCCAAAGAATATTGGAACTTGGTGAGCAAACAATACAATGATTGGGAGAAATAGTTACCTAGGTCAGACGAAACGCAGGACCAACGTGTCCCTGATGCCGGCGGGCTACAGGAGGTCAATCATGAAAACGTTGTTTTTCTCTTCCCTTTGCGCATACTTCGTCCTCTTTTGCATGGGTTGTATGCATGCTGCACACAGTGGCATATCCTACGAAAGGTCCGCGCCTACCGGGCATATCAATGACGATACGCCGCTTGCTCGGTGGAATAGCGCCGATGTTATTGTCCTGGCCAGGATAATCGATATCGAGCACGGCAAGGCAGGCATACAAAAAGTGTTCAAGGGCCCACTCAAGGAAAACGTGATCACGATTGTGGATTATGCCGAACCGCTGGAGTATTATCTAAACAACGGAGACGAAGCCTATTTGTTTCTGCAGCAACACGGTGGCGAAGATGAGGGGCGCTATTATTTTGAAGATTTTGATGATGTGGCTTATCTGATTAATGGGGTTGTTCTCGACTATTTCAGGCCGGCCGCAAAGAACTTGCGTGAGCAGTTCCTGCCCACAGGCAATGAATACGCGAAGGTATGGCGGCAAGATTCATTTGAACTCGAGATAGAACGCCTCAAACACTCCAATCCCACGGGAAAAGCATCACCCTAATTAATTACTTTTTGCACTGCCATCTCCGGCAGTGCATCGAGGAATACGCCGCCAGCGGGACGACGCATACCTTGAAATGCACCTACGTATTATGGTAATAACATTGACGAAATCCTCCAGATGCAGGTCGGCGCGAGCAGCCCGAAGGAAAGGAATACAACAGCATCAGCGAGGCAAGCGTCATGTTCAGTCCCGATTCGAAGCGCCTTGCGTACCTGGCGCGCCGGGAGCAGAAATGGCTGGCGGTCGTCGATGGCGCCGAGGGCGGGGAATACGACTTGGCGGGAGTTCCGCTGTTCAGCCCCGACTCAAAGCGCTTTGCTTACATCGCGGGCAGGGAAAAGAAATTCCTGGTGATCGTGGACGGAGTTGACGGAAAGAAATACGATCTCATCGGAATGAAAACACGCCCGTATTACTTTCCGGGGCACGTGTCCAGTTCCGATTCGAAATACTTCGCTTACGTGGCCCAGCGCGGCGGGAAATTCATCGTGGTCGTGGACGGCGTCGAGGGAAATGAATATGACAGATGGTCGGGAGCGCGTCCGGTTTTCGAGGGTCCCGACAAACTCCGCGCCGTGATGATGCGCGACAACGAGGTTTTCCTCGTTGAAATAGGAATTCAGCCATAGCCCTGATTCCGCAGACACGGGAAGAACATGTGACCATGCGCCGGGCGTCCAAACGTCCGGCGCATCTTTTTTCCGGCGGACCAAGAATCTTCTTGACTCCGAGCATCCGCCCGACATAATGGTATGGCACTTCAAGGACGGGCCCCCGTCCTTAGCAGCATCCTGTTTATATACCTGCGGCAACGAGCGTGCGGCTCATTTTCTCTTTAGAGGCAATGACATGAAAAAACCTCAGGGAACCTCCACAAAGCAAAAAGGCATAACACTTCTGGACGGCATAACCTTCGACGATGTCCTGATCGTCCCCAAGGAATCCGACGTCATCCCGCTGGAAGTCTCCACCGCCACGCTTCTATGCAGGAACATTACGCTCAACATCCCGATAGTCTCAGCGGCAATGGACACCGTAACCGACGCGCGCCTGGCGATTGCGCTCGCGCAGGAAGGCGGCATCGGCATCATCCACCGGAACTTAAGCATCCAGAGGCAGGCCGACGAAGTCCGCAAGGTCAAGCGCTCCGAGGCGGGCGTCATCTCCGCCCCCATAACGCTCAGGCCGGACGCTACGATAGAGGACGCCCGGCAACTGATGACCGCGCACAACATCTCCGGACTGCCCGTTTTGGAGAGCGGGAAACTCGTCGGCATCATCACCCGGCGCGACCTGCGCTTCCACAAGGACGGCGGCAGCCGCGTTGACCGGATAATGACGACGGACCTCGTTACCGCCCCGCCGGACACAACCATCGAACAGGCAAAGGAAATCCTCCACAAAAACAAGGTGGAAAAACTCCTCCTTATAGATAAGGAGATGAGACTGCGCGGCCTCATAACGATAAAGGACATCGACAAGATGGCCGAGTTCCCCAACGCATGCAAGGATTCACACGGGCGGCTGCGCTGCGGCGCGGCGGTGGACGCGGGCGACTACGACCGCATCGAGGCGCTCATCGAGGCGGGCGTTGACGTAATCGCCGTTGACAAGGCCCACGGCCACTCAAAGCGCGTTATCGACACCGTGCAAGGAATCAAGAAACGCTACAAGGTGGAATGCATCGCGGGCAACGTGGTAACCGCCGAGGCCGCGAAGGCCCTCATCGACGCCGGAGCCGACGGCATAAAGGTAGGCATCGGGCCTTCCGCAATATGCACCACGCGCGTCATCGCGGGCGTGGGCGTGCCGCAGATAACGGCCATAATGAACACGGTCTCCGTCGCGGAGGACGCGGGAGTCCCCGTCATCGCCGACGGCGGCATACGCTACTCCGGCGACATCGCCAAGGCCATCGCCGCCGGCGCGCATTGCGTGATGATAGGGACGCTGCTGGCCGGCACGGAGGAAAGCCCCG
>Ga0315291_10001765_pt1 | contig 28701 bp, 29 predicted proteins | sample YL17G12_20_MG_FD_203070 | JGI IMG/M metagenome (GOLD analysis project Ga0315291, IMG submission 203070) | Sediment microbial communities from Yellowstone Lake, YNP, Wyoming, USA - YL17G12_20 | ecosystem: Environmental > Aquatic > Freshwater > Lake > Sediment | place: USA: Wyoming | collected...
TGGAGGAGATTTTCAACCGCATAAAGGGCGATTTCGATTGGCCGTGGGTGACAATGATTTGCGATGTCTGCCGTCCTGAATTACTATTTGAGATGGAAGCCACGGCATCGCCCAAATCCGCAAAAAAGAATTGATAGTTTAGAATAGAGAAGCCGTCCTGCGTTGTATGGGTCAGGAATAACACTCTGCAGGACCTACTATCGATTTTTCAAGTCCGTTATCAAACAAAAATTGGCGGATACTGGTGCAAAGATGGCATTTGCCCACATACACTTCCGCATTTTTATAACCCAACCCCCTGGCCCTATCGAGTAGTCCAAACGGACCCGAAGTAAACAGCGTGTTGATAAATTCGCTATTGGCTGGATGGAACCGCTTCCAGATTTCCTCAAGGGAACTTTGGTTTATATTGCCGATTATGATTCCGCTGCATGTGCCGCTAAAGACATTGCCAAACGGGTCGATGTGAACGCCTTTGGTAGCAAGCAAATTTGATTTGCAATTCATTGAAGACAGAACCTCTATCGGTTTTGAAGCGACAAGTTCGGCCAGTTTTCCAGCGGCCCTGCCGGTAAAACGACAGAGATAATCGTTAATGGCCCGAATATACCGCTCTTGGCGCTCACCGGCTAAAAGTCCTTTCATTTCGATGGGTCTTTCCAGATATTCTTGCCAGCGGACCAGCACACGCCGCTCGCCCAGAACCTCCGTTGCTATCCGGGCTAATCGGCGAACCGGCTCTATATCAACATATTCCTGATGGAACGGGTCACAACTGATTTTCAGCCGGAGCATTCCAAGCTCATCGAGAATCTTCAATCGCTCCTTAACGATTCCCTCATCGGCTGCCCATCCCTCGACTTCGCTCGGGATGGTGAGCTTGTCGAACCAGAATCCGTTTGTCTCTACCATATCAAGCGGGCCGAGATTTTGTCTTTTGGCCTCCTGCAGAATTTCGACAAGCCGGCCCCAATACAGAAATGGTTCCCCGCCCGTGATATGAACTCTTGCATTATCACCAGCCAACACTTTCAAAGATTGCCACGCACCTATGGCACCATCAACCGGCATAAGGCCGTTCTTTTCAGGCGAGCAGTTGTAGTAGCAGAATTCGCAACTGGCGTTGCACTTATATGTCAGCAGCAACCCCGCCGACCGCCACAGCTTAAACTTTTGCTCCTGCCGTGGAATCTGGCGGTTGTAAATGTTATCAAGCAGTTCGGTCATCACTTTCAGCTTTTGATTTTGCGCCGGCCTTCGACCTACTTGATTGCTCGACCGACTGCATCTTTTTCAGATAAATTTGAATAACCGTAATATCAGCCGGCGTTACACCGCTTATTCGAGACGCCTGCGCAAGCGTGCCCGGCCTGAAGATGGACAACTTCTCCCTCGCTTCCGCTCGCAAATGTGCGACGGCATTATAATCCAGCTCCGGCGGAATCTTCTTGGCCTCTAACGTCCTGAAACCCGCCACCAGCCGCTCTTGCTTTGTTAAGTAGCCCTCATATTTGGCATCAATAATCACCGCCTGCAGCACATCATCAGTAACATTCATATTTTTAACTTCGGGATTGTCCGCCAGCGTTTCCTCAAGGCCGCTTTTTGGCCGACGCAGCAACTCCCACAAACTCACACCATCCGAACGCTTGTTCTTGAGGTAACTTTTAAGTTTATCAATGCCCTCAAGTTTCTTCTGAAACCTGGCCCAGCGCTGCTGGTCCACAAGCCCGACCGACCTGCCGATTGGCGTCAATCTCCTGTCCGCATTGTCCGACCGCAGCGCCAGCCGATACTCGGCCCGCGAAGTGAACATCCGATACGGCTCATCAATCCCCTTGGTCAGCAAATCATCTATCATCACCCCGATATACGCCTGGTCTCTGCCGAGAACGACAGGGTCTTTGCCTTGCAGTTTCCTGACGGCGTTTATACCGGATATAATCCCCTGTCCAGCCGCCTCTTCATAGCCACTGGTCCCGTTTATCTGCCCCGCCAAAAACAGCCCCGATATTTTCTTAGTCTCCAGATTGCTATTTAACTGAATCGGCGGACAATAATCATATTCAATCGCGTAGCCATAGTGAATAATCTTCGCATTTTCAGTTCCCGCCATTAACTTCAGCATTTGCTCCTGCACGTCCTTCGGCAGCGATGTGCTTATGCCGTTGCAGTAGATAGTTGTCTTTTTCTCATCCTCCGGCTCCAGAAACACCTGGTGCCGGCTCTTATCCGCGAAGCGAACGATTTTTGTCTCGATACTCGGGCAATACCTCGGACCAATGGATGTGATTTGCCCGGTATAAAGCGGCGCACGGTGCAGATTGTCGCGAATAAGCTGATGTATCTTTTCGTTCGTATAAGTTATCCAGCAGGGAATCTGTCCGCCGGAGGTGGACTCTATCTTTTCAGTCATAAATGAAAACGGAATGGGATTATCGTCCCCATACTGAATTTCAAGTTTGTCCAGGTCCACGGTTGTCGCATCGAGTCTCGGCGGCGTGCCGGTCTTAAGTCTTTTAAGCTCCAGCCCAAGTTGCCTCAAACTCTCCGACAATTCATACGCCGCCGGCTCGCCGAGCCGCCCCCCCGCAAGCTGCTCCGGCCCGACGTGCATCAAGCCCCGCAGAAATGTCCCCGTTGTCACGACCACAACAGGCGCGTAGTATGTCACCTCATTGCTGCACCGAACGCCCCGCACTTTACCCGCCATCCGTGTGGCGGGCTTGCCTTTCTCGACAATAATCTGCGACACCATTGCTTCAACGATGGTTAAGTTACGAGTCTCCTCCAGTCGCATACGGATATAATCCTTGTATTTATACTTATCCGTCTGTGCCCGCGGCGCCTGCACAGCGGGACCTTTAGAGCGATTAAGCATCCGAAATTGTATGCCCGTTGCATCCGTTGCCAGCCCCATCAGCCCACCAAGCGCATCGACCTCGCGTGCAATTTGACCCTTTGCAAGACCGCCGATAGCCGGATTGCAGCTCATTTTGGCTATTGTGTCACGGCTTATGGTCAAAAGGGCGGTTTTAGCGCCGATTTTACTTGCAGCAAAGGCCGCCTCGACGCCGGCGTGACCTCCTCCTATAACTATGCAATCGAACTCGTTTATTTTGCTTCTGTTAGACATATTTAGTCCCGCACCAATTGTATCCATAGTGGCGTTACCAGGCAACTGACGGATGGTTAACTCGCCACAGGACAATTGGTGCGGGATAGCTTTTTGAACTTTTTAATCAAGGATTGACAACTGATATCATTTTCCTAATACTATATGTGGTTTATATTGCAGAATTCGCTAAGTTTGAGTTCTCATAGGAAACCATACAATACAGAGTTGGAGACGTGAAGAAATGACCCTTCCCCCACACCTTGAGTTTTTCGGGAGCATGGTTGATGCTGAGACTGAGCTAGACGTTCTGAAGGAGTACATCCTTCATATGGACAACTCCATCCAAGAGGCGAGGGTGGCGTGTCACACTTCAGACCAAGAGGTATCACTCTCTCTTGAGTCCATAGCGGACGATAAGTCAGACCTCCTTACAGAGCCATTCCCTCGTCTCCTCCATACCGGCATCATCATCTCCATTGTCATCTTTCTTGAGCATGAGCTGAACTTCCTAGCGAATTCCCTACGGAGAACGGAAAAGTTGAGTTTCTCAATCAACGATTTAAAGGGGTCCTTCATTGAGAAGTTCAAGAAGTATTGTCTTCACGTTGCCAAGCTCCCTTTCCCAGTATCCGACCAGAACTGGGAAGACCTTCATGGTGTTCTGGAAATCCGGAACTGCCTCGTTCACAATAATGGCTTTCTTGGTGGTTTCGGCAAAGCCTCAACCGTAAGAGCATTCGCAAAGCGTCATGGCACGCCGAATATTGATAACGACTGGCTTGCCGTCGACGCGAATACCTCCCTCAAAGTGTTGGAAATCGTGAAGATCTTCGTAGAGACCTTTCACGAGGCAGCTCTCCAGAAATATCCCGAAGAAGAGGAAGGTTCCAACAACACCTCGAATCCTACAAATTGATCGCGAGCGACAGGTCAACGTTCGGCTATACCAAGCGTTATGTGCTTTGAGAGATTGAAGTTGAAGACAATCCACTCCGCCCGGCAAGTGAATCCCGCATATACAAAAAAAGGGGAAGAAAGATTTTGACAACAGGTATTATTTTGGTATAATTATTATACTATGGAGTTTGAATTCGATTCCAAAAAGAGTCAGAGCAATAAGAAAAAACACAGGATTGATTTTTGCGAAGCCCAGGCATTGTGGGATGATTCTGATTTAATTGAGATCCCCGCAAGAACGAGCGATGAACCAAGATTTTTGGTAATTGGGAAGATTTCAGGAGAGCATTGGTCAGCGGTCATTACCTATCGGCGTGAAAAGATAAGGATTATTTCGGTACGACAATCCAGAAAAGAGGAGATTGATATTTATGAAAGCTAAAGAATTTGACAAAAGATTTGATGATGGCAAGGATATTTCTAAATACCTGGATATGTCAAAAGCCAGAAAACCTGGACAAGAACAGAAAAGAGTAAATGTAGATTTTCCTCTATGGATGATCCACTTATTAGATAAAGAGGCAAAACGTCTGGGCGTACCTCGACAATCCATCATCAAAGTGTGGGTATCTGAACGCATAGAAAAAGTCTCATCTTAAACATCTGATTCTAACTACTTGCTTTTTAAGAACTTATATGGTATTTTTATAACAGAGGTAATCAGAAAATGAAAAAACGCTACCAGTTGCCTATATTTGTAGAGAAAGATGAAGATGGATTTTACGTAGTTGAGTGTCCCGTATTCTCAGGATGCTACAGCCAGGGAAAAACCATAGACCAGGCCCTAAAGAACATTCGAGAAGTAATTGACTTATGTCTCGAAGAAAAAGAAAATAAAAAAGCCCTTAAAAATTTCCACCCCCAGGAATTAAGTTTCTACACGCTATCCTATGCCTAAATTACCTGTCATTTCCGGCAATCAGGCCATAAAATGTTTTGAAAAGATAGGTTATCAAGTCGTTCGCCAACGAGGCAGCCACGTCCGAATGCGCCACAAAAGCAATGGCACGAAGCAACCCTTGACTATACCTCGTCATAAAACTTTGGGTAAAGGTCTAATACGCAAATTACTGCGCGACGCTGAACTTACTATTGAAGAATTTTTAGATTTGCTTTAACCAAAATAACAATTCGCTCCACCTAACCCCAAAGCCGTGTTTGTTGCTGCGAAGACGCTCTAACACGAATATTTTTATGTTATTTTACTTTTTCTTTGGTGTCTTTGTGCCTTGGTGGCCAATGCAACTGCTGATGCTATCGCAAAATTCGCCGTATGCGTGATACTGACGCTGATGTGTTTGATGCCCATCCCGGCGGCAAGCTTTTTGACTTCTCCATCAAGGTTGACTCTCGGCTGACCGCTGCTGTCGTTTATTATCTCTATATCCGTCCAGGCAATCTTGCCTCGCCAGCCCGTCCCCATAAGTTTCAGGACCGCCTCCTTCGCAGCAAACCGCCCAGCCAGCTTCTCGATTCTGTTTCTGTTCGCCCGGGCGTATGCCTGCTCGCCCGCCGTAAAAACCCTGTTAAGAAAGCGCCTGCCGTGCCGCTTTATCATTTCTTTTATACGCGGGCAATCTACAAGGTCTATGCCGTGCGCAACAATTTTCATCTGTTAATCCAAATTAATGATTTGATTAGCCGAATCTGGATTTTTTTCGGCTTGCCTCAACGGATATTTGGGCAGCGTGAAACTTATTTTGGTCCATTTGCCTTCCTGGCTTTCTACCCATATATGGCCACCATGTCTTTGGATAGTTTGCTTTGCTATGGAAAGCCCCAGGCCGGTACCATCTCTTTCCACACGCCTTGCATTGCTTGCCCTAAAAAACTCATCGAAAACCTTATCTATTTCGTTTGCGGGTATGCCAATCCCTGTGTCGGAAATCTCCACAAGAACTGTTTCGCCATTGTCTTTGACCTGAACCTGAACGGTTCCATTTGTAGGCGTGTATTTAATGGAGTTAAGCAGCAGATTCGTTATCGCTTCTTCAATGGAAAACTGATTACCAAACACCTTATCTACTGTGGGCTCGATACTGGAGCTTAAAGTTATGTTCTTATCCTCTGTTTTGGTCTTGACCGATTCGATAGCGATGGAGACTGTATCCTTTAAGGAAAAGAAATCCCTTTCAAATTTATCGCTTAGCCGCATTTCTGTCAGTCGTAATAAGGCCTTTACAAATTTAGTAAGTTTTTTGGTGCGGTCATGTGTGCGGCTAACAAAGTCGGCTTGTTGTTCGCTAAGCGGGCCAGCTATTCCGTTAGCAAGAACGCTGAGGCAACTTTGTATAGCTGCCAGATGCCCTTTGATGTCGTGAGTCAATTGTAGAACATATTCATCCTTTATGCGGTCCTTCTGTTGAAGCTGGATATTTGCCTGTCTGTAAGCTTCTTCCTGGTTTCTTAGTTGTATGGAGATGGAGCTGGTCATATAGACCACCAGATACAATGTAGTAGCAAGGATAAAAACGTGACCCAGAACATTAAAAATACCCTGAGGCATATTACAGGTGACAAAACCTTCCAGACAGTGATGAGGTATGATTCCTTTGTATTCGAGCACAGCCAGAAGACTTATCAAAAACACCGCTAAAGTGGCCTGCAGATAGCTTTCTCGGACTGAAAGCAAAATGCTGGCTATAATCATGTGGAACACAAAATAAATAATAATGGGATTCTCAATGCCGCCAGAATAATGCAGCAAAATAGTCAAAGCCACAAGGTCGGCCGTTATTTGAAAATTGATTATTTTCTTGATAGGTGCATTATTAAAACTTGCCCCGATGATACGTTTAAGCAACAACAATGAAATAATATTTTCTAAAACAAGCGCTGCCGCCACACAATAAAGGGGAACATCCTCAACCGACACCCCCATTATATTATGGGCAAAGAAAGTAGCCAGGCAGACACCTGCTATGGCTATCCATCGCAGTTTAATCAGCCAGTAAGCTCGCTTGATAAGTCTGGTATTCTGAGGGTCTTGTTCCATATCAAGTCTTCGGTGACAAAAGTCTTTTTATTTCTGCCAGTAAAACCTGTGGCTCTACGGGCTTATCGAGGAAGCTATCCACTGGCAGCCAATCTCGGTCGCCGGCACTGGATTTAAAATCTATGCCCGTTCTACCTTTTATCGCAGTTAGCATAAGTATGGGCATTTTTTTGAACTGTGGGTCATTTTTCAGCTCTCTGGCCATTTCAAATCCATCCTCCGCTGTTGCCATCATAACGTCAAGAATGAGCAAATCTGGCTTGTCAGTGCTGATTTTGTCCATACCTTCCGAGCTGTTGGATGCGGTAATTACAATATAATTTTTACTTTCCAGCGTAGCTTTGAGTGCTTTGGTAAGGTCCGGGTCATCATCTACAATTAAAATCTTCGCATTTTCCATATTTCTACCCCACTGAATTTCAGAACGTTCTACAAATTATAATCCGAGATTTCTCACATCAACTCTTGCTCTTTGGGTTCATTTACAATATTTTTCGTAAAGGCACCGACCTTCGTCTCTAATACTTTGCAAGTATTCATAATTAGCACCCACTCCCCTTATTGCTTGTTCATCTGGTAAATCTTCTCTGAACAGAAATCCACAAATTCGTCCGTCTTGCCAAGCCCCGCGTGCTCTACCAGCTTAGCGTTAAGTCTTTCAACGACGTCATTTCGCTGCTCATACAGAATCCTCTCCTCCACCTGTTTCTGTACCTTTTCAAACGGCTCATAGCCGCCTGCCTGTTTTTCCTCCAGCTTCATTATAAAGATATGCTCCCCCGCCTCAATAGGCCCGGCAACCTGGCCCGGCTCAATCTTTTGTGCTTCCGCCGCAAGGATATCATAAGGATTGGCCAGCGACTCAGGCTGAACCGGCTGCCACAATCCGCCGGACTCCCGCCTGAGCCCGTGCGAATACTGCTGCGCCAACGCCCCAAAATCCTCTCCCGCCTTTATGCGACCAAGCAGTTCCTGCGCCAGCTTCCTCGCCTCTTCCAACCGATTCTGATTCGCGTCCGCTATGTCCACTTTTGCAGGTTCAATATCAATAAGCCGAAACTGCAACGTCGTCGGCTTAAGGAAAAGTTCGTCCTTTCTTCTTTCATAATATTCCGCCATCTCACGATAAGTCGCAGGCCGATACCTCGGCATTTTCATCCCCAGGTAAGACTGCGTTAGAATATACTTCTTCCGGCGTTCCTTGAAGCTCTTGCGGTCAAGCCCCATTTTTTTTAGAGCTTCGTCTGCCTTTGCCTCATCGCCGCCAAAACTCAAAACAAATTTCCGAACCTCCTTCTCCGCCACCTTGTCCAGCGACTCATCAATACCCTCCCCTGCCTGCTTTTTCGCCTCCTGATAAAGCAAAATATCCGAAATCTTGTTCATAACGACCGACTTTAGCTCGCCCCTCGCACGCACCTTGAACCGCTCAGGAGAGCTTGTTTGCGCAGCCGTCTTCAGATTTTCCAGCGGCGACTCGAACTTGTCCCCCAATTCCACAGGCAATCTAATTATCTCATCGCTGGTTATCGCCTCACCGCCCACCATTAACACAAGCCCGCCGGCCGATTCCACAAGCTCTATCTTCTGTGTAACGGCAATCCGTGACAGTTCACCTTCCGTCAAACCGCCTTTGCCCTTTTCGCCACAACCACCTATCAACCACAAGACCAAACAAAAATAGGCCAAAGTCGCCCTCTGCAACCTGTGCTTTCTTCTCTCATTCATCAAAATCAATCTCCACGCTGCCAAAAATTGCCCTTACGCTGTCGGATTACCCTTCAAGCCCCCGCTTCTGCTTTCGCAGAAAGCTGCGGGGGCTCCGCCGCCTCACGCATCCCCATAATCACATCCTCAATAAGACCCGTCAGCTCCACGCCCAGCATCGCTGCGCCCTTCTCAATCACGTCTCTATTGACGCCCGCGGCAAAGGATTTCTCCTTCCACTTCTTTTTGACGGATTTCGCCTCCATATCCATCACGCTCTTACTCGGCCGCACAAGCGCCGTCGCCGCCACAAGCCCTGTCAGCTCATCGACAGCGTAAAGTGCCTTTTCCAAACCGCTCTCAGGCTCGACATCCGTGCATATTCCCCACCCGTGCGACAGCACCGCCCGTATATACTCAGCCGGCCAATTGCGTGAGGTAAGTATCTCCTGCGTTTTCCGGCAGTGCTGCTGCGGAAACTGCTCATAGTCCAAATCGTGCACTAACCCGATAACGCCCCACTTTTCCTCATCTTCTCCTCGCTTGCGCGCACAGTATCGCATCACCGCCTCAACCGCCAGCGCATGCTTAATCAAACCCTCACTTTTATTATATTCCTTCAATAGCGCGAATGCCTCTTCACGCGTCGGCTTTACCTCTGCCATAACCCGCTCCAAAACACCACAAAATCAAAAAACCGCATCACACCAAACAGCGATGCGCAATCCATAGACTATCCACCTTGGTAAAACTACGGCCAGCCAATCTAAAACGAATCCCCTCAAATTGCAATCGCTATTTTTCCCTGCTGGGTAAGTGCTGCTCCTCTGAACTGAACGCACCTTCCGCTCACCGTCTTTTTACACCAGCGCCAGCTTTCATTTTTTCATACGTCTTTAAATCAAAGACCAGGATACCCCTGCCCACTCCCGCCGCGTCACCTTTTTTGGCGAACTGAAACGCCATAAACCTGCCATCGTCACTTACCACCGGATTGGATGCCTTATAGCCCGGATAGTCGCCAAACCTTGTTAGACGCTCGGTTTTGCCCGAGCCATCTAAGGCCAGCTTATAAATGTCAATATGCTGGCTGCCCTTCGGGTCGTGCTTATCACACTCAACCAGCGTGAATCTGCCATCAGGGAAAATGCCTTCCGGCTCATCATATTGGTTCGGCGCAAGCGAATAATTTGTAATCTTGCCGGTTTCGAGATTAAGGCCCATCACCTCCGTCCCCTGGTAACCATACGCGCTGAAAACAAGCTCCTTCTCATCAGGCGGCCGAAAGCTCTGCGTCTCAAGACCGCACTCAAACGGCAAATCCTTCTTATCTAAAATCTTCTTTTTGTTCGCCGGCTCCGGCTTGCCGTTTTTATAAACAATATCCGCCATATAAAATGCCTCGCCGCACGTCCACGCAATCCGCATCTGCCGCCGCGAAACCGCCGGCCCTTCGGAGCATTTCTCACCCAATGGCACTGGCGGTCCTGACAAGTCCTTCTTCAAAACCCACAGTTCCGCGTTCTTCTCGCTTCTGCTCGGCCACGGGTCATTGGCATCGAATCGCCTCGCTCCGGAAAGCAAAATGTCGCCATTACTCATATACAACGCTCGCGTATATCCCTCGTGAAAGTAATGGTGCGTCATCGGCCGGATAGTACCGCTCGCAAGCTCAATCTCATACGCATCGCCAAAAGTCTTCTCTAAAAATAGTATCCGCTTTCCATTGTGCGACCAGTCCGCCCTCTCGCCAAACTGTGTCACCTGCTTTATATAAGCCGGCAGTTCATCCACCGGCGACTTACCCTCCAGTCGTGCGGCGGACTGATTTTCTTTACCCTGTGACTGCCCCAAACAATCTGCCGCTAACAACCCACCCAAAACCAAAATTAGGACTCTGCCTGCTTTCTTCCTCATAAATTTTTCTCCCTTGTCAGCGTTTTTCCTGTCATTAGCTGCCAATCGCTGCCACGCTTCTATCGTTTATTTGTAATAACGCCCCAGGTAACCAACAACGGTTTTTTTCAACTCAAGCGAATCTATCAATCCAAGGCGACGATAAATAATCTTTCCACCCGGCTCGACTAAAAGCGTGTACGGAACACCCCCGAGCAATTCTTTATCCACCGCCTCCATAAGCTGGTATTTATCCTCTGAATCAAACAGATAATTCTTGCAGGATGCCTGCTGTTTTTTCAAAAATGAAAGGACTTTGTCCTTTCTATCAGCCGAATCGGCGCTTATAGTAATCAGCTCAAAATCCCGCCCTCGATACATCCGATTGACCTCAACAAGCTTACCAAATTCCGTCGCGCAGCAGCCGCTCCAGGTCGCCCAAACATAGACCAGCCGAAGTTTCCCCAAATCATTTTTGACGAGTTTTTTTATGCCGTCTGCATTTATCATTTCTACACTGACACTTTCCTTCGCCCACGCCTCTACGGTCTCTTTCACCGATTCCCGTTTACTTGACCATTTGATAGAACAACCGAATGAGCGGGTCATCTCAACAGGAACTTTTTTACCCGCCAGTAATGCCTCTATTGCGTTACGGGCATCATGCGATTTGACCCTGTCGGGCTTTTCCGAATCATCAACTCGCCCCACATAACGCAGCTTGCGCTCCCTGTCAAAGACAAAAACGTGCGGCGTTGAAACCGGCCCGTAAACGCGGGAAACCTCCTGCTTGTCTCCATCATAAAGATACGGAAACTTAAATCCCTTGTCTTTTGTGCGAATTTTCATCTCCTCTAACGAGTCGCTTATGTCCGTGTAGCCCAGCTCATCTAAACGCACCGCACAAGGGTCGTTCGGCGAAATCGCAACCAGCGCAACACTTCTTTCCCTGTAATCGGCCGCTATCTTCTTTATCCGCTCTTCGTATGCCTGCGCGGTGGGACAATGATTACAGGTGAAAACGATAACAAGAATGTCCGCCTTCGTAAAATCCGCCAATTTGTAACTTCGCCCATCCGCACCGGGAAGATTAAAATCTGGCGCCCTTGCCCCAATTTCCAGCGTCTTTGGCTCTGCCGCTGATTGCCCCAAACAGTTACCCCAATACAATCCCACCAAAATCAGTAATAAAAGTTTGCTTGTTCTGCGCCGCATAATTTTTCTCCTACATAGCAACTCAAAACTAAGAACTCAACACTCAAAACTACTTATCCTTCCATTTCAACTCCATAAGCCCCTTTGGCTTCACAATTTCCACATGCCCGTCATTAAACAAAATATTACATCTCCCATAGTGATTTCCCGTAGTCAGTATCTCCGGCCCGCCACATTGATTCCAGCCGCCTTTGGTCTCAAACAATAGGACCACATCCCCCGGCGAATTCGGCTCACAGTTTGGATTTATTGCATAATAGCACTTCGCCTTTTTGGGAACCGGCCAAGGAAACACTTGGCGGTGCCATCGAAGCTTGACGCCTGGACAAAAGAAGCATTTCACATTCACGTCGGTGTGTTTCAAGAGCAAATCACACCATTGATTTGGTTCTGGATACTGCCCTTGATGCTCACTCACATAAATCAACATTGCCTTTCGCAACTGACTCAAATTGGAGCCACACATCATTGTCCATGCGCCCGATACAGGCCCGCAGGTCTCCGCCCACCACAGACCAGAAAGAAAAGCAGTCAAAACTATGCCCAAAATAGCAAAAGCAGCCCCTTTGAATTTCTCTTTCAACTTCGACATCCATTGCAACACCGCTCCACCAATAAGCAAACCAACAAGGCACGCCAAGCTTGCTAAAAAACTGCAAGTAAGGAGTTGACGACTACCTATTAGCATGGAAAAATAAAAAATCAAAAAAGGGCATAAGACGGCAAGTGATGTTATAGCTGCCATTAGTCTGGAAATTCTGGCAAGTGCCACAGTCCCAAGAATCAATCCAACAATTCCCGAGAATCCAATGATATTGCGACCTACAAACTCACTCCACCACGGACGATAAGCTGTAATCCTTAAAACTATGATGAAAAAACCCAGAATACCAAATAACAACGAAGCTATCGCCAGCTTTGATATTCTCGGTTTTTGGCCTTGTTCAACTTTTTCTGTTTCATTCATTTTTGAACTTTGCTCTGTCATTTTAATTTTTTCTTTTTTATTTTTAATCCTTCTCTGCGTTTTCTGCGCCCTCATCGGTTAAACATCTTCCGAAGGACACCTATCAGCGTTTTCGGCCCAAAATAATTCGCAGGTAATCGCAAATATACTGTCTTCGGTTCTGGAATTCTAATCTTTCCACGGACTTTTGAAAATAAAGATTCGGTTTTCGCATCAATTTCCTTGCCGAACGAAAATACCAGGTCTTGCCCCGAAGCAACAATACTTTTTATATCCCGCTTACTTGCCTTGATTCTAATCTCAGCCAAATCCAGCAGCAGTTTGACCTCCTCCGGCACAGGCCCATACACATCCGCCAGTTCGCCCTTTATTTGTTCGAGGTCCTCATCGCATCTCGCTACGGAAATCTTGCGATAGACATCCAGCCGATGCCTGTCGATAGGCACGTAATTTTTCGGTATGTAAGTAGCAAAGCCCAAATCGACAACCGCCGTCGGTATCGCTTCCGATGGCTCGTTCTTCATCCGCCGGACCGCCTCCGCCAGCAGCTCACAATACATCTGATACCCCACCATCTGGATGTGCCCGGATTGCTGGGGCCCTAAAATATTTCCTGCCCCGCGAATCTCCAAATCCCGCAGCGCAATCTTAAAGCCCGCCCCCAAATGCGAATACTCCTCAATCGCTTTTAAGCGTTTGGCCGCCAGCGGCGTTATCGGCCGCAATTTCGGCAGCAGCATATACGCATACGCGCGATGCTTGTATCTGCCGACCCTGCCCCGAAGCTGGTGCAGCTCCGCCAGGCCGAACCTGTCCGCGTCATTTATAAAAATCGTATTGGCATTCGGAATATCCAGCCCCGATTCAACAATCGTCGTGCACACCAATACATCAATCTTACCCAGCACAAAATCTATCATTGTTTTTTCAAGTTCGCTTTTCGCCATTTGCCCGTGTGCAATTGCGACCCTCGCGTCACCGACCAGCTTCTGGACCTCCCAGGCCTTCTTCTCGATGGTCTTGACCCGGTTATGCAGAAAAAACACCTGCCCCTGCCGATTCATCTCGCGAATAATCGCTCGCCTGATAAGCTCCTCGTTGTAGGTGGTGACAGCCGTAACAATACTTCGCCTGTCTAATGGCGGCGTCGCCAGCGAGCTTATGTCACGCAGCCCCAACAGTGACATATGCAGCGTCCGCGGAATCGGCGTAGCCGTCATCGTCAGAACGTCAACATTAACGCGCAGCTTCTTAAGTCTCTCTTTGTGCTCGACCCCGAACCGCTGCTCCTCATCAATTATCACAAGCCCGAGGTCCTTGAAACCCACGTCGCCGCTCAACAGCCGATGCGTCCCAATCAGTATATCAACCTTACCCTGCCTGGTTCGTTCGATTATGTCCCTTGCCTGTCGTGGCGTCTTGAATCGATTGAGAACTTCGATACAGACCGGAAAATCTGCAAATCGCTCGGTGAACGTCCTGCCGTGCTGCACACACAACACCGTCGTCGGCGCAAGGACCGCCACCTGCTTTCCGTTCTCGACCGCCTTGAACGCCCCCCGCATCGCAAGCTCGGTCTTACCGTAACCCACGTCGCCGCACAGCAGCCGGTCCATCGCCACAGGCTGCCGCATATCCGCCTTTATTTCCTGCGCTGTAGTAGTCTGGTCCGGCGTCTCCTGATATGGAAATGACTCCTCAAATTCCACCTGCCAGCTCGAATCCTCTCCGAACGCAATCCCGCCGGTCGCAACGCGCTTTGCCTGAAGCTCAAGCAGCTCCGCCGCAAGGTCCTGCACCGATGCCGCAACCTTGTCCTTTTGCTTTTGCCACCTCTTCGAGCCGACCTTGCTCAGCTTCGGCCGCTTCGGGCTTGTCCCTATGTACTTTTGAACAAGCGCGATGTTCCGCACCGACACCTGGATTTTCACGCCATCTGCATATTCAATCGTAAGATACTCACCGGCCCCGCCTTTTTCCTGGATTGTCTCGACCCCCAGAAATTTGCCTATCCCGTACGAGGCGTGCACAACGTAGTCGCCCTCCTGCAAATCGGAAAGCGTATCCACCGGCGAAGTCGCGTGCAGCGGCCTGACTCTTCTTCTCAGTGCATACTGCCCGAACAGCTCGTGATGACTTATCACAATCGTATTTAGCGAATCTATAACAAAGCCCTGATTGATGAATCCCAAAAGCAGCTCAAAGTCGGCCGGCACCTCGCCGTTAATCTGCGTTATAATCTCCTCGACCCGCTTCAGCTCCGCCGAACTTTCGCAGTAAAGCCGTATGTGCCTGCCCGGCTTTGCCTGCTCAACCAGCTCCTCAAGGGCCTTTTTGCTTCCCGCCCACAGCGAAGCTGCCTTATGCTGAAACTGCTGAACGCTCTTGATATCGACCTTGAGAAAATCGCCCGGCTCACCAGCGGCAAACCGGCTTATGTGAAGCTGCACAAAACCGCCCGCCGCCTTGTAAATATCTTCCCAGCTATAAAGCCGCCCGGAATCCTCGACCCTGTTCAAATATACGTTCGCAACCTCCTCGATTGCCGCCGGCTCTTCAAAAATAATTATTGTTTCCGGAGGCAGGATATTCACAAAAAGCTCCGTCTGCCCACCGGCGCTTCCAGCCACCGCCGAAACTATCCCGATACTTCTCACCTCTCCGGTCGAGCGCTGCGTATCAAGATTGATTTCACGGATGCTCTCGATGTTGTCGCCAAAAAATTCCACCCTGACCGCATCCACTCCCTGTGGCGAAATACCGCCTCCTTCATTTACAAGCCTCTTTCCGATACTCAGCGGCGCATAAATATCCACAATCCCGCCGCGGCGGGCAAACTGGCCCGGCAAATCAACCCCATCCACCCGCTCAAAACCGTTATCAATCAGCCACGCAGCCGCCTCTTCAGGCGACAGCTTCCCCCCAACCTCCAATTGCAGACAAGTTTGCTCCAGAATCTGCGGCTTCGGTATCGGCTGACACAGCGACTGTATCGAAGCCGAAATAATAAATCGCGACCCTTGCTCCTCACTTCGAGCGACGAGCGACGAGCAACGAGTTACGACTCTGAGTCGCTCGGCTCTTATTTCATCAGTAGCATCTGCAATATCTTCTTCGCCCTCCCACGCAGGCAGCGTCTCGACGCCCTCGCCGCCAAAGGTGTGCAAATCATCCGCAATCTTGTCGGCATCATCGATATGCGGCGAGATATACAGAATTGGCCGACGAATTTTCTGCGATATGTAACACGCCAGCATCGGCGCAAACGACCCCCACGTCCCCTCGACTTTTACCACCCCCCCCTTCTTGCTTTCGCAAGAAAGCACGGGGGGCGTCTCAAGCCGGGAGATTATCTCTGTAACTATTTTGTCACGCCCAAGGTCCATATTACGATGTTATACTAAGCTGACATTATACCCTACAAAAACCTTCCAAGCGAATATTTATCCCGATGCCGTTTATTGAGGTTTAGCCAGCCGTTTCACGGCGGGCTGCCCTGACCTCCATAGCCCGAAGGGCGTCAAAGGGTCATTGCGAGGAGTCTGCCTTCTTTGGCGGACGACGCAGCAATCTCATCTATTCCCGAAGTTTGAGCTAAAAATAGTTGCAATTTTAGTATGAATCTGGTATTATAACCTAATCGGAAGGCTTTTAGTGTTCTCGAACAGTGTATATGGAAAATCCCCGCCAAGATACAAGAGTAATTATATCGATATTGTTATGATTAGAAGAAATTAAAAAATAAAACAAAAGATTTATAAATAGTTACTACTATTGAGTTAATATGAAACCAAGATTTATAAATGGTTTAGAGAAAATTATAGAATTTGCTGAGGGTATTGGAAAAACTATTAAGACAAATTGGAAAAAAGGTTTAATAATATCTAGTTTGCCTCTTTTAATTAATAATAATGTTGGAGCTGGAACTTTAAATACGCGTGTTATTTCCCCTATAACTAAACCTTATTGTAAAACACAACATATATCCGGAGCAAGAGAACCGTTAGAGGGTTATGATGGTAATAGTATAGATGTTTTATTTAACGACCTTGCAAATCCTCCAACAATAGACATTTATTCAAAAATTGATTTTGACCCTTATAGGTTAAAGATAGATGCAAGACCTCCTGAAAGTACAACTACATTTAATCTAGAAATTTCAGGAAGATTCGGACAACTACTTCTAGAACCTCAAGATATTGAATTAAAACCTAGTTTTTCTGATTATCTGGGAAACAATTTTTCCTGGAAAAATATAATTGGAGAATTATCTCAGAGAGTTGATGATGGCAATGGAGGATATAAATATGCTTTAATTGGCAATTATGATATTAAAAATTTGGTTAGTTTTGCAAAAACAATACCAATATCAATAAATAATGGTGAAACCATAGGCAGTGAGTTTTTTCCTTCTCATAAATTAGACTATAGTTTTTTCAACCACGCAGACCTAAACCGCGACAGGCGTGTTGATGGGCGAGATTTTGCAATTTTTGCAAATAATTTTGGAAGAAATGACCCTACTACCTTAGGAGACAATGTCGGTTCTGACCCTAATAATTTAGATGCTTATGCAGACTTTGATAGAAATGGCATTGTTGATTTTAACGACTTAAGTATTTTTTCTGGTAAATGGCTTTGGGATGCAAATGACCCAAATACCTGGTAAACTCAAAGTTTGGACGCTTTGACGTTAATGCAAAAGCGCTAAAACCGATTCCTTATTCAATCTCTTTTCCGTTTCATCTTTCATATATAACTTCCCCCCGTTCGATTTCATCCATAAAGACCTCGCTTCTGGCATCTGCTCTTAAAGGTATGATATCAACAGGTATAACACGGGCAATCGCACGTATCTTTTTGCGATATTTCATAGCCAGCGGTAAATACTTCTCGCTGCTGTCCTGAAATACAGCGACATCAAGGTCGTGTGGGTCGGATGAGTTCAAAAATGACCCAAAGATAACAACTTTGCGCACTTCCTTCTCCCCCTCAAGACAACTAATCAATTGCCGCTTCAGCGAATCTTTTTGCTTCTGTGTAAGCATTTCTATCTCACGCCTTTTACATCAAAAAGTTCAGTAGTTCGGTAGGGTGTGCTCTGCACACCAAAACAACTACCCTCGAACAACCTTCTTCGCCACCTCTACGATTTTATCGACCGTAATACCGAATTTCTCGAAGCAGACCTTCCCCGGCGCGGAAGCCCCGAATGTTGACATCCCGATAAAGACGCCCTTGTCACCCAGCCATTTGTGCCAGCCCAATTCGACGCCGGCCTCAATACCAACTCTGGCCTTCACATCAGGTGGGAGAACCTTGTTCTGGTATTCTTTGCTCTGTTTTTCAAACAGCTCCCAGCAAGGCATACTCACCACCTGCGCAGTTATACTTTCAGTTCGCAGTTTCTCCGCCGCCGCCAGAGCTATACAAACTTCCGAACCGCTGGCTAAAAGCAGCACATCCGGCCTCTCAGCACCGACAAGCACATAAGCCCCCCTATTTAGATTCGCCGCGGAAGGGAATCTGTTGCGGTCCAGAACCGGCAGACCCTGCCTTGTAAAAAGCAGCGCTACCGGCCCATCCCGATATTCCAGCGCAAACTTCCACGCCTCCGCCGTCTCGTTTGCATCCGCCGGCCGAATCACCAGCAGATTCGGCATCGCCCGAAGCGCTGCTATCTGCTCGACCGGCTGATGCGTCGGCCCATCCTCGCCTATCCCGATACTATCGTGCGTGAACACAAATATCGTCGGATACCTCGAAAGGGCCGCCACACGAATCGCTCCCCTCATATAATCGGCGAAAACCAGAAACGTCCCGCCATAAGCCCGCAATAGGCCGCTTACCGAAATCCCGTTCATTATCGCCCCCATCGCGTGCTCTCTAATCCCGTAGCGAATATATCTGCCGTCCCGTGCATTTTTTTGAAAATCCTTCGCCCCCGCAAACCGCGTATTATTTGAAGGCGTCAGGTCCGCCGACCCGCCCAAAACTAAAGGCATCCCTGGCATCAGCGCATCAAGCGTCTTGCCCGAAGCCACTCGCGTCGCAACAGAGCTGCCCGCCTCAAACTTCGGCAAAATCTCTTCAATTCTGGCAGGCAGCTTCCCTTCCGCAGCTTCACGGAACTGCCTCGCAAATTCCGGATATGCCTTCTCGTATTTCTCAAGCAATTTATTCCACGCCCTCTCGGCCCTCGTCCCTTTTTCCACCGCCTCTCGCATACACGCCGACACTTCCGGCGGAATATAAAAACTTTTTTCAGGGTCCCAGCCGTATTTTTTCTTTATCAGTTTTACCTCTTCCTCACCCAGCGGAGCGCCGTGCGACTCAGATTTGTCCTGCATATTCGGACTGCCGTAAGCAATATGCGTGCGAAGCTTTATCAGCGTGGGTCTATCCTTTTCTCTCTTGGCGTTTTTGAGCGCCCTCTCAAAAGCAGCCATATCGTTGCCGTCACCCTCAACCACCTGCACATTCCAGTTATACGCTTTGAAGCGTTTTGCCCTGTCTTCGGTAAAGCTAAGCTCCGCGGGCCCGTCAATGCTGATTCGATTGTCATCGTAAATAACAACCAAATTATTGAGCCCCAGATGCCCCGCAAGGGAGCTCGCCTCCGATGCAACGCCCTCCTGCAGGTCACCATCGCTGGCAATGACGTAAATCTTGTAATCGATGATAGGAAAACCATCGCGGTTAAAATAATTCGCCAGATACTTTTGCGCTATCGCCATTCCCACCGCGTTGGAAATCCCCTGCCCTAAAGGCCCGGTCGTAACCTCGACCCCGCACTCGGGATGATATTCCGGATGTCCTGGCGCCCTGCTGCCCCACTGCCTGAAATTTTTCAAATCATCGAGACTTATATCGTAGCCCGTCAAATGCAGCAGCGCATACAAGAGAACGCACCCGTGCCCCGCCGATAGAACAAACCGGTCGCGATTATGCCACCTTGGGTTCGCCGGGTTATACTTTAAGTGTCTCGTCCACAGCACATACGCCGCCGGCGCCATTCCCATCGGCATACCCGGATGACCCGAATTTGCCTTCTGCACCATTTCAACAGATAAAAACCTAATCGTCTGAACGCAAAGCTCATCAAGCTCCGACAGTCCTGGATTTCTCATTGGCTCATTCATTTCAAAATTCCCATAAACACATTCAAACAGCAATCTTACCGACAACCTAAAGCCGATATGATAACACCCACACGCAATTTCCGCAAGCATTTTCGCACCTGTCACCGGGATAGAAACATCATTTGACAAGACCTGGAACAGCACGCGGGATTGGTTTTAGCTGGAAAAATAATCACGCCATAACTATATTACATACCGTAGATGCTGACGCCTCAAAAATTCGTCTTGCCGGCAAAAGGATAGATAAGATGACAGAACCTATTCAACAACCTCAGCAAAAAAACCAATACGATGTCTCCATAATTCGCCCGCAACTGCGAAACGAAGACATCAAAATCAGAGGCGATGGGTTTCCCGGACCCCGATTAAAAAGTCTTAAAAAAGGACTCCGTACGCTGCACACGCTCGAACTTATGGCGGTCAACATTTATAAATTCCAGGCCGCCCGAACGCCCGGCGAGCTTAACCGCCAGCTTATCGCCGCTATGTGCAACGAGATGACGCACTTCCAGGACTTCCAGCTTAAGCTGCTCGAATACGGCTTTAGGCCGAGTATTCTGCGATGGGCATATTGGCTCGTCGGCTTTGCATTTGGCTTCGGCTCGCGATTGTTGGGGCCGAAAGCAATCCTCAAGACCGGCATCTGGGTGGAGTCAAAGGCAGTCCATCATTACAGCGAGCTCCTGCACTCAATAGACTGGGACGAGGACTCTCGCAGGACAATCGAAAAAAACCAGGCAGATGAATACGGCCATATCAGCCGCTGGAAAAACCTCCTCCAATCGCAGCAGACGCAGCAGAATATCAAGTGACGGTGGAGCTTCTCTACAAAGCGTTTGGCCCGTTTCCATCACGAACTTTATATCTTCTGAATTTTAGTTTCGCATTTGCGATTGATACAGGCTTGGAACCTGCCAACCAATGTGGCAAAAAGTTAAATCTTCAGAAACCCCCAAAAAACTATCGCCCCTTTGAACCTGCCGGACTGCGGAGCGTCTTATTATAGTAAAGGATGACAGATGAGCTCGACAGAAAAACTATTAGAGCAGGTGTTGATACTTCGCTGCCAGCTTCGCGACAAGGACGCTTTTGCAGAACTGATAGAACGATACCAAAAGCCCCTGCGATATTTCATAAACCGGCTCCTCTCGAACAGCGAACTGGCGGAAGAAGCCTTCCAGGAAACCTGGCTGACCGTCATAAGGCAAATATGCAGCCTTAGAAAACCCGAAACATTCGCCGCCTGGCTTTACCGCATCGCACACAGCAGGGTCTATCAGGAGCTCAGAAGGAAAAAGCTGCTATCCAACCTTAACGAAAATCTGCCGGCCGCAAATGTCACCGAAGACGACAGTGACTTGTTTGAAGATATAGAAAAGCTCCACAGATGCCTGGACAAGCTGAGACCGGAACACAAAGAGGTCCTGATGCTGCGATTCCTGGAGCAGATGTCGCACGAACAGATAGCCGACGTAATTGACTGTAACCCTGGCACCGTCAAGTCACGGATTTACTATGCAAAACTCGCACTTAAAAAAGAAATGGAGAAATAACTATGGCAAAGGAAAATAATCTCAGAGAAGAACTCCTCGGACAAATAGAGCAAAGCCCTGGCAGCACATCGAACATCAATCCAAAGTCGGCTCAGGAAATCCTCGCCAGAGATACCGCTCGTGTCAGGCGGATGAAACATGTCACGGTGTTTAGCTGGCTATTGGCGATAGTGTCTTTCATAGTCGTAGGTGTCATTGAAGCCGTCCCGGGATTCCGCGTGGAGTGGTGGACAGTAAGCGCAATTATTGCGGTGCAGGCATTGCTCCTAATTGCTGTTATTTTCACCATTTCGCTTTACGTCAGGTCGAGATCCTTAAATATGAGGCAGATTCAGGCCACGCTGTCTGAGATCCAGGAACAACTGAAAAAAATGTCCCAAGCCAAATAAGAAACTATCTTGCTCTGTTGAAAAGTCCATACGTCATTTCGACCGAAGCCCCCGTTTCTGCTTTCGCAGAAAGCACGGGGGCGAAGTGGAGAAATCTACTGAATAAACAGAACCCGTCCCGAGCTATGTCGAGGGATTTCTCAACTCACCTGCGGCCCGCTCGAAATGACAACCTGCAATGTTTTCAACAGAGCAAAACTATCTCAAAAAACATCGTTCTGAGCGCAGCCAAAGGAATGTGAATCCACTTTTGAATTTTGCGCTGTGGTTTTGCACTTTTATCCGCCGGAGGTAGATTTCGCTTTGCATTTTCAGCTTTCTTCTATCCGCACTACGCATCACGCAATACACACGACACACGACGCACGACGCACCTTTCTCACTTTTCAATCCGGTACAAATGCGTCTTCGACCGAAGTATCAGTGACCTGCCGACAATCGCCGGCGAGGCCATAAAACCATCGCCAAGCTGATTGGTCGCGACAACTTTGAACTCTCGCCCGTGCTTAATCACGGTTGTCTTGCCCTCTTTGTTGAAAAAGTACACGTGCCCATCCGCATACACCGGCGAAGCCCCATATTCCCCCTCCAACTGCTCCTGCCAGATAATCTTTCCTGTCCTCGCCTCTATGCAGCTCGCCTTGCCCTTGTCACTGACTATATAAATCAGCTCGTCAACAATCACAGGCGACGACTCCGCCGGAATGTCCTTCTCGATTTTCCAGACCACGTGACTGTTGGAGACATCGCCCTTCCCGCCAAGCCGCACCGCCCACAATCTCGGCTTTATCAACCCTGCATTGACAAACACAAGCTCCTTGTTTGCAACCGGCCGCGCGATAGTCGAATCATCACCATACCACACCCGCCAGAACTCGCTTCCGGTAAGCGGGTCATACGCGTGGCAGGACTGCGCCCCGTTACTTATCATTTGTGGCTTGCCGTTCACTTCAATTATAAGCGGCGTAATATAGGCCTTGCGCACAATCGGCTCAACGGTGCTGTACCACTCTTTCGGTCGCTCAACCCTCCAGACCGTTTCGCCTGTCGCCTTCTTCAGCGCCGCAATAAACTGAACATCCGTGCCATCCAAATGCAATATCACAAGGTCGCCAAATAAAACAGGCGAAGACACCGGCCCCTGCATATGCTCGCAGTTCAGGTCCCGCCTCTGCCACAGTATCTTGCCGGTCTTCGTATCTAAACAAGCCGTTCCGAATGTCCCGTAGTGCACATAAACCCGCCCCTCTTCAACCACCGGCGACGGCGTCGCATAACTATTTCGCGCATTTATCTTTTGCGGCTTCGCCTCATCGAAAATATTGACATCATAAACGATTTGCCCGCTTTGGAAGCTCACGCACACCGCATACATCTTGTGCCCGTCTTTGTCGGCGGTCGTAATCCATATCTGGTCGCCCCATACCACCGGTGATGACCAGCCGCGGTCGTGTATGGCGGTCTTCCATTTGACGTTCTGCGTCTCGTCCCATTCAACAGGCAGACCCACCGCGTCCGAGCGCCCGTTGAACGTCGGCCCGCGAAAGTCAGCCCAATTCTCCCCTCCCCACACCACGCCGGCAAGCAAACCGCCAATCAACACCACTACACCACGCCGCATTCGGCAACCTCCAAATCAGGAAACACTATCACCGCCTCATAGGTCACACTATAGGTGCCATTCCTCTAACCAGGCCGCAACGAAGTGATGTGCAAGCCGCCAAACCCTACATTTCCAGCCCTGCCAGGTCCCCGCCCTTTTCTTTCAGCTTTTGGTAATAGACCTGGAATCGCTCCTGCAGCGCCGAAATGGATTTCGTAAGGTTCTCGAGGTCTGTCTTCAACTGCTCCATTTCACCGCCCGCCGCCTCGGTAGGCGGAATTGCTTTAAGCTTCGCGACAATCTTGTCCATGTCCGCCTTCCTGGCTTCTATCGCCTCTTTATATTTCATCGCCATATCGCGAAGCTGGGCCGCATTCATTTTATCAGCTTCCGCCTTGACCTGGGGAAGGGGCTTGTTCTCATCGGCCTTCTTACTGCCGCCGCAGCCCCCAATCACTAACGACCACACAAGCAGCAGGCAAAAAACAGCGTTCCTTACAGTCCTCATTTTTCACTTCCTTTCAAAATCCTTTAGTCCCTGACTCCACAAACGTATGGAGTCTTTTGGAGAACGACAAAACATACAACGCCCGACAGTCTTCCCTGCCTGGGCCTCTTTACGCCGTCATAGCTCACAACTATATGCCTCCCAACTAATAGGTCAAGAAAAAACAGACTTAAAGAAAATCGCAAACCGCAGCGAAGCGAAGGTCCTGAGCGCACTTGTCCCGAGCGCAGTCGAGGGAGTCGAACGGGTCTGTAATACTATATACGAAATACGATATGCGAGGTACGAACATCGAGGTTTATCCGCCGTAGGCAGAATCAAGTATCGAGTACCGATTCACAAACCACGAGCGATGAGCCACGGCTCAGGTGTCGTTGCGCCCATATCGCAAGCGCCGCCCCCCCTAACAAAACCAAACCGGACAGTAATTGCCGGGCGTTCAAGGACTCGCCAAAGACAACATTGGAAATCGCAAACACAACAAACGGCTGCGCCAGAACCACAAGGGCCGGAATCGTTGCGCCAATCCGCCTCATCGCAGCATAATAAAGCACGTGCGATAGCGCTATACTCGCTACTCCCGAAATCACAATCGCCGCCCATCCCTTGGCGCCGACATTTATGCAGTCGCCGACTTTGCCGAACTTAAGCGCAAGCGCAAAAAGCCCGACAACCGTGTATATGCTTATCACGGCGAAGCTGCTGCGCGAGTCGATTTCGCGAAAGGCAATCCTCGCAGAAAGCATATAGACCGCCCACATAAACGCCATCGTAAGCGCAATCACCACTCCCGTTATTGTCCTGGTCGTTCCAAAACCCTCCTTAAAATACATGACCCCTGTCACGCCGGCCACCGAGAGCGCCAACCCCAGCCAGAAACGTTTGCTTTTGACAAGCATTCTCTCCTCGGCAAAGAAAATGACGGAAAACCCCGCCACCCAGATGATGGATGTCTTCGACAATAAAACCATAAAAGCCGGGCTGATATAATAAAACGCACCGGCAAACAAACTCTGCATAACGATATTTGCCAACGCCGGGATAATGGCCCTTCGCCAAATCCGAGCATCAAGTCGCTTCGTGCTGATGGAAAACAAAAGGAACGGCAGCCAGAACAAGCACGCCACCAGATACCGCAGCGCATTTTGCGTCCACGAATCCAGATATCTTGAAAGGTATGTTATAAAAATCGGCCCAAGCGACCAGAACGCCAGCGCCCCCATAGATTCCAAAGTGGCCGTAACATCAAATCTGCGATAACTTACAGGTTCACTCAACAAAATTCTCCCTTATCAGGCGAGGTTACCACAACCCCAGACAAAAACGTTTAAGTAAGCATTTCGACAACTATTTTTGCGACTTCCTCGCCGGCCTTTTTCTCCGCCAGCGGCCCAATCAGGCCAATCAGCTCGCCGCTGATTTGGGCCAATTTGTTTTTATCATCCAAAAGTCGCTCAATTGTGTCCACAATCGGCTCAACCGAAGTAAAGTATGGCATAAACTCCGGCACCAATTCCCTGCTGCTTAAAATATTGACCAGAGACAAGTATTCCGTCTTCACCATCCACCGCCCTATCAGGTGCCACAAAAGCCTGCTGGATTGATACATTATCACCATTGGGCACCCCGCCGCCGCCGCCTCCAAAGTAGCGCTGCCGCTCGCCACAAGCGCAAAATCGCACGCTCTCGCAGTGTCACTGACTGTGCCGATATCATACCGGCACTGAAAACCCGGAATCTGCGCCGCCCGCAGAATCTGTTCCCGCTCGGCATCCACCGCCACGGTGACAAAGCTCGCCGCCGGATACTTCTGTTTCAGGCGAAGGGCAATCTGCTGCATCGGCCGCCACAGCGACTCAATTTCTGCGGCCCGCGAGCCGGGCATAAGAGCCAACTTCAAATTCCGCGACTCAAAACCCGCGTAAGTCTTTGCCCTGCTTGAAGCAACATCCATTTCGCCGAAAAGCGGATTGCCCACAAAGACCGAATCCATACCCCTGCAGCCGAACCAATCCTTCTCGAAAGGCAGTATGCAGCAGAGTTTATCGCAGTATTTGCGCAGCTTGCGAATCCGCCAACCGCCCCAGGCCCAAAGCTGCGGGGCGATGTAAAAAAGGGTCTTGAGACCCGCTTTTTTGGCGGCTTTGGCGATGTGGAAGTTATAACTGGGCGAATCACAGACAATAACCAAATCTACATTAGTACTTTTTAGATAATGACTTACGCGATTTATAAGCCTGTAGTAATGGCCGAGGTAGATAAGTGCGTTATATAACATAACTGCTTGACCAATAGTAGGTTGCAGCAATTTGCAGCCAGCCTGGGCCATTTTGGGGCCGCCCACGCCGACAAATTCGATATTGTCGTAACCCATTTTGCACAAAGTAGTTATCAACCCTGCACAGTGCGCATCAGCGCTATGCTCGGCAACACTTACAAAAACGCGATATTTTCTGGTTCTGTCCAGCATAAGTGTATGTGTTATCAGGATTTCAGGCAAACAGCAACGGGATATTGTGAGAATTTGACAATTCTAAAGCGGGTCCAGCCGAGGCGAGAATCTGCACTTGCATTTGGACACTTGGTGAGGTGGGAATTTTGGGGAAAATTGCGGAAACCAGCCGCTCCAGCACCAAGACAGCTCGAATTATTTTAGCAAATCGAGAGCAAGCCACAACAGTTTTGACCTCTGACAGAACTGCTTATAGCCTATCCTATTTAGTCCAACTTCTCGGACAGTATTTCGATACCGTTGATTTCGGGGTTCTGTATATTGGCGGTGAATCCTACAACCAGCTCGCCATTGGTTACGGTTACACCTTCGATTGTTTTAACCACCGGCTTCTCAAACCCACCGGCCTCCTTAAAGGGGTCGAAGTCCGCAAGAGCGCTCTTTTCGTTAATGGCTACCGAGAAAACACGCTGGCCCTGGCCGGTTATACCGGAATATGTCTCGGCAAAGTGCAGCCGAACCGTGTACTTGCCGTTGGGGACACTGAATCTATATGCCTCCATACTGTAGCGTTCGGTCCGGCAAACTCCGGGCGAATTTGTATCAGCCATAGCTAAATTGCCCCGGTCCACCGTATCGCCGCCAACAGCTCCCCATTTTTTGTCGGGCCCGGTGCTCTGGTCGGCAAGCCAAACATTGCCGGCCTTATCGGTGTAGGGTTCAGAAGCCCCGCAGTTAACACGCAAAACGAATTCCCGGCCTTTGGCCTCGATAGTCTCTTTGACCCCGCATTGAGCGGTGCAACCCGATAGTGCGAAAAGGACCGCCGCAACCAGAAAACCTGTAACAACTAACTCGTCTGGTCGGAGCCAGCCGGAGCACGGTCTTTTAGTCATTTTCTGATTCCTTTCAAACAAATCATAATTCTCTCAACTTTTAAACCCCTGATACCCTGATTTTACATCCATTCGGCAAAAATAAAACTATTAAATATCCCCATTATGTGACATTTGACTGCCGTCCCTCGACTTCCATTTGACCACTTGCCGGCTAACTAAATTTAGAAATTTCGCCGGAAAAATCACCTGCCCCGCCGCTAAAACTGCGAAAGTCCACATTTTGTTTTTTTATATTTGATTTTTAATTTATTTTCTATTGGACGCCGGCCGGCATTTTGGTATAATAGCCGTTAGTAGGGCATATTCTCACGTCTCTCAGGAATATCCTCTTGAAAGAAATGCGAGAGACAGATTTTATGGCCAATTAGAAGGCCAAAGGAGACTTTAGTGAGTACGGGTACAGTAAAATGGTTTAACGGGCAAAAAGGCTTTGGATTTATAAGCCCCGATGATGGCGGCGAAGATTTGTTCGTTCATCACTCGGAAATCAAGACAACCGGCTACGCCAATCTTCAGGAAGGCCAGAAGGTTCAGTTCGAGGTCGGACAGGGCAAAAAAGGCCCGTGTGCGACCAACGTAATCCCTGGCTAATCCAAAGCAGCACGTTGTCAAAACCAAGGGGCTCCGCCTTCAAACGGAGCCCCTTTCATTTTGTCATTTAACCGTCTTGCCTGCCCTCGAACGCCGTAGTCGGGGGTCATTGCGAGACCGAAGGCCGTGGCAATCTTGGCCTCTGGTCCCTTCTTAATACTTTGCCGTGTGGTGCCGATTTTCGCAATTTGCTATTTGATTTTCCCTTGCAGTGGCGTTCGAATTCCGTCAAAATTGCCTTGTGTTATGGAAAAGTCAGGATGTTCTTCGCAGGTTATAAAATAATATTTCGATGAGTGAAAGATGACCGATTCAACCACCAAATTTCCTGATTTCGCGCCTGATGCCAGAGCAAGATGGAACAAGATTCCGGACTGGGCGAAGATAAAGATACTCAATACGGTGTGGTGCGGAAAGTGCCTTCAAGGTGTTCCTATTGAATTGGCCGAAGGAAGAATGAAGGGTAAATTTCTCACCCTCAAAGGCACCTGCAAGAATTGCGGCAAGGAAATCGTCAGGTCAATAGAACCTGAAGAATGAGATTCATATTAAATCGATTAGAATAAGCTTCGCCCACCAATCATACCAATCATAATAAGTTTTTGCGCTCGACATAAGAGCAACGACATATGCTTCGAATAAGCTCCGAATCAAGACAAACAGCTTGCCAGGCCTCACAGGCAGCTCGTCGCAAATCATCATAACCATC
>Ga0315291_10001766_pt1 | contig 28699 bp, 26 predicted proteins | sample YL17G12_20_MG_FD_203070 | JGI IMG/M metagenome (GOLD analysis project Ga0315291, IMG submission 203070) | Sediment microbial communities from Yellowstone Lake, YNP, Wyoming, USA - YL17G12_20 | ecosystem: Environmental > Aquatic > Freshwater > Lake > Sediment | place: USA: Wyoming | collected...
TCTTCAACTCCATGGAGGATACGGGTTTATTGGAGACTACAATATCGAGCGTTTTTATCGGGATTCCAAGATTGTTGAGATCTATGAAGGAACGAAAGAGATTGAAAAGACGATCATTGCCCGCGAGTTGTTAGGGAGATACTGATCGGAATCTGTTTCTTTATAGCCCTAAAATCTTATCTTACTATTTCCAAATTAGACTAAATTCGATCAATAGACTGGGAAAAATAATTTCACTTCAATTAGTTTTCCTCTCTTAATCCACATAGAACTGTTGAATACCTGTGGAACTGGGTCTTCTTTCCCTTCAAAGAAGCTCTCTCAACCATTTTTGCGTAAAAAATGGGCAGGTTTAAGTCACTAAATGGATTGACAAATTTAAGAAATTTATTGAGGCCCCAAGAGATAGCAAATCTTTTGGAACCTTAATGCAATTGGGAACTACTGCAATATTACTGCAGCCTTATGAAACGAGAACTCCTGATTTGAATAACTCATCATAATGATAGGTAACAATGAAGGGATTCGAATCCAGGACATTGCGGTTAAATCACACAGAACGGCAGAAAGTAAGGAAGGCACAACAGAACAAAGATGAGAAGTCGATTATTTCAATATTGCTTCATCCGCAAAAGGGAATTTACGCAATCGCCCAACCTATCGGAAAGATTGGTGGCGGTGCAGGGATTTGAACCCCGGACACTGCGGATATGAGTTTGAACCAAGAGAATCGGCAAGATGGGAATATTTTAAAAGAATTCTGTTTCCGATCAATGAGTTAAGAAATTTTCTTACTTATTTTTTATTACCGCCTCTTACCTCAAGATACCCCATTTTTTCATCAAGATTACTGCAATAGTACTGCAAGAATTTAATGTTATTTTTACACGCAGTGTCCATCACTTTCCCACCAGTTATTACCGCTCCAAATGCACTTGTCGTACTACAATGTTGCTGGGGCTAATCATGAATGTTAACCTGCGAAAAAATATTGAGATCAAATTTTTTATAGTCTAGAGCTATCATGTTCGCATGTTGGTTTCGATTCTGCCGAAGTATTCAGTAGCGCAAGTTGTACGGTATGTGAACTCAATGGTTTACAGGTTTTATGAAAAGGTGTATATTCCAACTAGTAATCCTAGGTGCTATGTGCGAAGTATTTCGTTTAACTCCCAAATTGGGAGTATATCCGAATCAGTTCGCACATAATTAGGCGCAATTCTCGCCACGCCAGTGAAAGGAATGCCGAACGTCACAGCGACCAAACGGGGGATACAACAAACGGTAGAGACTATTTAATGGAAAGGAATCGGAGTTGCTCTCCAATTTCAACTAGAAAAGGCACTGATTGCAAAAATATTCTTGATATACGGAATTGAATCCGATAGGAGGATAATTTAAATGACAGGCTTCTTTAATAAGATTTTGAGGATCAATCTGAAAACAAGAGCTTTTAAAGAAGAAAGTGTCCCTGATTCTGTTTTTGAAACTTACTTGGGCGGAAAGGGATTGGGAATTTACCTCCTCATGAAGGAGAATCCTCCTGGTGTTGATCCTCTCTCCCCACAAAACAAACTCATCTTTTGCCTTGGTCCAGCTACTGATAGCCGGATCTACGGTTCGTGCCGGCATGGCGTCTTTACCAAATCTCCCCTTACCGGAATTTTCTCAGAATCGTATTCTGGCGGAAAAGTCGCAGAACCCATGAGCCGGACGGGTTACGATGCCTTCATTTTCGAAGAGGCATCAAACGAGCCCATGTGGATTGAGATCTCTGATCAAAAGGTTATCTTCCATGATGCAAAGGACCTCTGGGGGAAGGATACCTATTTCACAGAAGATGAAGTCTTGAAGAGGGCAAACCGAAAAGGTGCAGGTGCCCTTGTTATTGGTCCCGCTGGAGAAAATCTTGTTCGGTTCGCCGTCATTGAAAATGACTACTGGCGATCTCTTGGGAGGACGGGGGTCGGTGCGGTTATGGGTTCAAAAAAGGTCAAAGCCATCGTTTTTTACGGAGAGAAGAAACGAGAATCAGCCTATTCGGACCGGCTGGAGCAATTTGCCAAGGAGACCTTAGAGCGAGGCAAGGATAGTCCTGGAGCTCAAAACTACAGAAGACTAGGGACTCCGATGTTGGTGGCAATGACGAATACGGTTGGAGGGTTCCCATCAAAATACTGGCATCTCGGAACGTTTGAAGGATGGGAGAAGATCAGTGCGGAGGCACTCCTCGAGCGGTGCCAGGGAAGACCTTCCGCATGTCTTAGGTGCTTCATGGCCTGTGGGAGTCTAAGCGAGATCAAAGAAGGAAGATATAAAGGCCTCAAGATCGAAGGCCCTGAATATGAGACGATTTATGCCTTTGGTGGCCTCTGCATGATCCATGAGATTGAGGAGATTGCCTATCTCAACGATATTTGTGACCGACTGGGCATGGATACAATTTCTGCTGGAAGCCTCTGCGCCTTTGCCATCGAAGCATCAGAGACGGGTCGACTTGAAGAAAAAATCAAATGGGGAGATGTAGATAGGATTGCCGAACTCCTTCACGATATCTCATCCAAAAAAGGAATCGGAGCGATTCTGGCAGAGGGAATTAGATACGCAGCCAAAACCTGGGGGATGGAAGACGTGGCCATTCATGTGAAAGGCCTCGATCCCGCAGGTTATGACCCGAGGATTCTGAACGGAATGGGGCTGGCCTATGCTACTTCAGACCGGGGAGCCTGCCATCTAAGATCAACCTTCTATAAAGCAGAACTCTCGGGGATGATTCCCTCGGATCAAGTAGAGGGGAAAGCTAAACTCTTCCTCGAATTCGAAGACCGCTTCAATATCCATGACTCCTTAATTCTATGTCGGTTTTATCGAGATATCTACTGGGATTGGAATCATCTCTCCATAATTGTGGAGGTGACCACCGGACTGACACTGGATGAGAAAGGGCTTAGAAAAATCTCATCAAGCATTCAAAATGAAACCCGAAAGTTCAATCTCCGTGAAGGCACTACGGCTAAAGATGACACCCTTCCCCAGAGATTTTTCGATGAACCCTTGGGTAAAGATGGGAAGATAATCCGAAGAGAAGACCTCCAGAAGATGCTGCAGGATTACTATGCTTGGAGAGGGTGGAGCGCTGCAGGAGTTCCAGGATTCTGACGACCAAAAGATGGAGAAAGTGAATCCTTAGAAATCATCTACGGGATACAGGGAGCTATATCATCATTTGTCATCTGAATTGTGAGAAGACGGACTTGAGTTGACAGTTGAGCAAGGAAGGTGGTCAAATACCTCCTGGATTGTAGGCAACAATCGAAAAAGGAGGTAAGAGATATGACCACCCAAGAAAAGCTTATCATTATAACTTGCTGGAAGGGTTGAAGGAAGGGTTTGATCAAACAAGAATTCAATAATCCCCTTCTCTAAACCACTGGATAAATGATCTAATTCCTTGTTCCAGGGAAAATTCTGGTACGTAATCCAGTTCTTGCTTAATTCGGCTGATGTCCATTGCAAATTCCTTGCCCTCAACAAATTTCTTGCTCTCACTTCCGGGTTCTCCAGATTCAAAATCAATCTTTACCCCCGGCACCAAATTCCTAATTACCTCAGCAACCTCTGCAATACTAACCGCCTTCCCCCCTCCAATATTATAAATTCGGTATTTTAGGGGATACCTTGAGTGGAGAAGGCCTAAGCCTCTAACTAAATCCTTTACATAGATATAATCATATCGAGTCCTTTCACTGAGAGGAACTCGAGTAGAAATTCCTTGGGCCGCATTCTTGACCATCGTCAACATCGGGTTTCTTAATGATGAAGGCGGTAATGAAGCCGTATAAAAAGGCCCGTATACGTTACCTATTCTAACCATTATAGAATCAATCCCATAGACATCTGCATATAGAATACTCATAGCTTCAGCGGCTCTTTTTGTTGCAGTGATGATGTTGGTCACCGGTTCTACGGGTATGGGATGGGTCTCCCCAACAAGCTTTGCCCCAGTTATCCCTCGATAGACAGCCACGGAGCTGGCAAATATGATCTTTCTCACACCTTCCAACCGCATAACCTCTAACAGGTTAATTTGTCCCTGAACGTTGACATGGAAAGCCTGATAGAGATCTGCCTTCGGCTCGTAGACGGAAGCCAAATTGAAAATGGTTGATATCTCATACTCCTGGATGGTAGATCGAATTCTGTCAAGGTTCAGGATATCAAAGGAGATAGCCTGGACCTTCTCTCCCACAATTGTTCGCAAATAAGAAGGGTTGGCAGAACTTCGATGCTGAGTAATAAAAACCTTCTCTCCCTGCTCAGCCAAATACTTGGCCAGATTGGCCCCAATAAAACCGAGACCGCCCACAATGAGAACTCGAGTAGACATCTTTTATAACCTCCTCTCTTGGTTCTCACAGAACCGCACTTGGAGCTTTTCCCCGTCCGGGTCTTCAGTATCACATCGCCAGGCGAACTCATACGCTTTGCAGAACACTCATTATATCCCCCTCCTTACAGAATACTTGTGTATTTAAGGGGACTGTGACTCACGATCTCCGGAGCTCCCTCCGTTATAATGCAGGTGTCAATAAGCAGCATCCCTTTACTCAGATCCTTCGTGACCACATTTGGCTGAATAACCACGACCATCCCTGGAGAAAGCTGCTTTTCCATTATTGGGTATGCAATCGGTTTAACGGAGCGTCCTTCACCAGAGACCAAGAAAGCTTGTTCAATGATATCTAGCCCTATAAATTGGAGCCCCGATATGAGCCAGGCGTACCCACGCTCCTCAATAAAAGAGTGTATCTTGTCGCGCACCTGTCCAAGAGTCTTTCCAGGTCTCAGCTCTCGCTCGGTTAGGTGATAGGCTTCCAATGCAACCTCAAATAAGTCTTCCATAACACGGCTGGGTTTGCCAATAACGAAAGGCCTCCCCCATTGAACCCAATATCCGCCATAACAGGGAGTGAACTCATTCACAATCGTATCCCCTTCTCTCAAGCGTCTAGGGGATCCAGCACAATCAAGAAATGGGGTAGATTCCCCTGAGGTAAGGAGCAGGAAGCAAGGAAAAGATGCCCCATTAGATAGATAGGCTTTTTCAACCGCAGCAGATACCTCGTATTCCGGGACTCCTGGCCGCGCGGTTTCTTTAATAGCCACATAGGCATGATCGGCGATCTCTCCAGCCTTCCGAACCAGATTCAATTCTTCCTCGGTTTTGATCATGCGTAAGTTCAAAAAAAGGTCCGAAATGAACACAAATTTTGCTTCAGGAAGGAGCTGGCAGAGATCAAGATAGACATATGTCGGCATGATCTCGATCCCAAGAACACCAATCTTTTCGCGTTGGAGTTTAAGTTCATTCAAGTAAGCTGCGATGTCACGTGCAAAGGTCGTATAACTGCTCCCTTGGGTTCTAACACCCGATACTTGAGTGGCATTAACAAGTGCTTGATTCTTACTCCGACAAAATAGGACAGGTTCTCCATTAGATGGGAAAACGAGATATGACTCACCATAAAAAATCCCGATATTACTTAGATAACGGACGTGGTGAGAACCAGATCCATAGTTTACCTGGCTTCCAGCAACGATGAGGGCAGCGATCCCTTGCTGCTCCATTATCTCCTTAGCCCTTCGATGCCGTCTTTGAATCTCCTTTTCCGAAACACCTGGAATGATACGTGGTTGGTTCTCTCTAGTTTTCATATTATTTCCTCCTCTTTTTTCCAAGTTTATTTGACAAACTTCCGATTCTTTAATTGAAAGGGATGGCTGAAAAAATAAATAAAATCTGTAATGAGCTCAATTTGTCAACACAAAAATGGCCTGAAGTTTCAACATTGGGGTTTTTGATTTAACAAATGCTTTTAAGGGATTAGAAAAAAAGATGATTAAAAACTGAGGAAACTCCAGCGAAAGGGTTCGGAATATCTGGACCCCTCATTTAAGCTGCCAACCTCATTTTGATCGAGTCCGCGGAAGCTTGTGCCCGTCTCTATACTATAAGCTACTGAGCCGCCTCTGCATCTCATACCATTAGAAATAGACCGAGGCAATTCTCTCTGCCTCCACCGAGTTACGAAATCGATGATGCCAATACACTCCCGCTCCCTTCCTTCAAACCGCATACGATGGGGTCGATCACTGTTAGACGTTTTAAAAAGAGTCAGCAGGTCATAGCCTGCCATCGGTCGGAATTTTCAGAACCCCGTCTATCTCCTCGATATCAAACCACCACTTTCCCTTTTCTTGCTTTTTATCTGACTTTTCCCGACAAAAAATACCATCGGCCATTACCGCTACTCTCCTTACTACACTGAACCGTTCAACCCCCCAACGGACTAAATTATGGGGCCAGGTAAGAGGTCTAGTCCAAGGACAGACCCTAACACACATATTGCAGACAGTTCCTTGCTTATTGAGCCTATTGAAACTGGCACATTTGCGCTCATCAAGCTTCCAAGTTTCATAGCCGTTATATTTAACTTTATCTCCCATAAGGATAGCTTTGCTTGGACACGCTAAGGCGCATATCTTGCAGCGTTGGCAGAAGTCTTGTAGCCCAAAATCAATCGGCTTGTCAGGCACCAGCGGGAGGTTGGTGAGAACTGCTGCCGATTTGAAGCTCATCCCTAAGAATGGATTGAGGATAATCCCTGCTCGGCTAACTTCTCCAATACCCGCCCATAGGAGAAGTGGTGGCATGAGAACTTGAAATCCTCCCTTAGTCCCCGTCGGCGGATGTTGGGCGGAGGCTTGGTACCCCAACCTTCTTATGTAGTTGGCCATCGTCTCAGTTACTAGGCTAAGGTGCTGGTAGGCCTGAAAACTAATTGCGTCCCCGATCCAATCTGTACCTGTTGAAGCTTTTACTGTTTCGTACTCTTTCCTCATAACGATCGTAATTGCGAACTCGTCATCAATATTAATTGGATTTCCATGGATATCATAGCTATATACGGCGTATTTTGGAATCCGGCAAATCCCCACAATGTCAGCCTTTAGAAAGTAACCCAAACGCTTTATATGACAGCTTAAGATCTCTGGATTGTCAGGAAGCGGTGCTTTTGAAGCCGCCACTTCGTTGCCTTTCATACCCGAAAGGTGCAAGACAACGTCTAGTTGTGCAGCCGACAAGGGGTATTTTACTGTAAGACGGGACGCCTCGCGTTGCACGGCAGGACCATAATCACCCCTTTTGGCCTTAGCCGCCGCATTTTCTCGGCAGTCAACCCTCTGCACTTTGTCAGTAATCAAAGTCGTCGGTTTGTCAACTCGATTCAAACGATGAATAGAAAAAAGTCCAAACTGATCATCTTTAAGCATCACTTTGTCTTTCCATTTTTGATCGTTGACCAATAAAAACTCCTTTTTCTAACAGATGTGACAACCCCCAAGGGGTCAATTTTCAGCTTAAGGTCCTCAGAGAGCAAAGTCCGAGTATTGAAAGATATAAGGTCTGTCAGAAATTATCTAACTGAACCATGACTTTTTTCAATTTTTGCTGCTGCCTTTCTTCTTATAATAATTACAGCTATGACAAACAAAGCCATTCCACTTCCAATGATGGTTGTCTTATACTCTGGAAAAACAATGAGAAACCCGGCTACGAAAAGGACCAACCGGGATATCCGCCCTATTTTTCCGACCCACCAGAGATAACCCTCCAACCCTGCTGCAAGCAGCGATATGCCCGGCAGGGCTAGGGCGAAGAGAAAAAGGCCTTCTTTAATAGTACCCTGCATGATTAAGGCCGGGTTGAATATAAAGAAGAAGGGGATAAAATATATTACTATCCCAAGGCGCATTGCTTGAAGGCCTGTCCTCATAGGATCAGCTCCGGCTAAAGATGCAGCAACGAAGGCAGCAAGTGCAACTGGGGGCGTTATTACAGAAATCATCGCATAATACACAATAAACAGATGAACGGCTAACACATTTAGGTGACCAATTTCTATAACAGCCGGTGCCATTGTTACCGCGAGGAAGATATAAGCGGGAGTCAATAAGCCTGCCATTCCAAGTAGATAACATGCCACCACCCCTAGCAATAAAATCAGATATAAATTTCCTCCTCCTACTTGAATAAGCCCCGCTGTAAATGAGGAAGAGGCTCCAGTTACATTAAGTCCGCTAACAATAATACCTATGGGAAGGATGATAGATATTGTCTGGGATATTAATGTTCCTACCTTAATGAGGGCATCCACAATTCTCTTGGGAGTCATCATAGTCTTTTTAGAAAAGAAGGAAATGAGAAACATGAGGCCTGAAGCATAGAATGGTGTATACATTTCCCACTGCATATATAAAAGCCCCCATAAAAGAAACAATATAACAGCTAAGAACGGCCAACCCGTACGAATCGTTTTTTGAAGTGACGGGAGTTCTTTTCGAGGGATTCCCTTAATCCCAACCCTTGCCGCATAAGCATCTATCTGCATCATGAGGGCGAAGTAATAAAGGAAAGCCGGTATAGCAGCAGCAATGCATACCTGTCGATATTCTATCCCTAAAAACGCAGCCATAACAAATGCTACAGCCCCCATGACGGGTGGCATGAGTATACCACCAGTTGACGTGACGGCTTCTATAGCCGCGGCATAGTAAGGTGGATATCCTACCCGTATCATGGTTGGAATGGTAATAGGACCATCAACCACGACATTTGACACAGCACTCCCACTGATGGTGCCAAAAAATGCGCTCGATACAACGGACACCTTAGCCGGCCCTCCTCTAAAACTGCCGCAAACTGCTAACGCGAAGTTGATAAAGAAATCGCCTGCCCCTGAAGCTATTAAAACCGCAGCGAAAACGAGAAATCCTATAAGGTAATCCCCCATTGCCCTTGTTGGCAATCCAATCAGTCCCTCCGAGCCGAAGACATGCAAACCCACCGTGTTTATAAATGAATAACCCTTTCCAAAAAAAATTCCAGGCATGTAGTCAGCAAATAAGGGGTAACAGCCGAATATAATACAAACAGCTAAGTAAATAGTACCTGCCATTCTTCTGCCCACTTCCAAAACCAAAAGAATTATAATCAACCCTAAAACAAAATTAAACATCGATGGGAAAGACCAACCTTCTACTCTTATCTCCCAACCATATAAAGAAAAGTAAAGACCGATACCAAGGGTCAGAGCCCCAGCGGCGAGGTCATACCATGAAACTTTTCTGTCTTTTTTACGTGCTGGGATAATCACTAAAGCAATAGATACATATATAGTGATCAGGAGGTAGTAATAAGAAGCATCGAGCATAATCCACCCTCTAATAGAAACCTTAAAGGTATAGAAACAGACGATTGCTAGCCCAGCGTTAAAGATGACAAAGACAAGAACCTTTAAGAGCCTAGGGAGATTTTCATACCTAGTAGATTCAACCCATTTGATTTCGTCCACAATTGACTTCTCCATTACGGTCTCCTTTCCCATTATACTTCCAGAACCTTTATGGAACCTTACGCATAGCTTGAAGAAGCTCTTTTTTATACGTATTCTATAACCCTAACCAAAAATATTTCAGATTTACCAGTTTCCCCTACTATGGGAAAGCTAAGCAAAAGAAAATAATCTTCTATGTTATCCCCTCACCCTCGGGGAAGGAAGAAAAACCTCAGGTTGAATGCGCTAGATGGGTCTTTCTTTATCCTCTCCAGATCTCACTTCCTGAGGCCAGCCTGACAAGCCTTTTCGCAGCTTGTAAGTAACTCCCGTATTATACTTTCGCCAGCATCATCCTCCGCTCTCCACTCCCTCATTTCTTTTATATACCTCATCGCTCCATCATAAAACGGAATGCAGATATTAGTCCAAAGCTTCTTTCATATAGCCAATACTTTATTGATATGTCATACCATGGAACCATTTCGTCTTCATTAGCTGTTGAAATACATTAAAATTAGAAAGTAAAATAATAACAAATGTCAAGGATTATCAACTACCTAGATACGGATAATAATGCCGTACACGGTCCGGAACCTTTAGCAGACCAGGCAAATTCTTATACGCGCAGTCTTAACCTTAACCGACTTTTCCATAGGGAATCTCTACATTTATTAGAAAAAATCTCCTATACGGTATCAATGGGAAATGACCAAATTTATAAATGGGAGACCCCTTGGAATAACCGCTCTTTCTCCTCATGATTTAATATTTGGATTAATGGGTCCTGTCACTTTTCCTACAAAACGTCCTTCATCCTAATTGATTTTTTAGAATCTTTGGCTCACTTTTTTTCCAGGTGCATTACTGTTGGCGGAATGTCCTTCCTGTAACTCTCCCATAGTTCTACCCATTTTGGATTCTTACTGCTTATATCTATCTTCTTTCCATCTGCCTCCGCCATGGCAGCCTTATGAGCAGTGATATACCTTGCGAGTAACTCTGTGTTATACTTCTGTCTAGCATCATCATTCGCAGTCCATATCCCTTTCTCCTTGAGATATCTTATAGTACCCTCATGAATCGGAAGAGCAGAAGTGCGCAAGAAACTTGTGGCATAATCAATATTCATATATTTACAGGTGAGGTGTTTGTCTTTGTATGTATTATGATTTTCGGCTAACCATTTAACGAAATGGTAGACTAGCTCTGGATCAAGCTCCTTACGAGCGTGAATGGAAAAAGGCATTGCCACTGAGATTTTGCCAAGGCATGGCTTAATTCCATCTTCGACCCTCGCGATCGAACGAACTCTCGCTACCTTTAAGAACCTTTTGGCCCCCTCTGGGTCTGTTTCTGCAGGCAGTTCCAAGCACCGGATTCCCGCTGGAAATGCCTCTGCTTCATAAGCTGGTCCTGAAGTAGTGACTATAAGATTAATATCTGCTCTCCCTTCTATTACTGCCTTTTGAGTAGAGGGCCAGGTAGCGCAAGGAACTATCACTGCATCAACGCCTACCCATTTAAGCAGCGCTTCGCAGACCAAATAGCTTGCTCGTACACCAACATAAGCGGCAATTTTATGGTGTTTTTTTATGTCGTAGATAGTTTTTATATCAGAATCTCTCCTTACAATAAAGGCCGAGAACGCATTAAAAATGTTCCAAACACTTGTCGCCTGGATAGGACCTATTTTTGCATATTCATCTTCCGCCATCATACTCAATACAGCAATAGAGCCATGATCGTCCCCATGGAAATCGGTTTCTCCATCCTTTAGCCATCTTAATTTTTGGGCCATTGCTGATTCGGGAATTACTCTCACCTTCATCCCAGTCATTCTATCCATTTCTATCATCGCAGAGGACAATGCTACATAAACTCCGCTTGTAGTGTCAGCCGTTGATATACTTATGCTTTTTGGCCATTTCCATTCCGCCGCCATCCCAAGAACAGCCGTGCAAAATGTCACTAAAACAAAAACCGGACAAAGTACAAACACTGTTTGTAAGAATTCCCTTCCTTCTAATCTTCTCATCTCCATTACCTCCCTCTTCTTTTTTAAATTTTGGTTATTTGGGACCTAACAAACGTATCTCATTCCTCACGTGTTATCTCTTATTATCACCCAAACGAGAGGATGGCCTAATCACCCCCTTTCTACTCTGTTGGAAACCCTCTAAAATGGCTTAATCTGTGGAAACTCTTTTAAGAAAATATCCCCACCTTTTTTCTTCTTTTGTAAATAAGTACCTTTAACAACCGACTCCATGTCTCCAATCCTATAAGTATACCTTCAGTGAATTTTAGTTTGCCATTCAATGTAAATTAGCTCTACGCTTCGCAATTATGTTGCTTGTATCTCTCACAGGAAAAAGACTGTTGCTAAAGCAAAATTACTTAACATGAAAATGACGCTGTAGTACTAATAAGCCAGGGGTTTCTTATATCACTTTATCTTGTCTTAGTTTAAGGGCTAAATTTTCTCCCTTCTCGTGCGGAAATTCACCTTCGATGAAAACACACTGCCTTTCTTTAGATGGGGAGGGTAATAATCTATAAATCTTTCTTGCCTCCAACCTACAGGGATCAATTTCTAGATCCGCACTATTCCAGACTGTCACCGGTCTCTGACGAGCATCTTTAAGACGATTAACTGACGCATACCGTAAGTCCCCAATTTCGCTGCTTACAGTTATCAATGCCGGCATCGATGCCCTAACAATTTCGTATCCCCTTCGCTTCAGCTTCTCCCCAACAACCTTTCCATCCTCCACTCTCACTTTCTGAGCGACGCTAACACATGGGATCTGAAGAAATTCGGAGATAAGTGGCCCTACTTGGCCAAAATTCCAGTCAGCAGCTTGTCTCCCTACCAAAATGAGATCATATTCACCAACTTTTTTGATTGCGCTGGAAATGACATAAGCGGTAGAGTAACTGTCGAGATCCCGAAAGCGTTCATCTTGTAAAACGATTATTTCATCAGCGCCCACAGCTAAAGCTTTCCTCAATACCGGTGTTACTGACTTTTCTATCATGCTTAGGGCTATAACCTTAGCTCTGGCATTGTCTTTTATCTGAAGCGCCGCTTCAAGGGCATTTTCATCAAATGGATTTATTACCGGTGAAATTCCCACGGGCACAACTTTTTTGGCCTCAGCGTCCACCTCAAAAGCGGACGCAGGTCCTTCAGGATCTGGAACTTGCTTTATGCAGGCAATTATTTTGAGTTCTTTCATGGGAGCTCTTTCAATTTTTTAATTAGAGCAGGGATAACGTCCTCATACCTTCCGACAACTCCATAGTCGGCTGACTTAAATATAGGTGCACGCTCGTCTTTATTTATGGCTACAATCTTCTTGGACCCCAGGATTCCGCTGAGATGCTGAGATGCTCCTGATATCCCTACGGCAATATACAGCTGTGGGTTCGCCTTTTCTCCAGTTAAGCCAATTTGACGAGAAGGTGGAAGCCAACCAGCGTCGACCAATGGTCGACTTCCTGCCACCTCCACTTTGCCAAAAAAATTCTTCAGCACCCCAACGAGCTCTTCTAACTGTTTGAGCCCTTCCTGTTTGTCTCCTTCCTGTTTGTCCCCTTCGATCTTCAAACCCCTACCACCGGCGACGATAGCATCCGCTTTATCCAAACTGACACGTTCTCCTGTTACCTTTTTAATCAGTTCCGTCTTTGCTAAGGATCCATCTAACGCCGGATCGAAATTAAAGACCTTGCCCTTCTTGGAACTTCGTCCAATAGCTCCCATGACCTTTGACCTCAGCATCGCCATGTAAGGTTTCTTCTCGATTATGAAAATTGCAATTGCGTTATCGCCATATATAGGTTTCGTACAGAGTAAACGCCCTGTTCCCTGATCTATATCGAAGCCAATGCAATCCGTGATGAGTTCTGTCCCCATTTTGCAGGCTAGCCTTGGGGCCAAATCCAGGTTATCTAAGGTTTGTCCCATAAGAATAATATCAGGGTTTATATTTTTACACAACTTTTCCAAAGCATGAACATAGAGATCAACTTGAAAATCTGCAAGTAAGATTTGGTTAAGACAGTAGCACTCATCTGAGAAGTCGGTACTCTCATTAGCGATGTCGACCACTTCATGGCCAAGGACCGCTGTACATAAGATTCCACCTATCTTATCAGCAAGCTCTCTACCTGCACGTAACAACTCAAAGGTAATAGAAGCAATTTGCCCATCTTCTTCTTCTACTAAAATCAAAATTCTTTTATGTTTTCCATCACATTCATCCGTCATTTTCGTCCACCCACTGAGTCAATACGGCTAAACCATTAACGTGTAGCGTGATAATCTTCATATCTCATTTATCACACGATAGAGCAAAATCATGCTCCTAATGCCTCCAGCATCATTTATTTCCAAGGGCTATACAACATATGTCGATGAGTCTGAAACACCATTCGGATCCAATGCCTTTTTGATCTTCTTCTTATAATCAAAATAATCGTCTTGATATTTGCTCGCTTTTGCCTCTAACTCCACTCTTGTAAAAGCTATCGGACCGGTACCGAGTAATTTCTCTTTTATTGCGAATTCCAAAACTTCTTCCGTAAACTTGCCCTGGCCTGCCCGTAGCTCAAGGTTTCGTGGGTTCGTAAATTGTACGTATTCTGTATGACCGAGTGCCTTCTGTTCCATTGGCCCACCCCAACAACTTTCACCTGCAACATCATTTAGTATACCTTGTTTAATATATTTTGTGTGAATTTTAAGAACAGCCTTTTGTGGCTTGACCTGGTTATCCCAACTTAGTATTTGCCCCCATGAGCCTCCCATGTCACCCCCACCAAGGCGGAATTCGTTGCATGGTTTATGGACAGCAACCTCTGCACAAAAGAATCTCTCCATATCGTGGTTGGAAAGGAAGCCAGGTAAAAATTCCTTTGCGTCTACTTCATTTATTATCTCTCTCAAGACATTCTCTTTATATTTCAATTCCCTTTCTGAGTAACCTGCAATAATTACCGTCAGCTCGTTTAAGCTTTTGTCTATAATTCCACCGGCCTCAAGCTTTTTCCAAATCTCATAATAGTCATCATTGGATGTAGACATCCATCTTTGAGGGTGAAAGAAAAGTGGGTGATGCCACAGATGATAAGCTATTTGCGCTTCGGTAATCTTGTAGACTGCGTCAGCAAGTTTCTCCGCATCCGGAAGTGATAGCAAATACACCTTCATATTGTCAGGAATTTTAAACCCAGGGGTCGGATTTTTACCTGTCCTCTCCAACCGGGCTGGACCAGGCCAGGGAAATAACTTAATTGCTACTTTGGTAAATACACCAAGTGCGCCAAAAGCCCCGTGAGCTCCTCTGTAGATACCTGATAATCCAGGACCGGGGTAGCCTGCCTTTCCTTCATCAACTAATCCCCATTTGACCACTTCCCCGGTTGGCAGGACCCACTCAGCACCCAGGGAGATGCGACCCGAGTGACTTGTCGTATAGGCCGAATGACCGTGTCCCCACCCTGAGGTAACAGATGCCAAGGGAGATGTGTGTGAACCGGCTCCGATGATATGACAGGTTAGACCCCTTTTCATAGCTTCCACCGAAAGTCTCGTGTATGTGACGTAAGGTTCTACGACCGCGTACATGTTTTTATCATCGATCTTGATGATTTTATTCATTCTCCTCATATCGATTCGAAGTAAGCCTTTTTTCAAAGAGACTCCTGTCACCGCAAACATACCAGTGGAGAGAGCCTTGTAGACTATTCTATATCGATTGCACACTTTCAAAATTGCTTGTACTTCTTCGGTACTTCCAGGCATGATAATACCACCCAACTGCAAATAAAACAGGTCTTTCCCTGCTTCAAGTTTTGATGGACTACCACCTGGGTGAAATGTGTAAGAACTAATTATAGCCGGGTCTTCTGAGAAATTATTTGATCCAACGATATTCTCCAATATTTTGGCAGCCTCTCTATTTTCTAACATATTCCGCCCTCCTTATTAATTCAGCAATATCATATACTTCAAACGCTTCTCCACTTTCCCTCAGAGCATCTTTGAAGTTTCTCTCGCACCAGGGGCAGGCTGTAATTAATGCCTCGGCACCTGTGGCCTTAGCTTCTTCGATTCTCTCCATCGCCGTTCGGTAGGCAAAATCCGGAAAAACTTCTAGCGCTCCACCACCCGCTCCGCAGCACCACGAATTTACTCTATTCCGCTCCATTTCTACTAGTTCCAAACCTGGGATAGATTTTAATATATTTCTCGGAGGTTCATAAACACCATCTTCGCCAGTTCTAAGAGGTTTTTGTGGCTCTGAAACAAACATGTGTCCCAGTACCTCCTTCCACTTTCCATTCCATGGTTCATAAACCTCTCCCAGCCTTCCCAGATGACAAGGGTCATGATATGTGACCTTCATGGGAACCTCTTTCTCGAATTGCAGCTTGCCTTCCCCAATTAATCGATCTAGGTACTCTGTAATATGTAACACCTCAACATTTAACTTTACTCCTATCCAAGGGTAGTAATACTTAAATGCACTGTATCCATCCGCACAGGGAGTCACCAACTTCGTCGCTCCCGACGTAGCCACTCTCGTCATCATGTCCTCAGCATACTTCTGCATCTCACCCGTAAACCCAATATCGAACGCGCGAAGACCACAACACGCCTCCTCTCTGCCTGCAATGCCAAAGTTTACGCCTGCTTTCTTCAAGAGGATAGCATATTCCCTTACGATCCCTCTAAGGTCTTCGTCATAGGAGAATCGACATCCAGCATGGAAGAGAACATCGACTTTCTCTTTAGTCGCATCCTTCAATGCCAAACCCTCAGCCCAATCCCCCCGCTTCGCTTTCGATTCACCGAATGGGTTATCTTCTTTCTTCATGTTATCGATCAACATCATATGCTCGGGAAGTGCCTGACCGTCCTCAATACACCTAATCCTCAAGGCATGAAGAATCTCGTTATTAGAAATCATATTTCCCATAATAACCCGGCAATTTGCGTCACAAGCACCACACATGGTGCATCGATATACAACATCAAGCATCTTGTCTGTGTATGGGATTCTACCCTTCAAAAAAGACCAGGCTACATTTAGTCTTCCACTACATGAGTATGCATGAAAATTACCATCCTCAATGCTTGGACAAATCCTTGAAAATCTATCGCTTTTCATATCTGGAGCATTGACCCACTTACAATAACTATCTCTACCGCAAAAGTAAATTTCCTGTTCGTAATCTTCCAGTCTTTTTAGCATGTTATTACCTCCTCATGTGAAGGATCATCAGTACAATTTTCCGCTATTCATAATGTCATTGGGATCTAATATCCCTTTGATTTTCTGAAGAATATTGACCTCTCCTGTATCCCTAAAGGGTGTTCCGCCTAATATACCATATGGTCTACTGTAATATGCGCCTATCGTGCTCAGCCCTTGGGCTGTAGCTCTATACAGGTCTTTAACCTTCTCTACCTCTCTATTGTCCTGTGGATTGTAAGGGTAGACCACTTCACACTGGCATTGGCAGCCCTGAATCACCGGTTGGATGTAGATGATCACATCTGTCGATGAATATCTGTACTCTGCAGCTATTCTAACGACTGAAGCTGCCAGATCTGGTGTCTTATCCAGGGTGGTTGAAAATAGCAGGACCTGACAAGAATCTTTGAACCTGAGTCTTAGATCTTTATCTGTGGTTTTTTCCATGACCCTCAATAAACCAGCTGCACTCATTCCATCCAACGCATCTCGCAACTCCAACCCGAACTCCATAGCAGCTTCCTTCACTTGCTCCTCTTTCCACGCCACCTCATCCTTGGGATGTCTTTTATAGCCCGCTATGTTAATAAAGACTACCCATGGGGGTAACGCAGTACGGACCCTCTCAATCTTCTCCGTCTCCTCAAATAAAGCATTTGCCAAACCAAAACCATTTAAAATAAAAAGCTCCTCCACAAACCGAAGCCTAAGCATTTTCTGCAAAAAAGGTAAAGCGTCCTTGAGATTCTGCACTGCGATAAAAAAAGGTTCTTGGATAGATGGTTTGAGCCGACAACGAACAGACGCCCAAGGGACTATCCCTAAGGTTCCCTGAGCCCCCTGGATCATAGTCAGCCAACCGATCCCGCTCGGCCCCATCGGCATCACTGGAACTGCCTCCCCTTTCTCCACCTCTTTCTTACTATGCCCAGAGGTATCCCCAAATCCCTGTATGTGACCATCCCCAATAATCACTTGTCCGGCCGCTAACGGATCATTATAGTCCCAGTGATCTTTTGGTATCGTAATCGGCTCCCTCTCCAGATAACTGCTAACAACGGATTTTGTTGAACGGGGCAAAAGAGGCGTGTACGGGACCATACCTTCACCCTCCACTGCCTCACGAAGCTTACCAAACGTAACCCCAGGCTCAATAACAGCGACTTTGTTTCGACGATCAACCCTCAAAATCTTATCAAGACCCGATAAATCCACCACAACTCCTGGTAACGAAGGAATGGTACCTCCATGAAACTTCGGGAACCCTGAACTGGTTGGAATAAGAGTTACGTGCGTTTCATTGGCTAAATTGATAATCTCCTTGATCTCATCAGTGTTTTTGGGTTTTACAACGGCGAGGGGTTTCCTTGGGGGTACAAAACTGTGATCTTTAGAGTAAACTTCAAGAATCTCCGGTGCACCATAAAAATTATCTGTTCCCACAACATCTTTAAATCTCTGAAAAATCTTTTCCATTATTTAACCTCCTCATATCTGTTTTGTTAGAATATATTCTTCCTAAGATTTTCCTCCTTCCTCCTTACCTCTTCTTGTGTAACAAATGCTACCCACTCCCTCTTGCTTACTGTACCAGGAAACTGAACTCTTAGGGTAAAAGGTACTGAAGGTATCTCCATTGAGAGCTGTCGAAAGGGAGGACCAACTTTTTGGAAGGAAAGGGAATACCATAAACATTTCACTAGTGGGCTTGGCCTCAAATTCTAACAACCTCATCTTTCCATCTTCTCCTCATTTTTTGATCCTAAAAAGTGGACTAATCTGTGGAAAGCAAAAATGATATGTTCGTTCACAAGGGCCTCCAGTCGTTCGGCATCCTTTTTGATGAAAAGATCTATAATTTCCCGATGGACACGGAGAGTATATTCGAAAGATTCCTGAACATAGCGGTATGCAGATCTAAACCAGATATTCTGACGCCTCAGGTTTTCAAGGAGCCCAATCAATGTTTCATTTTTACTCGCATAGATAAAAATCTCGTGATACTCGGTGTGGTAATTAATGTAAGATTCAAAATCCTTTTTTTCGGCAGCATCCGTCATCTTAGTGAGAGCTAACTTCATTTCTTCAATATCATCATTCTCCAATTGTGAAACTGCCAATCGAGCGGCAAGACCTTCCAATAACGCAATAATGGGAAAGATTTCCTCAATATCTTTCTGTGTAATCTTTCGGACAAAGGTACCCTTACGCGGAATAGTAATTACAAGCCCATTCTTCTCCAAAATGCGGAATGACTCCCGTATAGGGGCACGACTTATTCCAAATTTTCGTTGAAGTTCGTTCTCAATCAAGCGTTCTCCCTCTTTCAAACGACCTTCAATGATGGCATTGGTCAGAAATTGGGTAATCTGTGTCACCAAACTGGCCGGATAAACAGGAATGAATTCGTTTGAAGATTCCATCTTTTAGTGTTTTTGGTCGACTGTTGTCTGTCGGCAAGATTACAAGAAATAGAAAATTTGTCAATACTTTTCTTACCTTTCCTGAGTTTCTAATCATATTTTTGTGTAACATACTGAAATTATGTTAGAAATATAAACCCATAAAAAGTGCCGCTTTCTTTCAACTGACTAATAATCCAGCCTGCGAATACAATGACATCGTTTCCTCTCCGTCAAAAATCATTTCCAAGAATCTTACTTTTCCCTTCTCGTTTCAATACAGGAGCAAGGCATTCTCGAACGGCGTCTAGTGGGACATCATCGGGGCCACGGTCCATGACATATTCGATATGTAATTTTCCGTCCTGGTTATGAGAATCAGTATCAAGGCCGGCCAGTTTGTTTTTAAACCGGAACTTTTTCTTGACCTTTACTTGACCCTGGCATCCTTTAAAGAATTGCATAGAGATTCTATGGCAGAGTTCCCAGGGCTGATGCTCATTGGCATAAGCCAGCGGGGAACGACTGGGGGGCGCTGATGCCCAGATGTTTCAACTTGCCTTCACAGCTTCTCAGTCCTCCAGTAATCTCCCGAGGCGAATGAGCTCGGCCCAGTTGACAGAAAAGCATGACCACAAATTGGCCCCAACAAGTGAACCCTCGGGCATGACGTTCAGCTTTTGCCTCTTCCACAGCTTGTTGGAACTCAATTCGAGAAAACAGTTGTAAGAGTTGGCTGAACTACAAAATCGATTCATAGGTGGCCCTCCCATAAGTCTGAGATTGTTCTGGCAGAATCAATCTATCACGCAACTAAAGGAAGGGCCTATTTTTTTAAACCCTAATTTGGACAAGTCTGCATTAATATGGAAATAAAACTACCAAACATAACGAGTATAATTAAACAAATTGCTGAAATTGAATCATCTTTTGAGGGAAAAGCCCAAAAAATAAAGAAGTGAGTTGAAGAACACAGAAACGAGATTAAAAAGAATAAACACCTGGTTCAAAGAAGGGAGGTTATGCTGTTTTTAGTTGAAACTTGAAGTGTGGCTCCCTCCGTGGAATAATCCACGGAACCCGAAAACTTTTGAAGAAAGGACCAACGATGCAATTAAACACGATTCAGAGGAAAAAGGCAAGAAGGGCATTTGAGCAGGCATTGGGAAAAGAGGGCCTGGTCAACCGGATGTATCAAATCATGAAGACTGGCAAACTGGGACTGGATGGTTTCGTCCAGGAATTAGGAACCCCGCTGGTTGAAGCCATCATGGACATGGAACGGGAAGAGCTTATGGGGCCACAATATGAGCCATTGCAAGCGGGGCTCTTTAAATGGGCATACCAGAAGGGGTCCCTCTGCATGGGATACCGTAAGATCTCGGTAAGGCATCCAAGGCTTCGGGGCCAGGAGGGGAAATTCCCTTAGAGAATTACGAGGTCTTGAGGAAGCCGGGAGCATTCTCGGAGGAACTTCTGAACAAAATCTTACTGGGTATCTGAGCCCGAAAGTATCGGGAGACTCTGATTGAAACAGCTGGAGCATTTGGGGTCTCTGCAGGGGCAGTATCGCGTCATGTGATGGAGGTAACGGTCCAGAAGCTCAAGGAGTTCAAAGAGCGTAAGCTTTCGGATATTATTCCTTTTGCTATTTTTATCGACACTATTCATTGTGGGGGAGAAGCCTTCTTGATCGCCCTCGGTATTGATACAGAAGGCTATAAACACGTGTTTGGCTTTTGGGAGGGATCGACAGAGAACAATGAGATTTGTGAAGAGCTCTTCTCCGATATGGAACGGAGAGGTCTGCGGTTATCAAAGAAGCTCTTTTGGGGCACCGATGGAGGCAAAGGGATCCTCAAGGCGCTCAGAGACAGATTAGGGAAGAAGCTGATCCACCAGAGGTATACGATCCATAAGGATCGCAACATTCAGAGTCATTTGGCGAAGAAATACCGGAAAGAAGCTCACCGACAGTTTAAGGTCGCTCTGGAACAGAGCAGTCATGAAGATGCAAAGCGCATGCTTCAGGAGTTTGAGAAATGGCTCAGAGGAATCAATGAATCGGCCGCCGATTCTCTCATGGAAGCTTTTGAGGACATCCTGACGCTTCATCGGCTTAGGGTTCCTGGCCTGTTAAGAAAAACCCTGACTTGCACGAATCCCATAGAGAGCATTTTTTCCACCGTCCGGGACTGCGAGGGAAATATTAAACGGTATCGGAACAGCGCTATGTCCCAGAGATGGCTCGCAACAGTTCTCCTTCATTGTGAGAAGGGGTTTCGAAGAGTCAAAGGGCATTTAGGCATTGCAGAAGTGATAACAACGATTGACCAGCTACAAGAAGAAAAATATGGATTGCAGAAAGCGGCACAGGAAAATCTGAGAATGATCAAGCTGGGGGCCACAAAGGATTTCAACTAAAAATTTGACAATATCTCCTAACACCAATACTATACTTTTGGGATGCTCATTCCACTTATGAATCATCAGAATTCAAAATTGATTAGACCTCTTTTGATTTTTTCCACTCTCTCCGCTCTCTTAATCCTTAACTTGTTCTACCGCGCCTCCAATGCGGTCATTGCCCCTAACCTCATCCGGGATTTAGGCCTCAATGCCGAGACCCTTGGGATCCTTGGGGGGGCTTACTTCTACTCCTTTGCTCTGCTCCAGATTCCAATGGGACCCATGCTCGATCGGATCGGACCACGCATCATCATCGCATCCTTTTCATTTATGGGAGGCTTGGGCGCCTTCCTCTTTGCCTTCGGAACATCCTTTATTTCAGCCCTTCTTGGAAGGATCCTTATAGGGGTAGGAATGTCCTCTGTCTTGATGGGTTCTTTCAAAGTTTTCGTCCTTCGATTCTTACCCGATAGATTTGCTACCCTTGTAGGCATCCTCATCTCCATTGGAACACTGGGTAGTATTCTGGCTGCTTCTCCGTTAGCCTATCTCACCTCCACCATTGGATGGAGAATGACTTTCATCCTTGCGGGGGGGATCACTGTTCTCTTGGCCTTTTTAATCTTTTGGGTTTTGAAAGGGGAAAAGAGAGCCGAAGATCATCGTTCCCCATCCCCATCCAATCCAGAAATCGGGATCTTTCCATCGATGCGGCTGATCTTAAGCTCCCTGGTCTTCTGGCAGATAAGTGTGGTAGCCTTTTTCAGATATGGAACCTTTGTTAGTCTCCAGGGCTTATGGCTGGGCCCTTTTTTGATCGACACAGAGGGATACTCTCCTATCCAAACAGGAAATCTGCTCATCTTTTTAGCCGTGGGAATAATTGTAGGGGGCCCGATATCAGGCCGCCTCTCTGACCGCATCCTCCGGTCGAGAAAGGGAATTGCCCTGGGGGGATTAGCCCTCTATGCACTCAGTCTCTTTCCACTGGTAGGCGTACTGAATATTGAGAGCTGTTATCTATATGGATTCCTCTTTTTTCTCATGGGTCTCTTTCACAGTTTTGGAATGATCATCTACTCTCATGCCAAAGAACTTTTTCCCATCTCGATCTCAGGGACCGTCATGACATTGGTAAATTTCTTCACCATGGCAGGTGCTGCTATCTTCATGCCCCTCCTTGGAAGGGTTGTGGAATACTTTCCAAAGATCAATCATGCATATCCCGCCGAAGCCTATCACCTCGCCTTTCTCATTTGCTTCCTAGGTATGTCCGCCAGTGTGATCTTTTACGCCTTCCCTAGGAAAGAGAGATAACGTGACGCGGAGACTCGGAGACACGGAGAGAATTTGTTCTTTCCCCGCGTCACCGTGTCATCCTATCCCCCTGTCAGCTTTTTTCAGTCGGAAACGTCATCTGGCCTCTACTTGTACGGGATTCAGAATATTAAGGCCGTCGACACCCTCTGTCCGGAATTCATGTTTCCTTGTACCCTTATTTACATAGCAATTCGGTTCCTCCTGAAATAAATGTGCTCATTTCGTAATCCCTCAGTTACGATGGGATCTGCGAGAGTGTTCATCAAGCGATTCTCAATGAGTTCTATCGGGTGACATTCCGAAGGAAGGTGTATTCGGACCTCGAAACCTTGCAAATGGATTTAAATAAGTATATGAATGAGTATAATTATAAGAGGACCCATCAGGGAAAGCGATGCCAGGGACGAACTCCGATGGAGACCTTCTTGGAGGGTAAGAAGTATTTCGTGGAAAAGAATCTGAGTGAAAGCCTAGCAGCTTAACCTGACTGACAATTCAGGAGGCCATGCCACCGTCACCTTAAGTTTCGTCCAGGACAATTTAAGCCACCATGATTTATGATAATACAGTGTTTATCCGGGGTCAAAAAAAGGGTTCTGATCAAAAACTCTTCTATGGATGGGTCATCACGGGCGCGGTCTTTTTTAATCTGGCGATGTCCTACGGCGCCCAGTACTCTTTTGGGATCCTTTTCCCTTCCTTAATTGAAGAGTTTAAATGGAATCGCCAAACCCTTTCTGGGGTTTTTTCTTTCTACAATGTTATGTATTGTGCTTTGGCTGCAATCTTGGGGAGAGCGGCTGACCGATTCGGCCCGAAGATCGTTCTCATCTTCGGAAGTATTTGTCTGGGATCTGGAATCGGATTAATCAGTCAGGTCAATGCACCGTGGCATCTTTATGTGGTTTATGGCCTTTTAGCTTCCCTCGGAATGAGTGCTACATACATCACAGCCAGTCCAACCGTTGTGAAGTGGTTCATTCAGAAAAGGGGTTTGGCTTTAGGTCTCTGTCAATCAGGTCTGGGGGTAGGGGTCATTGCTATACCCCCGGTCTCCGGTTTCTTGATTACTGCTTTCGGCTGGCGTCAGGCATGCATCATTCTGGGGTCAAGCGTCTTTCTTGTATTATTCGCGATGGCTTTTCTCTTAATTGGGTATCCTGAGAGGATTGGGCTTAAGCCTGATGGACTTACAGGGAATAGCTCAGTTAAATCTGGAAAGGTTGTTCAGGAAACAATCCTTAATGAAGTCACGTGGTCTGTGAAAGACGCGATTCGCACTAAGTCTTTCTGGTTGGTGACCGCAATGTTTTTCTGCACTTGGTTATTTATCTTTCTTCCTCTTGTCCACCTGATGATGTTTGCGTTGGACATTGGCCTTTCCAAAAGATTGGCATTTATGGGCCTTAGCATTCTCGGAGCAGGTTTAACCTTTGGGCGTTTGTTTACGGGCGCCCTCTCTGACAGAATAGGGAGAAAGCAAGCTCTGGTTGCAAGTTTCGCGTTGCAAGTATTCGCGTGGCTCCTGATCACGAGGACGTCTTCGAGTTGGACGTTTCTTCTCTCCGCTGCGACTCTTGGTTTATCCCAGGGCGGAAATGCTGCACTTTTCCCAGCCATCACGGGAGATTACTTTGGCAGAGGCAGAGCTGGCTCAATCATTGGTATCATTTTTTCCATCGCAGGACCGGCTTCAGCCATAGGCCCGTTTGTGGCGGGTTACTTACATGACGTAACCCATCACTATCAATGGGCGTTTGTACTTGCGGCCTTAGCAAACCTTATAGCATTGATCATTGCCCTTATCTCCAAACCACCACGGCAAAAGTCCCAGGTATCCTGATAGGCGGGTTGCATCACATAGTCAATGGCAATACTACCGCTGTTATTGAATCGAGTGCCTTGCCTCGTCTGTAAAGCACAAGATCAATCGGCCATTCCAGGAAATACCTAGGTTAACGTGTGTGACCACCTCATGTCCATACTGACCCTAAATAGAAGGGGTCCAAATGGTAGAAGACTGAAAAGGCCATCCTTTTAAGGAGCATAATATTCACTCTTGTAAGAATTCCCACTTAAAATCAAATATGTCTGGACAAAATATCCGATTGTGAAGTACAGTCAACTATTTTTATATAGCCTCCTTTACTTTGAAGTATGTTCGTTGAGAAAGCATTGCAAAGATGACCCGAATCAGCTTATGAGCAACAGCAAACAAGGCCTTTTGAGGAGGCAATCCTCCCCCCTTTCTCCTAAGGAAATAGGCTTTAAAGAAATTATTTTGAGAAACTACAGAAGCCGTCATCAGATAAATTGCTCTTCTTAAATGCCGATTGCCTCTTTTCGATATCTTACTGGCACCCATAAACTTCCCTGATTGATGAACCGATGGATCCAGTCCCGCAAAAGCAATGAGCTTTTTGTGAGAGGCAAAATTCTTCACCTCCCCCATTTCTGCCAAAAAAGGCACAGCGGTCTTCGGCCCCACTCCTTTAATCGATTCAAGAATCTTCAAATCCTCCAACCTCGTCGCCTTACATAAATCGGTAAGAAGTTTCGTCACTTCCTCCAACCTCCCTTGAAGATGTAATAGGGTGGCAATCTTGCCCCGTACGATGATTTCTTTCGCCGGACTCACCACGGCCACGGAGCTTTGGGCCGCCCCAAGGATATCCTGGGCAGAAAACGTAAGTTTGTCCCCTACATAGGGCCCCTTCAAAGCCTTTGCGATGACCTTGGGTTTTGCCCCCCTCACCAGACGAGCCGACGGATACTGCTGAAGAAAATGAAGCATGACCCCAGTGTAGAGATTCCCGATGGATTCGAGCTCCGGAAAGGTCGCCCTCAACACCCTCTTGATCTCTACCTTGGTCGCTGAAATGAGATGACAGAGCGACTCCCTCTCCCGGGACAGATCCCTCAGATCCTGATGATCTTGTGAAATAGATAATTGCGAGATCTCTTCATGGTGATCTAAAAGAAATCTCGCGATCGTCAGGGCATCCTTTTTATCCGTCTTGGTTTTCCTCGGGGAAAGCTTCGCAAAATATGATATTAAGAGGGCATATGAAGAGGATGGTCTCGAAGGGCTCAGGGGGAAGGGCTGCAGGAAGCCCTGCATAAAGAACCGGGTTGCACCGGAAGTAGAGGAGACAGTCGTCCAGATCGTTTATGAGTTTCCTGTATATGGTTAAGATAAGGCGATCAACGGATTGAGGAAGAAGGAAATTTTAGTATGTGGGGAGCCGCTGGGTCTGAGGCCGATTAGAAATGCGAAAAAAATCACTCTTTATCGCTGGTCAAGCATTATGTGTAAAAATCTTGACTTATACAGAAAAAAATCATTTTGTATCATGCCTCAATTTTCCGTGCAGTGTGAAATGCCTCCCACATGGCATTAATAATAAGCCTAGGTTCCACGCAGTCACCGATAGCATATAATTCTGGGACCTTGCCATCAAGAATCTTTTGTAGCTCATTACAGGAACTCATTCCTCCATTGAAAACCAAACTCTCCGCCGACAAGATTCGATCCTGACCATCCTGCTTCACCATCATGCCGCTGCCAATGACTTCAACAGGCCAAGTATTGGTCAAAATCTTCACGTTGTTATCCGCCATCATCCTGAATAACATGTCACGATTGGGAAAATTCATGTCAGTCAGTATCTCAGCACGGCGCGAAGTGAGAGTCACTTTTTGACCCTTCTGAGCCAAATAGACTGCTGTTTCGCAACCAATGAAACCTCCCCCTACGATTATCACCCTTTTCCCAACTTGTCTCTGGCTCAATAATAAGTCTACAGGTGACACCACCGAGTCCCTCTCAGCACCAGGGACTTTGAGATTCTCCTGGCGAGCACCAGTTGCGAGGATGACGCACGCAATACCGAGTTCCAGTATATCCTTTCCCTTAGCTTCGTGGCTCAATTCTATTTCTACAGGAAGTTTCTTCAATTGGTTAATTTGATAATTGACCAAATCTCGCAAGTCTTTCTTAAATTCAGGCACTGAAGCCGGTAATAGGTTGCCACCTAACTTATCTGTTTTCTCCCACAGAGTCACACTGAGTCCTCTGAGTGCCGCTACCCGCGCCGCCTCCATACCCGCTGGGCCACCACCGATGATCAAAATTGCCTTCTTCTTTTTAATGGGCGTCAAAACCCATTCCTTCTCATGGCCACAGGCCGGATTAACAGTGCAACTTGTTGCCCGGTCATGATGGTTTTCACCAGAACAACCCCCGTGATCGCCGATACAACCCTCGTGATCGCCGATACATGGTGTTATATCCTCAACCCTCCCTTCCATGACCTTATTCGGCCAGTCCGGGTCTGCCAGCAGTCCACGACCTATGGCTATAAAGTCAGCTTTTCCTTCTTGCAGCACCTTTTCAGCTAAAGCAGGATAATGCAGTTTACCAACGGCTATGACGGGTATTTCTACTACACCTTTGACTTTTCCCGCCATATCAACCATGCACCCCGGTGGCTGATAGGTAGGGGGGTGAGGCCACCAGCTAGTTTCATAACAACCAGCGTCTACATGCAAGGCATTAACCCCCATCGCTTGCAATTGTCTCGCAATCCATAGCGATTCCTCCGTTGTACGTCCACCTTCAAAATAATGGTCTACGCCGAAACGATAAATTACAGGCAAGTCTTCCCCTACCTCGTTCTTGATAGCAGAAATAGCTTCCCGAACAAAGGTGAGCCGTTTCTCCCTGCTACCCCCATATCTATCAGTGCGTTGGTTCCAGAGACCGGTCATAAACTGGTCCAGAATATAACCCTCGTGCCCATGCAGCTCGACAGCATCTACTCCTGCTATCTGGCAACGTTTTGCCGCGGCACCAAATGCCTGAGCCAGTTCCTTGACCTCCTTTGTGGTAATAGCCCGTGTGATGACCTCTGGGTTCCAGTAATAAGGAACAGCTGATGCAGAAATGGGAGTAAAACCGGGTTCTCGCATCCGCAACACCCGCCCCAACCCAGCAGTCAACTGTACAGACAGCTTGGCTCCATATTGGTGAACGTCCTCCACTACTTTTTTCAAAGATTCAAGATGGCTATCTGAATGGAGATTTAATAAATGCTTGGATCTGGGCTCCAGCTTCTGAGAAACAAAGACCAAGCTGGTAGTAATAAGCCCGGTGCCGCCTCGAGCACGTGCCATATAATACTCCCGTACCTTTTCTCCCCACTTATTATCTGTGTCAGCCATCTTGCCTAATCGCATAGGGGCCATGACAAGACGGTTCTTTACCTCCATTGACCCAATCTTTCCAGGCTCAAATAACTTCATGGTATCTCCTCCTTCATCACGGACGGTTTAGCTTTACCGGGAGAATCTGATTTGATTAAAAAATACAGCATAATCTTATCAAAGGGGCAGATTATATCAATATGAATCAGATTCTGAAAATTATCTTTTCCTCCATCAACTGGAGTCAAATAGTGTCAATTTAAGTATAACAATTTATTGTATATATGGGGAATCTTATGTAGATAGCGGGTTCTCTTGGAAGAGGCTCTTTCAATACCGCCAGAACGCTAGGTCCGTACTTATCATCAGCATGGAACGCCTTTGCGGCACATTTTTTGATCTTTCATGATCAAATTTGGTCTTCTATTTGTTTGGCAATTAGGTTGACCCAAAATGTCTCTTCACGCTATAACCTATCAGGAAATAGACCTTGTGTTGATTATCAATATGATCCGCCCCTATATAGGCGATCAAACAAAATTGACTTCAATGACTGAGGAACTTACAAAAAAGCTTAAAAATTATAAATATTATAACCTGAAAAAAGCGTGAATTAATCCTTCTCGAATATGGAAATCTTAAAAATACAATGAATTCGACTTTTAATTTCTAAAATATTTAGCAAATTGTTTAAATT
>Ga0315291_10001767_pt1 | contig 28686 bp, 21 predicted proteins | sample YL17G12_20_MG_FD_203070 | JGI IMG/M metagenome (GOLD analysis project Ga0315291, IMG submission 203070) | Sediment microbial communities from Yellowstone Lake, YNP, Wyoming, USA - YL17G12_20 | ecosystem: Environmental > Aquatic > Freshwater > Lake > Sediment | place: USA: Wyoming | collected...
GCTTGTAACATTGCCGAAGATTTATGCCACGCCGACGGAATTGCCGAAGGAGCTTTGGGTGGAGGGCGTAGAGACCAGTTCAACCGCTCGGGACATCACCCTTGCGCTGCAATGTGGCGGATTCGACGACAGGATAAGAGTAACTGTCTTTAAGTTGGACATTGAAATATACACCAACGGTAGCTGGCATAATGTTACTGACGATAATATCACTGTTCTTAACGGTACAAAGTACCCATTTAGGGCAATTCTGGACCCCGTACTTGATACGTGGCCCTCTGACAAGTTTTCATGGTCTGGGGCTGCGACCGGTTCTGAGCAGACGGTTGAGGTAACGTTTGATAGCACTGGCAGCCGAACTCTAACCGCAACATTTTATAGTTGCAGTAGGAATGTTACAATAAATACTATTCAACCCGAGCTTAATACAGTTAGATATGCTATAACTCACCCAATCCACAACGTGCTTTCTCCGCAGTATCAAAGAGACCCCTACCGTAATGGACCTGCCTGCTGGACGATGGGCGCACAAGCTATGGCTCATGTTACCTTCTGGCATTCGCAAAACCTGACGTTCCCGACAGACAATATTGTAGTTCGTGCCGAAACTTCCGGCGATTACTGGAACATCGCGGACTGGGGAGATTCGTCGCCAAGCACTTTTGGCACCCCCTGGCCGACAGATGAGATACTTTGTATGGCAGAAGGACATATTAATAACCAGGTCGAATATCGCGATTATTCCGCCCAGTGGAAGTATAAAGTGCCCTGGGGCACGAACGAATGGATTACGACGACATTGCAGAACAATTGCCGGCTGTATGTCGTATTAGATACACCGACAGCCCCGCAAGCCCAGCCCTGGATGGAAGTTCTTGACATCTCCTGCAGCGTCGCATGGGGCTGCGATACAGAGACGGAAGCAATGGACGAAATATGGGACGATTTCTATGATGACGCAGGCGGTGTATATGATACAGACCAAGGTGCCCCACGATATACCAACAATGGGGAGGGAAGCGATTTTAACCTCACGAGATGGCTGAGTAGGTATAAACAAACGCCTCCGATAGGTACAGTCAATTGCTATGATATGGCCAAAGCTGTGGTTGTTTTTGCAAATGCACTTGGCTGTGGGGCATCAAACACGTATGTAGAACATTTTGGTTATCCGAACTGTATTTACCCCATCGGGTGTGGTTGGGCTAACAACCCATTTTATAGCAGCCCTCACTACGATAACAATCCTGTAGTTGATGGAGATGCAGCGGATGATGGAATACCCAACAATCACGCCGGACGTTCAGCATTCGCTAACCATGCTTTTGCCAGACTCGGTGAAAGTATATACGATGCGTCACTTGGTTGCGTCGATGTTGACCTTGACCCTGATGATGGTCCAATTCATTTTCCGTACCGATACTTGGATGGCGAGGATACCTGGACAAATACATATAGGAACAGAGTCATTGATAACGTTCCGGCACCTCCATCTGGTACAAGTACTCCAACTAATCATAACTTTGGTGTCTATTGATGATACATAAAAAGCATAAAAATATTTTTTAGGAGATTAAACTATGAAGAGTACTGTTATTCAACAGTGGCTAACAGCGATTCACCTGACCATAATCGCCGCAGGATTGACCAACGGAGCTCAATCACCAAACCAACCTTCCATCAGGTTCCAATCGTTCTTGAGGCCTGGCTATAATGCCGCACGCGCCGATACTGTAGGCAATGCTATTAATTTTCAAAACTGGCCACAACCAGAATCTCGACATGTTGGCTTTGCAATTGATAAATCTTTACTTTCGCTTCCTGACTTGGTAACTCGGGATTCATTTTCCTACAGTAACGTTCAGTTTGACCAAGCCGTTTGGGGCAGATTCGAGTGGTCATGCCAATGCCTCGTCAAAACTGGCGAACCTTTGCCAGCAGGCCTTCCACCGGAACGCAAAGCGCACCTCTTGGAGAGGATGAACCCAGAGAAGCGGAATGACCCTAATTTTGTCTCGGAATATTTAAAACGAAAGCTGGATAGACATAGAAAATCTAAAGAATATCGTAGTAATGGAGAGATAGATTTAGAAGTATCTTTGGCGCCAAGTTCTCGTGCTGCTCAGGAATACCTGCTATCTATGATGACTGTGAGTACTATGCCGACAGAAGGTCTAGTTAGTACATATACTTACGCCAAGCGACCAAAGGGACTTGGCACAGTAAGTTTTCTCACAGAATCTACTAAAAAAGATGACGTACGTTTGATATTTGTTCGTGACAATATTTTTGTTAAGATATGGACAAATGGCTGCTTTGCTGAAGAGGCACTTCCACTGGCTCAAAAGATAGATGCCCTGATTCAAAAGCAGCCGGCATTAACCTATGAACAGCTTCTTGCTCGCAGGCCGTTGATAATGATAGGCGCTAATGCTACTAAAAGTAAGATGACCCTTGAAACAACCACTTCTTACAATGTAACAGCGCCTGCCGGGCAAAAGATTGTCGATACAAAGGCGTATATTGACGATCAAAGCGCTCCAGTCAGGGACGGAAAGATTCACATAATTGGCAAGCAGGGCAAGGTTAAAGTTAAGGTCGTTGCAACCACAAGCGAATTGATAAGTAACACCTTCGAAGGGGAAGTTATTATACCTGATGAATAATGCTTCTGCTTAAGAAAAAGACAATCAGCCGCAGCAAATAGTCTCATTAAATAATCCGCAGTCTGACAAGACAGGCACAGATAACGCCGTTCAATATCCACAAGGCATGCAGCACTTTGCTTAGTAGTAATACTTGAAATCTATGTCAACATCCCACTTATCGGGGAGCGTTTTCTTTTTGGTGAATTTGACCTGGGTGCACTGCAATTTGGCCCATCGAAGCTGGAGGGTCGATAGAAACCTTGCAAATGTCGCTATGTCAACATCTTTGAGAACCACCTTGGCGTTCTGGCTTTTATTCTCGTCGGTTTTGATGATTATCCCTGAGCTGAGCCTGTAGTTGCTTACCGGTATCCTGCACAGGGTCGCAACCTTGTCAACCGCGTTGGCGTAGCTAAACTCCGCGGCAACGTTGTTGGGGTCGGCAAACGCCAGGCGGTCGCGGTCAAGGTTCAAAATCTCCATCATTATTTCCTGCGATTTGTGGTATTCGGCCACCTCCCGCAGGCAGCTTTGCTTAGCGTTGGGCAGATTTACCGCCCAGACCAATAACGGCCACAGGGTGATGAGGGCCGGCACAAGTATGTAATAGAAAATCGGATTTCTGAGCATATCCTTCATAGGCCTGCCCTCGCCTGGCTTTTCGGTTTGACCGTTATGCTGAAATCGTCACGCGCACCTTTCGACGTGAGGCGCTGCTGCTCGATTTCCAACCCGCCTTTGCCGACCGCCTCGAATAGTTTCAGCGTGTTTGTCCTGCTGGAGGTGCTGCCGTCAACAGTTATGCTTTTCGCGCTAATGGAAATCGACTCTATTTCGAGATTAGTCTCTGCGGCACATTTGTTAAACGAATCGAGCACCAGCGTCAGTTTCGATGATATGGACTCTTCCCCTGTGGGGTCCTCACCCCCGACCTTGGCGGCCCTGACGCGTCTTAACTCATTTGCGAGCCTTTTCGAAATGCTGGTTTTATCCGGCAGTTTCTCACCCAACATCACAGCCGAGAAATCCTTCGCGAGTCTGTCGTGCAGTTTGCCACGGTCGCTGTTTACCTTCCACAATTGCGTCTGAAAATACAGACCTACGGCAATCAAAAGCGCCGAGACCGATATCGATGCAAACTTGAGCGTTTTTTGCAGCCGAAGTTTTTTGCCCTGGTAAGGCATAAAGTCGTCGCGGAAATTCACGCGATGCGCCTTTTCCAGATGGGCCAACGCCGCCCCATAAGCAATTGCAAAATCGACCGGCTCGGGGCAGCCGGCCTGGTCCTGCGCGTCAATCGCCGCTGTGCCGGCCAAATCAACGGCGCTTGCCTCAATGCCGACCCTCGTGCCAAGCTGCCGGCAGTCTATGGAGCCGCCTGAGTCAAAAATCTTGAGGGAATTTATTGACGGGCCGTCCTCGGCCAGGGCGGTAGTTACAAGCACCTCTCTGGCAACCATCTCGTTTTTATGCTGGGCCGCTCCCAAAAGAAAGGTCCGCATTACGGATGCCTTCTGCGGCCCGGTTTGTCCCGACGGGGGCGGAATAATCAGATAACCACGACTGCGGGAAAGCAATACAAACACAGAATTTGACATTTCCGGAGAAGACATCTTCCGGCAGATAAACCTCGACAGGCAGCTAACGTCCGGCTCAATACTAACAGGGTCAATATTGTTACTTTGCATCGCACCAAGCACATCCGAGAGCGCCTTCCGCTGGGCCGTGAAGACGGTCAGCTCCGAGCCGCCGTCTCCGCCTGAAGTTATCTGGAAGGTTACTGCAACGTCGGCTATGTCCGTGGCAAGGGCCTCTTCCGCGTCAAACCGCATAGTTGCGGCGACCCGCCCGGGGTCGCTGAACTCGCTGTGCACGCTGTGCTGCATAAACATCGCGCAATCCAGAGCGACCGCAACCTCGGAAAATTGCAGTTTCCTCTCGGCGCAGCCCTGGGCGACCAGATTAGCTAGTGTGTGCAGGGTCGCCTGCTCCCGGCCTTCCGTGGAGACAGTGAAACAACCCAAAACGGCCCCGGCGTCGGCCTGCGGGCCGAGACAAACCGCCGTTGCCGTGGTTTTGCTCAGATAAATTCCTAAATAATTCTTAGATTCCACCTCTAAGGGACCTCTAAAAGCCTTCTTTTCAATCGGAGATTACGGCTATTCGCTTTATTGTTTTCCCGTCTTTTGTTATCGCTATTATGGATGATGCCTCCGCCACCCCGCTTATCGCGGTCACGCGGATTGAGAAAAATCTGCTGGCGGTCGTGATATATTTTTCGCACTTTTGGATTGAGTCGGAGTACGCGAACAGCGAAGTTTTCAGGTCACCCATGTCCGTAAAGGGCTTTATGCGTCTGCGCCTTATTATTTCATCGGCGATTCTGCTGGCGTCCCCGCCGAAGGTAAAGGCCGCCTCCAGAACATGCCGAGGCGCGGTGTTTATGTTGACCGCCGCGGAGCCCCAAAGCCCTGCGTATTTCAGGGCGGATTCTTTTCTGCTTTCGCTGATTATGGTTGGCCGGGCAAGAAGCTCGGTATCAACCATCGAGCTATGAAAAAGCTCCGCGAAATCCGCGCTCTGCTTGGCAAGCTGGTCGGCGGCGGTCACGGTCTTTCTTGTAACCGTTGTTCGGGTGGTCCTTCTGACGGTGGTTCTTCTGCTGCTTGCCGCGGTGCCGGGTGCCGGGGCAGGCGTTGGGGCCGGCGCCGGCGGCGTCCCATCGGCAACAGTAACAGGCTGGAAATTGACTTTGAATGGTTTTACCTCGCTCACCCTCTTTAGCTCCTGTTTGAGTGAGTCGATATCTTTGGCGGCAAATCCCATCCATTCGCAGAAGGTCTCAAGGCCCGCCTGTGCTTCCCGCTGGACCTCCGTTTCGCTCAACATCGCCCACCCGAGCGGGTATTTGGCGTCTTCGTCTTCAATTTCGATTTTGACTGCGGCGGAACCGACTTCAAATTCGACCGGTTCGGTCACAAGCGGCCATTCCGGGCCGTACGGACCGCGGATTTTCACCTTGCCGGAATCGTTAGAGTCGCCGGCCCAGCCCTTATCTCCCTTAAGGTCATTTACATCGCTGACATCGTTGACATCATTAGCGTCATTGACGTCGCGGGCGGCGGGACTGCTACCGGTGGTTGTCCCGGAGCTTCCCTGCGGAACAGCAATAGTAAGCTGCAATTGTGCGGCCCACTGGGCCAAAAGTTCCTGGTATTTGGTTTCGTCGAGAGTAAATATATCGGAAAAATCCGGTTCGTTCGGCCGGCTGATTAGCTGCGGGCTAAGCCCCTCTAAAGTCGCCAGGGCGTACTTTACGCCTGAATCGCAGGCGTAGCGGGCCTTGCTGTAATCGATAATATACTGGTCGCGGTGACGCTGGGCCGCCAGGCGAGCGGTCAGAGTATAAGCCAGTGTTGCAAGCAAAACCAGCAGCACCAATGTCACCAGCAGCACAATACCTGAGCGGCTGCGGGCCGGGCATCTATTTGTTGATTCCGGTAACCGGTTCATTACCTTTCCCTTCCTGTGCGACAGGCACAACCTCGAATTTGAGTTTCCTTGTCCTGTCGATGGCTATCGTCCGCGTGACTTTTTCCGCATCCGGCACATCGTAGGTGCCCATTACGGTGCTGAAAGGCTCGGCAAAGGAAATAGTCACCGCCACGCCGGGAGGCAGCACATCCTGTGCCCAGCTATCCTGGAGGGTCTCGCCCATCGGCACCTGGACCTTGAATAAAGTAACGCCCGCGCAAATCGGCACAAAGGAATAGCTTCTCTCCCATTCTTCTCTTTTTTCATCGAGCAGTTTATCCTCCAGGGCCATCCCGCTGTGGCTCCGGTAGAGGACTATGCTGTTGGAATCGACGTCGATGCTGCTTTGCCAGACAATCTCTTCAAATACCTGCTCCTTACTTTCCTTGTCTATGATGGTTTTTCGGATTGTCAGCCTGGCGCACGGAAAGCCGCTGTCGAATTTATTTTCGACTGTAATCTTTGCGTTCGAGCCGGCTGAAATCGCCCTGTCAAGGTCCTCGGCGATGCGCTGCAGAATCTCGCAGGGCAGACCCGAGCTGTCAAGTTTGCGAAACACCGCGCCGGCGGAGCGTTCGGCGTGGCTGTAGATTCCCACCACCGCCACCAGTATCATCGCCCCTATCGTCAGGGCCGCAAGCAGCTCTGCCAGCGAAAAACCTCGCGGGTGTTTTGATATATCAAAAGATACTTTCATAGCTATAACACAGCGATAACATCAGTCACTGTTTAGTAACTGTAAGCACGTTGGTATTAGATCTTCAGGGTAACCCTTTCCTCTAAGCTCATCTGCGGTATAAATATGCTTTTCTGAAATACCTGGTTCAGTCTCGGCGGTCTTCGGCTCCTGCTCCGGCTTTACTTCTTGTTTTTGCTTTGCTTTTTCTTCTTCCGCCAGCTTTGTCAGCTCAAGTTCGGATTTAATCTGCTGGTCCTTCACCTTGGGGGGTGGGTTGCCGTTACTTTCTTTATAGAGGTCAAGATTATTCTTAACGAAAGAGCCGTCCTGCAGCGTAACCATACCATTCTCAACCCATTTCTGAATAGTCTCCACGTCCACTCCGGCATACGCGGCAGCTTCTTCTGCCGTCGGAAGGACTTTGTCGGCCGTCGTCTCCTGTTCCTCTTTTTTCTCTTTTTCCTTGTTGGCCATAATCTGGAGCAGTTGCTCCTTTGTCACGTCGGTCAGCCAGTGCGTCAGCTCCACCGTCTGCTCTTTGCCCTCTGTGTCGATGTATTCGGCTGAGCAGACGGCCCGCACCCACATTCGGCTGGTTATCGGCTCATAAAACGTCTCAATGGCGGTCTGCCATTTGATTTCAGGGTACTTGTCGCTGGCGCCGGAGTCGGAGGTCTCACTGACTGAATAGGTGGCAAGGAGCTTTTCCATGTTCTCGCGCGCAATTTCAAAGGCCTGCATACGCTGCTGCGAATCCGCCGCAGAGGCGATGCAGCGGTTTATAATGACCACAACGCCCGCACTAACCAGGGCCAAAATAGTCACGGCCGCTACCGCCTCTACCAAGCTAAAGCCCTTTGCTTTCCTGCAGGTCGGTTTCGGATTTCGGATTTCGGATTTCGGATTTCGTAACATCATACGCATCATTTCATATCCTTAGAAAGGCACTTCCTCCTTAGGTTTCGGTTTCAGAAGCTGCGCCTCGCCTTCTTCGAGCGTAATAATCCTGCTAAGGCGGTTAATCACAACCGAGTAAGGCTTGTCCATTTCGTCCACAAGGACGATTTTTCCGCCGTATTGCCACCCCGAGCGTCCCGCCCTGAATTTCGCCCTGCCTTCGTTGGTGTAGTCGCCGTCATCGAACTCGACGTAGATTACGCGGCAGCTTTCGGCGAAATTGTCATCGAGAATAATCTCTTCTTCCAGGACCTGCGAGAGGTCCGGAGAGGTAATCCGGCGAAGCAGGAAACCCTGCTGGGCTATGTCAATAATGACCTCGTATCTTTTATCGCTCTCAGCAGCAGCCGCCGCAGCCATTCGCATCGCGGAGATAAGATTTTGCACCTGGGCCTTGAATGTGCTTTTCCTCAGAGCCCCTAATAGGTGCATCTGGGCCAGCAGCACAAACAAAGACAGTATCACAATCACTATTACAAGCTCGGTGAACGTAAAGCCGCCGTTGCGATGGAACGGTACCGCGCCTGCGCGGCCCGAACGCGCTATTTGTCCATCCAGCCGTCCAGCCGTATTACTTTCCGGTCGTCCGTTCTTCACGTGGGGAATCCGCATCGGTGCTGAGCAAATCAGCGTCATAACCCTCACCGCCTTCTTCACCATCGGCGCCAAGACTCTTTATCACGAAGGGCTTGCCGCTCTCAGGGTAAAGCTCGTAGATAAACTCGTTTCCCCAGCCGTCTGGGGGGATACTCGTAGTTTCCAGATACCCGCCCGGCTCCCAGTATTTGACGTCAGCGGGCTGCTCGATAAGCGCTCGAAGCCCTTCCTCTTCCGCCGGAAAACGCGTAGTGTCCATCTTGAACTGATTGACCGCTGCGTGGAGAATCTTCAGATTCACCCTGGTAGTAGTAACGCGAGCCTGGTCTATCTTGCCTGCGACCCTTGTAACCACCAAAGTTGCAAGCAGGCCGATGATAATCAGTATTGCCATCAGTTCGACCATTGTAAAACCGGACCTGGCGGCCCTATTCGTGTTTCTGTTTTCCATATTAACCTCCTATGAAGCTAATGAAGCTTTCCCGCCGACACTTCCAGAATCGGCAGTATTGTTGCATAAGCAATTATTCCAATTATTGCGGCCATAACAATTATAATCAGCGGCTCAATAGCCGCACCCAATCTTTCAATTACTGTGTCACTTGAGGCCTCGAGGTCTCCGCTGATGTTTTTGAGCATCTTTTCCAGCTCGCCGCTTTTTTCCCCCACGGACACCATATGAGCGAGTGCCGGGTCGATGACGCCGCTATCTCTCAGCGGCGTTGCAATGTCGGCACCCGAGAGAATCCTCTCGCGTGCCTGGTGGACGGCCTTTCTCATAAGACTGTTGCCGGTGACTTCCGCCACCACGCGCAGCGACTCGGCCATACTAAGCCCCGAACTGAGGAGCGTTGACAGGGTCGATGCAAAACGCACGACGACTCGCTGCTTGATAAGAGGCCCGAACAACGGCAGCGACAGCATAAGTTTGTCGCGAAGATGCGCCCCGCGAGCGGTTTTTAGAAATCGCCTGAGGCCCCATACAATGCCGACCAGCCCCGCAATGACCAGAAGCAGCCACCAGCTGGTCATGATATGGCCGATGGTCATAAGGCCTCTGGTAACCAGGGGCAGCTTCTGTCCGGTGCGTTCTATCTGCATGGCTATTTTCGGGATGACCTGGGTCGTCAGGATAAGGATTGCCACAATGCAAAATATAACCAGAATCACCGGGTACACCATTGCGGTCTTGACCTTGGCCTCGACCCGCTGGCGTTTTTCCATAAAGCCGCCGATGGTTGAGAGACTCTCGCCCAGCGTGCCCGTGACCTCGCCCACGCGAACCATACTTACGTAAATGACGTCGAAATAGTCGCTGTAATCCTTCAGGGCGTCGGTAAACGATTCGCCCGTAACGACCCTGTCGCGAATATCGGTAATGGCATTCTTAAATCGCGCATCGCCTGTCTGCAAAGTGAGCACCGAAAGGGCTTCGGTAAGCTTGATGCCCGAATTAAGCAGCGTGGCCAGCTGCTTGGTAAAATCGATGAGCTTGGTCTTGTTTCCTCTGGGAAAAATGAAAGACAGCACCGCTTTTTTTTCATCAACGGCGCTGACCTCCGTAACCGAGGATGGATGGATGCTCCGTATCCTCAGTTGCTTTCTCGCGGCGTATGGAGTTTCGGCAGTGATTGCGCCTTTGATTTTTTTGCCGTCCGCGGCTACCGCTGTGTAATGATATCGAGGCATAAAACTAACTTAGAAAACTCAAAACTCCTTAAGTTTTACGCTTTACATTCCTTCGACAGGCTCAGGATGGTGAGCGAAGTCGAACCATTTAACTCACCTGGTTTCATACGATGTCCGCCTGTGTCACTCGCAGGACTTCCGAGACGGTCGTTATTCCGGCAAGCACCTTCCTTGCCCCATCCATTCGCAGCGTTTTCATCCCGCACCCAAGAGCCACTTTCTTTATCCCCCCTGCGGTCCTCTTTTTGTACACCATATCCTGTATGTCTTCGTTGACCATCAGCATCTCGTAAATGCCCGTCCGCCCGCGGTAGCCGGTCTGGAAGCATTTTTCGCACCCCGCCCCGACAAAGAACCTGCCGCCGTTGTTTGCCGCCGCCTCGTCGATGCCGAGCTCACGCAGCTCATTGGCCGTAGGATAGCTTTCCTTTTTGCAATCCGGACAGACCTTTCGCACGAGCCTTTGGGCTATTATGGCAATCAATGACGAACTTACAAGATACGGCTCGACGCCCAGGTCCAGGAGTCTGCTCACCGCACCGGCGGAGTCGTTTGTGTGCAGCGTGCTGAAAACCAGGTGGCCCGTGAGCGAAGACTGTATCGCCATACGTGCGGTTTCCGTGTCTCGGACCTCGCCGACCATTATAACATCCGGGTCCTGACGCAGCACGTGGCGAAGCGCAGTCGCAAACGTCATTCCTTTCTTGGTGGCTACCTGAATCTGGCTGATGCCTCCCAGTTGATATTCAATCGGGTCTTCGATGGTTATGACGTTTTTCTCGGATGAATTAATCCTGTTAAGACAGGCATAGAGAGTGGTGGTCTTTCCGCTGCCCGTAGGTCCCGTGACGAAAATCACGCCGTGAGAGCGGTTCAGGAGCGGATCAAATTTTTTCAAGTCATCTTCCCACAGGCCAAGCTCATTTAACTCAAATAGCCCCGTGCTTTTGTCGAGCAGCCGCAGCACGCTGCGTTCGCCGTAGCTGGTGGGGACGGTGCTGATGCGCAAATCGATTTCCCGCTGGCCGAGCCGGACGCTGCACCTGCCGTCCTGAGGCAGACGGCGCTCGGCGATGTCCATCCCCGCCATAACCTTGATACGGGAGATAACCAACGGCAGGACGTTTCTATTCAGACTCAACACATCGTACAAAATGCCGTCAACGCGATAGCGAATCTGTATCTTGCCCTCATAAGGATGGACGTGAATGTCACTTGCCCGCAACTGCAGGGCGCGGAAGAGAATATCGTTCACCAGTCTGATGACCGGCGGCCGATTGACCACGTCGAGCAGGTCGTCCGAGGCCGCAACCTCACCAACAAGCTGGTCAAGGTTCTGCGAGTCAAGCTCTTCGGCGACCTCTTCGATTACAGTTGTTCTCTGCTCATAAGCGACATCTATCACGGCCGTGATGGCGGCCCGCGTTGATATTGCCGCCCTGACCGGCAGGGCCGTCATTTTCGAGACGTTGTCCAGGGCGTTGGCGCTAAGCGGCTTTGACAGGACGACCGTAAGTTCGCCGTCATCGGGCTGCCGCCTTATCCCGATAAGGAAATGATGCTGTGCATAAGTTGCAGGGACAGATTCGACAAATTCCACAGGCACGTCCTTGGCGGATATTTCGGACAGAAACTCCCATCCGAGGGTCTCCGCGAAAAGCTTCAAAACCGCATCTTCGGTGAAATAAGGACAGCCGAGCAGGGCCTCATCAAGCCGTTCCCGGCCCTTCCTTTCTTCCAGAAATTTGGCTAATTGGTCGGCATTGACCAGCCCCGTCCGCTTGGCAGTCTGTATTAATAATTCTTTCATACATCTGTTGAAAACCGGTCCGCCGTTACCTCCTGGCGGATTGCGTTTTAAGTTTCAAGCCCTTCGACTTCACTCATGGCGGTGAGCCTGTCGAACCGCTTTACGCTTTCTACTATTCTACTTCCAGAACACGCTGCGGGTTCATCGGCCGGGGCTTTATACCAGGCCAGTCCTTGTATCCCTGAAACTCGTCCTCAAATTTCTGGAACGCCATTTTGTTTACGTCGGAAATTTTCTCCAGATCCGGCAGTCCCTTTGCCACGTCGTTGGGCCGCAGTATATTGGCCTTCACGAAGACATACAATTTGGATTCGCGGTCGGTGTTGCTGGTGCTCCTGAACAGCCCGCCCGCCACAGGTATATCGCCGAGGATAGGAATTTTGGACCCACCTTTGCTTTGATTCAGTTTCAACAGGCCTCCCAGTATTATGGTTCGTCCGTCCGGAACCGTAACGGTGCTTTTAATATTGCTCTCTCTCTTATCCGGCGGCGAGCCTGCAGTCGGCGTATCGCCAAAATCCGAGCGAATCAATTCCACCTCTAATAGCATCAATTCGCCCTCGCTGATGTTCGGCGTTATGGTCAGCGTGATACCGGCTGTGTAAGGCTCCCACCTCGAGATAGTCCGGTCCGGCTTGTCGAGTACGCCTGGGATGTACTCTTCAAGTTTTACGTTGGTTGTGTCGGTTGTCTTGATTGTCCCGGGCTGGCCGTCGTTGACAAGGATTTTGGGCTTTGCGAGAACTCGACCGTAACTTTTGTCCTGCATCGCAGTCAGCAGCGCCTGGATATGACGGTCGCTGTAGAAGCCCTCCCCAACCCCCGTCCCCGGAGAGGAAAATACCTCTCTGGACCTTGTTGACAGGAACGGTTCCTTAATTGAGCCGACCACGTCCATTTTAGCGCCCGGTTCAAGAGAGGGGAACTTGCTGGCAAGCTGCAGGTCCAGGTCGAAAAGGTCGCTCCTGCTGACCTCCACGAGCGTCACGTCAATAAGTACCTGCGGCCTTCTCTGGTCGAGCGTCTTTATCAAACTCCCTATCCACTCCTGATTTTTCTTGCTGGCATAGACAATAAGGCAAAAGGTATTTTTGTCGGGAACGATGACGATTTCTTCTTCTGTCCTCTTTACGACTTTCTCGATTTTGCCTTCTTTGTCTTTTGTCGTTTCCTGGATAAGTTTCTCGAGGACCTGCGTCAAATCCTCCGGCTTTTGGTTTTCCAGCTTATATATCTTGTAAGGTATCACGTCCGCCTTCGTTTCGCTATCAACGTATTTGATAATCGCAGCTATCTGTGTGTGCTGCTCCGGCGTTGCGTTAATCAAAAGAGAATTTGTCGATGCAAGGACCACTACCTGCGGCGCCTCCACAAGGGCCTCTGTCGTCTGACTGCTTGTAGCGCCGGGTGTGCGGGACACAGGCGACTGTGCGGCCTGCGCGCCTTCCGCCGTAGCTGCCGTAACTCTGGGTCCGCCGGTAATTCTCGAAGGCGTCTCGACGGCGCCGCCGATTACGCCCAGCTCCTGCAATTTTTTCTTGACCTCATCGGCGTCAACAAACTCGATTTTGTACAGCTTCATCGCCCGCAGGTCCTGCTGCGCAACGTCAAGTGACTCTATCAGACCCTCGACAACGGTCAATTGCTCTTCCACGCCTATCATCAGGATGCGATTTGTCCTTTCGTCCGCATCCAGATACACCGTTGGCTGGGCCCCCGCAGCGGCAGGCGCAGTTGGTCGAACCATCGGCAGTGTGGGTGGAATACGGCTTGGCGGCATACCGGGCACAGGCGGGGCCGCCGTCGTTGCAGCAACAGTGATTGACACAGTGCCTAATTGCTCGGCAAGCGATTTGACCTTCGGAGCGAGTGTCTTTGCCATTGTATATTTTAGCTGCCTGAACCTGAACTGCCTCGGCACGCCTGGCTTGTCAATCATCTCCAGAAGTTCCTGAATCCTGCTCATACGGTAGGCGTATTCCGTGACGATGATTGTGGCCGTATCGGGAATCGGCGTAACGCTGGTCCCCAGCTTCATACCACTCAAAAGGTTCACGGCGCTGGTGGTGTCTATATGTTTTAGCTGGAACGCACAGGTGATTATCACGTCACCATGCTCAAGTTTGTTTTTTTCCGTCCGCAGGGTCGGGTCAATCTCCAATACCTGCGCCACAGGCACTATGGTCACGAGGTTCCCCTTGCGAGTCATAGCGAACCCCCTGAACTTCAGCACGGATTCGAGAAGGGGATACAGGTCCTTCACCCTCATAGCTCCGCGCAGCTTGCCGTGAAGCTTCAGCGTGACCTCGCCTTTTATCAGGGTGGGGTCGTACATATAGTCGAGATTCAGATACTCGCCAACCAGGCCGAGCAAATGCACAATATCGAGCTTTTCTGGCAAACTCAGGTTGAGCACCTCATCGCCATTGGGCAGAGGTTCCGGCTCGTATAACGCGGCGCCGGCGATGGTCCTTGCGGTTTTTGTCTTTGGCGTTGTTGTTTTTATTTTCGGCTCCGGTGCGGTCGCCACGGCGTTTGGCTCATTCGGCTCAACCGGCTCCGTCACGGGCTCCTCAGCCACTCTCTCCGTTGACGGCTCAATAGTAGAAATTGCGGAGACAATCTTTTCAAAAAGGCCTGCCGGCGCAATAGCCACAACGAAGCCTTTGTGCACGTCTATAATTGCTTTAGCTCCTGTCTTATTTTCCGGAGGGCTGGCAAAGGTCCCTATGGATATGTCCCCGACTTCCGCTGCAATCTGCTCATTGGAAGGCAAACTACCGGCTTTCGAGGCGGAGGAAATCGCCTTTATCACAAATTCCTGCTCGGAGTCCACAACCTTCAGGACAGCTGCCGCCCTGGTTAGCTCACCTGGCGTAGCCGTCACCAAAAGCACGCTGGCGCCCGGAAGCTGCGAGACCGTTCCGAGATTGGCCTGAGCTAAGTATTGCCTGCCTCGCTCGGGCGATATGTGCTTCAGGGCGAAAATCTTGTACTGTGTCGGCTCGGAAGCCGGCTGCTGTGCGGCAAAGACGGGACCAGCCCAAAATGCACACATTACCGTCGCAAGACAAAGTTTAACGTAAAGCCCGTAACGTAATTGTCCTTTCAGCATCATAAGTTACCCCACACTTCCACAAGGCGAGAAGGCAAGTCGCACCCGCCCCCGACAAAAACATTCGGGGGCTGCATTTTGCCACCATAACCCCCTCTAAAAAAAACTCCTGTTTTAATATCTCCTCAAGCAGTGGTGCGGGCCGGGTCCGCTCACCGCTTACTCAATCAGACACACAGAATCGCCAAAAGTTCCTCAAATTTGGTGAAAACGGATAGTTTTACCCCGTTACTCTTGCTCGGCGTCAATTTTCAGGAAAGAAGGCGTTTATACCCTGCGAAACAACCGTATTATGGGGCGTTGTGGGGATGGCGGGAATGAATTTTGCGGATTACCACAAGACACTTTTCGAGATAGTAAAACAAGTAATTATAGGACTTCTGGTTTTGTTGTGCCGGGAAGGTTATCTGGTGGGCCGGGTTATCCTGCGAGGTCTGATTTCCGGCCTGGTTCTTGTTGGCGGCGGGGGCGCGGGCGGCGGCGATGGCGGTAAATTCGGCTCGCGCTGGGCTTTCTCCAGTTCCTTGCCGAGACCATCCAACTTCTTTGCCTCTTCCGGGCCTACCCTCGCGGCCTGAAACTCGCCCATAAGTTTTTCCATTAATGCTGTAGCATCTTCCTCGTTGGCTTCACCGCCTGTTTTATCAGACTTTGAGCCTTTCTGCAGGCCTGCCAACTGCTTAACGAGCTTTTCGAGGGCGGCTGCCTCTTCCGGATCCACCTCTGACGCCGGCCCAGTTTCAGGCGGCGTTACCGTGCTTGCAATGGTCGCTTGCGGATTGTCTGGTGCTGGTGTAGATGGTAAATCCTGTGCAGGAGGTAACGCAGAAGCCGCCGTTAAAGTGGGCTGGATGCTTGTTGCGCCGGATGCCGAGCCTTCCAGGAGACTTACGTTTGCAGGTTTTTGGTCGTAGTTGACTTCAAATGTCCTTTGCCCGTCGCGGACCACGACGACCCCATCCTTTATCTGCTCAATAACCAGGTGGCCGACCTCGCCGGATCGCCGGACCCAATGTAAGCCCTTGCCCGGCTCATCAATAAACGCCAGCGACATGTCCGGATTTGACTGGTGGACACTGGTTGCCACCAGGGTAAATTTGGGTGCAACAGGGGCCGGCGGCCTGGGCTCAGTCGGCACTACTGACGCCGGCGCCACCGGTCTTGGCTTGGGGGGCGGGTTTATAACCAGCGCAAAGGCCTCGGCCTGCCTTACAAGGGGCGAAACTTGGCTGCCGGTTTCCTTAATCTTGGTGCCCGCCGTCTCTTTGAACCTTTCTATCACCCCAGGCGAACTCAAAAGCTGCTTAATCTGCCCATCACTGCGGACGCCGAAGAGGACGGGGAAAACAAAGAGAATCCCCGCCACAATCACCGCTATAATACTTGTTATCCGTAGTGTCTTTATCATAACTAATTTCCCAGACTTCCTTCTTTTTTGACACCGCCGGGGGCATTTGGTTCCTGCCAATGGACGATTTTTTCTAAATAAAGCTGCTCATTTCCCGCATAATCCCTGCTTTGCTGCGGCGTATGGCAGTCGAGGCATTGCGACTTCGGCTCGCTGGTTTTTGTCTTTCCCAAACCCGCAATATGCTCTGAACCCGGCCCGTGGCAGTTTTCGCAGCCGACGTTATTCAGATGGGGGGTTTTCCCACCGGAGGCAAAGCCGCCTTCATATTTCATACCCACCGTATGGCATATAACGCACTCCGGGTCAAACTGCGACCCAACCTTTTCGAGCGTTGCGTAGGCGCGGGCGTGCCCCTGGCCGCTCCAGGCCTGGTATTCAAACTGGTGGCAGGACCTGCACGATTCCGAGCCGCTGTATTTCAGGCCGCCCTGCAGGCTAAAACGCCCGAGCTTCTCCAGTAAGCTGCTTTCTTTTACAAGCTGCTGGTAGGCCCTGTATAGCTCGACAAGCGCCTTTTCCTGCGGTAATTTCTCACTCACGGGCACAGAGGAGAAAGTAATCCGCAGTCTGTCTTCCCTGCCGGAGTCTATTATTTGCAATTTGCTTATGTATCTGCCGAAGCGGCCGACAGAAAAGACCAGCGGCCTCCTGTTCGGGTCGCCAATCACGCCCGGCTCATCAGACTCAGCCGGACAAACCAGACAATCCACGCCGGTTATTGTATTTGCAATGGAATCAGCAATAGCCGCATTACAGCGGTTCAGGATAACAATATTGACATTTCGCGGGCCTTGCGGGGATTGAAACAGTCCGCCAATCCGGTCAACCTGGCCTGATTGCGTGTCAAAAACCGCAACTGTTACATCTACAGTCGTATTTCTCTTATGCAGCCGCTTTGTAAATTTTGCCGGCAAATTCGCACCGTCTTGCCTGTGAGAACTTATGATATTGCAGGGCGAACTATGACTTCCCAATAGGCCGAGGATTTTGCCTGTTTCAATGTCCTTGTCCGTCAGACTGACCACGTCATAGCCCAGCAGGCCGAAGGCCTGCATTATTATATTGAACTTGATGAGGTCTTGTTCGCTGTTGCTTTTGACAAGGCCGCCGGTGTCGATAATAAGGCGGCTTGCTTTTGGCACGGTGTTGAATACAGCCGGGCGTCTCTCAAGTCCTCCGAGCTGGCCTCCGGAGCAGCCGCAGGGCTTCAATTCGCCCAGCTCGTTGCCGGTAAGAAAAACCACAACCTCCTCGCCGCCGGTCGGTGTCGGCGCGGGTCCGCCCTGCGGCAGGCAGGTGGTCATAGTCAGCAGGCACAAAACGCCAACCGTCAACGCAGAAGTGAAACCTGTTATCCGCGCCATTTTTCCCGCTCTGTCGATAGTCCCTCGACAATCCACAAACGATGAACTACGAACTATGAACCACGAACTTACTACTTTCGCTGATAAAAGCCGCGGCAGGCAATTGTAAGTTTGTCCCCACCCTTGATACTTACAGAGAGCATATCCGTGAAAAGTCGCTGGCTGGTTTCCGCGGCGGGCGGCGTTATCTGGAGCTTGAGCTGGTAGCCGTTGTGAATCTTCTGCTGATTCAGGACCTTTATCATATTGTTCTGAGATGAAGCCGACTCGATTTCGAACTCCTCGCCATAGTTACTCAGCACCCACAGGTCTCTTTCCATCGGCTTTTGCGGCTCAGCGTTGAACAGAATAATCTGCGGCGGATTGACCTCAAAGGGCGACAGCGCCGTGAACGGAATCGTAATCGTCCCGCACTCCGGGTGGGTCAAACTAATTTCAATAAATCCGCTCATCCCTTTTCGCAGCTTCTCAACATCAACTTTCGGCTGCAAGACAAATTTCGTCGCCTCCACCGAGGAATCGACATCGGCGGTTATGCAATCGCCGGTGGATTTGAATTGCTTAATCGCAAAAGGTTTGCCGTCCAGGCCGGCAAGCGTAATACTGGGGCAGTTCACATCTTCTTTTTTTAACAGCAAATTAAGTCTGTCCGGCTGGTAGCTGACCCTTTGTTCAATCACTGCCTTTATAGTCAGCCCAACACGGGGGGACGCCTTATCGTTACTATTGACGGTCACCTGCCTTCTCAGCGTTCCGGGCTGCACACCCGAACGGCACTCTACCCGCAACACGCCGCTTTCTCCGGGCGCATACCCTTTTTTGGTCAACTCGCTGCCATTAGAGGTGCAGCCGCAGCACTCCGTGACCTCCGTTATTCTCAGGGCGCCTTTTCCGGCGTTTGTGAACTTGAACTCGCTGGCCGTCCTCGTCCCCGGCCCTATCTCGTTGAGGTCATCCACCACCTTTTCAAACACAATCTTCGGCACCGTTTCATTGACCTCGACCGGCTTGACCTCCTTCGGCGGCTCGGCCGCTGTTACAGGCGCAGCCCCCTGCGGCGCCTCCACCTGCTGTCGGCAGCCAAACCCCAGCACCAGGACGCAAATGATAAGGTTAATCAGAATAAGGCGTTTGTTCCTCATATTCTTGTCTCCAGATTTAACTTTAATAAAATCTTCAGCCAAATTACAGCGTTAAGTCTAATGCAAAAAGCACTCTTTCGCAAGGGATTTCCTTGTCGCGATTGACCCATTTTGAGGTGCGTGTCGAGTTTGCAGGTAGGATTCTATACCTTAGCCCGCATCCGCCCCGCCACGAAGCCGTCGGTGGACTGCTGTCCAGTCAAATAATTCGTCTTGCCCCCGCCCCGGATTTCCTTTATCATTTCTTTTAGTAAAGGTAGGGTGGGCTTCAGCCCACCAATTCTCTCCCTTCTATGGCGGAATGATAAGGTAGCTAAATGGCGGAGGGTTTCACTTTAAGATGGAGAGTGTGCTGATAACGGAGAAAAAGTATGGAAGATAAGAACCTGCCTGCCGTCAGGCAAAAGACGTTTGAGGAGTTGAAACAAGTCAATCAATACGGCGCCGAGTATTGGAACGCAAGGGACTTGCAGCCCCTGCTGGGTTACAACCACTGGCGCAGCTTCGATAACGCGATTATTAAGGCGATTGTCTCCTGCGAGCAGTCCGGCAATACACCGGAGTATCACTTTGCGCGCGCGCAAACCGATAGTCGGCGGCAAGGGGGCGGTTCAGGAGGTCGTTGATTACCATCTTTCTCGCTTTGCGTGCTACTTGACTTGCCACAGTTTGTGCTTAAGTTCTTTAGGAGCTAACTCCAAAATAGTCTGCATACGATCGCTTGTAATTAATACAAGATTATATGCAAGGGCTTGGGCTGCTAACCATAAATCATTTTCTTGAATCTGCATTTCCTTTGCAGCCAAAGGGTTCTTCAATTGGTTTTGACGACCCACATTTGTTCTTAAATTTCTAGGCGACTTTTTTTCAAATAATGCTGCTTTGAGTTCTCCGAATTCCTCTGCCACTGCTTCATCGACAGGTATAGTCATAGGTTTTTTGCCATGAATGAATTCTTTATACTTGTCAAAACTGAAATTCACATTTAACTTAGCACCATAAACTGCTTCACCCCATACCACCACAGAAAGGCATATCAGAGAATTTGGTTCAAGGCGTTGGATTTCATCGACTACAAAAGGTTTTTGTTCAAACCAGTTTGACCAAATATTTGTATCTAATAAATACCCCTTCATTATTATTCCTTCGAAATCTTCGCAGCCGTTTTAAATGCCTCAATAACTTCGGGAGTTCTATTTTCCTCTACCCATCTTTTTACATTTTCAACGGTTGAGTTCTGAAATTCCTCAGAAATGTATATATGCAAGGGTATATAAGGCTCAAAACCTTCTGAATAGTACCTGTCAAACTTAAAGTCCACGCCTTTTCGCTGAACGCCTGCAAAAAAGTCCAGCAACATTTTTTCAAGACGAGGGGGTAAATTGTACAATCGTAGTATTTCAGCATCGATAGCTACCAAGCATTGCCTTTTCTTTTTATTAAGGGACTTTATATCGCGTAATACATATTTGCTACTATCAAGTGTGAAATATTCTTGTGCCAAAGAATCTATCTTTGACAAGTCCTTACCTTCAAAATGTACTGGCATGTTTTTTAATATGCCCTCATTATTATCTTGAGCCATACAATGGTCATACGTGTAAGCATTTGTAAAAGGTGAATTTAAGAGGGCCCAAATAGAATATAAGGAAATGTCTTTGTTTGAAACAACCGTGAGAAAGGCCTTCCCGCATGGATGGCCCTCAAAGTCTATCCAAGCTCTTAGTCTCCAAGGAGTTCTACTGCTTCTAATTCGGTTTAATAATATAAAGGGTTGGCATATCATCCCTTTGGCGTAAGTATTGACTACCTTTTCAGATACATTTAGCCAGACTAATTTTGGGAGTCGTTCTATTAATGTATCTTCTTCATAAGAATAAAACCCCTTTTTAGAACCCGGAAATTGTGTATGTCTCATTATATCATCAATATCCAGTCCACTTTTGTATTCAATCCCTCTACCAATTTCCACATATTGTTTGAGCTTAGGAAGGGGTCTGCAATAATCCCAGACTTCTTTTAATTCCGGAATCCTAAAACTGTAATCTTTCGCTTCATAAAATGTATCTCGGCCGACTAATTCTGCATCGGCCTGATATGTATTCTTGAAATTGTCAATGCTATTTTTAGGTATTCTCAGATAGGCTGTTTTGATATCGCGTTTACTTTTTCGCCCCAACAAAATTGTCGAGGGATGGCCCGCTTTAGCAAACACATTATCAGGCAGATTGCAGATAGTTCTTAATTCAAAATTGTCCAAAATATACTTTCTCAAATCAGCAAGGTTTCTTTTGTGAAGAAAACCCTGTGGTAAAATAATTCCGAAAACAGAATTATCCGGCAAATAGGGTAATGTTTTCGCAAGGACTTCTGCTGCCTTGTTGCCGGTTGCAATTTTACTGCCATATTCCTGCTCTTCATTTTTACTGAAATTCTCAAACGGTGGATTGCAAAAGAGTATTGTGGCTTTTTGAGCTGCTTTTTTCAAAATATCGTCTTCATAAATATCTGAGTGCTGGATATCCCATCCGTTGGGGTTTGGAATATCAGCCAAAGTAAGTGCCAGTCGAGCAATTTCTTCGGCAAAGCTGTCCATGTCTATCCCTATAAGATGTCGCTTGAGATAATCATGCTTGTCTTTTTCATCACCTTTATAAAGAAGAGGATCGGCCAATAATTTTGCTCCAGTCGTCAAAAATGGCGCATGTCCGCAGGCTGGCTCAAGGATAATTCTTTTTTCCTGAGGTATGGCCTCGATCCAATCAATCAGTTCTAATACTATATAATTTACTAACCATGATGGCGTTGCATGAGTTCCCAAAACCTTTCTAGTGTCTTTGTTTGTAAGGGTATTTTCATAAACATAAGCAAGAGATTCTGTGGTTAAATGAGCAAAACTTGAGACAGGTTCCACAATTTTTGATGCAGCTTTTTCAAAAGCTTTTCGTTGAATAGTATTTGAAATATCTAATGGTTCCGTTGAGTTATAATGTCTTTGTACCATCTCAACCAAATCAGCAACATTCGAGATTTTAAGATTTTTAAATCGTTCTACCTGTTTATCTCTCAATATTTTGGCACCAACCAGCCAAAAGGCCGCCTGAAAAAGCCATTTACCAAATTCTCCATCTTCTTTGATGCCCCTGCAATTTGCTTTCAGTGATTCGATTATTCTTACTGTAAGCTCAGATAAATACTTCCCCTCTTTTTGCTCAATAATCGGCATTAAGCCAAGATCGCAAAAGCTAAGTTGAAAATCTTTCTTCACACGACCGAATGTTTTGGCCCTGTATATTCTTTCGGGCAAGAACTCGTTTTTATATTTTCTGAAAAAGCCACTTAGCTGTTGGTGCTTGACTTGTTCATGAAGTGTTACCTGAATGCCGGAATTTTTCCAGAACTGCAAACCGCTATTGTCATAAACCAACAGCACCGGACAGCCAAGCAATTGATAGGATGATATCCTGTTTCCATTCAATTTAGTTTTATCAATTGCAGCGATGCACGCAGTGGAGGAATTATATGTTGGCTGACTAAAGCCGACTATTTCCGCAGTTTTGCTTTCTTTACCGTCAAAATACTGATAGCTTTCTTTAAGAAGATTGCTTTTATATCCACAGCTTTTGAAGCCGGCCAGTATTTGCTGTTTTACTTGTAACATCTCGAATTTAGGCCTTTTGAATCATCGGGTTTCATTTTCCCAGGGAAATTATCAGCTAAAAGAACCGGATTTGCAAAATAAATGCTAATCATATCACCTTAAACTCTATCTTTTCCGCTTCCATTTGCAGGGCGGTATTTGTTTTTAATTGGTCTTTAACGGACATTCTCCATCAAAAGGGCTTTCCTGTCAAGATTCCGGGGGGCAAGATTTGCCTTTCATTAGATAATAAAAGCAGCTATGCTGTCGATGCAAACGCCGCTCACGGCGGCTGGCCGAGTGCATTCACGATGAAACGAGGTTCGTAAGGCAGGTAATTATTTAGTTTTTAGTTTTGGGGCAGAAGGCGGAATCCAGCATCAACCCATCTACTCCTCCACTCATTTACCCATCCACGAGCCACGAATCACGAACCCCTTTCGTCTTATCTCACCAAGTGTCCAAAAATACGAAAATGCCCTTTAGCAGTGCTAGAAACGCGGTCTTGACCCCTCGACTTGACTTTTAGCCCAAATCGCCTTTATATTTATGGTAACTGACCCCTTTACTCTAATTGGTGGATGGTATCTTAAAATCGCCCGTAGAAAATGGCTGGCAGCCGGAATCGAGTGTTCTTATCTTAACTTTATTGCGACTTAAGCTCTTATTTAAGCAGGAATTAGAGACCGTGCGTGCAGCCGTTTCAACCTGAGCTGATAACTAAAAACTAATCGACTGACGACTATTCAATGCCCGGCGTATTTAATCAGGCAATACTAAATCAGGTTCAGCAGGCCAATGACATAGTTGATGTCATCGGCGAGCACGTCAGCCTCAAACGCAAAGGCCGCGAAATGGTCGGCCTGTGTCCCTTTCACGAGGACCACCGCCCGAGTCTCAACGTCAACCCAGCCAAGCAGATATTCAAATGTTTCGCCTGCAGCGCAGGCGGCGACGTATTCAAGTTCATCCAGATGCGCGAAAATCTCTCCTTCCCGCAGGCAATCGAACGATTGGCCGAACGCGCCGGCATAAAACTCGAACGTCGCAAACCCGCCGGTAATGGGCCGCGAGTCGCGAGCGATGAAATCGACCCCAACAAACTCGCAAAAGTAAATGCTTGGGCCGCAAAACACTTCCAGCAAAACCTCTGCGACCGGGACAAAGGCAAAAAAACCCGCGACTATATCGCCGAAAGACAAATCACGCCGGAGACCGCAAAGAAGTGGCAGCTCGGCCTGGCCGGCGATTCGCCGGATGATTTGATTAAGGCCGCCAAAGCCAGAAATGTCCCGCCCGGATTATTGGAGCAGGCAGGCCTTGTCGCCGGCCCGGCTCAGGACAAATTCGTAAATCGCCTGATGTTCCCTATCACCGATGTCACCGGCAGAGTCATCGGCTTCGGCGGCAGAACTCTGGATAATACAGGTGCAAAATATATAAATTCTCCGACAACCGTCCTCTTCGATAAAAGCAATTGCTTATACGGCCTGGAGCACGCCCATCACAGTATCGCCTCCTCGGAAACCGCGGTCGTAGTCGAAGGTTATACCGACTGCATAATGGCGCACCAGTTCGACTGCACTAACGTCGTCGCCACATTGGGAACCAGTTTTACAGCCGGTCACGCTCGGATTCTTCGGCGGTATGCAAAAAAGGTCGTCCTGATTTTCGATAGTGACGTCGCCGGCATCGAAGCCGCCAACAGGGCCCTCGAAGTCTGCCTCTCGCAGCGCATCGACATCAAGCTCGCCTCGGTGCCGGAAGGAAAAGACCCGTGCGATTTTCTGCTCGTCGCCGGCAAAGAAAGGTTCCAGCAGCTAATTGATTCCGCCATAGACGTCTTTCAGTTCAAATGGGACCGCCTTGTGCAGACCTTCACCGGCGAGGACACAATCGCGGGCAAAAAGGTTGCTGTTGAAGAGTTCCTGCAGACCGTGGCCACGGCTGTCTGGGCGGGCAACCTCCCCGCCATCGACAGGGGCTTGATTGTCAATCGTCTCTCGAAAATCATCGGCCTCGACACCAGGGAAGTGAACGCCGAGCTGAACAAACGGCTCGCGCGGGTCGCAAAAAACGCAAGTTACAATACCCAGGCCCAAAAAGTCCAGGCCATAGACTGGGGCCAGGGCCTCGCCGCAACCGCCCAGCGCGAAATCCTCGAAGTGTTGCTCAACGAGCCCAAACTATTCGAGACCGTAAAACAAAAACTTACGCCCGACTCTTTCGATGTCCCCATCTTGAAACAGGCGGCGGCAGTTGTATTTGAAACCTTGAATGCCGACACCGCCGCCACGCTGGCAAAGATACTCGCCGCCGCAGAATCCATAGAGCTCGGCAACTGCCTGGTGGAGCTGGCGCAGACCGGCGAAAAAAAAGCAAATTTCCAGTCGCGATTGGATGGAGCATTGAACGCCTTCGAAAGAGAGCAGACACAGAAGAAAAAACAGCAGATAAAGGAAACAAAAGACCAGACCCAGTTTCTGCGGTCCGTCTATGAAAATACGGCAAAACAAAACCCGCACAGCGTGGGAATGGTCTGACGAACAATCGGCATAAGCTTGCCGTAAAGTAAGCTGAATACTGCAATAAGAGCATTTATGCCGATTGAACGAGCTGTGAGCGAATTTATTTTGTTGGAAGTTGATTTTTAGGAATATCGACCGTGGCAAAAAAGCAACCAAAACCGGAAGACGCGCCCTTCCCGCAGAAGGAGGGCTCCCCAGGCGGCGCCCCAAAAAGCCCTGAGCCAAAAGACCCCGAACAGCAAATAAAAATGCTCCTCGAAAGAGGCGAGAAAAAAGGGTTCCTCACTTACGAGGAGATGAGCGAGGAGCTGCCCGAAGAAGGCGTCAGCCCCAGCCGCCTCGACGGCCTGTTGGCCACCCTCGACGAAATGGGAATCAGCTTGCTCGATGAAGCCGATGCTGAAGCTCATCCGGCAGAAAAAACAGAAGAAGAGGGATTCGCAGCGCCGGAAGAAACCGTGGCTGAGGAAGAAGTTGTCAGAGAAGAGCAGGTCAAAGAAGAAGATGAGCTTCTCGAAAAAGAGCTTGTCGGCGAAGAGGGCAAGCGACGAATCGACGACCCGATCCGCATGTATCTGACGCAAATGGGCAGAATATCGCTGCTGACGCGGAAGGATGAAATTGCTCTGGCGCGGAAGATTGAGATAACGCGGACGGCGTTTCGTAGAAAAATGCTGCAATGCGAGTACTGCGCCAGAAACATTCTCGATTTGCTGCTGCAGGTGCAGAGCGGGGCTATGTCGTTCGACAGGACTATCAAGACGGGGACGGCACACTATCTGACAAAAGGCGTGATAAAAAAACGGATGCCTGAGAACATCAGGACGGTGGAGAAGCTGCTGAAAATCAACCAGACGCTCTTCAGGAAATATCTTGAGGCGGCAGACAAAAGCGAGTTCAAGGCGGATTTGCGGCAGATACACCGAAACAAGCGAAAGGTCGCCACGCTGCTGGAAGAGATTAGTCTGCGGACCAGCAGGATTCAGCCGGTGAAAAGCAAGCTGCACGGCATCTGCACGAAGATGCGGCAGTTGGAACACTCCATCGCAGCGGGGCCAACCATCGACATAGCCAGCCAGGACATCGAGTCAATGAGGCAGGAGCTGAAGGGATTGCAGGAGCTGGTGCTGGAGACGCCGCAGGAGCTTGAGCAAAGACTGCGGGCAACGGAGAGGATTTTCTACCAATACGAGGAGACAAAACGGGCGCTGTCAAGCGCGAACCTGAGATTAGTGGTGTCCATCGCCAAGAAATATCGAAACCGGGGTCTGAGCTTTCTGGATTTAATCCAGGAGGGCAACACCGGCCTGATGAGGGCGGTGGACAAATACGAGTACCACAGGGGATATAAGTTCAGCACATACGCGACGTGGTGGATTCGGCAGGCGATTACGCGCGCGATAGCGGACCACGCGAGGACGATACGAATCCCGGTGCATATGATAGAGACGATGAGCCGGCTGCGGACGGCGGGCAAGGTGCTGCTGCAGAAGCTCGGCAGAGAGCCGACCGTCGAAGAGATAGCCAAGGAAGCCCAGATGAGCATAGAGGAGGCGAGGCGGGTGCTCAATATTTCGAAGCATCCGATAAGTCTCGACAGGCCCATCGGCGAGAGCGATGACAGCTACTTCGGCGATTTCATTGAAGATGAGTCCGTGGATTCGCCGGTGATGTCGGCGACACAGGAGATGCTCAAGGAGAGAATCGACATAGTCCTGAAGACGCTGTCGTATCGTGAGAGGGAGATTATCAAGCTGCGATACGGAATCGGCGACGGCTACACATATACGCTGGAGGAGGTGGGCAGGATTTTCAAAGTCACGCGCGAGCGAGTGCGGCAGGTCGAGGCAAAGGCGATACGCAAACTCCAGCATCCCGTCCGGGCACGCAAACTGGAGGGGTTCTTAGACCACAAGACAGCAGACCGGAGGATACAGGGTATAGGGTTTAGGGGATAAGGTTCAGCGTATAGCGGGGCCGCCGGACGGCGGCGGATGGATAAATGAATCTGGCGAAATAAAAGGTGCAAAATGGCGGAGAAATCGCCTACAATAATAGATAACAGGGGGGACAATACCTTACTTCACGCATTCCAGCGACTGCTTCCGGGGGTGCAAGGATTGGATATTACGACGGGTTTGTTTGAAATCGGCTCGTTTCTCCTGCTGGAACAGCTTTGGCAGGGGCTGGATAAGATTCGCATGTTTAAGACGTTGTTTTTCTGGAGAGGTTAATGGCGAAAAATAATAACGGCAGGACGGAGAGCTTTGAAAAGATGCTTTTTAAGGCGGTGGATAAGCTGCGAAAGAATATAGACGCCGCCGAATATTTATATACTCTTCATATAAAACCCCTATCTCGTCTGCGCGATGTCCTTTTGCCGAAACTGATGAAGGGGGAAATAAGAGTTAAGGATACAGAACTTCTTGTTAAGGAGAAAATTAAATGAAGATATGGACTACTACCGCTGATTGCATTTGCGGCAAAAAACATTCTCTTTGTACTCATGCCGAAGAGACACCTTCGGGACATTATGTTTATCATTGCGGTTCTTTGAAAGTTAAGATGGACGCGGGAATGCAAGCATGGTCTGAAAGTCGCCAAGTCCCTAAAGGTGCAAAAAAGATTATTCTTAGTTAATAGAGATAAGAAAGCTGATCGCATGACCCCCATCTTTGAATCCGACATAGAGCAGTTTGTTATCAAGCTTCTGGAAAATCAGGGGTTTGACAATTGATTCAATCCCTTTTCAAACCTTTTGTGATAATCATTTCGCGGACGATTGTTTCTTCCTTAGCTCCTCAACGATTTTGTTTAGCGCATTTCGCCAAACATCCGGGGCATACCAGAAACATCCGCAGCAACCCAGCTCATCATCCGCCGGATATTTCGGGTCCCATTTTGGGCCACCAACAGTAAAGAAGTTAATGCCGATAAATGTGCCGCGTTCTCCTGTTTTTGCGCAATGTTCGCAATAACGGCTCTTCCAAAGATTATGCTGGCGAGTGAGAAGCTGAAACTTCGCGTGAATTTCCTCCTCAGACATATTGGGGGCGTAAGTTTCGTCTTTTGACCACCTGACTTGAGGAAATCTATGATCGACCTCAAGTTCGTTAGGTATCATTTCTCGCAATGTAATTGCTTCGATGTTATTGTAATGCGGTAAAACCCTCTTTCGCAACTCACGTTGACCAAATACTCGTTATATACTTACATTCTCAAATTTTAGGATTTTATCTTCAGCTTTGTATCTGAATAAAAGAATACCCCTCTCATTAAAATCAGCAGCTTTTGCTTTTTTAATGGTTTCGTCGAGGAAGTTATATGCTATCAGTATAGGCTGAATCATTTCTGCTTCACCATCAGCAAGTCGTCCGCTTACCCATAGCGAGTATCTCAAAAGTTGACTAACATCTTTAGGTAATGCCTCATCTTTTTTTAATTCTACAACGGAATATTTATAACGTAAAGGAACAGAAGTGTACCGGAAATTTTTGTGAAAGACAAGTATATCGATATTCTTCTGAGTTATATGATACGGAGCGTTATTGGCATACCATTCAATATCCTCT
>Ga0315291_10001768_pt1 | contig 28685 bp, 27 predicted proteins | sample YL17G12_20_MG_FD_203070 | JGI IMG/M metagenome (GOLD analysis project Ga0315291, IMG submission 203070) | Sediment microbial communities from Yellowstone Lake, YNP, Wyoming, USA - YL17G12_20 | ecosystem: Environmental > Aquatic > Freshwater > Lake > Sediment | place: USA: Wyoming | collected...
GTCACGTGGCTAAGAAGGAGATTCTGGATAAGCTGTCCATCTACGTCCCGCAGAAGAAGATGGAGGAGCGGCCCGTCGAGCGGCTGTTGCACCTCGCGGAGAAGCGCGATCGATCGGTGAACTACCTGGTCGTCGACGCGATCCTCGAGTACCTCAAGCGCGAGGAGAGCAAGAACTAGGCGTGCCTGCCGGCGGACGAGTCCTCTCAGGACGGCAACTGGCCCGGTGCCCGCGCAGGAGCCCTGTCGCGGGCGCTCTTTTCTCCTCTTCCCGCCGGCTCCCCTCCTCGTGCCGCCCGAGCGGCCACAGAGTGGGACGAGCCAACCCGCGGCGTTGTGCAGCCAAGCGTCGCACGCGGCCGGCGTGTCCCCAGAAGGGCGGCCGGCCTCAGTCCCATTCGCGACCAAAGGAAACGCGCTCAGGCGAAGGGCGTCCCCTCCCCTTGAGCGCGTCTCATCTCATAAAGCTGGAGGGCCGCCGCGCGACGGCTCCTCCACTCTCTCATGGACTTCTTCCTACTTCTTGAAGATCGCGTTCGGGGCGCCGTACAGGTCGCTGCCGACGACCGCGACCAGCTTCAGATCGGTCCCCTGCAGCGCAAACGTCATGAAGACGCCCCCGGCGTGCACGGTGAACTCGCCCTTCGGGAGCAGCCCCGCGAGGCCCGGCGCGGTCCCCGCCGCCTCGCCCGCAGCGTTCAAGGACTTGAGCGTCACGTCTCCCGCCTTGGTTACGACGATCTCGACCTTCCCACCGTTCGCCAGCGCGGTCGTCCACGTGGCGACGTACGGCGTGATGTCGTACGCCTTCTGCAGCGTCGTCACCTGCGCCTTGGCGTCGTTCGCGGCCTTGTCCGAGGCCGTCTTTCCGTCAGTCGCTGTCTTGAGGTCGGCCGTCAGCTTCGTGACCTGGCCCTGGGCCGTCGTCAGCTGGCTCTGCAGATCCTTCATCTTCTTGCTGTCGCCGCAACCCGCGAGCAAAAGCCCGATCCCAACCAGCGCAATGACCACAACGATCAACCGCGCGCTCTTGCCTTTTCCAACACTTAGCATAGTCTGCACCTCTCTTTGCCACATTGGGCACCTAATCATAAGCCAACTCACACGATTTGCAAGACGGGGAAGACACTCGCCGCGCCATCGCGGCAAGCGCCATGGCCCGTCCCCGTCTTCCGCGCAAGGGTCCTTTTCACGGCGGCTCCCTGCGCTCGGACGTTCAGGCCATTCCTCACCTCCTCGGAGGGAGGGCTTCGGGCGCCCCGCGCCCGAAAGGGGGCCGTCTCGCCGCGCCGCCCGCAAAGACAACCTACAACCGGTCTGTGCGCGCACCCCGACGGACGACACCTACCCGTCCCGGATGGCTGGAACGCCATTCAGGCACCCCTTTCCCCACGACCACCCGCGGGCGAAAGCTTCTCGCCGCTCGAATCTCCCACACTAGTCCTTCCGCAGCCGGTTTGTCAAGTCCCTCGATCCCGGTGCGGTTCCGAGCTCCCGCGGCCTCACCCGCAACGCTTGGCAGAAGCGTTTCCATTCTCTACAATGGGGCGCTCGACATATCGGACTGGGTGGGATGGTCAGGATGAACCGCGTTCTCAGGGCAGCGCTCGTCGGAGTGCTCGGGTTGGCCGTCTTCCTTCTTGTCGGCTGCACGAAGCCGGTCGAGGTCGCTGGAACGTGGGCCGGTCTCCTCACCTGGGGCGAGGGCGAGCCGCTCGAGGGCCTCACGACACCGATCCGTCTGACTCTCGTGCAGGACGAGGCCGCGCTGAGCGGCGAAGTCGGACTCGTGGTGGGACAAAACCCTCTCCCTCTCACGATCATTGCTGGCGAGGTGAGAGGCAACTCCCTCGAGATCGATGCGGAAGGCACGCTGGACGCCTATCCCCCGCCGGTCGAGGTAAGGATCCACCTCGAAGGGACGTCCGACGGGACACAAATCTCGGGCACGGGAAGCGAGACGATCGGCGGCGTGGTCCATCGGTTCGACTGGCAAGTTCGGCCCGGGTAGCGCCGAAAGGGGCCGCGAGGAGCCTGCACCATCTCTTCGTCCGGCTCCGCGGAGATCAGCGTCCGCAGGCCATCCCCCTTTGGGGCGATAGTCCCAACTCCCCAGGGGCCGACCGGCCCCGCGGGCGCCGCCCCGATCCGGGAGTCAAGAAGGACACTCGTCCACAGGGCACGCCTCTCTTCCGCGTCGGACAACCTCGTATGATGGGTAGCTCCAGCTTGAGAGCGCCCCACGGGAGGCGGTCATGGACAGGGAAAACGTGGCGATCCTCTTTACGGACATCCGGGGCTTCACGCCCTACACCCTCGAGAAAGGCGACGAGGAGGCCTTCCGCCTCGCAGAGACCTTCGTCGGCCTCGTGGCCCTCGCGGTGTCTCGCCACCAGGGACAGGTCGTCAAGACCTACGGCGACGGCGTGATGGCCTACTTCCGCGGCGCCGAATCCGCCGCCTCCTCGGCCGTGGCGATGCAGAAGGCGCTCTCCGAGCACAATGAGTCCCACCCGAACGAACGCATCTCCGCCGGGATCGGGATTGCCTGGGGAAACCCCATCCGCACAGAGGCGGACCTCTTCGGCCGCTCCGTCAACGAGGCGAAGCGGCTCGCCGACTACGCCAAGGGGGGACAGATCCTCGTCTCCGCCACGGAGAAGGGACCGCTCGAGCACCTGGAAGGCCTCCACTTCCTCGATCTGGGCTGCCGCGAACTCAAGGGCCTGGGACCGGCGCGCCTCTTCGAACTCGTCTGGCGCGAGGAACTTGCGCGGCTCTCCGACCGGGACGACCAGATCACCCTGATCGTGACCGGCGACGCCCGGCTCGTCCTGGAGTTCAAGAAGGACCTACCCGAGGAGATCGACAGGGCCCGGCAGAGGCTGCGCGAGGCAACCGGGCAAGCGAAGGGCCTCCCGAGGCTCGTCCTGCGTGGCGTCGAACGCGAGGCCGAGACGTCCCTCGCCGAGCTCGTCGGGGAGCACACCTGCGACAGCGGAACCTGTTCGGAGCGCCAGCTCGACGAGGTCGACGCCGTCCTCGACGGCGACGAGCTCGTTCTCACCTTCCACGGCCGCCGAGCGCTCCGCCTCTGTCGAGAGGATTTCGACGTCGCCCAGATGCGAGAGTTCTTCGACCGGTTGAAGACGGCCAAGACGAGCATCGGATGATGGACCGCCTGGTGAGCTCGCCGCGCTGGCGTTCGGCCTTGGCCGCCGTTCGCCGAGGACGGCGACCCGCGAGGGCGAACCCCGCCTCGCGGCGATTCGCCCCCCCCCGTCCTAGCTTTACCCCGTAGTGGACAAGCCTCGAACTTTCACCAAGCTTGATCCCGAGACAATCGAGGTCCTGTCCCTCTGAGGGCACCGGCCGCGTCGTGCGCTGGGATGCGAGAGAGCGATGCGCGGCCCGACGCAGAAAGCAGTCTTGGCTACTGGCCGCCTGCGCCAGAGGCTCTGGCGTGCATCGCCGGAGGTGGGTTAGACCAGCTTGAGAAGTGGACCGTCCACCAGGGGCGGGTTACTCGTCTCCGCCTCCCGTGAGACGATTGCGAACGCCCAGCGCCGTTCCTATCAGTGGTCCTCAGCGATCACAGCTTCTCCCGTCTACGGGCCGCCAGACCTGACCGCGAGCCACCGTGACTCCGTCCACACTGGGTACACGCTTCGCTCGCTAGACACCCTCGTCTGCTTCGTGCCGTCTGCGTTCATCACGTAGATGCGGTACTCCCCGTCTCTTGTGCTCTCGAAAGCGATGTGACTCCCGTCGGGGGACCACGTGGGTCCTGCGTCCCAAACCGTGTTGTTGGTGAGGCGCGTTTGGCCCGTCCCGTCTGCATTCATCACGTAGATCTCCGGGTTCCCGTCTCGATTGCTGAGGAACGCGATTCTCGTCCCGTCGGGTGACCAGCTCGGTCCCCCATCCAGTGCGGGGTTGTTGGTGAGGTTTCTCTGACCCGACCCGTCACTGTTCATCGAGAAGATCTCGCCGACACCGTCGCGATCACTCTGAAAAGCGATCTTCGTTCCGTCCGGCGACCAGCAGGGATACCAGTCGGAGGCCGGGCTGAGAGACAGGTTGGTCACGCCTGAGCCGTCGGCGTTCATGACCATGACCTCGTAGCTTTCTGGCAGCAGCTTCGGCCCAGTTGCCGCAGGATGAAGGACCAAGGACCTCAGGGAGTGGAAGAGGATCTTCGTGCCATCGGGAGACCAGGATGGCCAAGTGTCTTCCTTCGCGGACCAAGTCAGATTGGTCCGTCCGGTGCCATCCGCATTCATCACGTAGATATCCGCGTTGGAGTCGCTGGCCCCCTGATACACGATCCGACTGCCGTCGGGAGACCAAGCAGGGAAGAAGTCCTGGGCCGACGGATTGCTGAGACGGTGTTCGCCGGTTCCGTCCGCGTTCACGACGTGGATCTCCTCGGTCAAGGCCCCCATCCCTTGCATGAAGGCGATCCGTGTGCCATCAGGTGACCAGGCTGGGTAGTCAATTCGCCCGCCGCTGGCCAGGTCGGTCGAATCAGAACCATCCGGGTTCATAACACACAGAGCGTCACCGCCGTGGCGCGGAGCCAGATAGAGGATGCCCCGAATCACAGTGAACGTTCCGCTGCCCACGACTTGGCCACCCACCGACACGGCCACCAATGCGGCAGTGGAGTGACCACCCGGTGTGGGCATCAGCGGCACCCGGGCGGTGATGGCGGAGTCACTCCAGGAAAGAACGGAAGCAGGCAAGCCATTGAACGTAACCTCGCTCGTTCCCTGTGTCGTGCCGAAGCCACTTCCGAGTATCGTGACCTGGGTGTCCACTACCCCGCTGCTCGGGACGCACGTCACTGCGTGAGCGGTAGGAGGGGCAAACCAGTCACATCCTGACAGGGAGAGGAGCAGAAGAGCGAGGCACGCCACCACGCGAAAGGTACGTCTCGCCACCTTGAACCTCCTTCTCTTCGCCAACTTGGCGCTGTCTAGCGTAGCACAAAGGAGGCGAGGCGTTAACCCCCGCACGCCGACAGCAACATGTGCATCTCCTCAGCCTTCGGCCACGGGGAAGCTCCAAAGCCGTCCACCGAGGAGTACCCGTCAGAGCCGAACCGCGGACCTCCTCCAGAAGGTTCTCGCTACGTTGACGTCAGGCGTACCAGCTAGAGCCGTGCCGAGAACGTCAGTCTGAAGGTTCTCGGTATGGTGGCGCGTCAGGCGTCCGTGGGCGCCTTACTTGCGCACGTCACCAAGCTCCCTGAGAAGTGGTCCCGACGTGGATGATGAGAGAACTTTCCTCCTGACCATCGCGTGGCGGTAAGAGGTAGCGTTCGCTGCCTTGGCTCAAGCCGTCTTCGACGTTCCAGGCCGATTCACGAGGCGGAGCGCTCTTCTCCGTACCGAGAACTCCGCTCCTGGTTAGGAATGCGTTCACCAGGACGTGCTCCGCTGTCGGGAAGGAGGCCGGCCGTTTGAGGGATTGGCCATCTCCGCTGACGCATGCTAGACTCGCTGTCGACGGAAGGGAGTACATGATATCGGGTGCTCCGAGCCGGGCTGATGCAGCCAGGAGGTGGGGACAATGGCCGAAGGAGCAATCGAGACCCTCTTGCGGAGCTTCGCACGGGCCCTCGAGAGCAGGGACTTGGAGAAAGCTCTCAGCTTCTTCTCACCGGATGCCGTGTACTTGACCCCCAACGGGCAGTTCACGGGCACAGCGGGAATCCGACGCTACCTTCGTTGGATGTTCGAGACGAACTCCGACATGCAGATCGAGGAATCCGGGGTCGGGATCCTAGCGTCAGGCAACAAGGCTGCCTTCGAGCACACCGTTCGCGGCACGTTTGAGGGTAGGAAGTGGGAGCTGGCCATGCTCTGTACGTACGAGTTCGGCGACGGCAAGATCAGGCGCATCTTGACGGTGTATGACCGGCTCTCGATGGCACGGCAGGTCGCCAAGGGCTGGCTGCCACAGAAGGCGGTAGGGGCCGTCATCAAGGCGTCGGAGAAGGGACTCCAGTAGGCTGCTCCTGAAGGCCTGCGCGGCAGGGAAAGCTGACTGTTGCGCAGACGCTGCGTTTGGCACGCAGCTCGCTTCCTTCGCCAGAGGTCCCAGCGCAGCCTAGTCCTCACTCTGGGCTCGTCTTCGGGGTGGGTCAAGGACGTCCCGGAAGGGGGGGCCCGCACGTAGCGCGGCGATCCGGGCCATCGCGACATCGTGGAGCTTGTGACCCTCGATACGGATCCGCTCGTCGCCCTCGGCCGTGGTGAGCGCTGCGTACGAGCGGAGCCTAGGGGATCCGAAACGCGCGAGTGCCCCGAGCGCCAAGGCAAACGCTGTAATGCAGATTTGAACGCGCTTTTGGGTGCATGTTGGGAGTGGAGGATTCGAACTCTGCGGTTGGAGCCCCTAGAGCGGCGGACGGATTCCTGCCAGGGAAGGACTGACGTGGCCAGGCCGTCCCGTCAGGCCTCGCGAGCAACTGCTCTTCACAAGGCCTTTTCTGTACCCTCTAGTGGACAGGCTTCGAACTTTCACCGAGCTTGACCCCGAGACAATCGAGGTCCTGTCCCTCTAAGGGCACCGTCCGCGTCGTGCGCTGGGATGCGGGAGGAGCGTGCGCGGCCCGACGCAGAAGGCCGTCCTGACTACCCGCCGCCTGCGCCAGATGCTCTGGCGTGCATCGCCGCAGGTGGGTTAGACTAGCTTGAGAAGTGGACCGTTCACCGGGGGCGGGTCACAACAAAAAAGGAGGCTGGTTTCCAGAAAGGAGATGTTCGTCATGGACCACAATTCAACCAGTTCAATACTCAACCGCATTGCGTTCATCGGCAACTACTCGCCGCGCCAGTGCGGCATCGCCACATTTACCACCGACTTGTGCGAGACCATCGCCGCCCAATATCGTCAAACAACCTGCATTGCCCTGCCGGTCAATGATATCGAGGCCGGTTACGCCTATCCGACCCGCGTTCGGTTTGAACTCACGGAGAAGGATATTGATTCCTATCGCCGCGCTGCTGACTTCCTGAATATCAACAACGTAGACCTCGTATCCCTGCAGCATGAGTATGGCATTTTCGGCGGACGCGCGGGCAGCCACATCCTAGTGCTCTTGCGCGAATTGCGGATGCCCATCGTCACGACACTACACACCATTCTGCGCGACCCCGACCCCAATCAGAAACGGGTGTTGGAAGAAGTCGCGGCCCTGTCTGATCGGCTGGTTGTCATGAGTAAGCGCGGCGCGGAATTCCTGCATGAGGTCTATGGCGTGCTGCCTGAGAAGATTGATCTGATCCCGCACGGCATCCCTGATGTGCCCTTTGTAGACCCAAGTTTTTACAAAGACCTGTTTGGAGTCGAGGGCAAAATCGTCTTGCTCAGCTTTGGCTTGCTTTCGGCGAGCAAAGGCATCGAAAATGTCATCGCCGCCCTGCCCGCCATTTTAGCCCGGCACCCGAACGTGGTGTACATCGTCGTCGGCGCGACCCACCCCCACGTCGTGCGGAATGAAGGCGAAACATACCGGCTGTCCCTGCAATGGCTGGCTCAGGAGAAAGGAGTGGAAGATCAGGTGATCTTTTACAACCGCTTTGTCAGTTTGGAAGAGCTCGTTCAGTTCATCAGCGCGGCGGATATTTACATCACGCCCTATCTCAATGCAGCGCAAATCACCTCCGGCACACTCGCCTACACCCTGGGAGCGGGCAAGGCGGTGATTTCGACACCGTATTGGTATGCGGAAGAGATGCTGGCCGAAGGACGCGGAGCGCTGGTGCCGTTCCGGGATCCGGCAGCGCTGGCCGATCAGGTGATTAACCTTTTGGACAACGAGTCCCAGCGCCACGCCATGCGCAAGCGGGCCTATGTGTTTGGGCGAGAGATGATCTGGCCGCAGGTAGCGAGCCGTTATATGGAGAGTTTTGAACGCGCGCGAGCGGAGCGCCGTCATTTTGCTCACCCGGACTTTGCGGTTAAACCCCTGGACAAACGCCCGGGCGAATTGCCGCCTCTCAAGCTGGACCACTTGCATCATATGACGGACGAAACCGGCATCATGCAACACGCCATCTTCACCATCCCCAACTATCGCGAAGGGTACACCATCGACGACAACGCCCGCGCACTGATGGTGAGCGCTCTCCTGGAGGCCATGGGTAACGAGGAGGCCCTAGATCTGGCCCCCCGGTATCTCGCTTTCATCTGGTACGCCTTCAATACGGAAACCGGACGCTTCCGTAACTTTATGGATTACCAGCGTCACTGGCTGGAGGTCGGCGGTTCCGACGACAGCCACGGCCGCACGTTGTGGGCGTTGGGCACCGTATTGGGCCGCTCGAACACTCCGGTCCTGCAAAGCATGGCCGGCAGGGTGTTCGAACAGGCCTTGCCCGCTATTCTCAACACCACCAGCCCGCGCGCCTGGGCTTTCGCGCTGATCGGCATCCACGAATACCTACAACGCTTTGCCGGCGACCGCAGGGTCAGCCAGGTGCAGGAGGAATTGTCCGGGCGGCTGTTAACGTTGTATCAAAGCCACCGCTCCGATGAATGGCGCTGGTATGAAGACCGGCTGACCTACTGCAACGCCGCGTTACCGCACGCCTTGCTCCTATGTGGCCAAGCGATGCCCAATGCCGCCATGGCCGAAGGCGGATTGGAGTCGCTGAGTTGGCTGGCCGACTTGCAGCGCGCGGACGCGGGGTATTTTGTTCCTATCGGATCTAATGGTTTCTATCCGCAAGGTGGTGAGCGGGCCCGGTTCGATCAACAGCCGGTGGAGGCGCAAGCCATGGTCTCCGCCTGTCTCGAAGCCTACCAGATCACGGTCGATAAGCGCTGGCGTAAGGAAGCCCGCCGCGCCTTCGAGTGGTTCCTCGGGCACAACGACTTGAACCTCCCTGTCTACGATCCGACGACGGGCGGTTGTCGAGACGGCCTGCATCCCGACCGCGCGAACGAGAATCAGGGCGCGGAGTCGACGCTGGCCTTTCTCCAAGCCCTGCTGGAACTGCGGCTGGCTGAGAATATTCTCTTCTCCCCGGAGGCACAAACGCTATGAGCAATCAACACACCGAACTCTTTCGTCGTCATCAACACAATCCCATCTTGACCGCCGCCGATTGGCCTTATCCGGTCAATAGCGTATTCAACCCCGGCGCGACATTGCTACCTGATGGAACCACCCTGCTGTTGTGCCGCGTCGAAGATCGGCGCGGGCATTCCCACCTATGTGCTGCGCGCTCTGCCAATGGCATGGACAACTGGAAGATCGATACCCAGCCTACTCTGATGCCTGATCCGGAGCACTTTCCGGAAGAATTGTGGGGTATTGAAGACCCGCGCATTACCTTCGTTCCCGAATTGAAAAAATACGCCGTCGTCTACACCGCGTACACGCGCGACGGCCCCGGTGTATCCCTGGCGTTCACGGAAGATTTCCATCACTTTGAGCGCTATGGTGTGATCATGGCGCCGGAAGATAAAGACGCGGCGCTGCTACCTTATCGCATTGGCGGCAATTGGGCTTTGATCCATCGTCCGGTCAGCGCGCCCCGGGTGCACATGTGGATATCCTACTCCTCCAATTTGCGTCAATGGGGCAGCCACAAGTTAATGCTGGAAGCCCGACTGGGCGGATGGTGGGACTCGAACAAAATCGGACTCGCGTCTCCGCCCATCGAAACTGCGAAAGGCTGGCTGGTGGTCTACCACGGAGTGCGACAAAACGCAGCCGGCTCCATTTACCGGCTCGGCCTGGCTTTGTTCGATTTGCACGCACCAGAGATTTGCCTCAAACGCGGCGACGAGTGGATTTTTGGCCCGGAAGAACCTTACGAGCGGCGCGGGGATGTCGACAACGTCGTCTTTCCGTGCGGCTACACCATCGCCCCCGATGGCGACACGATTCACCTGTACTACGGCGCGGCGGATACGAGCATTGCCCTGGCCACCGGCAGTGTTTACGCCATTCTGGAATGGCTTGAGCAACACCGATAAAGAACCTACAGGCCTTCAATCAGATGGCGGAGCATCCAGGATCGATCGGTGTTGCCTTCGATGGAGATGGTTATCGGGGCTGCTTCCTCGACGAGGAAGGAGAAACTGTGCGTGGCGATCTTCTTGTTGCCCTTCTGGCACCGCGGATCCTCGCACGCAATGGCGGGGGTAAGATCCTCTACGACCTGCGCTCTAGCCGCGTCGTTCCGGATCAGGTCAAACGGTGCGGAGGGGAACCGATCAAGATCCGTGTTGGGCACGCATCCATTGAACACATCATGCGGGAGCAGGGGGCGGTCTTCGGAGGAGAGCTCTCCTACCACTTCTACTTCCGAGATTTCTTTGACTGCGAAAGTGGCATCTACGCCATGCTCCAGACAATCGAGCTGCTTGCGGAGTCCTCGAAGACACTGGCTGAGCTGGTTGGCCCTCTGCGCACATACGCCCACTCCAGCGAGATCAACTTCCGCGTAGTAGATGTGGAGGCTGCACTGGCCATGGTGGAGAGGCACTTCAAGGATGGGGATGTCTCCTACCTTGATGGCCTATCGGTTGACTACCCCAAATGGCGGTTCAACCTGAGACCCTCGAACACGGAGCCGCTCCTCCGTCTGAATGTCGAGGCGGACAACGAGCCACTATTGCGGAATAAGATCCAGGCGATCAGTTGCCTGCTTAACGGGCCGCAAAGGAGTGGATCGTGAGTCAAACCTACGTCGTGATCATGGCCGGAGGGCGGGGAGAGAGACTGTACCCGCTCAGTACTCCGGAACGGCCGAAGCAATTCCTTAACCTCTTCGGCGAGCGAACGATGCTTCAACAGACCGTTGACCGAGTGCTCCCGCTGGTCCCGGAAGAGAGGATTCTAGTGATCACATCGGCTGAGCACGTGTGCCTAGCTAGCGAGCAGCTACGCGACATCCCGGCGGCCAACATCATCGGGGAACCAGTGGGCAGGGGAACCGCGCCCTGTGTCGCCTTGGCTGCCTTTGCTATTCAGAAGAGGGATCCTCAGGCAGTCATGGTCGCTCTGCCGGCAGATCACATCATCTCGGACGCAGAGATGTTCCGGCGACTCCTCAAGCAGGCCATCGCGATCGCTGCACAGGGAACTCACCTTGTGACCTTCGGAGTCGATCCTTCTCGCCCAGAGACCGACTACGGCTACATCCACGCCCCAAGCGCATGGAGTGGCGGAAAGCCGTACGTGCAGGAACCGGCCGTCCTTCTAGAGGTAAAGCGCTTCACCGAGAAGCCGGACCGGGAGACTGCAGAACGCTTCATGAGAGAGGGAACGTACTACTGGAACAGCGGGATGTTCGTATGGCGAGTCACCACGATTCTCGAAGAGATCCAGGCGTTCATGCCCGAATTGCACCAGATGATGGCGGAATTGGACATTACACCAGGAACAGCCAGTTTCGAGAAGGCGCTGGCAAAGGTCTACCCTCGTCTTGGTTCCGCATCGATCGATCGATGCGTGATGGAAAATAGCCGTAGAATCCTCCTGATTCCCTCTGGAGTCATCGGATGGAGCGATGTCGGAGGATGGGAAGCTCTGCGCGAGGCGCTTGCAATCCGAGAGAAGCCCTGGGGCTATGAGCATCTGTGGGCGCTCAATCAGCATTACGCAGGCAAGTTCCTGCACATCCGCAGCGGGGAGAGCTTGTCGCTACAGCTCCATATGACCAAGGACGAAACTATCCATGTCTTGCGCGGAAGACTCCGGCTCAGGATCGGCCCTTCACAGGTCGAGCTTCGGGAGATGATCCTGTCTCCCGGCGAATCATGTCCCATTCCCCCCCGGACGATTCATCAGCTGGAAGCACTTGAGGAATGCGTCATTGCAGAAGTCTCCACTCCTCTTCTGACGGACGTTGTGCGACTTGCCGACCGGTATGGGAGGGCGGATAGCGCGGCCGACAAGTGACCTTCACCACGGAAACTGAACCACGGAAACGATGAGAACCGACCTTGATGACCATTCCCCAAGTGAGACCCTCGGCGCGCTCCTTGATCCATCTCGCTCCACGTGTGTGTCTCTACGCGATTTCGCCGCCTGTCGGTGACGGACCGGATAGTCTCTGTTCCCATGAATCGAAGCACCTGCTCGCGGATTGGATGCCATGCATCAGACAGTCGGCAGCCGGATTCACCACCGCATGGCTCTGCGTCGAACATGCATTTGTTCCGCCGGCTCGCACCATCTAGTGCAGACGCGATTGACCTGCCCCCACCGTTCGGTCCGCTTCTTGAGTTAGTCTAGCGCACCTTGACCTGCTCCCCGAGAACTGGACCACGGATCAAGTGAATCCTTACCTTGCCTCACGTTTCGGACGAGGAGGACCACGGGCCAGTCGAGGTCATCGCAGAAGCGCTGCACCGTCTGCGAAGAAGCCGAGGAACTTGAGGACCTAGTCGCGGACTGGAAAACTGCCCATCGGGAAAGGAGTACCGCTGCTTTGGAGCCTGACGGATTCGAACTCCAGGACCGCGCCAGTTGCCAGTGTGGACCTTGTAACGCTGAATACAACGCGCTTTCCGCTGCTGGTTGGGAGTGGAGGACGCTCTTAGAACTCTGCCGCCTCGATTGATGGAGGAGATCGCATCGCTCTCCGCGTCTCGAAGCGGCTACCTGTAGCGGACTACGTCCAGAGCTGTCCCTTTGGGCACGCCTGAGATGCACAAACCGAGAACCTTCAAGAGGAAGTTCTCGGTTCGGCTCTGACGGATACGCCCTCCGGCCGCCCTCCCTTTCACCCTGCCCAGCGCGGCGGAGGGGATTCCAGGGGGTCTAGAGTGGATCGGTTCGAGTAGCCTGGACCTAGCCATGTCTACTACAGTCCTTACGGAACAGGGAGGGCTCATCCTATGACAACGAAGGGATCGCTTGCTTTGGGTCTCGTGCTTCTGGTGTCGAGCCTCGCCGCAGCTACCAGCCCCGAGTCGCTGCCACCCGTGCGCACGCTCGGGTTTGGCATGGTTTCCTCGGTGGCCTTTTCCCCAGCTGGCCGCTGCCTGGCCGTCGGGGGCGCGGCGAGCGCGGTGCACCTCGTGGAGACGGAGGGGTGGACTATCGTCCGCACCCTTGAAGGCCATAGCAGCGGAGTCGAGTCCGTTGCCTTCTCCCCCGACGGCAAGCTCCTCGCCTCCGGGTCGTTGGACGGCACGGTGAAGCTGTGGGACGTCGCCACGGGAGAGGTGGTGCACACCCTGGAAGGCCATACCGACTATGTCTACTCCGTTGCCTTCTCCCCCGACGGCAAGCTCCTCGCCTCCGGGTCGTTGGACGGCACGGTGAAGCTGTGGGACGTCGCCACGGGAGAGGTGGTGCGCTCACTCGAAGGCCATAGCAGCGGAGTCGTCTCCGTCGCCTTCTCCCCCGATGGGACGCTCCTCGCCTCGGGGTCGGGTGACAACACGGTGAAGCTGTGGGTCGTGACCACGGGAGAAGAGCTGCGCACCCTCAGTGGGCATACCAGCTATGTCTACTCCGTCGCCTTCTCCCCCGATGGGACGCTCCTCGCCTCGGGGTCGGGTGACAACACGGTGAAGCTGTGGGTCGTCGCCACGGGAGAGGTGGTGCGCACCCTCGCAGGCCATACCAACGCTGTCACCTCCGTCGCCTTCTCCCCCGATGGGACGCTCCTCGCCTCGGGGTCGGGTGACAGCACGGTGATGCTGTGGGACATCGCCACGGGAGAGGTGGTGCGCACCCTCGCAGGCCATACCGCTTCTGTCTTCTTCGTCGCCTTCTCCCCTGACGGCAAGCTCCTCGCCTCCGGGTCGTGGGACAACACGGTGAAGCTGTGGGACCTCGCCACCGGGCAGGTGCTGCGCACCCTCGCAGGCCATACCAACGCTGTCACCTCCGTCGCCTTCTCCCCTGACGGCAAGCTCCTCGCCTCGGGGTCGGGTGACCGAACGGTGAGGCTGTGGGACCTCGCCACCGGACGGGAGGTGCGCACCCCCGCAGGCCATACCGCCTCTGTCTTCTCCGTCGCCTTCTCCCCTGACGGCAAGCTCCTCGCCTCGGGGTCGGGTGACGACACGCTAAAGCTGTGGGACGTGACCACGGGAGAAGAGTTGCGCACCCTTAGTGGGCATACCAGCTATGTCTACTCCGTCGCCTTCTCCCCTGACGGCAAGCTCCTCGCCTCGGGGTCGGGCGACAGCACGGTGAAGCTGTGGGACGTCGCCACGGGAGAAGAGCTGCGCACCCTCGCAGGCCATACCGCCTCTGTCTTCTTCGTCGCCTTCTCCCCTGACGGCAAGCTCCTCGCCTCGGGGTCGGGCGACAGCACGGTGAAGCTGTGGGACGTCGCCACGGGAGAAGAGCTGCGCACCCTCGCGGGCCATACCAACGCTGTCACCTCCGTCGCCTTCTCCCCCGACGGGAAGCTCCTCGCCTCGGGGGCGAGTGACCGAACGGTGAGGCTGTGGGAGGTGGAGCAGGTGGAATAGGGTGGGCCACCAACTGACCAGGCACGCCAGAGCCTCTTCCCTTCGGTTGCATGGAGGCACCTGTCTCCCTTCGCCCGGCCCGACGGAGGCGTTCTAAGCGGCCTAGAGTCGATCGCCTTGGCTTGTTGACCCCACAGCGTGGGCTAAGTCCTCCTGCGCCAGAGGCTTTGGTCTGCGCCGGGGAGGTCTGACAGTGAGTTCCAAGATCGTCCACCAGGGTGACCTGAGTGTACGGGTTTCAAACTGGTACCCCCGACCGCACCTCAGGGCTGCGCCTGTGCTCCGCGGCCGCGAGAGGCTACCGCGTCGCAGGCCGTCTCAAGCCGGGGCCGCGGCCGGTTGCCCGCTTGCCGGCGGCTGCGTGGTGGGGCAAGATCCGGTCGGACCGAATCGCGACGGAGCTTGCGGGGGAGCCTCAGGCGAACGGCCGAGGGGGATCCATGAGGGACCTTGCGGTCGCGGGAGGGACGCTCCTTCTTCTCCTCGCCTACCTTCTCGTCGAGACTGTGCTCGTGGCGCGGGCGCGCGCCGCGGTGCCGACCCGGATCGCCGTGACTGGAACGCGGGGGAAGTCGAGCGTCGTCCGCCTCATCGCGGCTGGACTGCGGGCAGGGGGAAAGAAGGTCGCGGCGAAGACGACCGGGTCGAGGGCCATGTTCCTCGCTCCAGACGGCGAGGAGACGTCTCTTCGCCGTCGCGGCCGAGCGAAGATCCTCGAGCAAGGCGCGATTCTCCAGAGGGCGGCGACGTGCGGGGCGGAGGTCCTTGTCTCGGAGGCGATGAGCATCCGGCCGGAGAACCACGCGGTCGAGCTCGGCCGCATTCTCTTTCCCCAGATCGTTGTGATCACGAACGTGCGGCTCGACCACCTCGCGGACATCGGAACGTCTCTCGATGAGGCGTCGAGAGCGTTCGCCCAAGGCGTCCCTCGAGATTCGAGGGTCTTCCTGCTTCCGGAGGATTCCCCTCCGGCCCTCCTCGCCGGCCTTGCCCGACGGGGCGTGCCGGTCGTGGGCTGCTCCGCGCTCGATGTGGATGAGGCCTTTCGGAAGCTTCCGTATCTTGAGTGGAAAGGGAACCTCCAGCTTGCCCTCGCGGTCTGCGAGGCGTTGGGGGTCCCAAGGGATGTCGCCCTTTCCGGGATGCGCACCGTCCGCCCGGACTTCGGCTCGCTTAAGGCGTGGCGGATCGAAGCGGGGAATCCGCCGCGGGCGTGGGTCGTGGTGAACGCGTTCGCGGCGAACGAGCCGGAATCGACCCTCGCCGCGATCGAAAAGGCGCGTGAGCGCTGGGACCTGGGCGGTCAACCTCTCGTCGGCCTGCTGAATCTCCGCTCCGACCGGGCGGACCGCACGGACCAGTGGTGCCGAGAGCTCGCGAAGACCAGGCCGGCTTTCGATCGGCTCTTCGTCACGGGCGGAGGGACCGCGGCGGCGCTTCTGCGGCTGAGAAGGACCTACGCCGGCTCGGTTGCCGGCCTGCGGAACCGGAGGCCGGAGGGGGTCTTGGAGGAGATCGCCGCGGTCGAGCCGGACGGGGGAGCGCTCCTTGGGTTTGGGAACATCGCCGGCGCGGGAGGGGCGCTCGTCGAGCACTGTGAAAGGATGGGTGAGGCGCTGTGACGGTTGAAACCGCTTTTCTTGGCCTCCTTGTCGCCACTCTCTTTGTCGAGGTCACGGGGTTCTACCCGGGCGGGATCATCGTCCCGGCCTACGTGGCTCTCTTCCTCGATCAGCCGCTCCGGGTCGTGGGAACGGTGGCCGTCGCGGCCCTTGCCTGGGCGACCTACCGCGCCCTCTCTCACTGGTTCATCCTCTACGGACGAAGGCGGTTCGTACTCATGATTCTCCTCGGCGGGGCGTGGGCCCTCATCGCTTGGCGGCTCGTCCCCACACTCTGGCCGACGTCGGTCGAGCTTCGCACGATCGGCTGGGTCGTCCCCGGTCTGATCGCGAACACCATCGAGCGGCAGGGGGTCTGGCTGACGCTCGCCGCGATGGGGATCGCCTCGGTCGTCACCTACTTCCTGGTGAGGCTCGTCCTCCTGCTCTAGCGGGAGGCCCCGGGTGGAGAGGGAGCGATGAGGACGAGAGGCGAAGAGGAGACAAGGTTGAGGAAACGCCTGGCTGCGCTTGCCATGGTGCTCCTTCTGAGCGTGGGCGCGCTCCTCCTCTTCCAGCGCCTGGAGAGGATGGGCCAAGCGGCGCACGAGGAGGCGATGCTCGTCTCCTCGCGTCTCATGCAGGAGGGAACCGTCGCGATCAAGGCCTGCCGCGAGGCAAGCGGCGTCCTTCTCAACGCGTCGGACGACGTGAACGCGACGGGTCTCCTCGGCCTGCGCTACTCGACACTCACCACCACCGTAGGGAACCTAGAGGCGAAGCGGACGACGACGAATCCGAACATGGCCGGCCTCGTGGCGAAGCTCCTTCTCGACGCGGGCGCTCGGGAAGGAGATGTCGTGGCGATCGGGGCCTCGGGGTCTTTCCCCGCGCTCGTCCTGGCGGCCCTCTCTGCGGCGAAGGCGCTCGACCTTCGACCCGTCCTCATCTATTCCCTGGGCGCGTCGCAGTGGGGGGCAAACGACCCGGCGTTCACCTGGCTCGAGATGGAGGAGTGCCTCGTCGCGCGAGGGATCCTTCCCTACCGCGTTGCGGCGCTCTCCTTGGGGGGCGACACCGATCGCGCGACCGACCTCGATCCGGCGACCGCGTCCCTGCTGCGGGCCCGGGCGCAGGCGAGCGGGGTGCCCGTGATCGAGGCAAGGGACCTCGCGGAGAACGTGCGCGAGCGCATAGCGATCTACCAAAAGGAGGCCGGCGGAAGCCGGATCGCTGCATTCGTGAACGTGGGAGGAACCTGGGCGAACCTCGGCACCGACCCTGCAGTCCTCGAACTCCAACCTGGCCTTGACCGGATCAAGTCGCTCCCGGACCCGTCGCGGCGCGGAGTCCTCTTCGAGATGGCGAAAGAGGGGATTCCGATCGTCCACCTGTTGAACATCAAGGGCCTCGTCGTTCGCTACGGCCTCCCGTGGGATCCGATCCCTCTCCCCGCCGCGGGCAATGGGGCGATCTACCATGACGCGGGACGCGCGGGCGGCTGGCTCCTCGCGATCGCGGCAACGTATCTCGCCGCCATTCTCGTGTTCGCCCTTCTCTGGAGGAGGCTCCCCTGGGAGAAGGGGGGGGGCTGAGGAGCCCGAGACCCTCTCTCCTGCCCACGGAGCGATCTACCAGGGACACCGGAACGGGTCCGCAATCGATCGTGGGGGCACGTGGCGGGCGAGGCGCCTTTGGTGTATAGTTAAAGAATCAAGGTAGGTGTAGGAATGTGGCGGCGGCTTGTCGATCCAATGCCAAGGGAGGCTTTTAGGGCCTCCTTTTTCTTTCAGAAGGGGGTGATGTCTGCTGCCAAGAGATGGGAATAGTGTGTTGATTCTTTCTGAGATAACATGAGTTATCCGGCTCTCCACTAGTAGCTCGCGGGCGCATAGCAGTTCTTCAAAGGGGTGGGAGACATCTAGAATCCCCTGTAAGGCAAGACCCCTGGTGGCAACGGGCAGTGGTGACGTGCCCCCCGAAAGCCGGTCCACGGTGGATGCTAGGATCGGGGTGGAATGAGGCAGGGAATAGCATGGAAGAGGTACCGTCCAGAAGAGATCATCGCCAAGCTGCGGGAAGCGGATGTGGTGATCGCGGCGGGGCGACGGACGTCGGGGAGTCTGCTGGCGAGTTGAACCCGATCCCGCCCCAGCAGCGTGGACTACCGTCCCCCGGTACCGGAGGTCTTGCTCTGCAGGGTGTCTCGCTCTTCAGCACTGAGAACAACAGGGCTTGCATGCTTGGACATAGCACACTGTACTACCCCTCAACATCGTTGTCTATCTACTACGCTGACGCGACACTAGCATCGTCCTGTACAGGCACGCGGGATGGTAGGGCATCCCGCCGGCTTGGGGCTGGCTTGCTCTTTGAAGGAGGGGGTGAGAACTCGCTAAGCGCTCGAAACGACATGCCGATTGTCTGAGAAAGGTGTATTGGTGGAAAGCGATTCGGGATCATCTCCCGACAAGGAGGGAAAGCAGTGTCTAGAAGAGGAACTTTCTATGTTCTCGTGTTGTTGGTGACGCTCGCGGCGTTCGCCGTTCCTGCAGCCGCTGACTGTACGGCAATCGGGGTGTCTCCGGGTGCGACAGCCGACGGCTCGGGCATGGTGACTCACACCGACGATTCTGGAGATGACACCTTCCATGTAAGTATCGTCCCGGCTGCTGACTGGGAACCGGGCTCGATGGTCGATGTCTGGATCAATACTGACAAAATTCCGTTCTGGACTCCTCTCGTCTTGGCGGGGCGCATCCCACAAGTACTTCACACCTACTCCTACACCAACTCGTCCAATTCCTTCCAGAACGAGAACCAGGTCAGCATGGGAGAGTCGAGCCTCACCTCACAAAGTAAGCTGCGGAACAAAGACGGTTGGTTTGCGATGGTAAACCTGATGCGGTTCGGTCTGACCCGGGCGAAGACCGCCCGTGAGGCGATCCAGATCATGGGATCCCTTACCGAGAAATACGGGTACTGCGTGGGCGGAGAGGGCATCCCGATCACCGACGGCAACGAGACTTGGATGTTCGAGATCTATGGTCCTGGCGCGCTTTGGGCGCCTGGCAGCGATCGACTGGGCTCCGTATGGGTCGCCCAGCGCGTACCCGATGGCGAGGTCTCCGTGTACGCAAACCGCAGCCGGATCGGCGAGATCGATCTGAAGGATACCGACAACTTCATGGCCTCGGCAAACATCTACTCGCTCGCCACCGAAATGGGCTGGTGGGACCCGAACAGCGGCAAACCGTTTAAAGTCTATGAGACCTACGGAGCGGACGCGTACTCGCCGTACAATGCGCGCCGTGAATGGCGTGTCTTTAGCCTGCTCGCTCCGTCCCTTAACTTGAGCCCGTGGTTGGAGCACTATCCGTTCTCGGTCAAGCCGGATCAGCCGGTCACGGCGCAGATGATCATGGCGATCGAACGTGATCACTACGAGGGCACTGAGTTCGACCTGACACAGGGATTGGCCGCCGGTCCGTTCGGCGCCCCAGATCGCTGGGGAACCTCCGGCAGCGCAGCTCCCGCGGGGAGCACGGGATGGGAGCGGGCCATCTCACTGCACCGGACGGTCTACTCAACGGTGGTCGTCTCCCGGAAGAACCTGCCCGCCTGGATTGGCGGGATGACGTGGTTCGGATACGATTCCCCGCACACTACCTGCTACATCCCGATCTACTGCGGTGTCACCGAGCTGCCGAAGTCGTTCGATACCGGCGTACGTAGTGGAGCCAACGACTTTTTCAGCCAGGAGTCAGCGTGGTGGGCGTTCAACTTCGTCGAGAACTACTCGAACCTCAAGTACATGTATATGATTAAGGACATCGAGGCGGTTCGCGATCCGCTCGAGGCGGAGTTCTTCGCCATGCAACCGGCCATCGAGAGCGCGGCCCTCGCCCTGTACGCCCTCAATCCTCAGCTCGCTCGGCAGTTCCTGACGACCTATACAAACGCGACCGCCAACCGGGTGGTCGACGCCTACTGGAAGCTGGCAAACCAACTCGTCGGACGCTATACCGACGGCTACTATTATGACGAGACGACCATGAAGAGCTCTTCGCAGGGCTACCCGGCGGAGTGGCTCAAGGCTGTTGGGTTCGGCGAGAGTACCGTGACTCCGGCCGAGGGTCTTGTTCCCGGAATCGACAAGGTTAAATAGCACGGACTGAACAACGGAATGCGAGGCAGGCCACTTAGTGGCTTGCCTCGCGCTGGTATGTTGAACGTGCCGCGAAAAGCACGGACAAGGAGCGCAGTCTCATGAAATACATGATCTTTTCTGTATTGCTCGCCGGTCTTCTCTTCGCGGTTCCGGTGCTGGCCGAGGAGACGGCGATTCAAACCATGAGCTACCCGGCCCTCACCACCACTGCGGGGCAAAGTGCGGACATCATCACGCTGAATATCCTCGTCGAAGAGGCTGGAGTGAAGTACGACTACTGCGACGTGCCTACAGTCGCCATGCTCGCTGCTGGTGTCGGCTTGGGTGGAGCCGTGTCCGGACCCGGCTTCCATGTGGAGTCCCTGACAGATACGAAGCAGTACCCTGTAGGGACCCCGTTCAAGACCCTCATCGTCGTCATCGGCGCTAGCCTCAAGGGCATGGGCGCTTCCGGGTTGACAATCTCGGATGAGGCCTCACGCACACGGGACATCCTCGCATACTGCCAAGAGAACGGAATCTTCGTCGTCGCCGTCCACCTCGGCGGCGAAGTTGCTCGAGGCCCGGCGGGGAGCGACAATGAGCTGATGATCGACGTCGTCGCCCCGTATGCGAACTACATCATCGTCACGGCCGACGGGAACGTGGATGGGCGCTTCACCAAGATCGCCGAACAGCGAGGCATTCCGCTGACGCAGATCCACTACGCGCTCGACTTGGTCGATGTCCTCAAGCAAGCATTCGGTCTCGCGGAGTAGCTGCCTCGGCTTCGCGGGCTTCGCGGAGTGGCATCGGGTGACCACCGGCGACGGGGCTGCCTAGATCGCGGCATAGCACCCGTACCGGTGGTGCCTGATTGCGTGAGGAGGGTAGATTGCCTTGGCGCTGCAGGTCGGGATTATCCTCTTGGTGATGGCAGGCGCGTACGCGCTAGCCAAGTGGAAACTTTCAGTCGAGTTGAGCATGCTGGCTGCAGCACTTGCAGGCGCTATGGCCGGTGCAGTCATCGGGACCCCTCACGTCACGCAAGTGGCGCGTCACTTGGTTGAAGGGTCTTTCACATACCTGGACGTCGTCTTGATCTTCGTGACGGCGACCATATTCATGGAGATCATCAATGTTTCCGGGGGAGCCACGTACATCGTACGGGGAATCATGCGGCGATTCGGTCGACAGAGAATCGTCGTGCTCCTCCTGTTGATGATCGTGCTCCTGATTCCGGGAGCCTTGACGGGAGCCGGGAGTGTCTCGCTTCTCGTCGTTGGCGCTCCGGTGGCGCTGGCGCTCACCGCGCTGGGCATCACGAAGAGCAAAGTGGCAGCGATATTGTTCATCGTTGCCGGACTGAGTGCAGTGGCGCCCCCAGTCAACATCTGGGCCATGATTGTGTGCGCGGGAACGGCCATTCCGTACGTTGGTTTTGATCTCCCGTTGCTGGTTCCGGTCCTTGTTCTCGGGTCGTTCACCGTCCTGTTTCTGGGGTGGAAGGGAACCCCGCTTGACCTCGATGAGACCTTGAAAGAGCTTCCGGAGGTGCCGAAGGGGATGCGCGCCTGGCGTGTCGTCCTCCCATTCTTCGTCTTCTTTGGGCTCGTCGTGTCGTATCGTTTCTGGCCCTTCACCATGCCGATCATGGGACTGCCCTTCCAGTTCGTCGTCTCGGCCATCGTCGCACTCATCGTCAGTCCAAAGCGCGTGAACGTCCTTACATTGTCGCGAGCGACCGTCAAACGGCTCTTGCCTCTTCTGGCGACCGTCATCATCGTGGGAATTCTGCAGCAAGTGATGACAACAACCGGAGTGCGAGGCCTTCTCGCCTTTGCCGTGATCAGCACACCGCTACTCCTTCTATACCTACTTCTTCCGATCATCATCCCGGTCTCGGAGGGGATCCTCACCTACGGTGGAGCGGCTGTCTTGGGCATCCCATTGATCTGGTTCTTCGACTCGATCGGACTCCACGCCACCGTAGCCATCGCCGGACTCAGTTTCCTCTGGGCACTTGGGGATGGACTCCCTCCGACCGCTTTGATCGGACGCCTCAGCGTGATGGTGTCCAAGTATGACGGATCTTATCGCTCGTTCCTGAAGGGAACACTGGTCCCCTGGGGCGTGATCACGGTCGCTGCAGTGTTGATGGTCGTCTTCAGTGCGAAGCTGTCGTTCCTGGTGCGATGACAGAGCCAGAGGCCAAAGGAGGTGAGGGATGTCGATCATCACGATGATCTACTACGCCATGAGTGTGTACTTGATCGGAATCCTTGTCTGGAGTTTCGTCACGGAGAAGAAGAGCGTCTCGGACATGGTGCTGTACCTCATTCTCGCCGCACCGTTCATCCTGCGGGTACTCCATGTCAAGTGAGGGAAGGAGGTGTGGGGTGTCCCGCACATGGATGGTGAAGATCACGCTGGTGGCTGTGATTGGGCTTGTCGTCGGCGTGGCCGGCACCCAGCTTTACACCCACCGGCACTTCGATGTGCCGATCGTCGCCGGACCGGGTGTGACCCGAGTGGCCAAGCTGAGTGACTACTGTCCCACGCTGAAAGGAACCGCTGGGGACACGAACGTCTTCTTCCTCGAGAGTGGGGTGCCGGGAGGCAAGGCGCTGATCATTGCAAACACCCACCCCAACGAGCCTGCTGGGTCGTTGGCTGCATTCGTGTACGTCGAGAATGCCGTACCTGAGCAAGGCACCCTCATCGTGATCCCGGAGTTCAACAACAGCGGTAGCCGCGGGACGTGGCAAGGAGACGGCTATCCGCTCTATTTCGGCATCAAGACGCCGTGGGGAGAGAAGACCTTCCGCATGGGTGGGCGAGGCGTGTCGCAAGTGGATCAGTGGCCCGACCCGGACATCTTCGTGCACTACCCTGAGCGGCAGCTCCTCTCCTACATCGATGCTCGCAATACAAACCGCACCTGGCCTGGGCGCCCAAACGGCATTCTGGCAGAGCGGGTCTGCTATGCCGCGATGGAGCTGATCCGCCAGGAGGGGGTCGATGTCGTGTTGGATCTGCACGGCGCAGAGACAATGTTCCCGGTAACCAACTGCATCGTTGCTCCAGACAAGTCGATCCGCATCGCAACCATGACCACCCTGACAGTCAGTATGGCGGAGGGGTTCGCGAACCACGTCGAACCATCGCCCAGAAACTTTCACGGCTTGTCCCATCGCGAGATCGGCGACTATAGCGACGCGTATCCTTTCCTCCTCGAGGCGCCTATCCCGTTTCTCGACCAGCCTACTGGGCCGAAGACCGTCCAACTGCTTCTCGATGGGAAGGACGAATTCCTATTGAGCTTGTCCAAGCAGAAGCGGTTGTTCGTACCGTACACCGAAGCGGGCTGGCCGATGGAGAAGCGTGTAGGACAGCACTGCTCGGTTTCCCTTGAGATCTTCAACCAGTTCGGGAAGCGATTTCCGGACAAGGCGATCGTCATCTCCGGCACTCCCAAGTACGCTGATCTTGTCGCCAACGGCGTGGGCGCCTATCTGCATGACCCCGAAAGGGCCGCACCGGATCGAGTCTACTACGAGTAGGATGTGCTGCTTCCTGCGCACATAACCTCTTGGTGCTGATCTAACGAACGGAATCGAGAGAAGCCGAAGCACGGTTACTGGCTCCTAATGGTGCTGACCTGATGTTGTGAGAGCGGGCCTCCTTTCCGGCAGTGGAGTACGCTGCCGGTGGAAGAACGGCAACCGCCGTGAGAAGGAGGCGCACCGTGCAGTGTATCGCGTTCGACGCGCACAAGCGGTACACCTGGGCGCTAGGGGAGGACGAGCAGGGGAAGGTGGTGTGCGAGCAGCGGATCGCGCACAAGAAGGGCGCGCTCCCTGAGTTCCTCACGGGGTGTGAGCCAGGATGTCCAGTTGCTGTGGAGACGATCGGGAACTGGTACTGGATGGCTAACGAGATCGAGGCTCGGTGAACAAGACCGACAAGCTGGATGTCCGCGGGATTAACCGCCTCCAGCGTTCAGGAACCCTGCCCACAGTGTGAATTCCCCCAAGAGAGCTTCGAGATGCTCGAGAGCTGCCCCGGACCCGCATGGTGCTTGTGGGGCAGCGGACGCGAGTCAAAACCGCATCCATGCCAACCTGGCGAAGTACGGAGCTTCCTCCGGTGGAGTGGCCGATCTCTTCGGTATCCGAGGTCGAGTTCTTCTGAAGGCTCGATTGAGCGAACTCCCTCCCGAGACGAGGTATGCGACGGAGCGGTTGGTGGAGGAGTTGAATCATCTGGACGGACAGATCAAGGGGTTCGAGGAGCGGATGGCCGACCTGTTCCGGCCGACCCAAGAGTTGGGGGTTGTGCAGACACTGCCCGGCGTGGGGTTCATCCTCGGAGTGGTGATTCTCACCGAAGTGGGAGATGTGAGGAGATTCCCCAGTGCGAGCCATCTAGCGTCGTACTTGGGGATGACACCGGGGGTACGTGCGAGTGGCGGGAGAATTCGCTACGGGCCGACACACTTAGATGTCAACCGATACCTGAAGTGGGCGTATGCCGAAGCCGCCAACGTGACGATGGTTCACCGGCGAAAGCAACCGGAGCGGCATGTGAGTTGTCTCTACGAGCGCGTGCGACATCGAAGTGGCTGACGTGCTCTCCGGAAACTGGACCGCGCATCAGGTCAAGAGTCCGGCTTCCGAACTCTGGAGGATCGAATGCTCACAATGTACCTAATGCCGAATAGAAGGGCATTATAGGTGCTGGTTGGGAGTGGAGGATTCGAACGCCGACGCTGGAGTCCCTAGAGCGGCGGATGGATTCCTACTAGGAGAGGACTGAGGTGGCTGGGCCGTGCCGTCAGGCCTCGCGAGCAACTGCTCTTCACAAGGCCTTTTCTGTACGCCCGAGAGGACTCGAACCTCCGACCTTCGCGTCCGGAGCGCGACGCTCTAATCCGCTGAGCTACGGGCGCATCCTGGCGGAGGGGGCGGGATTCGAACCCGCGGACGAGGTATTCCCCGTCGACGGTTTAGCAAACCGTTGTCTTGGACCGCTTGACTACCCCTCCGGGCCATCGGATTCTAGCTTGGTTTGGATCGTCGGTCAACGTGAGAGGTGGTTCGATCGGGCGGAGGGGGCGGGATTCGAACCCGCGGAACCTCACGGCTCGCCGGTTCTCAAGACCGGTGGTTTCGTCCGCTCACCCACCCCTCCGAGGCGCACTTTCGCAACCCATTATAGGTCCGGCCCTTGATTCGGGCCACGGCGGGCCCTCGTTCGGAGGCACGGCCCGCGCTATCGTCCCTCCGCCAAGGAGTCGGTCCCCGTCGTACAGGGCGACGACTTGGCCCGGGGTGACGGCCCGTTCCGGCGAGTCAAACTCAAGCAGGAATCCCGCGCCCGGCGCAGCATGGAACCTCGCGGGGACGGGCGGGGAACGGTAGCGGACCTTCGCCTCGACCCTCGTCCCGTCGGCCGGCGGTTCGCCGGAGAGAAAGCTCGCCTCGACCGCTTCGAGTCCACAGGAGTAGAGGTCCCTCTCCTCTCCCACGACCAGGGCGTTCGTCGCTCGGTCGAGCGCGACGACGTACAGGGGGTGAGGGGAGGAGATCCCGATGCCGCGGCGCTGACCGATCGTGTAGCGCGGGAGTCCCTCATGCTCGCCGAGCACGCGGCCCTCGCGATCGAGGATCGGCCCGGGGGCGAAGTCCTCGGCGCGGAAGAGGAAGTCCACCTTGCCCTCGAGCGCGAAGCAGAGGTCCTGGCTCTCAGGGAGAGTGGCCGCGTGCAGGCCTCGGCGCCTCGCGACCGCGAAGACCTCCTCCTTGGCGAGGGTCCCGACGGGAAAGGCGAGACGCTCGAGGTCGTCTTCGCGCAGGCCGTAGAGAAAGTAGGATTGGTCTTTGGCCGCGTCCTTCGCCCGGTGGAGTTCGCGACGTCCCGAATCGCCCACGACGATCCGGGCGTGGTGCCCGGTCGCAACCCGGTCGAACCCCTCCTCTGCGGCCAGGCGCAGGGCCAGACCGAAGCGCAGGAGGCGGTTGCAGCGGCCGCAAGGGCTGGGGGTCTCGCCTCGCCGGTAGCGCGCTGTGAAGTCCTTGAGGACTAGGTTGTAGAAGTCCTCGCTTGCATCGATCGTCCGATGAGGGATGCCGAGCTCCTGCGCGGCGAGGGACGCGCTCGTGAGGGAGCAGCACTTGGTCTTCCCCGCGTAGTCCGGCGCGCCGGGGAACGACCAGAACCAGAAGGTGACCCCGGCGACGTCGTGCCCTGCCTCGAGGAGGAGAAGCGCGGCGACCGTGCTGTCGACCCCGCCGCTCATGCAGACGAGGACGCGCTCCGCCACGTCTAGCCTTCGCCGCTCGCGGGGACGACGCAGATGAACTCAAACGGCTCGGGGCCCGCGTTTGAGAACTGGTGCTCCTCCATCGGTGGGACGAAGGCGAAATCCCCCGCCGTGACCGCCACGCTCCCCGTCTCCGACTTCACCTTCCCCTTCCCCGCCACGACGAAGATCTCGTGCTCCCAGGGGTGTGCGTGGTAGGCGCTCGATCCCCCCTCGCCGAGGGTGAACAGACGCATGACGAAGTTCTTCGCCCCTTGGTCGGGGCCGATCAACACGCGCTTCGTCACGTGGAAGACCCGCTCGCCGTCGTGCAGGTCGAGGGCCTCCACCTTGCGGCTCCTGCCGGTTGTGATCATGCCTCCTCCTTTCCTCTAGAGTCGCGAGACGATGAGGGGGACGAGCATCTCCTCCTTCGTCAGCCCACCGTGCATGCCCCGCAGCATCACCGAGTCGGGGAAGGGGTAGTAGAGCCCCTTCCGGCCGGTCGAGGCGACGACGAGGTCCCCGATCCGGTCAGGTACCGCAGGATGAACGTCCCCTCGGCCGAAGAGCCCGCGTTCGAGCGCCTCGTGCGAGTCGAGGCAGACGAGGTCGCCCGCGAAGCGTTCTGCGATCCGATCGGCCACCGCCCGGCGTCTTCCCTCGCGCACGAAGAGATACGAGGCGCGCGGTTCCCCTACCGGCGGGAGGACGAGGTCGCGCATGAGAAGAGGATCCTCGTCGATCCGGGTGTAGTCCTGCCTCTCCATGGTCACGAATCCGTGATCGGAGGTGATCACGAGGACGGCCCCGCGGGACTCGCCAAGCTCCCGCCCGAGGGCCGCGTCGACCGCGCGCAGCTCAGCGGTGAACTCCTCGGTGCGCGGCCCGTGGACGTGTGCGATCGAGTCGGTCTCGCTCCAATACAGGTGGACGAAGACCTTCCCCGCCGCCCGCTGCACCACGTGGCGAGCCGTCACCAGCATGTCCGAGAGGTTGGTCGACGGGTGAAGCTGGTCGCTTGCGCCGTAGAGTAGGTTCGAGAGGCCGCTCGAAGAGATCCGGCGCGGCAGGACGACGTGGGTTTCGACGCCCGCCCGTCGAAGGCTCTCCGAAAGGAAGGGCCCCGCGAGGAAGGTCTCCAGGTCGATTCCCCAATCCACGGCCGAGTCTCCCTTGGTCGTCCCGAGGAGCGAGAGGCGAATCATGTTCGTGATCGAGGACGTCTCCCGAAGGTAGAGCCGGTAGCCGACCATGCCGTGCTCCTGGGGAGTGAGGCCGGTGGAGAAGGTCGTCAGAGCGGAGACGGTCGTGGAAGGAAAGACCGACGTGATCGGGACGAACGCCCCCCGCTCGATCAGGGAGTGAAGGTAGAGGTCCGGGAATCGCTCGAGGAGCGAGGCGAGGTGATAGAAGCCGAGGCCGTCGATCACGAGGAGGATGACCCTGTCCACGGGCCCCCGGACCGCCGAGGCGACCGCGGCGTAAAGATGGCCCTCCGCCCCGCCCGGCTCGTGAAAGAGCGTGCGGACGAGGCCGGGGACGGCACAGATCGAGTACTCCAGGTAGTCAGGCACGACCGCCTTCCCGGCGGGAAGCCCGTCGAACGTCCGGGAACGCAGCCGTGCCTCGATCCCTTTCGCCTGTCCCATGCCCCTAGTATAGAGGTTGGAAAGGTAGCGCGCGGCCGGGCTCGCGGCGTCCCGTCATGCGTCGCTCGTCGAGCGCTCGATCGCGAGGCCCTGGACCCGCAGGTCGTCCAGGAAGGGACCGGCGGGGACGCAGGTCTCCTGCGGAAGGGCGCCGCGAGCCGCGATGGCGCCGGTCGCGAGGAGAAAAGCGATCCCAGCGATTGGGAACCCCGTCGTGCGCGCCATCGCGGAGAGACCCGTCCTCTCGTCGAAGCGATCGATCATCTCGGTCCGGACGACCACCTCCCGTCCCGCCTTCCTTCCCCGCGCCGTGACCCGGAGCAGGACGACGTCCGGCTCATCGAACGACAGGCGCTCCGCGAACAGGTCGACGGCGAGCTCGCGCGGCACGACCTGGGTCCGGCCGATCGAACGAGGCTCCTCATCGAAGAAGCCCATCTCGGCCATCGCGCGCACCTTCTCCGCGTGCCCACGGTAGCGGATCGTCTTGTAGTTTAGGTCCTGCACGCGTCCCCGTAG
>Ga0315291_10001769_pt1 | contig 28681 bp, 23 predicted proteins | sample YL17G12_20_MG_FD_203070 | JGI IMG/M metagenome (GOLD analysis project Ga0315291, IMG submission 203070) | Sediment microbial communities from Yellowstone Lake, YNP, Wyoming, USA - YL17G12_20 | ecosystem: Environmental > Aquatic > Freshwater > Lake > Sediment | place: USA: Wyoming | collected...
TTTGTTGTGTTCCGCCAGCACGTGCGTCAAGAATTCGCTTTACTCTCCAACGGCTCATCAGAGCTATTGCGTTATGTTGGATTGTTAACATAATTAGTTGATAACCATTAGGTCTGTCCGGACAGGTCTAAAGACCTGTCCCTACGCCCAATTAACACGGGAAAGGCTGGCCTAAAAGAACATATCGGGCTAATAAAATCACATCCACTAAATCATATTTACCGTCGCAATTTACATCTCCAGACTTCAGAGGAACAGGAATGCAATCTCCTATTAAGATGTAGCGGGCTAAACAGACCACATCAGCTAAACCTATAATACAATCAGCATTGACATCCCCTCCTAAGAACACATAAAAGCTCCAATCGGTCTGGTCCGACCATCTTTCCGTTCCCCATTTGTCATATGCCCTTACTTTCCAATACCAGGTTTTACAATCAAGGGTGTCTGTAAAGGTGGTATCCAGCAAGCTATCATAGACTACGGTTGATTCAGGGTTAAAGACAATAGACCTGCTGAGATATAAATCATATCGAACAGTGTCATTAGGGTCGGGGTCAATTGAAGGACGCCAATTAAACGTCACCGGTGTTTTGACAGAATCATTATTTGAGGGGAATAACAGTGAATAAGAACGTGAATGGGTTAAGTTTATGAGGATGGAAATATTGTCGCTACCAGCATTTGCGACTGCTAAGTCTAGATCACCATCCGCATCCAGATCCGCACAAAAAACAGAAGCAGGGCAAGTTCCTACCGCATAGCTGACTGCACTCTGAAATGTCCCGTCTCCATTGTTCTTTAAGATGGACACATTGTTGCTCCAACAATTTGCCACTGCTAAGTCTAAATCACCATCTTCATCTAAATCGCCGCAAAAAATAGAACGAGAACCGTCTCCTGCATCATAATTTACGGGAACTTCAAAAGTTCCATCTCCGTTGTTCTTTAAGATGGAAACATTGTTGCTATAAGCATTTGCTACGGCTAAGTCCAAATCGGAATCTCCATCTAAATCCGCACAAAAAAGAGAATAAGGACAGTCCCCTGCAGGATAGTTTACTTTTGTTTGAAAAGTTCCATCTCCGTTGTTCTTTAAGATGGAAACACTGTCGCTATTCTCATTTGCCACTGCTAAGTCTAAATCGGAATCTCCATCTAAATCTGCACAAAAAATGGAAAGAGGACCGTCGCCTGCACCGTAGTCAACTTTAGTTTGAAAAGTCCCATCACCATTGCTCTTCAAAATGGAAACATTGTCACCATAAAGATTTGCCAGAGCTAAATCCAAATCTGAATCTCCATCTAAATTCGCACTAAAAACAGAAACAGAACCAGTTCCTGTATTATAGTTGCCTACTATTTGAAAAGTCCCATTCCCATCGTTCTCCAATATAGAAACACTCCCTATGAAATTAGGTACGGTCCCTCCAATTGCCACGGCTATGTCTATATCTGAATCTTCATCTAAATTGGCACAAAAAACAGAATAAGCATAGGCTCCTACTGTATAATTGTCTTTTGTTTGAAATGTCCCATTACCATTGTTTTTTAAGATAGAAACAGTACCGCCGCTATAAGCATCTGCTGTGGCTAAATCCAAACCTAAAACCGTATCTAGATCCGCACAAAAAATAGAATAGGGAGCATCTCCTGTCGCATAGTCAACCGCCGGTGCGAAGGGGATGGAATCGGGATTGGTTTGGAGGGTTTGGGAATAGAGATTATTGAATGAAATAAATGGTAGAATTGAAAGGAGAAAAATGATAAATAGAGGTTTAGATAATAAAATCGTTTCAGAGTGAACGGATTGCTTCGTCCGCCTATGGCGAGACTCGCAATGACAGCCAAATATGGAAAGCATTTTGACCTCCAAGCTCAAAGTTTAAAGGTTTAAAGGTTTAAAAGTTTAGAAGTTCCACACCCTCCCTCCGAAGATTCGAACAGAGCTTTAAAGAAGTTTCACCTCCTGGATAAAGGCTAATAAATGGAAAGATAATTTAGGTCTGTATAGAATATAAGTGATTTTGCCATTTTGTCAAGGGGGAAAATTGTGGAAAACGCGGGAATTTGTGGGGGCGTATAGCAGCAATACGCCCCCACCTGAGTTGTTTCGCGTGATTTTTAGATAAGAAAAAACGCCCGACATAAGAGTCGGGCGCTACGAATTTTGTAGGGGCACATTGCCACGTGCCCCTACCTCTTTCGGGTTCGATGAATCGAACCCCTACATTTTTCCCAAAACAAATGGGTAGCCCTGGGTCCCCGAACCCAGGGCTTTTGTGCTTAACCTTACCCTAACCCTCTCATTGAAAAGGAAAGGGAGTTGAGGTAGGGACAGACCTTTAGGTTTGTCCGGACAGGTCTAAAGACCTGTCCCTACGTGAATCTCGATAAACCCAAAGGTTTACACTCCAAACTATTTCATCGATCTTAGCTGTTCCAAAGTCCGTAAGGCTACCTGGTCTGAAGGATTTGTCCGTATCCATTTCTCTAAAAGATTGATCGCCTTAGGATATTGCTGGGTGGAGATGTAAAGCCCGACCAGTCCCTGATAAGACAAGGAATTAGTGGGATCATCTTGGTAGGCTGACCAAAGGGCTCTTTCAGCCTCGGCATTCCTTCCGGTTTGATTGTATAAAATCCCCAGATATTGACGATAAGAGACAATTTTCGGATATTTTCTCACCAATTTTTCCACCCGGCTAACTCCCTGATTTAAAATCTTTTTCTCCTCCTCGGGATTTCCCTGGCTTCTATACATCTGAGCTAAGATCAAATAGGGACGGTAATAATCTGGATAAATCTCGATCCCTTTTTTAATCTCTGTTATCCCCTTTTCCGGCTGATTCTCCTTAAAATAATAGCTGGCTAACTCGATGAATTTCTCCGGATACATAAATAATATTCCGACTGTATTCTCATCCTTACGAACATTAATATCACCAACCCCCCGATATCTATAGACCTCCCAATATTTCTGGTGAGTTAGCTCCTTATTGACCGTCATCTGAGTTTTTTCCGGAACAATCAGGTAAGCGAAACCTTCTCCAATCAGATGATCTTCCAATCCCAGCCGGAATTCCGGTGAGACTGTAGTGGAGAAATATACGGGATATCTCCATTGATTGGAAAGAAGGATAATCCGAATCATCTGATCCTGCAACCCGACCACTCTTTTTTTCTGGTTATCGTAATAAGGAACTAAATAGCGTTCTTTTCCCAAAAGCTGATCGTAAAAGGGCTTTGCCGGCCGGTCTACTTCCCTCCCATCGTCCAGTCTGACCTTAGTCCATTTGATCTCCTCATCTGATAGGTCTATGGGAACTTTCATATGATTTTTAAGTTGCAAGATGTACCAGTCGGTGTTTAAAAGGCTCAAATTGATTATCCTTACATCTTTTCTTATCTTCTCCACCTCCTGCAAAAACCACAAGGGGAAGGTGTCATTGTCCCCGTTGGTAAACATTATCCCGTCCTTATCACAGGACATCAAAAGATTATAGGAATAGTCGTAGGGGATAAAATTGCCTCTCCTGTTATTGGGAGAATTAAATCCCTGATCAAAGGCTAAAGAGGGAAGGAAAAGAAGAACTAAAACCAAAACATACCCACAAGCTTTAAAAATTAACTTAGGTGATTTTATCTTATCTAAAAATTCCCCAAATTTGCCAATTAACCCTCCGACTCCTAAACCCATTAACATCGCAAAGAACATAAATCCTGGAGTCCAGAAATAATCTCTTTCCCTCACCTCCAAACGGATTAACTCTCCGGTCTGAGGATCATATCTGGTCCCATCAGCAAAATTCATATACAAGGTCAAACCCACTGTGGAAAGCAACAACAAGATCAAAAAGAAAGCCCCATCTTTCCTCCTTTTAGAAAATTGAGAGTAAATCCCAAATGCACCCAAAAGCAAAGGCAAAAACCATAAGCTTTTGTCCATATACTGCTCTCGGAAAAACCCCCAGAAACCCATATTGGGATAAACCCCAAACTGATGCTCCCAACTCCCCCTGCGATAAAACATCCGGGAGATCATCGATTGCTGCCCATACTGCTTCCGCTCTAAGAAATACTTAATACTCGCCCAGTCATCCGGATCGTTCTCATCTATGGCTGGATCCAATGAAGACCTCACCGGAATATAAGCATGCACCGAAAAACCTATCAACCCCACCAAAACTAAAGCCAAACTCAAATACCAGCGATAATCCAACCGAACCGAAAACATGATCAAACTCAAAACCAACCATAAACCCATCATCACCAAAAAGGGAACTAAAGCCATCATCACTAAACCCAAAACCAATCCCGCCATCCAGAATCGGAAGTCTTTAAGCTTGCTTTTATCCTCTAAGATCACAAACAAAAATATAGCCGGCATCACCAGAAAGGAGGTCATATGAACCCCGATAGATAATAACGCCAGATAACTTATTAAAACTAATATCCTGTCCCCCTTGGGAGTGCCCTTTTTCTCCGACCATAATATTGTCAGATAAACCAAAAGCACCATTAAAAACATAGCCAAACTATAAACCTCAGTCTCCACCGAATTGGACCAATAGGTTAATCCGAAACCCATAAATAAACTACCCACCACACCCCCCACATATTTCGCCACTCGCCACCAATATCCTTCTTCCTTTGTCCATCGATTGAACAACTTGACAATCAACAAATAGGTTAATGCGATGGTAAAAGATGAACCTAAAACTGAGAGGAAATTCATCCGAGCCGCTATTTCTTTAAACCAGGGGATCAAAGTGGATAGTCTTCCAATCAAAACAAATAAAGGGGTCCCGGGTGGATGAGGAATGCCCAAAATATAAGAGCAGGCGATGAACTCCCCACAATCCCAGAAGGATACTGTGGGTGCCATAGTCCTCAAATAGGTCAAGAAACTCACCAGAAAGATCAGTATCGAGATGAAAATATTTAATTGATCCTGTTTAGTCCACCAATCTTTTATCCTTTTATCCAAATTTCCTCCTTCTCCGCATTTATGCGGGGTTTATTCTTAAAAGATAAATTTTTATCTGGCATTTATACTCTGGGCAATCGCATCTAAAATCCCATTTACAAAAGAGCCCGAATCCTCTCCTCCATATTTTTTAGCCAATTCGATAGCTTCATCCAGAGAGACTTTCTTAGGAATATCTTCAAAGAACAAAAACTCACAGATTCCCATTCTTAAGATATTCTTATCCACCACCGAGATCCGCGAAAGATCCCAATGTTTCACACAACTTTTGATCATGCTATCAATATCCTTCAGGTTATCGATTACCTTGTGGTAAAGCTCTGCCGCAAATATCTTTGCCTGGGGATCTAAGTCGGCTTTGGAGAAAAAATCCTGTAAGTTCTCCTTGGCATCCCCGGCTTTAATCTCATAGGAATACAAAGACTGCAAAACCAACTCCCGCGCTTTTCTTCTCTTCCCCATGGGTATTTTCTCGCCAAAAAAATCCTTTTCACCTTCCGGTGGATCTGTAGTTGTGTCACTCCATAATTTGAGCAAAAGATTTGGACCGCGTAGGGGTGGAGCTTGTCTCCACCCAGGGCGGAGATAAACTCCGCCCCTACACGAGAATACCTTAAATCTTATCCAAAAGATCAACCATCTCCATAGCTGATAAAGCCGCATCCCAACCTTTGTTTCCAGCTTTGGTTCCAGCTCTCTCTATGGCTTGCTCTAAATTATCCGTGGTGATAACACCAAAGATGACCGGAATTTTCGTTCTTAAAGATATTTCGGCAATTCCTTTGGCTACCTCTTTGGCAATATAATCATAATGAGGAGTCTCCCCTTTGATCACTGCTCCCAGGCAGATTACTGCATCATATTTTTTAGAATCAGCCATCTTAGAAGCAATGTAAGGAAGCTCAAAAGCACCTGGAGTCCAGGCAATGGTTATTTTGTCTTCTTCAGCATTGTGCCGGAAAAGACAGTCCAAGGCACCATCTAAAAGCTTCTGGGAGACAAATTCGTTGAACCGGCTAATTACAATCCCGAAGCTTTTCCCTTTAGCATCAAATTTCCCTTTGATAATCTTGGGCATAAAATCTCCTTTCAGTTCCATTTTAGGTATCGTATCTTAACCCTTCAGGGTTGAACTTCTATTTTCAAGGCTAAAGCCATGAGTTACAGTTATCGTAATTCAACCCTTTAGGGTTGATTTTTGTCAAAGCTAAAGCTTTGAGTTACATTAAACAACCCCCCGAGTCTATTTTCTCACCTTTAATAAATGACCCAATTTATCCCTCTTAGTCTCTAAATATTTGATATTCTCCGGCCGTGGAGAAACCTCAGTGGGAACTCTTTCGACAACTTTAAGACCATATCCTTCGATACCAATTATCTTTTTGGGATTATTAGTTATCAGACGAATGGTTGAAAGACCTAAATCGACTAAAATCTGTGCTCCGATTCCATAATCCCTCAAATCGGCATCAAATCCTAACTGTTGATTAGCTTCCACTGTATCTTTTCCATTGTCCTGTAGTTGATAAGCCATAATCTTGTTGGCTAAACCTATTCCTCTCCCCTCCTGTCTCATATAGAGAAATACTCCCAAACCTTCCTTTTCGATCATAGTTAAGGCTGAGGATAATTGTTCTCCGCAGTCGCATCTTAATGAAGAAAATACATCTCCAGTTAGGCATTGAGAATGAACCCTCACCAAAACATTTTCTTTCCCTTTTACTTCACCCTTTTCTAAAGCTAAATGGTGGTGTTCGTCGATAGAGCTTTTATAGAGATGTAGTGTAAAGATCCCCCATTTAGTGGGGAAATTGACCGTGACAATTTTTTCCACTAATTTCTCAGTTCTCCTTCTAAATTCAATTAAATCTTTGATCGAGAGCACCTTTAAATCGAACCTTTTCGCAATCTCTAAAAGTCTGGGAAGTCGAGCCATTCGGCCATCCTCGTCCATTATCTCACACAAAACCCCGGCTGGATAAAACCCGGCCAATCGAGCCAGATCAACTGTGGCTTCAGTATGACCAGCCCGAGATAAAACCCCTCCTTCTGCGGCTTGAATAGGGAAAACGTGACCCGGCCGAGCCAAATCCTGGGGTTTAGTTTCAGGATCGAGCAACCTTTTTATTGTCTCCGCTCTATCGTGGGCTGAGATCCCGGTAGTGGTGTTCTCTTGAGCATCGACTGAGACGGTGAAACGGGTTCCCATCTTGGCTGTGTTGACCAAGACCATCGGATGCAAATCTAATTTATCGATTTTCTCTTTGGGCAAGGGAACACAGATCAACCCTCGAGCATATTTGGATAAGAAATTTATCTTTTCTGGAGTCACCTTCTCCGCCGCCATTATCATATCCCCCTCATTTTCCCTATCCTCATCGTCCACTACGATGACAATTTCCCCCTTTTTTATATCCTCGATCGCCTCTTTTATACCATCTAAATTAGCCATAAAATCTCACCTCTACCAACCTTTTTCTCTCAAAAAATCTAAAGTTATTTTTCTTTTTTCTTCCACCCCGGACTTGCTCGAATCTATTATCTTTTTTATATATTTCCCAATAATATCAAATTCCACATTAATTGAATCATTCACCTTTTTATATTTAAAATTGGTGTTCTCATAGGTGTAAGGAATTATCGAGACACTGAAAGCATCTGGGAAAACATCCAATGTGGTCAAACTCACACCCTCCAAACTGATAGAACCTTTTTCTACCATATACGATGAAAACTTTAGAGGTATGGAAACCTTAAAAATCCAGCTTTTTTGTTTTTTCTCAATGGAGATGATTTCCCCTGCACAATCGATATGCCCGAGAACAATGTGCCCACTCAAGCGGTCCGATAGTTTCAAGGACCTTTCTAAGTTGACCCAGCCTCCACTTCTCAATTGTCCCAAGTTGGTTTTCTTCAGAGTTTCCTCTACTGCCTCAACTACAAAGGAACTTTTTTTCATCTCGATCACCGTCTGACAGGCACCATTGATATTGATACTCTCGCTAACCCTCAGATTTTCCAAGACTTTCTTTGACTCTATCTCCAATTGTAAAGCCTTTGCACCTCCAGAGACATTTTTAACTTTTCCAACCTCCTCAATGATTCCGGTAAACATTTATCTTTCCTCCACTTCAGCTAAATTGGCTTGAGATATAACCTTCTCATACACTGGATACCCGGAAATCAAAAGATCGTTGGAAAATTTTCGAATCTCCGCATCTTTTAAATAGATTGAATCGGAGATCTTAAAGATCCCTAAATCACCAAAAGAACTTTCCCCATTCCCTAAAATCTTTGGGGAGATAAAATAATATATTTTATCCACCAGTCTATTTTTCAAAAAAGAGGTAAAAACCTTCTTACCTCCTTCAACCAGAATAGAAGTTATATTTTTCTCCTTTGCCTTTTTCAACAAATCCAACAAATCAACTTGTCCTTTTTTATTCTTTTTTATCCTCCAGAGCTCAACTGGCAATTTCTTTTTAGAATCAACCGTTGCCACGATAGTTTTTTTATCTTTATTATTTTCTATTAATTTCAGCCCGGGTGCGATTCTCCCATGTGAATCCAGAACAATCCTTTTGGGATTTTCCCCTTTCTGGTTATGAATAGTCAAATCCGGGTCATCCATAATCGCCGTATTCACCCCGATTAAGACCGCATCCATCTGCGATCTTAATTGATGGACAAATCTTCTCGAATCCTCTTTTGTGATCCATTTGGAATCCCCTGATAAAGTAGCGATCTTGCCATCTAAGGTCTGAGCGACTTTCAGGATAACAAAGGGAAGCTTTTTTTTCATAAACTTAAAATAGGCTTCATTCAGCTTTTCCGCCTCTGCTTTTAGTACCCCTGTTTTGACCTCGATTTTCGCCTGTTTCAATTTTTTGATCCCTTTTCCTTTAACCTTGGGGTTAGGATCCAGGGTGGAACAGACGACTTTTTTGATTCCCGATTTGATTATTGTCTCGGTGCAGGGAGGGGTATGACCATAGATGCAACAGGGTTCTAAATTCACATACAAGGTTGCGCCTTTAGCATTTCCCCCAGCCTCTTTCAAAGCATTAACCTCAGCGTGCGGCTCCCCATATCTTCTATGATAACCCTTGCCTACAATTTTATCATTTCTCACCACCACCGCCCCCACCATAGGATTAGGGGAAGTCCTTCCTCGTCCCTTTTCAGCCAGCTTTATCGCCATGTTCATATAGAATTCATCTTCCATATTTGATCCTCAACCGAGGAGATACCGATACTTCTCTTGACTGTTTACCGTTTTCTGTTTTCCATTAACATCACCTAAAAAAATCCCCGAGTTTTCCTCGGGGTATTATGATAAAATCTAAACCTAAAGGTTTTTCCCTCTTCCATCCGGACTTTAACCGTCGGCACTGGAATCTCACCAGTTCATCCTCAGATAAACTTGAGGGTCGTGGGCTTTCACCACCGATCGAGGAATCTCACCTCACCCCGAGGGTTAGAATAATATATAAAAAACAAATCTTTAGTCAAGCATTTTTAATTGTTTATTTTGCGTCCGGTGATGTGGTATGATTTTGTAGGGACAGAACATTGTTCTGTCTCTACCTTCGGTCATTCAATATATCAGCTCGTAGGTCAACCATGCCTCAAAGGCTGGTTGACACCCTTTTTCGATATGTCAAGCAGTCCCGCTTTTAGCGGGACATGCTTGACCTACTCGTACTGAAAAAAGAAGTGTAGGGGCGAACCAACGGTTCGCCCGAAGGGTGGGATTTGAGGTGGGAGAAAAGTAGGTCAAAACCCCTGCGGTTTTGACAAATCCGCTTTTTTGAAGTCCATATCCTTTTATTTATGATATCTCTCCCCTTTGAGGATCGAAAAAGCCCGAAAAATCTGCTCCAAAAGAACTATTCTCGAAAGCTGATGAGTGAAGGTCATAGATGACAAAGAGAGCTTGAACTGGCAATTCTTAACTACTTTCTCAGATAAACCTAAAGCTCCACCAATTACAAAAATAAAATCATTGTAGCCCTTATTCATCTCTTCGGAAAATAATTTCGCTAAATCATCAGAGGAAAGCTTCTCTCCTTGCGCATCCAACGCAATTCGATAAGAATCCCTTTCAAAATATCTTAAAATCCTCTCCGCCTCTTTATCCAAAATCATCTCTCGACTTTTTGCTTTAGTGACTTTCTCATCCTTAATCACTATTAAATCCAAATTCGCATACTTTTTGATAAGCTTCTGATAATGTCCAATCCCCTGCTCCAACCAATCATATTTATTTCTGCCAACCACCAAAAGTTTTATATTTACCATAAAAAGTTTTTGGAATTTGGAGCGTAAACCTTCAGGTTTACCTTAAAGTGTCGCAACTGTGACGGGACCAATGTAGGGCAAACCTTTCCCCCGCATTCTGCGGGGGATCTGCCTAAGGCATGACAGGTTTGCGAAAATAAAATACCGCTCCGCCATAGGCGGAGCCCTACTTTTGGAAAAACTAATATTACCAACTATCCCTCCAAAATTTTCACCCACACTTTCCTGGTCCTCGGTCCATCGAATTCACAGAAATAGATTCCCTGCCAGGTTCCCAAAAGCAATCTTTTATCCTCAAAAAATATAGTTTCAGAAAAGCCGACCAGACTAGCCTTGATATGGGCAGCTGAGTTACCTTCAGAATGATAATAATTGTCATCAAAGGGGATAACTTTGGAAAGCTCTTTGATAATATCTTTTCTCACCGAAGGATCCGCATTTTCATTTATGGTGATCCCCGCAGTAGTATGAGGAACAAAGACGGTTAAAAGACCTGATTTGACTTTGCTTTCCCTTATTAATTCTTCAATCTCTCCAGTAATGTCGATCAACTCTACCTGAGATGATGTCCTTATGCTCAATTCTTTGATCATTCGAACAAAGCCTCCACAAAAGATTTTGAATCGAATAATTCTAAATCGTCTACCTTTTCCCCTACCCCGATATATTTTACCGGGATTTTTAATTCCTGGGATATAGCGATCACAATTCCACCTTTGGCAGTTCCATCCAGTTTGGTCAAAATTATCCCGGTCAAACCTAAGGCATCATCGAAAAGTTTGGTTTGAGAGGTCGCATTCTGGCCAGTAGTGGCATCTATGACTAAAAGCATCTCCTGCGGAGCACCGGGAAGACATTTGTCCATCACCCTCTTTACCTTTTTTAACTCCTCCATCAGGTTGACTTTAGTATGAAGCCTACCGGCAGTATCCGCGATAACCACATCCAATTTTCTTGCCATTGCTGATTTGATAGCATCGAAAGCCACTGAGGCCGGGTCCTGACCAGGCTGACTTTTTACCAGATCGGCTCCCGCCCTTTTTGCCCAGATCTCCAGCTGTTCTCCGGCTGCCGCCCGGAAAGTATCACAAGCCGCCACTAAAACTCTCTTTCCCTCATCCAGATATTTCTTGGCTAATTTCCCAATAGAAGTAGTTTTTCCAGTCCCATTCACCCCCACTACCATTATTACCCACGGCTGGTCCTTAAGAGTCGGTTCGAAAGAAGAGGTGATTTCTTCTGAACCTTTCTCTGTATCCTGGAGCACAGAATTTATCTGGTCCTTTAAAAGGTCAACTATGGCTGAAGATTCGGTCAAGTTCTTCTCTTTAGCCTCTTTTTTGATCCCATCTAAAATCCTCGTAGTTCCCTGCACTCCCACATCCGCTTTAATCAAAATCTCCTCCAATTCAGTTAGAAGCTTTTCATTGATGCTCTTATGCAGGCCAACTAAAAAGCTGACTTTTTGTAATAAACTCTTTCTGGTTTTGAAAAGCCCCGATTTTAATTTTTCTAAAGAGAACTTCATTTTTAAGCTTTTGCTCCCATCTCTTCCTCCCTTTTTAACCTCACGGAGACGATCTTGGATACACCGGACTTCTCCATAGTCACTCCATATAAGACATCCGCCGCCTCCATAGTTAGTTTATTGTGAGTGATGATAATAAACTGGGTGTTTTCGGAAAACTTTTTTATCATGCGGATAAATCTCACTAAATTGGCATCATCCAGTGGGGCATCTACCTCATCTAAGATGCAAAAAGGGCTGGGCTTGACCAAATAGATGGCGAAAAGAAGGGAGATGGCGGTTAAAGCCCTTTCCCCACCGGAAAGCTGATTTAAACTTAAAAGCCTTTTCCCTTTAGGATTGACCGAGATGTGGATGAACGATTCCAAAGGATCATCTCCATCTGAGAAATTTAAATCTGCTTCCCCACCTTCAAACAGCTCCACAAAAACCTTCTGAAAATTTTCTTTGATTTTATCAAATGTCTCGACAAAAAGTTTTCTCGCAGTTTGATTAATCGTCACTATGGCCTGATTCAAGGAGTCTTTTGCCTGCAAAAGGTCATCCAGCTGATTGTTCAAAAAGTCTAATCTCTCTTTCTGGGAACGATATTCATCTAAAGCTAACACATTTACCGGCCCGATCCCTCCTATTCTTTCTCGAATTAACTCAGCCTTTTTCTTATACTCCTCTATCTGGGTTTCTTCATCGGTCAAGGAGGGAAGCTTTCCTAAATCTACCTGATACTCCTCCCACATTCTCTCCTTAATTTTCTGAATCTCGGATGAGACTGAAAATTTATTCATTTGTAGTTGATGATGGCTCTCCTGAATTTCTTCCTTTTCTTCCCGCAAAGATTTTAAGACCTCCTCTTCCCTCTTTAGATTCTCTGAGAGTCCCCTCTTTATTTCCTCTTTCGATTCTATTATCTTCTCCTGAGAACCCCTAAATTCACCCACTTTTTCCAATTCCTCTTCTTTTTCTCCGAAGTGTCTTTTTATTTTTTCAATCTCTGAGGAAGTTTTTTCTTTTTCCTCATCTTTAAATTTTAAATTAGTCTCAATCTCGTTGATGATTTCTTTAACTCTTCCGATATCATTTTGAAGTTGTTCCTTCCTTCCCTGTAAACTAACCATCTCGATCTGCGCTTGATTTAATCTCTTGAAATCCTCTTCCCTTTCTTTTTCCATTCTTTCCAGATTAATTTTGGCTCGATTCCATTCCTCTTTTATTTCGTTCCATTTTTCTTGCAGAGCAGTATTTTCCTTTTCTTTCTCAGCTAAATCCTTTTGGAGTTTTTGAATTTTACCTTCCAACTCATCCTTTTCCTCATTCACAGTTTTCTCCCTCTGAGATAAAGCTTCCTTTTGCAGGCTCAATTGACTTAACTCAATTTCTTTGCGACCTATCACTTCTCTGAGGTTTTCTTTTAGCTTTCTTTTCTCCGCAAGCTCATTTATATTTTCGTTTCTCTTATTCTGAAGCACTTTTATTTGATCTTCTAAAATCTCTAATTTCCCCTCTAATTCATTTATTTGCTTTTTGCCTTTCTGTATCTCCTTCTCTTGCATTAAAAGAAAAGAGCCTTTTTTGGTTCCACCTTCTAAAATCCAGTTGGGTTTGAAAAGTTCCCCTTCTAAACTCACCAGAGTATAGTCTGAGGAGAGTTTTTCGGCAGCATTTTCCATCCCATCCCAGGATTGGAAAATTGCGGTCTTGCTCAACAGGAAATCGACCACCGGTTTAAATTCCTCAGAGCTTTGGACCAACTGGTTTGCCCAGCCATTCATTCCCGGTTCATCGCTTAAATCTGGACCTTGAAAATCGATCAGGTAATTTTTCAAATTGTCTAAAATTAAAAATGTAGCTCGCCCCAATTCATTTTGTTTAAGATAATCGATACAATTTCGGGCACTCTCTAAATCTTGGCAGATAACAAACTCTGAAGCCTCGCCCAGAGCAGATTGTATGGCTGAAATATATTTATTTTCAATCCTGATAACATTAGCTATGATATCGATGACTCCGGGAAGCTTTTCTTTATTGTCTAACACTGCCTTAACCCCGGACTTATATCCTTTTTGGTAAACTAAAATACCCTCCCAGAACTCCATCTCCTTTTTCGAAGATTCCAGAGCCGACTGAAGTTTAATTTTCTCCAGGGTCAAAGTTTCCAGCCTTAGTTCATATGCCTCCTTATCCTTTTCTAAAAGGGCTATTTCCTCTTTCTGGTTTTCCCATTCATCTCTATCTTTCTTCAAAGATGAATAGAGCTTTTTGAAGTTTTCTTCGAACTTCTTTATCCCCTGTTGAATCGAATCTTCATCTTCAGTTAACGGCGATTTTCTTCTATTTAAATCCAAAAGCCCTTGCTCCAGGCTTTTCAATTCGAACTTAAAACTCTGTAATCTATTTTCCTCTTCCCTTAAGACGGGATTTTGTTTTTCAAAATTTTTTGCCGCATTTTCATATCCTTCCTGTTTAGCCTTCAAGTCATATTCAATTTGAAATAGAATCTTCTCCTTTTCTTTTAAGTCTTCACCGGATTTTAAAAGAGCTTTTTCCTTTTGTTTTAATTCCTCTTTCAACGTTGAAAGCTTAGAGTTCAAATTTTTTGTCTCTTCATCCGATCTCAAGATAAATTCTTTCAGACTTTTTTGTTTTTCTTTATTGACAGCTATCTCACTTTCGATCTTATAAGATTTTTGAGAAAGATCCATTTTCCCTTGGGAAAGTTCCGAAAGCTCTCTTTCTAAGGCTAAAAGCTCCGATTTCAGATTCAGGACATCATTTTCCTTCTCACCAGTTTTCCTTAAAAGCTCTTGTTTGTTTTTATCTGCCTTTTCAAGTCTTTGATCTAATTCGGAAACTGAAAAGGAAAGTTTTTGGATCTGATTTTGATTGATCACCAGCTCCAACTCTTTCAACTCCTCAGCCAGGCTTTGGTAGCTTTTTGCCTTTCGACTTTGCCTTCTCAAAGAATTGACCTGCCTTTGAACTTCAGCGATCACATCCTTGATCCTTAAAAGGTCATTTTCCGTCGCCTCCAATTTTCTTTCCGCCGCCTTTTTTCTTTTCTTATATTTGGAAATTCCGGCAGCTTCCTCGAATAGAAATCTTCTCTCCTCCGCATCCTCGGAGAGAATGGAGTCTATCATCTCCTGCTGAATTACCGAGTAGGCATGTGCCCCCATCCCGGTATCTAAGAATAGATCAATTATATCCTTCAATCTGCAGGGGGTTCTATTCAGATAATATTCGCTTTCCCCGGACCGATAAAGCCTTCGGGTGATACAGACCTCATTATATTCAGTGAGCAATTTCCCCGAGTCGTTCTGGATGAGCAAAGATACCTCTGCCATTCCGGTAGGTTTTAATTCTTTGGTGCCGTTGAAAATCACCTCTTCCATTTTCTCCCCCCGAAGCAAAGAAGTTCTTTGCTCACCCAATACCCACCTGATAGCATCTAAGATATTGGTTTTACCGCACCCATTGGGTCCTACAATGCAGGTGATCACATTATCTAAAAGTATTTCAGTTTTAAAGGGGAAGGATTTAAATCCTAAAAGTTCCAACTTGGTTAAATGCACTTAATCCTCCTGGTGGTCAGATTTAAGATTTTTTAGGATTCGAACTAAAGAGTCATAGCTCTCATCTCTGAATAAAGCTGTTTCGGGTATAACCAATTTCAGATTATAAAATGGTTCCTCCCTGGGTTTATTTACCCCGATCCGTAATTTGGACCCGGATAAAAGTGAGAGGTAAGCGTTCAAAAAATTCTTTTCTAAGTCCAAATCTAAACTGATGTCGAAATTATAGTCCTTAATCTTTTGAATGAATCTATCTTTAGGCAAAGAGATCCATTTTAAATCCTGCGCATCGATTCTTATGATCTCGAAAGAGCCCAAACTGGAGAGAAATCCTCCTCCTTCAAAGGGCATAAGCAAAAAAATCTTAGAATTGGAGAAAATTTCAGATATTGCCGGGAGATGATTGGCTGCCGAAGAAAAGCTTTCCACCTTTCCGGGCAAAAAGATCAAAACCCTTTGAGCCTCTCTTAAAGTTTTTGAAAAAGAGATAGGCTCAGCCCTAAAAAGATATTTGGCTTTCCACCGAAGAAATTTTTCTACCAAAAAGTTGGTCTTGATCTTTCTTCTCAATTCTTCACTTTCTCCCTCTATTTAGGCGAACCTTTCTGAATCAAAAAGCTATCTAAAAATGAAGGGTAATTTTCTTTAGTGATCTCCAATCTGTGGTAGGGAAGTTTCAAGGAATCGAAAGGTTTCACAGGTTGCCCATTTACCAAAGCCCTTAAAGCTCCGGCTTTGCCGAATCGAATAAGAAAAGAGCTATCCGCCACCGCTTCCACTCCACTTTTGTGATCGATATTTCCATTAAAGACAGTATCTCTATCCGAGACCACCATCACCCAGGTCATCTCCTTGGCTTCCAGTCTCAGAAGAAGTTTGTTGGTAGGATCTGGAAAGAAGGGTGAATCCTCGGAAAGAGTCTCTTCCGGGGAGACAAAAGGTCCGAAAGTTTTTCCTGCAAATATGGGGGAAGGTAAAATCTCCGGTTTTTTTAATGTTTTAACAAACAAAAAGATTATGGCTAAGCCCAAAATAAATCCAGCTAAGATATATAGACCTCCATAGTTGGATGACATCCCAGCCAAAGTCTCCTCCGGTTTTTTCTTTTTCCCCTTTTCCTCGATGCCAAATTTCTCTTTGAGCATCTCAAAATCGACCTTCAAAAATTCAGCATAGGATTTAAGAAATATCGTTTGATGGGCTAAAGTGGGAAGCTCGTCCAATCTATTCTGCTCGATGGCTTCAATATATTTGGGCTTAATGTTCAAAACATTCGCCACCCCATCCAAAGTCAAACCTTTTGACTTCCTTTTCTCCTTTAAGAATTCACCCAAATCTTCCATATTAATCAAAAATAATTTTGTAGGGGAGGGGTTTATCCCCTCCCGTCCTTTTTATTTTTCGCAAGGCTTAAGCCTTGCCCTACTGTGTTCTGTATTAATCATAATCCTGTAGTGCGACCCTTTCAGGCTCGCGTAGCAGTCCCGCTTTTAGCGGGATCATACCTTTGCTGCCGAGCCTTGAAGGCTCGGCTACGCGTCCTAATCGTGGCTGATCCCACCTACGGCGGGACGCACTACCATTGTTTATATTATCCTTTTCAACATCTCCTTTAGTTTTTTCATTGGCAAACCGATCACATTGTCCAAATTCCCCTCAATGTGATGGACTAAAAAACTCCCCATCCCCTGAATACCATAGGCACCAGCCTTATCCAAAGGCTCACCTGTGGCTATGTAATTTGAAATATCCTCATCTTCAAGTTGATTGAAAAAGACTTTAGTACAATCGTAGTCTGATAAAATTTTATCATTGGATTTATTGATCAAGGTTAAGCCGGTATAAACTTTGTGAGCTTTGCCACCCAATTTTTTTAAAATTACTTGTGCCTCCTTTTCATCTTTGGGTTTACCTAAAATTTCCCCATCTAAAACCACGATAGTGTCAGCACCCAAAATCAAACCCTCATCTGTTCTTTTAGCAACACTTTCTGCTTTTTTTCTGGAAAGTTCTAAAACATGATTAACCGGATCCAAGGAAACCTTGTTCTCGTCGATATTATCCGGAAGTATTATCTCAAATTCAAACCCTTCTTTTTCTAAAATCTCCTTTCTTCGGGGGGAGCTCGAAGCTAAAATTAATTTGACTTTTTTCAAAATTGAAAAGATCTCAGAACTCATCATGTTGGGTGCTTTCAGATGCGTATGCATTCATACGAATAATTATTTGCTTTCGAGAATGAACGTGACCGGACCCCAATTGTAAATCTTCACCAACATCTTTGCCCCGAAAATTCCTTTCTCTGTTCTCAGCCCTTTCTCTCTGATAAAATCAACGAATTTCAAATACAGCTTTTCCGCCTCATTCGGTTCTAAAGCCCCGGTAAAGCTGGGTCGTCTCCCTTTGGAGGTATCACCATAAAGAGTGAATTGAGAGATAACCAAAATCTCACCCTGGATCTCCAAAACTGATAAATTCATCTTCCCCTCCTCATCCTCAAAGATCCTCAAATTCACACATTTATCTGCCAGATACCTAACATCCTCGTCAGTGTCACCCATTTTAGCCCCAAGCAATAAAACCAGTCCCTTCCCAATCTGTCCCACAACTTTTCCTTCAACCTCTACTTTTGCCTCATTCACCCTTTGTAAAACCGCAATCAACTTTTTTCCTTTCTGTAAAGTCCCCTGGCAATGGATTAAAATTAATACAACATTTGGTTGTTGTCAACAAAAAAAGCAATATATAATGTGGCTTTTCTACTTTTTATTTCATTGAATCATTAGGATTTTAAAATCCAGATAAAAAAAATTTTCTGTTCCAAATGTTTTTTTAAAAGCCGTGCAGAAATTTTTGAAACTTTTCTCATTTTATTTCCATATATTTTATGTAAATTATATATTGTTATGCCTTAAAAGGCAATCAAAATGTTATCACGTAATGGTGAAGCTTGTTGAGCGTAGCGAAATCCTCCCGCCTTTGGCGGGGGGGTCTCCACCCTTTCCCCCTAGGGCGGAGATAAACTCCGCTCCTACAAATATGGAGGTCTAAATGAGAAGAGAGCTACTTTTTACCATTTTTTTTCTAATCATCTATTACCTTCTTTCTGCCGCCAAAGTGTTCCCTGAGTCTAAAGGAATCTATGGAAAAATTTACACTGAGGATAATGAGGTCTGTCAGGGTCGGATTAGATGGGATAAAAATGAGGCCTTCTGGGATGATGTTTTAGATGCTGTCAAAACCAGACGTTCCCCTCATGGAGAAGAGAAAAGGGAAGAGGAGCACATAAATATCTTCGGGCTCCGCATCACCTGGGACACAAAAATCGGAAGCTCTGATGCCAGTATGGGGATCAACTTCGGACATCTGGAATCTGTCATACCTCTATCCAATCACCGAGCCAGACTGATTTTAAAATCCGGGGAGAAAATTAAAGTCAAATCCGCCGGGACCGACTTGGGTAGCTCCATTAGGGAAATCGAAATCGAGGATGAGAATCAAGGAAAAATTAAATTGGAATGGGATGATATAGACAAGGTAATATTTGAAAAGGAACCACAGGGTTTGTCGCCGGATGAGAAGAAAAGACTTTATGGAAGACTCACCACTCAAGATGGAAAAGAATTTACCGGCTTTATCGATTGGGATACCGACGAGGTCTTCTCCACCGATATTCTGGATGGGGAGGAAGGTGATAAGGAATTGAAGATCCCTTTTAACAAGATCAAAAAGATTGAAAGACGCTCCTCTAATTCAGCTTCTGTCTATCTGAAGAATGGCAAAAAACTTCATTTGAGCGGAACCAACGATGTTGACAACTCCATCAATGGGATAACTGTTAAAGATCCCCAATGGGGCGAAGTAGAAGTGGGTTGGGATGAGTTTGACAATGTGGAGTTTTTAGAAGGGGGAGAGGTTTATTTAAAAGATTACGATGATTTCGATGGTGGCAAAAGGCTTTATGGAACTGTGCGAACAGAGGATGGAGATTCTTATATTGGTTTTATAACCTGGGACGATGACGAACAATATACCTGGGAGATGTTAGATGGTGAATACGAGGGTCTGGAGGTAACTGTTGAGTTTGGAGAGATCCAATCGATTAAAAAAGAATCATCAGAGGGAGCGAAAGTTTACTTAAAAAATGGAAATAGTTTCATATTAGAAAACTCCAACGATGTCAATGAGGAAAATAAGGGGATCTATATCCAGACCAAAGAAGGAAAAGAATACAAAGTAGATTGGGAAGACTTTAAGCAGGTTGAATTCAAGTAAGCTTTTCTAACCGATAGATGTGTAGGGGCAGGTTTCAAACCTGCCCCTACTGTCTCACGAAACGTCTGGGATATACCCAGAAACTATGACCTCCGGTGGGTTAGACATTCCTGTCTGACATTAAAGAACAGACAAGAATGTCTGTTCTACCACGTCTCTGGAAATTGTTCTCCACTGCTTATTCTTGTTCATTCTGGAATTATCCTCAAGATTTCGCCACAGGCAGTAGTAGGTCAAAACCCCCGCGGTTTTGACACATCCGCCAATAGGCATTAACCAGCTTGCGAAGAGCACCTATGAGAAGGTCAAGAGCACAGGGTTCTTGACCTCCGCTCCTATATAAATCGTGGGTAAGGGTTTTGGTGACCCACCTTATAAATATACTATTTTAACTCTCTGGGTAAAGAATCTGCCTCCAACGTCTTCATCATAAACTCCGCATCATCAGCTAAATCGGAGTTGGGATATTTTTCTACGACTTTTCTATAAGCCTCTTTGGCTTTCTGGTGATCTTCCAATTGCTCTGAATAGACAAAGCCGATTAAAAATTGAGCCTTATAATCATTGGGGCTTTGAGGAAAAAGAGTAAGTATCTGTTCATATATTTTGATGGCCAATTCCGACCTATTATTGCTCTGGGCATCCTGAGCCTGATCATAAAGCTTTCTTTCTAAATCAAAATCCGGATAATCTTTAAGTAACCTCTTAAAAGTTCCCTCGGCGTTTTTCGAATCGTTCAATTTATCTAAATAAGTAATGCCCATCAAAAATTGCGCCTTACCAGATTCAGGGCTTTTAGGGAAAAATCTGGTGATATCTTTGTAAGCTTTTATAGCATCATTAAACTTACCTTCAGCCAAAGCCTTGTCTGCCTGTTGAAATAACTCCTGTTCGGATTTAGGCTTTGAGCAATTAACAACCAAAAGAAGATAAATGATTGTTAGAACCAAAACCTTAAAAAGAGCTTTAACTCCCATAATCACTCCTGTTTTTAGTGAATCGCTTAACTTTACCACATTTAATTTGCAAATATAAACAACTAATTTAAACTGTCAACTAAATTCTATTTGATCTCTGAAAAAGTGATTGTTGCCCTGCTTTTTGGGGGATTGTAGATTGTAGGTCAAAACCCCTGTGGTTTTGACACATCAAGCTTTTTCCCTCTCTTGATGGGAGGGGTCTTCGACCCTGCACTTCGTCCTGAGCTCAGCGTCGAAGGAAGGCTCAGACCCGAAGGGAGCGAAGTCGAAGGGAGAGAGGGAACCAGATAAGAGTAAAAAGGGTTGATTTTTTGTAGGTTGGACACTTTTGCCTAATTATTCTCTTCCACTTTTTTTAGAGACCCCTTTTGTTTTTCTGATATAATTACAGTCTTTCACCTTGAAAATTTGCTTGCATTTATCAAAATTCCCCTTAAATTAACTTTTGATTTCGTATTTTTGTTTTAAAGAGGAGGAAATTATGGCTAAAGTTTGTGAGGTCTGCGGGAAGAAACCTTTGTTTGGCAATTTTATGTCGCACGCCCATAATTTAACTAAAAGAAGATGGGTGCCCAATTTGCAGAGAGTCAAAGTGGTAATAGAGGGAAAACCCAAGACTATTTCCGTATGCACTGGTTGTCTTAAAGCGGGAAAAGTTCAAAAAGCCGGATAAAACTTAAGTTTTTTTTGCAAAGGATGAACCCACGCTAACCCCAGCGTGGGTTTTTATTTCCTTCAAAGTTAACTTTTCGTCTATGGCGTTAAATTAAGCTCCTTCAACTCTTTACCAATCTTTTTACTATCCACTAACCACTATTAACCATCCCCCAGTTTACTCAGGCTCTCCTTTTCCGCTCTTACAAACTCTTTCCAGAAATAATTCTTATCGACTCCGGCATCGATTAAATCCCAGGGGAAAAAAGTATCATAATCTTTTCGAGTAAAGATCAAATAATCTATATCCACTCCTGCTTTTTCCCAAGCCTTTGAAAATTTCAAATTCTCTTCCACTCGATGTAATATACCCTCTCCTACCCTCTGGTTACCCATCGACAAAATCCCTTGTAATATCGCTTCTCTTATACTTTTTTTCTCTATAAAGACACCCTTCATTTTTTTGATTCCGTCCGCAATTATCTTCATTTTATATTGGAGATTTTCTTCCTTATCCATCGGTGCCCATTGAAATGGGGTTTGGGCTTTCGGCACAAATGGGTTTAAAGAGATGACAATTCTTTTTCTCTTTTCTTGTTTTAAAAAAATATTTTGTATCTCAGCTATCAAAGAGACAATGGCATCAATATCCTTATCATTTTCAAAAGGCAAACCGATCATAAAATATAATTTCAAATTTAAAATACCTGATTGTGCCGCAATCCTTGCAGATTCTAAGACATCCTTTTTATTTATATTTTTCTTAATCACCCTCCACATTCTCTCCGATCCCACCTCCGGGGCAATGGTGAGACTCTCTAAACCGGATTTCACTAAAATCTCCAAAAGCTTTTTATTAATCTGATCCACCCTGAAAGAGGAAATCCCGATCTTTTTCCCCTTTTCATAAAGGGAAAGACAAAGTTCATCCAGATGAGGAAAATCGGAAACCAGCGACCCGACTAATCCTACACTTGTGGAATCACCTGAAAAATTTTCCACCTGCTTTAAAATCTTTTCCTTTTCATAATATCTGGTTGGGCGATAGATAAATCCTGCCGCACAGAATCTGCAACCGCGGCCGCACCCTCTTCCCACTTCAACTAAAAGAAAATCTTTGAAATGGGATAAGGGAGTTAAGATGGGTGAATAGGTTGGGACCAAATCCAAACCAGCTTTTCTTTTCTCTACAATTGGGGGAACCCCCTTCTTCGGATTTATTTTTTCGACCCATCCATTTTCCTTATAGATTGGCTCATAAAACCTGGGAACATAAATCCCTTTGATCCGGGTTAAGTTAAATAAAAGTTCATCCCTGGAAATCTTTCCACTTTTATTCAAGAAATTCAGATATTCATCGATAAATTCAAAGATCATCTCCTCTGCTTCTCCTATGAAGATTGCATCAAAAAAAGGAGCTGTGGTTTCAGGATTTAAAGTTGGTGCAACTCCCCCGGCAATCAGAAGAGGATGTCGGTCGTCTCTATCTTCGCTTCTTGAGGGAATATTTGCCAACTTTAATAATTTCAGTACGTTCAAATAATCCAGTTCAAAAGCTATGGAAAAAGCCACTAAAGGAAAGGAGTTCAAAGGCAGATCAGATTCTAATGTTCTCACCCCTTTGGTAGGGGAGTAATTGAAAAGAAAAAATCTTTCGCAGAAAATCCCTTCAATCTGATTAAGGAGTCGATAGACCGTTAAAAATCCTAAATTAGCCATCCCCACCTCATAGTTGTTGGGAAAGCCTAAAGCTACTCTCAATCTAAAATTCTTTTTAAAAATAGTCCCTTTTTCTTTTGAAAGAATCTTTTTTCTTTCCTGTTCGAATTTCATTTTATGAAATACCTATTGTTATGCCCCAGCAAGACTGGGGCACTATCAATTTACCCATAACCCATTTGATAGGTCACGAGTCTTGTCCGCCATAGCGGGTTCGTGACCCTTAATACTATTACCCTATTTTAATATACTCTGAATAAAAGAGAAAGGGCAAGGAAAAACAGGTAGGTGGGGCTGTTGAAGACTGCCCGACACTCTCTTCTTATGTCGGGTATTCCGCCTATGGCGAAAAACCCGACCTACTCTGTTGAAAAACCTTGTTGGCAGGGCTAAATGCCCTGCCCCATCAGCGATTAAATTATTGTCCCCATAGAGAGGCGGGAATTCATCCCGCCTCAAAGCCTTTTAGGTTTGCTGTATGTTAAAAAGGGTAGGGACAGGGCTTGTTGAGCGAAGCGAAATCCCGCTTCTGCGGGGTCCCTGTCCTAAGACCTCACCCATAATCCCTCTTTCTAAAAAGGAGAGGGAAAGGGAGAGGTCATCAAAAATGTAATATCCAAATGGTCTTTAAAGGTTTAACCCTGAAAGGAATTCTTATTCTCTCGCCTGCTTTCTCATAAAAGTAGGAACATCTAAATCTTCCTGAAAAAAGGGCTGGGATCTACCCTTATGGATCATAACTTCCTGGCCGGATGCATCCTTATGGGTGAAGCTGGATCTTTCCAGAGTTAGTTTCCTGGAGAACAAGTCCCCCGCTTTCTCGTCTATCTCCTCTTTTTTGCCATATTTGTTTCCGAAGCCGGTGGCAATCACCGTCACCCGGATCTCATCCTTTAAGTTTTCATCAATAACCGCCCCAAAAATGATATTAGCATCCGTGCCGGCTGCTTCAGTCACCACCGATGCGGCTTCATTCACCTCAGTTAAAGCCAGATCATTTCCCCCGGTGATATTTATCAAAACTCCTTTAGCTCCCACTATGGAAATATCCTCCAGAAGGGGACTGTAGATGGCTTTTTTGGCGGCCTCCGAAGCTTTATTCTCTCCTGAGGCATAGCCGGTTCCCATCAAAGCGTCCCCCATCTCGGACATAACTGTTCTCACATCCGCAAAATCCAAGTTGATCAAGCCCGGAACTGAAATCAGATCCGATATCCCTTTGGTGGCTTGCAAGAGGACATCATCCGCTAACTTGAAAGCATCGGTCAAACGGGTCTCCTTCTGGACGATGGACAAAAGCCTCTGATTGGGGATGATAATTAAGGTGTCCACCCTTTCCTTTAACTCTTCAATGCCGGTTAAGGCTTTGGACATCCTCTTTTTCCCCTCAAATTCAAAAGGTTTGGTAACCACCGCCACGGTCAAAGCACCCTGCTGTTTGGCGATCTCAGCTACTATGGGCGAAGCTCCGGTTCCGGTTCCACCACCCATCCCGCAGGTGATGAAAACCATATCTGAGCCGATCAATGACTCAGCCACTAAATCCTTGTCCTCCTCTATCGCTTTTCTCCCGATCACCGGATCAGATCCAGCTCCCAATCCCTTGGTAATTCGACCTCCGATCTGTACTTTATGAGGAGCCTTACTTCGATCCAGAGCCTGAGCATCGGTATTTACCGAGATAAAATCAACTCCGGAAAGTCCTGTGTCGATCATCCGATCGACAGCATTCCCTCCGGCTCCACCTATGCCGATTACTCTCATTTTAGCATAGTTCTGGATATCGATATCTAATTCGAACATCATACCACCTCCAAATTTTTTATGAATATTCTCCGAATAAATTTTTTATCTTTCTATAAACTTTTCTAAATTTGCCTCTATTTTTTTCGTTTCTTCTCCCCTGGGGATGAGATAGCCCATAGAGTATCAATCCCACTCCGGTGGCATGCATAGGATTTGAAACCACATCCTCTATACCTATAACCCCATCCGGACTCCCTACTCTAACGGGCAGATCAAAGACCTGCTCAGCTAACTCTTGCGTCCCCTCCAAAAGAGCCCCTCCTCCAGTAAGAACTATCCCTGAGGTCACTAATTCAGCATGGTCGCTTTTTCTCATCTCCTTCAAAACCAAATTGAAAATTTCCTCTACCCTCGGTTCAATGATAGCGGATAAAACAGCCCGAGATATCTCTTTTGGTTCCTTACTACCTAAGCCAGGGACCGATATGGTTTCATCTGAATCGACTAAACCATTCAAGGCACAGCCATAGTTCCTTTTGAGCTCCTCAGCCTTATCCACTGAGGTCTTAAGGCCGATGGCGATGTCGTTGGTGATGTTTCTCCCTCCCAGACCGATGGTAGCTGTATATCTCAGACTCCCATCGTAAAACAAAGCCATATCGGTTATCCCACCACCCAATTCGATCAAAACCACTCCGGACTCCTCCTCCTCTGGAGTAAGAAGGGCGTAACTGGAAGCCAACGGCTGTAAAACCAAATCCAAAACTTCCAATCCGGCCCTCTGGAGACTCTTATGAATATTTTGAGCTGAGGTGACTGAGCCGGTGATGATATACACATCCGCTTCCAATCTGGTCCCGGACATTCCCATAGGGTCTTTGATACCCGATTGGTCATCCACTGAGAACTCCTGTGGGATAGCATGAATGATCTCCCGATCTAAAGGTAGGGCTACTGCCTTAGCCGCTTCGATAACTTTGTCCACATCTGCCTGACCTATCTCCTTGCTCGACTTAGCTAAACTGATAATCCCCCGAGAGCTTATCCCCCTAATGTGGCTGCCGGAAATTCCAGCAAAAACCTTTTCGACTTTAACGCCAGCCATAAGTTCAGCATCTTGAACCGCGCGGATGACCGACTCCACCGCCTGTTCTAAATTAGCCACCATCCCCTTTTTCAACCCGTCCGCTGGATGGATTCCCAATCCAACGATCTTGGGTCTTTCATCCTCTGTAATCTCAGCCACTACAGCTGCTATCTTGGTGGTACCAATGTCCAATCCTACTATCACATCATCCGCCGGCATATACTTTTCATCCTTTATATAATTTTTTCTTTAACTCTTTTCTGTACAATCGCCTGGTTAGCATAGGACATATCGATTTTTCTGATATACTCTGCTGAATCGCACTGGGTCAAAACCGCTTTCAATCTTTTCAATTTCTTTTCCCACTCCCCCTGGCCCAAGACCACCCAGATACCATAGGGCAGGAGATAAAAACTAAGGGTTTTTTCCTTTAGATTTACTTCGGAGATTTGATTAAAAAAATTCCGGTCTATTTTATACAGCGCCTGATAAAAATCGATTAACTGCCCGGCTTCGGGCAAATTCAGTCTTTCATAGAATCGGAATGAGTCTAAATCTATTCCGGTGATTATGGGGAAATTGTAGTCTTTAGACAGACTATCTAAAGGGATAATCTCTTTTCCGAAGGTGAAACCATATAGATAATCTAAGTTGATCAGAAAAATCGGTTCCTTTTTCTGAGCAAATATTATCAACCTGTCAGGCAATTGCCTTTTTACGTTAACCCTTTCGATCCTTTTATCCTTTCTTATTCTGTTCTCCATCTCCTTTAATGAAACTTTAAAAATATTGGTTCCAATGTAGAAAGGGCAAATCTTTTTTAGCTCCTCAAGACTTTTGTATCCGTTCCCTTGAAGAGTGATATATTTCACCTCCAGCCAGGGGGAGGTGGTGAAAAATATATATCCTCCGATCAATGCTAAAAGAATCAAAACTATAATTCCTGCTTTCATCTTCTTTTCTTTAGCTCCAAAATAAGTTGATCCGAAAATTTGGAAATGTCTCCAGCTCCCATAAAGACCACCATATCATTTTCTTTGGCTATCTTAAGAAGAAAAGGGACTATCCTCTCCTTGGAAGCTAAATAATGTACCTCTTTATGTCCATATTCTTTAGCTGCGGAGGAGATCAACTCTCCACTTACTTTTGGTATGGGGTCTTCCCGGGCCGGGTAAACATCCGTGACCACCAGAGTATCTGAATTGAAAAATGACCTGCCAAAATCCTTATGAAAATCTTTGGTTCGGGAATATAGATGAGGCTGGAACACGGCAATAATTCTTCTTTTCCATCCATCTCGGGCCGCCTTTAGACAGGCTAAAATCTCCGTGGGATGATGAGCATAATCATCCACTACCATTATATCTTTCACTATCCCTTTGATCTCAAATCTTCTGTTCACCCCTTTGAAATTGGTCAACGCCAAAAAGATATCCTCTAAAGATATATCTATCTCTAAACCGACTCCAATGGCCGCTAATGAGTTTTTCACATTGTGAACTCCGGGAACCTGCAGACAAAGTTTTCCCAACTCTTTGTTCTTATATTTTACTTTGAACTGGCTTTTATTTTCAGAGAATGCTAAATCATAGGCAAAAAGGTCGGCTTGAGGTAAAAGACCATAGGTTAAAATTGGCTTTTCAATATGGGGCAATAGGCTTTTTAAGCTTTCCTCATCCAAGCACAAAATCACACTGCCATAAAAGGGGACCTTATCCACGAATTCCAAAAATGCAGTTTTTATCTCCTGAATATCTTTATAGTAGTCCAGATGCTCAGCTTCCAAAGTGGTTAAAACTGCAATTGTAGGAGAAAGCTTAAGAAAGGAGCGGTCGAACTCATCCGCCTCTGCAATTAAATATTCTCCGGAACCCAACTTGGCATTGCTCTCAAAATTTATCACCCTCCCTCCCACCACAATAGTTGGATCTAATCTACCTCGAGTCAACACTTCTCCGATCATTGATGTAGTAGCAGTCTTGCCATGAGTTCCTGCTATCCCGATGCCGAATTTCATCCTCATCAGCTCTCCCAGCATCTCTGCCCTGCGGATCACCGGAATTTTTCTCTCTTTAGCCGCTAAAACCTCCGGATTCCCATTTCTAACTGCGGAGGAGATAACCACCACGTCAGTATCCTTAATATGCTCTCCATGATGTCCCTGATATACTTTTATACCTAATTTAGTTAACCTATCGGTGACTTCAGTTAGTTTCTGGTCAGAGCCGGTTACTAAGTAGCCTGAATTCCATAAGACCTCAGCCAAACCGCACATTCCAGTTCCGCCGATCCCCACAAAATGTATCTTTTTTATTTTTCGAAATTTTATCATATTGCCCATTCCACTTTGGTAACGAATGTAACTCAACCCTTCAGGGTTGATTATACTTTTTTTCAAGGCTTCCGCCTTGAGTTACAATTCAATCACCTCCTGTTGAGGTTGATGTCAACTTTAGTGAACTTTTCTTTAACTTAATTCTTAACAAATCAACAATCTCATCCACTAAAATTGAAGTAGCTTTGGGCTGTGCCAATTTTTCAGCCGCTTTTTTCATCTCTTCTAACTTACTGACGTTTTTTAACAAATCTAAGATTAGATTTGCCAGTTTCTCACCATTCAAATCCTTTTGCAATATCACCATAGCCGCACCATTCTTTTCCAAAAACTCCGCATTGTATCTTTGATGATCTGCGGCGGCAAAAGGATAGGGAATCAAGATCGAAGGCTTGGCACAACACAAAATCTCTGCTAAAGTTAAAGCCCCGGATCGGGAAACAATCAAATCCGAGACAGCATAAGTTTTTCTCATATCATCTATGAACGGGAAAATT
>Ga0315291_10001770_pt1 | contig 28657 bp, 25 predicted proteins | sample YL17G12_20_MG_FD_203070 | JGI IMG/M metagenome (GOLD analysis project Ga0315291, IMG submission 203070) | Sediment microbial communities from Yellowstone Lake, YNP, Wyoming, USA - YL17G12_20 | ecosystem: Environmental > Aquatic > Freshwater > Lake > Sediment | place: USA: Wyoming | collected...
TTTAGAGGCGGGAAAGTTGAAAGCTTTTGACCATGAAAAAACCCAGATATTCTTAGAAAAAAGCAAGAAGATTTTTTCATCCTTAAAAATCTTCTTCTATGTAGCCAAAGCCGAGCTTTTTGGGTCCCAAGCCTATTTTGAAAATCAAGAACTGGATCAGGCTATATCTTCGTTAAATAAGGCGGAAAAACTATTTAGACAATCCAACGATGAAAAACATCTTAAGTCAATTGAAAGCTTCAGAGAAAAAATTGAAAAACAAATCAGCGAAAAAAGTTTATCATCGGAAAACGAGTATAAGCTTTTCCGCAGATACCTTTCCGAGGGTGAGTATAAAGGACTCCAGAGGGGGAGCCTAAAGGAGAGCTTAGAGATTTTAGCTAAAAGGGTAGGCGCGGACCGGGGTTTTATCCTTTTGAAAAATGGGGAAAATGATTTTTCAGTTGTCTCCACTTTGAATTTCAAATCTGTAGGGGCGTATGGCAATATGCCCCTACAAATATTATCTTCGTTGTCCCCACCTGAAGAGAAAAAATCTGACTGGGAAAAGCCGAAGATTAACACTCAGCCTCAATCTGTGAACGGAGACCTGATCTTAAGCTCGATTTTGATCCCTTTAAAATCCGGAGAAAAGACTGGGGGGTATCTTTACTTAGATAAATTTGCTAATGAGGAGAAAAATCAGGTTTTCACTCAAAATCAAGTCAACTTCGCTGTTGCTTTCTCCGATTTAGTTGCTTTAAAATTGATGGAGATTCAAAAGAAAAAACTGGAGGAGGATAATTTAAGGCTAAGACAACAGCTGCAATTGACCTATGCCTTCCCCACGGTGGTAACTCAGAGTCTTTCAATGCTTAAAATCCTCTGGAAACTGAAGCAAGTAAAAGATTCTTCTCTTCCTATCCTTTTAGAAGGAGAAACTGGAACCGGAAAAGACTTAATTGCCAAAGCCATCCATTATGCCAGCGAAAGGAAAAACCAGAAGTTTGTGGCGGTTAACTGTGCCGCTCTGCCGGAGACCCTTTTGGAATCTGAGCTTTTCGGTCACAAAAAAGGTTCTTATACCGGAGCAACATTCGATAAAAAGGGTTTGTTAGAGGAAGCAGATGGGGGAACTTTATATCTGGATGAGGTGGCCGATATGAGCCCTTCCTCTCAGATCAAACTTCTAAGGGTTTTAGAGGAGAAGGAATTCACCCGTTTGGGTGAAACCAAAGTGCGAAAGGTGGATATCCGGTTAATCTCTGCCACCAATAGAAATATGGAGGAGGAGGTGGAAAAGGGACGTTTCCGTAAAGACCTGTTCTATCGTCTTAATGCTGTTCATATCCAGATTCCCCTTTTGAAAGAAAGAAGGGAGGATATACCGCTTTTGGTGGACCATTTTATTAAGAGCCATTGCGATGACCCAGCCAGATTTTCCCATCTGGTTCCTTTGGTCTTAGAGCTTTTCGCCAGCTACGATTGGCCCGGAAATATCCGGGAACTGGAGAATGAGATCAAAAGGCTTTTAGCTTTTAACCAGGAAACAGAGACCACGGGAATTGATGTTCTGTCGGATAAATTTGCCATCCCCGAAGAATTGAAAAAAGAAAAAATATCCTTATATGACCGTCTGGCATTGTGGGAGAGGCAATATATCCTTAAGGCTTTGATCGACAACCATTGGGTTAAAAAGGCTACTGCTGACGCTTTGCATATTCCCGAGTCCTCTTTAAGATTCAAGATGAAGCACTATAACATCGTCTCACCTAAGAAAAAATCGTAAGATTGAATTTCCGATCCTCTTCTCTGAAGGAAGGGGATTTTTTATTTTCAAAAAGTAGTTGTGTCCAAAGTTATAGGTATTTATAGGGTTTGAAGTGTATAGTTGATATTATGGGGTTTAAGAAATCGAGTAACAAAAAGTTTTGCATTGTGTTGGTATCTCATAGATTTTCAAAATATTATTGGACTACGTAGCCGAACCTTTATGGTTTGGCTGCAAGCCATGAAGGCTTGCCTGCGCGCTTTGGATGAATTTATGGAAAAATTAGCAATACCCCAAACAGTGGAGGCAAATCAAAAAGTAGTTGACTTTTTCTTTCCCTTGTTATAATCTTAATCCATTCCGCCGGAGGGAGGTTCACCCCTGGCGAAAAAAATAGACTTATTAGGACGGCTCCTCTAACCGTCTCGTATGACTAAATAAGGTAGGGCAAGGCTTTTCCGCCATAGACGGATCTGCCTTCGGCAGAAGCCTTGCAAAAAAGCAAACCTAAAGGTTTGCCCTACCAGACAAAAGAAAATGTGAACTCCTGCAAAAAAAGGAAGGTTTTATGAATAAAAAAAGACTTCTTTCATTTATTATTGTCCTGATATTCTTTTTTATTTTTTCCTTTTTCTGTTCCCAAAGACCCGACCCTCGAAAGACAGTGATAGACTTTATCAAGGCAGTCGCCAACTCAGACTCTGTCGCTTTATTGAACTATGTCGATTTTGACCAATTAACTAAAGAGAAACTTAGCTTCCTTGCCCCTGAGGAGAAGGAGAAGGTTTTCAACTCCACCAAAAATCAATTGCTGAATAACCTTTTAAGAGATGGGACCACCAGAGTGAAATGGGAAAATTACAAAAAAGTAATTGCCAATTCCAAAATTGAAGGGGATACAGCCGAAGTTGAGGTCACCTTTATGCACACCAAGACCGGAGCCTATAAATATACCAAGATGAAACTGTATTTGAAAGACGGAAAATGGAAGATCTTCTCTTATGAGGATTAGCATGGGAGTGTAAAAATGTTTTTTACAGTTTTGAGAAAATAACAAAAATCGATTGCGAAATGAAATATAAAGAAATTGCATTTCTCAGTACGCATGTGTAAAAGTTTAACATTCGGGAATAAATTAAGAATAAAGCCTTATGGATATTTGGCAGCCAGATAAGTTAGTGTTGTTTCTAGTCTTCTTTATACCGGGATTTATATCAATAAAAGTCTATGACTTGCTAGTTCCAAGTGAACGAAGGGATTTTTCAAAGTCGTTATTTGAGGCAATTGGTTATAGTTCTCTAAATTTTGCAGTATTGTCTTGGTTAATTATTCTAATTCATTCAAAAAGCTTCTACAGTAATAATAAAGCATGGTATCTTATCATCCTGTTTCTAATCATATGTGTTGTTCCTGTATTATGGCCCATCCTTTACCTTAAATTGTCATCCTGGAGGCCTATTGCTAAATATGTCATACATCCTTTCCCTAAACCTTGGGATTATTTATTTAGTAAACGGGAAGCTTTTTGGGTTATTGTTCATCTTAAAGATGGAAGAAGAATCGGTGGAAAATTTGCCACAAATTCTATTTCCTCTTCTTTTCCTTCCGAAGAACAAATATATTTGGAGGAGGTATGGAAATTAAGTGAAACTGGAGAGTTTGAAAAACCCATTGAAAGATCTCGAGGAATAATCATATTAGGTAAGGAAATTTCATCAGTCGAGTTTTTTAAATAAAAATAGGAGAGTTTCGATGTCAGAAGAGAAAAAACCGCCAATTAAGAAAGTACCGATAAAGGAAGGATACCAGCCCAATAAAAAAATAGAAAAGGGAGGGTATCAGCCAAATCGAGGGAATTTGGATCCTTCGAATCCTCCAAAAGGAGGATCGGGCGTTCCTAAAAAATCTCAAGATAATGAAAAAACTAATAAAAAGGAGTAGATACTAAGCATAACACTCTTTAAAAGGTTTCGATGTTTAGGCTAAATCATGTTGCTACTCTGTTCTTGCGGGAATAGAATTTCCGCACAGAATGGGTTCGAGAAATCCAATTCCCGAACCAACTTGAAAATGTTCCTTATGGTATCTTTGTCTTTCTCCTCCAAAAAAGACATAAACACCTCCATTTAAAATTTCTCTATGGCTACATCGGCATTTCCTAATGCCAATAAATTAAAGAGACAGAGCGAATCTGAAGATTCGCCCCTACATATCTCAGGTTGAGTCCTTATGGCACTGATTGCATTCTTTTCCTTCCAGAGGATGATGGCAGTCATAACAGGATAGATTGGGTAAAAGCCCGATTTTGCCATCTTCTCTCTGATGACAATCATTACAACCTAAACCCAAGGTTATATGTTTTTCGTGGGTAAAAGAAAAAGATTTGTAAGTTACTGGCATAATAGGACCATTGTTATGGCATTTTGAACAGTCCAATTTTTCTCCCGAGTGATGACAGTTGTCACAGCTTTTCTCGCCCAGCAAAAGCTCCCCATGAAAGTTTTCGTTGGAATGGCATTTTTCGCACCCCAAGTTAGCTTTGAGCAGGTGGGGCTTATGAGGAAAATTTCTGCCGAAAACCTTTGTCTCCTTTTGCTCTATCCCCAGATGACAGCTAAAGCATTCTGAGCCTAACCATACATCGGCCAGGGGCAGAGCTGAGGGTTTATACCTCGAGCCTATAACTCTCATAGCCTCCCCAAGATTTTCATTTGCTTTCTCTAATAGTTGGATGGAGTATTTTATATTATGAACTCCTTTTCCTTCCCTCACTAAATCAATATTTTCCTCAGCCTCCCGGACCAATCCTTCTGCTTCGAGGAAGCTTCTCCCCTTTTTTTTGGTGGAAAGCAATTCCTTCTTAGAACTTTTTAAAGAAGGGATGATGACCGAAAGAATCTGTCTGGTCTTTTCTTTCCACTGACCTAAAATGCGGCTATATTTGATTCCGTGGCAAGACATGCAAGCCGCCTCATTGGCATATGCAGTCTTGCCTTTGAAATTATCCCCTTTATGCTGGGTGTGGCACCCGGTGCAGCTCACCTGAGTCAAAAACATGGGGTCAGGATTTTCCTCCACCCCTTTTCCCCCCATTCCGAGGAAAAGCTCCTTTTGAGCTAAATGATGATCGGGATGACATAGCCCACATTCTAAATCGATCGATTTAGTCATCTCCATTATCTTGTGTTTGATCTCCTCATGACATCGGAGACAATCCACCTTATGAGTGGTCACATGATATTCATGCATAAGAAATACATCCTCATATTTATTCAATCTCTCCGGCTCGGTATGGCAGGAAAAACATCTATCTTTGGTGACCTCTCCTTGTCCCTGAACCACATTGACATGACATTTCATACAATCCACTCCCAACTTGGTCACCTCTTTATGATCGAATCTAACTCCTTTAAATTCTATGACGGAAGTGGGAGCACCGTGACAGGAGGGACATCCCCCTAAGGGTTTTTCCCCTTCTACATTTTTAAAATGGCAGAGGAAGCAACTAGTAGAGGTCACAGTCATATGTTCCCTCTGAACGATCTGGGAATGACAGCTGGTGCATTTTAATTTTTTCCCCCTTTTCATCTCAGTCAAGTGGGGGGTATGGTCGAAAAGGACATCTCCAAATGTGGTTTTGCCCGAAAGGAGCCTGCGGTCATGACAGCCGCTCCTCAAACAACTTTCATCGCTGATCTCTACCCAGGGACGACTCTTCCCATAAGTTCCGGTAAAGTATTTTGCCACCGAAACCGTGGTCTGGAATTTCCCTTTTAACTCACTTCTTATCCCCGGAGCAAAATGGCAATCGATACAGGGAACCTTATTGTGAGAGGAGGTCTTCCAAGCATCATAATAGGGCTGCATAAAATGACAGGTGGTGCAGAATTCTGGCTTGGCGGTGTATTCTATGGTGATGAAGGTCAAAATGGCCAAGACCACCAAGGTTAAAACCAAAGCCTTGCCCAGTTTTTTTAATCGATCAACTATTTTCTCCTTAACAAAAATCTTCATTTTTTCCACAGGATCCAGTCGGACTTTTATTGAAACCCTAATTAAATACGCAAAAAATTAAATGGATTTCTTTGGTAAAAGGTAAAAAAGGGAGGATCTTCAGATTTCACCCTGAGCTTTTTTTAAGTCGTATTCTCTATCCGCTCTTTTTTTCTTGGCGTAAATGACCATCACCACCAAAAAGATGAAAAGCCAGATAAAGCCCAAAGCTACTTTTCTTAATCTCATCGATTCAAAGATATTGTGGATGCGGAGATCGATGTCTCCGGCTATCGATTTGCCTGCTTTGGTGTGGGTCTCGACCTCAGATAAAATTAAGGTATGAGTGATGGGGACCACCTGCAGCATCTCGGATGTTGCTCCCTCTAAGAGGTTTTCGTCTGAGGATACTTCTATACCTTTGATTTTAGCTAAGGCAATAGATTTTTTGGCATTCTCTATCTCTGTTTGAGCTTCCTCAATCAGGCTTTTAATCTTTTGTCCTCTGGCGTAAGCTCCGAAGGTCTTATCATGACAGTTAAGACAGACACTATCGAACATCCTCAGATCAGGGAGTGAGGTTTTATGATGCTGGTGGCAGGAGATACACTGGGACATCAATCTCTTTTGCATAGCCAGCTGATGGGGGGATCTTGAAAAATATTCGGCCGTTTTTATATGACACTGGCCGCAGACATTTTCGACCTCGGTAACCCCGGGAGGGGCGGCACCGTGGTTTCCGTGGCATCCGGCACAGGTGGGTGCGCTCCGATTGTTTCTCTCTAACAAAGCCTGGCCGTGAACGCCGGAGGAATAATCCTCTAAGGTGTTAGAAGGAAGATTATACTGGCTCATCAGCTTTTCATCCGAATGGCATTTAGCACACATCAAAGGGAGCTTGGTGGGGAAAACAAAACTCTGGGGATCATTCGCTTTAAAGATCTGGTGAGTCCCGTGGCAATCGATACAAACGGCAACTTTAGTATCGTTTCTTTTCAAAAGCGCTTCCCCGTGCTGGCTGGTCTGATAATATTCCAATTGATCGGTTGGAATTCCATATTGTCTCATTCTCTTTTTGTCTTTATGGCAGTTCCCGCACAGGAAAACACTTTCTTTTCTGGAAGGTTTCCCTTTGAATCCTGCTTTTTCTGACATGGAGACATCCATCTCCTCAGAGGATGGATCACCGCCATGACAATCCACACACCAGACTCTCTGAGCATAATGGATACTGGGTGCAAACTCCACCTTTTTGTCCCCGTGGCAGACCATACAGGAATAAGATTTCTCCTCCAAAGCCCATCCCGAATTTAATAACAGGAAACAAAAGATGGCAAAACCCAGAAGCAAAAAGATATTTATTTTTATTTTTTCATTTTTCATTTCTAATTTTACTTTTTCGGTTCTTCCACTGTTTGATGCGGGAATCCCCTCAGGTCAAAGTAATATTTTTTGCCCAATATGGTCTTAGTGCTTTCCGAAAGATAGCCCAATAGACCAAAGAGTAAGGCTATAATAATCACCGCCCATCCCAGATTAGTGATGACTCTTCTATCCTTCCAGGCGCGAGAAGGAGACCTGTCCAAAAAAGGAATCAAAAAAAGAATTATCATTAAAATGGCGATGCAGATTATCCCTAAAATTTTGGCCACATATTTCAGAAATTGATAACCCGCCAAAAAATACCATTCCGGCTTTATCCCTTCTGGAGTCTGAAAGGGGTTAGCTTTTGGATGTAGAGGAATGGGAGACAAAATGGCCAAGGTCAATATAACCCCGATCACAAGATAAGCGACTATAACTTCCAACAAAAAATGATGGGGGAAGAAGGGTCTCCCCTCCTCAATTTTTTCCTCTGGGAATAGTTCCTTCTTTTCTTCTTCCATATTCGGCTGGTGTATATTTAATCGTTGATATATTACCCCTCACCCTAACCCTCTCCCGCAAGAGCTTGCCCTGTCTTCGACTCTGAGTCTCAGACCCGAAGGGAGCGAAGTCGAAGGGGGAGAGGGACTGCTACACACTCATTTTAAGAATTTCCTCAATTAATCAACTATTATAAGGTTAATATCACATTTTACTCAAATCCTATAATGGTCCAGCAACTCCCTGGCGTTTCACCATAGCAAAATGAGCCATCAAGAAAATTGCGGTGAGCCAGGGTAAAATCAGAACATGAAGAGCATAGAAACGGGTGAGAGTATCCCCGGTAACATTTTCGCTCCCTCTCAATAAAATCAAAAGATATTTTCCGATGAAAGGAACTCCTCCCGCTACCTCAGTTCCGATAGTGGTGCCCCAGAAAGATAGTTGATCCCAGGGTAAAAGATAGCCAGAAAAACCGAAGGTTAAAGTTAAAAATAAAAGGCAGACCCCTATTATCCAGTTAAGTTCCCGAGGAGTTTTATAAGCTCCGTGAAAGAACACCCGAATCATATGGATGAACATAAAAAGGATCATCAAATTAGAACCCCAGGCATGGACTTGCCGGATCAGCCAACCCAAAGGAACCACATTGGTGATGAACATCACGCTGGTATAGGCATCTGCGGCTGAAGGCTTATAATAGATTGCTAAAAGTATTCCGGTTAAGACCTGGATGACAAACAAAACAAAGGTCATTCCTCCAAAGCAGTGAAGGAAATTCACATGCTTGGGAACCGGCTTTTTTAGAAGCTTTTGTAATCCTTCTCTGATATCTAATCTCTGATCTAACTCCCCGTAGATGACCGGAAAGATATTGAGGAGAATTCCCACCAACTGTCTTAGGTTGATCCTCTCCTCAGTCCAGCGTCTGATCTTTGATTCTTTTCTTTTTTCCGGTTCAGCCATATTTAAGCCCCGGCTAAATAAATTTTATCGCTCATTATTTCCACTTTAAAGGTGGACAAAGCTCGGGGTGGGGGTCCGGAGATGACATTCCCTTTATAGTCAAAAAAGCCAGCATGGCAGGGGCATTTCAAAACTAAGGTCTTCTCCTCCCACTCCACCATACAGCCCAGATGGGTGCACTTCATATCGACCGCAAAGAAGCCTTCTTTAACGTGGATGACCATCACATTTTTGTTCTGGAAGACCACCGGCTTGGCTTTCCCTTCGGGGAGATCAGAAGTCGGTCCCACCTCTAACTTTTCTTGAGCCTCAGCTCCGCCTTCCTTTTTGGGGGGGTAGATGAAATTCAAAGCCGCTCCCACAGCTGCCCCAAAAGTTACAAAAATGGAGCCGGCTAAAAGGTAATCTAAAAATCTTTTCCGACTGATTTTGCACTCTTCTTTTTTAGCCTCTTCCATCTTCCATCCTAACCAGACTAATTTGACCGCAATTATACGAAAAAATAAAATAGTTGTCAAGAGGGTTCATTCTTTTTTAGAGAAATTTCCTAAAGCTGAATAATTGCCTGGTGGAATAAATGGGGTAGAAAAAAATTTAAAAAAATACTTGACAAGAGGAGTAAAATGATTAAATTTGTCTAAAATATAGGCTGTGGTCTTAGTTAGGAATTTGAAAACCTGGTTTTAATAAGGAAAGAAAATAAAATTTGTTTTTGGGTTAGCTTGTGAAATATTTCACTAAGGACCAAATCGAGTGAAGACTGTTCTAATAAAGAAATCCTTTAAACTTTTCATCCTGATTTTTTTCTTTATCTCATTTCAATTAGTTTTGCTTAAAGGAGAAGAAACCTATTCGAACCAAGAGCTTACCTCAAAATGTATCGAGTGCCATGAAGGGGTAGATACTCTCTTAGCCAAGACCCCTCATCGCCTGGTTTTTTCATCTGAAGGTAAAAGGATAAAAAATCTACCTATAAGTTGTGGGGACTGTCATACTGTTTGGGAGAAACATCTGGAGGAACCGGCCTTGGGGAACATCACCAATCCTTTAAAAGCTACCTTCTTCGAAGATTTTAAAATCTGCACCCAATGCCATTCCAACCCCCATTCCCAGGACGAGCCCGAAGTCAATATCCATTTCAAGAACAACATCAATTGTTCCGCCTGTCACAGTGTTCACCAGGCAAAGGAAAAACATCTTCTGGTCCTGTCCTCTAATGATTTGTGTATGAGCTGCCATCAAGAGATTGGAGGAAAACTTTCCTTAGTCTCCCATCATCCGGTTCTCCAGAAAACTATCCTGTGCATCGATTGCCATAAGATCTTGGTTCCTCTGGGTAAACCTTTATCATTTGCGACTGCTAACTTCAGATGTTTTTCCTGCCATTCCGAATTTCAAGGTCCTTTTCCTTATGAGCATGGAGCGGTCAATGATTATACTATTGAAAAAGAAGGGTGTATTTATTGTCACGATCCCCATGGTTCTCCAAATCCCAGACTTTTAAAACAGCCAGCCAGACCCCTATGTCTTAATTGCCACCTTCTGCCCAAACACCAGGCCGCTCATTCAGGAATCTGGGCTAAAAGAAATTGTTTAGAATGCCATGTGGATATTCACGGCTCTTATACCAGCAAAAATCTTTTCACCGAAGATTTTTTTGGAGGAACCTGCTTTGGTTCTGGATGCCATACCCCTTAAGGAGAGTATCTCAAAAATGTCATTGCGAGGAGTCCATATGGACGACGAAGTCCCGCCATTGGCGGGACCACGCTCCCTACGGTCGCTCGCAATGACGAAAGCCGGAGTTTGGAGACAGACTCATTAAGGAGTGAAGAATGAAGAAGTATTGCCCATATATTTTTGCAATTGGCCTTATCTTAGCTTCTTCTGCCTTATCTTTGGCTCAGGATAAGCTCCATCTCTCAGGGCAGGCAACTTTAGGATATATATTTATAGATGATGATGGCAAGAAAGGCACCACCGAGGAGGTTTTCAATACCTATTCTGGATTTACCTTGGAAAATCTCCATCTTTCAGGATTTTTCACGAAGAACTCTACACTGGAATTAGACCTTTCCAGTATCAACAAAGACAATCGCACCTTCTTTTTCTCCATAGACAGACCCGGGCTTTTCTCCTTGAATTCCCAGTTTAGTAAATCGAGATTTGTCTTCGACGAAAAGGGAGATGTCAAGTCCTTCAGAACTATAAGCAGTGTCTGGGGGGATTTTCAGGTTACCAAATTTTTAAAACTAAAAGCTGATTATTTCCACCATCTCAAAGAGGGGGATAGAAGAACTTCTCTGGATGGTGCGGGAGTCTGGGGGCAAAAATATGACCAGTTCTTCCAGTCCGGAGGCTTAGGTTTACAATTCAAATGGGGAAGAAGGTATCTTGACTTTGAATACCGGCTTAAGTCTTTCGATAATAAGATCAAAAATCTTTTCGATAGAGAAGGAAACCAGATAAAAGCTATTTTGAATACACCCCTTCCTCAGAATATTCACCTTTCCCTTTCATATTTATATGACAAAAATAAATTGAAAGAGTCTGATTTGAATTTAACCACTAACCTATATCAAGGCGCGATTTTTTATCAGCCGGTAAAAAAATTAAACCTTTCCACAAAATTTCTTTTCCAGAGAACAGAAAACCAATCTACCCAAGTTACTTCAGATATTTTAAGGGGAGGAGGAGAGATCGCCTATGAATTTTATTCTAACTATGATGTTGACTTAGGATATGAATATGAGAGAAGGAAAGAAAATAAAGAAAAAGTGGAGGTCCACTCCTTTTTAGCTGGTCTATCCTTTCAGTTCACCCCGGAGCTATCCTTAAAGGCTCGTTATCTTTTCCAGGACCGAAAAGACCCTGATAATTTAACTTTGACCGGACCTTTTGATAATGAAAAAATCTTAGTGGAATTGAAAAGCTCTCCGGTAAAAGAGATTAAACTGAAATTAAGGTATGAGGACAAGACCAGAGAAAATCCGGATATTTCCACCTCCACATCTGACCGGGGCTATGTCTCTTACGCCTCCTTCTTTTTGAAAGACTGGCTGGATATTCAACTCAACTATTATCTTTTGAAAGTAAAGTATAAAAATAGCGTTAAAAACTTTAAGGTGGACAACAACACCTTCACCTCTTCTGTTATTTTGAAACCTTCGGAAATATTCACCCTTTCTGCTGGATGGAATCATATAGACTTAAGAGGAGATCTGGATATTCGCAAAGATGGTTTCACAGTGGGATTTGATTATTCCTTCTGGAAAGACCTTTCCCTTCAGGGCAAATATGAGCTTTATACCTATGATGATTACATCGAGTATTTGAACTATTATGGAGCTAATGTCTATAGAATCAGTTTAACCAAAAAATTCGGAGGGATATGAAAAGTTTAGAGCAATATCATTTATCTAACAACCAAAAAACCACAGGAGGTATTATTTGATGACCCAAAAAGATCTATGTAAGTTGGGGTTTATAGCTTTAGTCGGCTTGGTTTTCATCTTTGCGGCTTGCGAAAAGAAGACCATAGTTAACTCCCCGCCCCCAGAGACTGCCAGTTGCTTTTTGTGCCATAGTGATAGTAGCACCAAAATCTTAGCCGCAGAAAAACAGTGGGAACATTCAGTCCATAGCACCGGAGCGCATCTCAATGAGAACACTTCCAGTTGTTCTTTCTGTCACACCAACGAAGGGTTTGTTGCCAAACTCACCACCGGCACAGTTCCAGCCACAATCGAGAACCCTACTGCTATCGGATGTTTCACCTGTCATGCGCCTCATACCACCGGAAATCTAACTCTACGAACCAATGCATCTTATATGCTTCTGGACAGCACTGCATCTTCAACTTACAATAAGGGTCAGAGCAACATCTGTGTCCACTGCCATCACAACAGAAGGAATGTTAACACCTATGTCTACGACGGAGTGAAAATGAGTTCACATTATGGTCCCCATTATAGTAACCAATCGGATATGCTTTTGGGAACCAACGCTTATGAATACGCCGGCGTTACCTATACTAATTCATATCACTCCAGCGGGGTTACTGACGGATGCAACACCTGCCATATGGAAACAGTAGTAGGTTATATTTTAGGTGGTCATTCAACGAATATGGTCTGGGAGGGGGAGGAAAACGTGGATGCCTGTAACATCTCCCGCTGTCATGACGGAGCTCCTCTCACCAGCTTCAACCGTACCGCAACAGGGGATTTTGACGGAGATGGCACCACAGAGGGAGTCCAGGATGAGATCGAAGGTCTTATGGAGAAGCTTAAGACTAAGCTCATAGCGGCAAACCTTTTAACCAGCGAAGGAGATCCGGTAGCGCGAAATGTTGCCACAAAAGATTCAGTTGGAACAGTATTCAACTATAAATTTGTGGAAGAGGACCGAAGCGAAGGGATCCATAATACTAAGTATGCGGTGAAACTTCTGCAATCATCTATCGATTTCTTAAGCCCTCCTATGACTGCCAAATGACCAGAACTTTAGGGCAGGGTAACCCTGCCCCTACCATTTTTAAAAGCCCTGCACAAATGCAGGGCTTTTTTATAACCTCACCCTAATCCTCTCCTTGAAAAGGAGAGGGAATTGATGTAGGGGCAGACCTATGTGTCTGCCCGATAATTTTGGGCGAACCCATAGGTTCGCCCCTACAAAAGATATCTTATGCAACCCAATCTACTTTTTTCCCTTTTGCCCACTCGCCTCCACACTTGCCTGAAGCAAGGACCGCTCTTCGGTTTGAAACTTGTTGACCAGTTCTGGAAATTGAGAGGATAAATCATTTTTTTGCAAGGGATCTTCTCTGAAATTGAAAAGGGAATGATTGGCTCCGATGCGGTCCACAAAAAAATAAGGGTCTTCGACCCATCCGATCCTTTTCCCATCGATCATCATAGCAAAACCTTTATTTTCTCTGGAAAGTGATAAAATGTCTTTGCCCCAGGACTGGTGCAAAACCGGCTTACCTAAAATGCCGATTAAAGTTGGCAAAATATCAGTCTGGTCTCCTACGGTAGTTATTCTCTTAGACTTTTCCCTCAAAATATCGGGTGCATAAAAAAGGCAGGCGATATGAAACCGCTCCCAGGGCATATCACTTTGAGATGGTAAGACCTTTCCGTGATCAGCCACCAAAATAAATATGGTCTTTGAAAAGTAGGGCTCCTTTTTCGCTTCTGAGAAAAACTTACCCAAAGCCCAATCGGAGTAACGGTAGGTATTCAAGTATTTATAGTCGGGGACCGAAGGAGGAAACAGCTTAAAAGATGAATCCGGCAACAGAAATGGCTCGTGGTTACTCAGAGTGAGGACTACCCCGAGAAACGGACTCTCCCCCATTTTGGAAAACTCCTCATTGGCTCTGGCTAACACAATGTGATCCGGAACCCCCCATTTCCCTAAGCTATTCTCCTTAGGAAAATCGGATTGCCCAACAAACCTCTTAAAGCCCACCTCTCTTAAAAAACCCTGCATATTGTCGAATTGAAGATCCCCTCCATAGATTAAGATCGATTGATAACCTCTTTCGTTAAGTATAGAGGCAACAGATTTAAAGGGATGGGGTGCGCCGAACTTTTTCATCAAAGACCTTCCGGTCTGAGAAGGAAAAGAGCATAAAACCGATAAAAGCCCCCGATTGGTTCGCGTTCCCGTAGCAAAAAAGTTCTCAAACAAAATCCCATCAGAAGCTAAAGAATCAAAAAATGGGGTGACTTCTGGTTTTCCTCCCAGAGTACCGACATAACGAGCCAGCCAGCTTTCTAAAAAGATAATCACTACATTATGATTTTCATTTTGATTTCTTTCAAAGGGAAGTTGATAAAAACGGGCTAAAGAATTCTGTGAATCAGCAAATTCTTCATTGGGACTCCATACAAGTTTTCGAACCTCTGACCAGGCTTTTTCACTGGGGAAAAAATTGAATTCATCATAAGATTTGCTGTGAGCATCTTCATATTCATCTTGGAGTGAGGTTCCCAAAGTGTAGACCCCATTTAAAGCTAATTGGTTGGCAAAGTCATATTCACTAAAGTAAGCTACCCCCCAGTTAAAAGGAGCCAATCCTAAGCGACCCCGGGCACCCAAAGCTAAAAGTGCGCAAATTAAAACGAAATACAAAATCTGAGAAAGAATTTTCCCCTTGTTTATCCTCTTGAAAATTTTCTTGCTTAACGTAATTCCCCACCAGATGAAAATAAAAGTTAAAGCTCCCCAGAGCAAAAGATAGGGAATAACCGGATAATTTGAACTGATGCTGTAAAAGACCATCCCCATCTGGTCTAAATATTCAAAAGCCCAATGGCTCAAATGGGTCCCGAACTCTCCATAGTATTCAATGTCGATTAAGGACAAAAGGAAGATAAAAGCGAAAACAGTAAACAGAATTGTTTCAATGACGATTCGAGTGATCTTCAGACGCCCCATCCCCACCAATGGGAGAGAGCCTATGATAAATAAAGGGATAAAGATATAGGAAATCACTAAAATATCAAAGCGAGCTCCAATTAAGAAGGATTTCAAGATGATGGTAAGAGGTATACCGGAGCAAAGGTTTTTGTATTTTAAAAGAAATCCTAACCTGAAAAGGGTTAGATACAAAATCCCCAAAAGGAATATAGCACCAAAAAAAAGAATCGTATTCGGAGGTTTAATCCAGCCTAAAAAAGAGCTAATTCCTTTTTTCATCCGTTCCATAGCTTTATTTGCTGCTTTTCTACCGACTGAAAAATCCAAAATCTTAACCCCTTAATCGAAATAAATTAGAAATAAAAAAATCAAAGTCAAGCAAAACAAAAAGAGACTGATCCATATTTTCTAAAAAGGTGAAAGAAGGATGAATAGAATTTTTTAGGGGGAATTGCTTTGGAAGGGGTAGAGTCGCGTAGGGGTGGAGCTTGTCTCCACCCACATCCACTAGGGCGGAGGTGAACTCCGCCCCTACGCGCACTTTGCCAAATTAAACCTCTCTGAATAACTTATCTGCGGAAATTAGTAAAAGACGAACAAAATCGCTTGACTTCTCATTTGGAAATTTTTATTCTTTAGAAACAAAAAAGTTGGCTAAATGGGCTAAAAAGATAAGACTAGAAATGCAATCTGGTTTCAGTCAAGAACTAAAGTAAGAGAGGAGGTGAAATATAATGAAGAGTAAAAACATTATTCGGGCGTTGATTATTTTTGCTATTTTATTTGGAATTGCGCATATCGGGACTGACAAGTTCAATCCCCTGACTTTCTTGGTTATACCTGTTTTTGCTCATTGTGACACAATGGATGGTCCGGTAGTCAAAGCTGCCAAAAAAGCCTTAGAGACGGGAAATGTAAACCTCGTTCTTATCTGGGTGCAAAAAAAGGATGAAACTGAGATTAAAAAAACTTTTGAGAAAACACTGGCTGTTCGGAAATTGAGTTTAGATGCAAAGGAGCTGGCAGATATGTATTTCTTTGAAACCCTTGTTCGCATTCATCGAGCTGGAGAAGGAGCACCTTACACCGGGTTGAAACCCGCAGGGCTTGACCTTGGACCTGCAGTTCCGGCTGCCGAAAAAGCGCTTGAGGATGGTTCGGCAGAGCCTTTGCTGAAACTTCTAACAGACACAATCAAAGATGGCGTGCTCGAGCATTTCAATGAGGTGACGGTTAAAAAGAATTATAATCAGGATGATGTTGAGGCAGGCCGGGAATATGTAAAAGGCTATGTGGAATTTGTTCATTATGTCGAGCGGATCTATGAATCAGCCAAGAAACCAGCAGAGGGACATTATCCTGAATCAGAGACAAGCGGAGGGCACAAAGAATAATATTTACTTATGATATTTGCTGGAGCAAAACTATTAAATGCGCTACCTTCGTGCGAAAACTATAGCTAAATAGAAATGTTAAAGATAAAAGGAGTAGGGCAAGGCGAAAGCCTTGCGGAAATTCCTTTTCTCAAAATTATCATGCCAAGGCAAATCCCCCGCAATGTGCGGGGGAAAGTTTTGCTCTGCTTTTCCTAAGGATTTTAGAAGCGAAAAGGAGGAAAAACCAAATTTCAAACTCAAAGAAAGGAGGAGTTATGAGTGGCAGAGGTAAAGTTATTATCTTGTTTTTAGCTCTGTTTTTTATCCTCCCTCTTGCTCTTCTTCAGGCTCAGGAAAAGCCTAAATCCAAATGTCTTTTATGCCATGAAAAGTCGATGCCCGGCTTGGTCGGTCAGTGGCAGAAATCGAAGCATTTCAAAGCCGGGATCGAATGCGATGCCTGTCACGGGGATAAACATTCTACTTTAAAGGATTTCAATCTGGCACAGATGCCCACTCCCCAGACCTGTGGAAACTGTCATCCGGAAAGATTGGAACAATTTCAGGCCGGAAAGCACGTCTCTGCCTTGGTGGCAATGGAGGCTATGCCTACTACTAAAGACCAACCTCATCCGATTATTGGAGGGCAGAAGGGTTGTGGCGGATGTCATAAAGTGGGGCTGGTAGAGGTCAAAGAGAGTAAGGAATACCTCTATGGTTTAGGTTGCGACGCCTGCCATACCCGGCATACTTTCTCAAGAGAGGAGGCAAAAAAGCCTATGGCTTGTCTTCCCTGCCATATGGGATTCGACCATCCGCAATGGGAGATGTGGTCTACCTCCAAGCATGGAGTGATAAACCAGATTGATGGAAATTCCCAAAGGGCTCCCTCCTGCCAGACCTGTCATATGTCTGGAGGTGACCATAGAGTGATGACTTCCTGGGGATTTTTGGGATTGAGACTGCCAGAGGATGATTCGGTCTGGATGGGGTATCGGGCAACCATTTTGAAAGGGTTAGGTGTTCTGGACTGGAATGGAAATCCCACCCCTCGTTTAGATATAGTAAAAGCAGGAAAAGTAGCTCGTTTGACCAAGGAAGAGTGGGTGGCGGAAAGGGATAAGATGGAGAAGATCTGCGCCCAATGTCATGGAAAAAGCTTCGTGGAAAGCAATTTGAACAATGCTGATTTGGCGTTAAAAGAAGCGGATAAACTCATGGCTGAAGCTATCCAGATAGTGGAAGACCTTTATCAGGATGGGATTTTGCCTAAACCTAAAGATTACCCTCCTCACGTGGATCTTTTAAGATTTTATGAAGTTTCCTCCTCTATCGAACAGGATTTGTATCTTTCGTTTATGGAATATCGGATGAGAGCATTTCAGGGAGCATTTCATATGAATCCGGACTATATGCACTGGTATGGCTGGGCACCCTTAAAGGAAACTTTGGTCAGGATAAAGGATGAAGCTTCCTCATTAAGAAAAGAGGCTATGAAAAAATAATATAAATATTATTGTCAACCACCCCCGCATTTTGCGAGGGATGGTTGACCTACTGAGGAGGACTCCATTACCACCCTTTGATTTTAGAAAAGATAAGATGAAAAATAACGAATTCTATAATTTCCTTCTAAATGACTACGACCGGATGATCGACAGGGGAAAAAGGCTTGAAAAAGAGATACCTTTACTGGACAGATTATTTCGAGAAGCAAAAGTCAAAAAAGTTTTAGATATCGGCTCCGCTACTGGCGAACATTGTATTGCTTTAGCTGAAAGAGGATATGAGGTAATTGGCATAGAGCCCAATTATAAAATGCTACAGGTGGCAAAAAAGAAAGTCAAAAATAAAAATTTAAAAATAAAATTTTTGAAAGGCGAATTCTCGAACTTTGATAAATTAGTAAAAGAGAAAGTAGATGCTTTAATCTGCCTGGGAAACACCTTAGCCCATCATTCCGATTACCGATCCTTGAATTTTACCTTGAAAAAGTTTTATTTGGTTCTAAGACAAAAAGGTCTTTTAATTTTACAAGTGATAAACGCCGACTCAATCCCCTTAGGCTCGCACCGTTATCAACCTTTGAGACACTGGGAAGATGGATTTAGTGAAAAGTTATTCATCCGTCAATACAAACGTTATGAAAAGGATTTTACCGAACTTTCTTTGTTGAGATTATCCAAAGAAAAAGATAAATGGAAAATGGAGGAGACCCAACAAAAGCTTTTGGCTTTTGAAAGCAAAAGGCTTTTTTCCCTTTTGAAAAAAGCCGGATCTGTCTCTATAAAATTTTATTCCGACTATGATTTAACCCCATTCCATTCCCGAAAATCTGAGAGCTTATTAGCAATTTGTGAAAAGTCGTAGGGGCGTTCAATTGAACGCCCCTACTGAGACAAATAGAAAAAGTATAAAAAGATGAACAAATCTCAAGATGCAAATGCAAAAATCTTGATTGCCGGTATTGGCAACCTTTTATTGACCGATGAGGGGATTGGGGTGCATATTATCCGGGAATTGGGGAAGAGAAAATTGCCAGAGAATGTGGAATTAGTCGATATTGGAACTGCCTCCTTTGACCTTTTGACCTTTATGCAGGGGAAAGATAAAGTTATTATAATCGATGCTATGGCTGTGGATGATGAGCCGGGAACTTTGTATAAATTATCGCCAGATGATATAATTTCAGGAAAACAAAAGCTCTTAACTTCCCTTCATCAATTCGGTATCCCTGAGGTCTTAAGTTCGATAAGACAAAAAGGGGAGAAAATCAAGATAGTTATTTTCGGCATTGTGCCGAAAGATTACCAAACTTATGGCACAGAGCTTACCCCCGAATTGAAAAAAACTTTGCCCAAAGTGATTAAGGAGATCTTAAAAGAACTCTAAAGAGTAGGGGCAGGTTTCAAACCTGCCCCTACCCCCGAATAGATCAAATCGAAACTATATTATCAAAAAAAGGATAAATTGCAAGAGAAAAGGAGGTAAAAAACTTTGTTTTTTCGTGACGTTATGAGAGGATAAAAAAGTAGGGACAGGTTTTCAAACCTGTCCTGACAGACCTAAAGGTCTGTCCCTACCGAAATCGTAAACCCACCTTGCCCTCAAGGTGGGTCTAAATTTTTGTAGTGTGACCCTCTCAGGGTGGCACCACATTTTTGGGGAGGAAGGGGAAGGGCAAGGCTTAAAAATTAAACCTAAACCCTTCCCCTTTTTTGGGGCTAATCTCTTCTTATTATATTTACGAGTTTTTTGTTATGATCGTAGATTTTTATTTCCATAGGCATCTCTCCGGGCAGAGAATGAGTGGCACAGCCGAAACAAGGATCATAAGCCCGGAATGCCATCTCGATCATATTCAAAATTCCATCCGAAACTGCCTGACCAGCTTTAATCAAACCGAAAGCTGCTTTCTTTATTGACATCGAAATAGCCGCATGGTTATTTGTAGTTGCCACGATCAGATTGACCTTCTTGGTCACTCCTCTTTCGTCGGTTTGATAGTGATGTATCAAAGTTCCTCGGGGAGCTTCCACCACTCCGATCCCTTCATCCGGCTTGGCTGTCGGTATCACCCTGGTATTGGGATCGGTTATCTCCGGGTCTTTGGTCAACTCTAAAAATCTTTCTGCCGCATATAATAGTTCCACTAATCTTGCCCAATGGTTAGCTAAGGTGAAATGAACCGGCCTTCCGCCTAAAGTCTTATACATTCTCTCATACTCTTCTTGAGCTAAAGGTGTTGCCATCCCATCTGAGGCATTCAATCTGGCCAAGGGGGCGACCCGATAAACTCCGCTTTCTTTTCCATCCACAAGCCCCTTCCATCCGACATTTTTCAGATAGGGGAACTTCAGATAAGTCCAGGGCTCCACCCATTCGACAATGTGATTCAGATAATCTTTGACATCGAATTTGGCAAATTCTTTTCCATCCGGATCGACCACTCGAACCTTTCCTTCGTAGAAATTGACCTTATTTTTATCATCCACCAGTCCCATATAATAGGTCTTGTGAGTATAGGTATCGGAGGTGACTAAATCGACATAGACTTTGTTAGAAAGGACGATGTCTCCAAAGACCTTCAAGGAGAACTTTCCAAATTCGATTGATTCTTTGGCGATCTCTTCACACCTTTTTCTTTCCTCTTCAGAAAGACCTTTTCCCATCCCACCCACAGTAGCAGCTGATGGGTGGACATATTTCCCACCTAACATTGAGACCACTTCGTGGCAGATAGCCCTCTGTCGAATCACCTTCCCACCGATCTCCAAACCCACCTTCTTAATAACTCCCAATATATTCCTTTCAGCTTTGGGAGCATCCGGTCCCACCACAAAGTCAGGTCCTCCTAAGGCATAGAAGTGGGTGGTGTGGTCAGCCACATAATAGGCGGAGTTCATCAATTCCCTTAATTTCTTTGCCACTGAGGGGATCTCGCAATGATAGACTGCATCAGCGGCTTTGGCTGAAGCCAGATGATGAGAGGTGGGACAGACCCCGCAGATTCGAGGGGTTAAGACCATCAATTCCTCCACTGGTCTTCCTTCGCAGAACTTCTCAAAACCCCGAAGCTCCGGAACCAAAAAATAGGCGTTAGCTACCTCTCCTTTATCGTTTAGAAATATATCTATCTTTCCGTGTCCTTCTAATCGAGTGATTGGATCGATACTTATCTTTTTCATTCTTTCTTCTCCTGAGACATCTTCTTTCTTCTTAAAAGGGAGCTGGCTAATGCGAAACGATAAAATGTTCCGATCGGGTCCACTATCCCCTCCAAGATTTTGGCTACCTCCTTTTCATCATCCGAATCTATCACTGAGGCCAAAGCGGACATAAATTTAGCTCCTACATCCGAAACCCCTTGTGCTGGCCCATAACATCCCCAGCAGGGAAGATTGGCTTTGATGCAGGTCCCTTCACAGCCGGAACGAGTGGCTGGTCCAGCGCAGATGATCCCCTGCTCTAAAAGACATTTTTCAGGCTCAGGTATCTTCAGATGAGAGCGATAAAACCCTTTTATCTTTTTCTCTTCCTTTTTTCTGGGACACTCCTCACATACTGTCTTATCACCGGCACCCAAAAATGAACCGACCGGTGGTAGCTCCCCTTTTATCACCGCCTCTAAAGCTTTCCAGGTAGTCTTTTCCAGAGGAGGACATCCGGGAATGAAATATTCAACTAAAACGGTCTGCTTTAAACTTCTGACTGTGTCATAAAAAGCTGGAATATGCACTTTTCCCTCGGGCATATCGTAATTCTCCTGAGGGAATTTCTTATCTGGATTGTAAGTGGAAGGTGTCTCTATATATACCCTTTGGAAGATACTCTTTCTATCAAATTCATTAGCCAATCCTGGTATCCCACCCTCGCAGGCGCAGGCACCATAAGCCACTAAGACTTTCGATTTATCTCTTAAAAGTTTTGCAAAATGTTCATGCTCTGAGGTCCTTATAGCACCATTGAAAAGGCATAAATCTATCTCTTTGTCAGCTAACTTCTCAACATCCTCATATTTGAAGTCCATCACGCAGGGCCAGAAGACAATATCAAAAACATTAGCTACATCCAAGATCTTCTCCTTTATCTCTAAAACAGCTATCTCGCATCCGCCGCAGGAGGCCGCCCAATATAAAGCTAATTTAGGTTTTGTCATACCCTCACCTCCGGAAGCTTAGGTGATGGCTTTTCCACCGTCATCTCAGTTGGTTGAATCTGATTTTCCACAATTTGCCAGTTAAGGGGACCTAATTTTTTCACCACGGAAGTGAACTTCTTAACCACATTGGAGAACTTCTCCCCCTCAGCCGCTGAGATCCACTCTAATCCGATCCTTTCATTTTCGATCCCGAATCTCTCTAAAAGCTTAACTAAAAGAGGGTATCTTCTTAAGGTCTTCATATTCCCATTAATATAATGGCAATCTCCGGGATGACAGCCGGCAATCAAAACCCCATCCGCACCCTCATGAAAGGCTTTCAGGATAAAGGTGGGATCTACTCTGCCGGAACACATCACCCGGACGATCAGGATATTAGGAGGATACTTCATCCGTGATGTTCCCGCCATATCTGCGCCGGTGTAGCTACACCAGGTGCATAGAAAACCTACGATTTTGGGCTCAAATTCTTTTTGATTCATAAAAAATTCCTTTTCGGAATCGGGCTATACGAAGTCGGCGTAAGCCGATTTGGGCGAACGAAGTGAGCCGTATAGCCCGTGTTAAGTGAGTGCGATAGCATCGAGCCAACGAAGTTGGCGAAGAGTTGCCCGAAGCCCGCCTATTTTCTCCATCCAATAAAATATCCATAACCAAGGTATTCCTGATATTCTTTGAAGAACCTTTCATATTCTTTCATTGCCCTACGCAAAGGGCTATTTAACATCATTTTGAATGTCAACTTTAGCATACCACAGAACCCGAGCATCTTTTTCATCATAGTGTCCATATCTGCCATAGTCTCAGAGAAATCTACAACAATTACGTCAACAAATCCAATTCTTTCGAGAAAGGCTCTCCACTCTTTCAAAGTTTTGGTACTGTAGTCGCCCCAAAGTTCTCTGACTTCTTTCAATATTTTCTCTGTTGGTTCTTTCCTCCAAATCATCTCTAAGTCTCCAATCGCACCACCATGTCTCAGCACTCGGAACATTTCTGGAAAGGCTACTTCCATATCAAACATCGTCGTCGTACATTCTGCTATAATTATATCAAAGCTTTCATCGTCGAATGGTAAGTTATATACGTCTGCCTTTCTGAAACTCACCCTCTCTTCTAACCCCTTTTTCTTTGCTCTCTTCCTAGCCTCTTCAATCATTTTCTCAGAGTGGTCTATCCCAACAACTTCGCACTTATATTTTTCTGCTAAGTAGCATGGAGTTACACCTTTCCCAGCACCCACGTCCAGAACTTTCTTGTCTTTATTTATTCCACATCTCAGCACTATCTCATCAGTTTTTTCTAACCCACCAGGATGCAAACATTCCAGACCACAGTCCCACATAACTTCATCAACGTCTGCCATACTTGCCATGTTTTTCATTTTTTCTTGCTTCATTTTGACTGCCTCCTAATTTTATTTACCTTCACCACTTTATATGATTTAGCGGGCGAAGGGCAATTTCACTTAACTATTTATTAACCGCAACTTTCTTAAGCTTTTAAGACTCCTTCGATCTCTGCAAAGATCTGGTCATCTTTGAATCCATATTGGATCGGGACTCCAGAGGGGCAGGAAGCCACACAGGTTCCACACCCTTTGCACAAAGCCTCCAAGACCTGGGAGACCTTCTTCTCATCGTTGAACTCAATGGCATTATAGGGGCAAAGGGTCAAACAGAGCTTGCAGCCAGCGCATTTTTCCGGATCGATATAGGATACTATCGGCTCGATAGAGACCACTCCTTTGTCTACCATGGCGATGACATTGGCGGCTGCACCAGCACCCTGAGCCACGCTATCGGGGATATCCTTGGGTCCCTGGCAGGCGCCCGCGATAAAAATTCCATCGGTAGCAGTTGCCACCGGAGCCAATTTCGGATGCTTTTCCAAAAAGAACCCATCTCTGCTCCTCTGGATAGTGAATATCCGAGCAACCTCTGGGGCATCCTTTTTCGGCTCTAAGGCAGTGGCTAAGATGACCAGATCCACCGGGATTCTCCTGACCATACCCAAAAGGGTATCCTCACATTTGACTATTAATTTGCCTTTTTCCTCCGGCCTTTCGGCCACCTCGGTTACCTCCGCCCCCTTCCCCCGGATGAAGATCACATCCTCCTTCATCACCCGATTATAAAATTCTTCATATCCCTTGCCAAAGGACCTTAAATCTATATAAAACTCATACACTTTAGCTTCAGTTTTCTCTCGGACCAAATGGGCTATTTTCAAAGAGTACATACAGCAGACCCGGGAGCAATAGGGGTGATATTTTTCATCTCGGCTGCCAATACAATGCAGGATAGCTACACTCTCCGGTTTTCTCCCATCCTTTAAGACGATCCTCCCCAGAGTGGGTCCACCGGCATTGGAGAGGTGTTCGAACTCCAGGCCGGTGATGACATTGTCCAATACCTTATAGCCATAACGCTTATCTATCTGGGGATCAAAGGAGTCAAATCCAGTAGCTAAAATAATACCTCCCACCTCGATTTCTCGATATTCATCCACCATCTGGTGATTTATCGCTTTAGGCTCACAGAATTTTTCGCAGACTTTACACTGCTCCGTCTTAAAATAGATACAACTCTCTTTGTCTATCACCGGCTTATTGGGCACCGCTTGCAAAGTGGGAACGTAAATAGCCTTAGGGGGACCCAGAGTCAATTCATGATGTAAGATGTTCTCTTCTCCCTCTATAGTAATGGCACCGGTGGGGCAAATCAGAGCACAGGCTGCACAACCGATGCAATCTAATGAGGGCTCATCAAAGGCAACTGTGACTTCCCTTTTTTCCCCCCGATTAACGAAGTTAATCACGTTTTTACCAACAGCTTCAGAGCAAGCTCGCACACAAAGACCACAAAGTATACATTCCTCCTTCTCTAGTTTAAACCTGGGCTCTTTTACACCCATCTTTTCAGCCAGTTCCCTTATCTGTTTGACGTTGGGACATCGGGCTAAAAGAAGTTCCATCACCATCTTCCGGGCTTTTATGACCTGGGGAGAATTGGTTTTAACTACAAGTCCTTCTCGGACTATATAATTACAGGAGGTGCGGAGTGTCGATTTTCCAGAGTCGATTATCTCTACCAAGCAGAGCTGACAGGCTCCATAAGGGGTTAAAGCTGGATGGTAACACAAGGTGGGTATGTCGATGTTATATTTTTTCGCCGCCTCCAAAATAGTTTTGCCTTCATCGATTTCTACTTTTTGGTCATCTATGATTGAATTAACCATCTTCTCCTCCATTCTATTTTATCACCACCGCATCGAAGTTGCAGACTTCAAAGCAAACTCCACACTTGATGCATTTGGCCTGGTCTATAAGGTGAGGTTTTTTTCTCTCTCCGGATATGGCTTTTTCCGGGCATTCCCTGGCGCATAAAAGGCAGCCGGTGCATTTATCAGCCAGAATGAAATATTGGATCAATTCTCGGCATACGCCCGCCGGACACTTTTTGTCCTTTATGTGCGCCTGGTATTCATCCCGGAAATAACGGATGGTGGACACAACCGGGTTGGGTGCAGTCCCTCCTAATCCACACAGGGAAGCAGATTGAACTACCGAAGATAAATCCTCCAACAGTTCGATATCCCCCTCTTTTCCTCTTCCCTCACATATATCCGTCAAGATCTGGTAAAGTCTTATTATCCCTTCTCTACAGCTGGTGCATTTGCCACAGGATTCGTCCTTGAGAAAGGAAAGAAAATATCGAGCTACATCCACCATACAGGTATTTTCGTCCATTACTATCATCCCGCCGGAGCCCATCATTGATCCGGCCTGAGTAAGAGCTTCATAATCAACCGGCAGGTCAATCAATTCTGCTGGGATACAACCTCCGGAGGGTCCCCCGGTCTGCACCGCCTTAAATTTTTTATCATTAAGTATCCCTTCACCAATATCGAAGATGATCTCTTTTAAACTTATTCCCATAGGGACTTCTAACAATCCGGTATTTTTCACTTTGCCCACCAGGGAGAAGACTTTTGTCCCCTTGCTTTTTTCAGTTCCAATTCGGGAAAACCAATCGGAGCCTCGGTCAATTATCACCGGGACATTAGCCCAGGTCTCCACATTATTAATATTTGTAGGTTGGTCCCACAGGCCTCTTTCCGCCGGATAGGGTGGTCTTAATCTCGGCTCCCCCACCCTACCTTCAATAGAGGCCATCAAGGCGGTCTCCTCACCGCAGACGAATGCTCCTCCACCTCGGTTTAATTTGATCTGGAAGCTGAAATCAGTGCCCAGTATATTTTCGCCCAAAAGCCCATATTCTTCTGCCTGTTGGATGGCTTTCTTCAGTTTTTTTATAGCTAAAGGATACTCGGCTCGCACATAGATATAACCTTCTTTAGCCCCGATAGCATAACCTCCGATTAACATTCCTTCCAGCACGCTGTGAGGATCACCTTCCAACACGCTCCTATCCATATAAGCCCCCGGGTCCCCTTCATCACCATTGCAGATAACATATTTAATCTCTCCGGGTGCTTTTCGACAATAGCTCCACTTCAACCCGGTGGGAAATCCAGCTCCTCCTCTCCCTCTTAGTCCAGATTTTTTTATCTCTTCAATAATTTCTTCAGGAGTTAGATTTTTAAGGGCTTTATCCAAAGAGAAATAACCCCCTCGGGCGATATATTCCTCAATATCATCCGGATCTATGAAACCACAATTTCTCAAGGCGATCTTTTGTTGTTTTTTAAAGAAAGGAATCTGCTCATAAAGAGGAATCCCCTCAAGCCCTTCAGAGCTTGAATCTTTTAGGTACTTAGCTCCATTTCCCAATAGAGCTAAAGCCCATTCTTTTTTGATCTCTTTTTTTGTTATTGCAGTCAATAAATCCTTGGACTTTTTGGAAGTCATCTCCTGGTATATTATAGCTGGTCTTCCCGGAACCTGAACCTCCACCAGCGGTTCTCTCTGACAAAACCCCAAGCAGCCGGTCTGAGCGACAAGGAAGTCCAATTTTTGTTTCTCCACCTCCTGGGAGAGAACTTCGAATGCCTCTCCAGCTCCTGTGGCTAATCCGCAGGTAGCCATTCCCACAGTAATTTTGATTTTGTCAGGATAAATAGATAAAAGCCCTTTCTCCCTTATTTTTTTAAGGTCATCCTTGGTCTTTATTTTCATTCCCATACTTTTTCTCCTTAAGTGTACTTCTTCAATATCCGGGGGATCTTATCCTGTTTTAAACGTCCGTGGGTATCTTCGTCAATTCTTATCACCGGGGCTAAACTACAGCAACCGATGCAGCGAACAGTTTCGAGCGAAAATTTAAGATCGGAAGAGGTTTCACCAGACTTTATTTTTAAGTCCCTTTCCAGCTTCTCCAAGATTCTTCCACCTCCCCGCACATGGCAGGCGGTTCCTAAACATACATTTATTAAATGAAGCCCTCTGGGTTTTAAGCTGAAAGCCGCATAAAAAGTTGCCACTCTTAATACTTGGCTTAATGGTATTTGTAATTCTTGGCTTATCTGGTTTAATACCTCTTTAGGCAAATAGTTATATTCTGCTTGAATATCCTGCAATACTTCAATTAACGACTCCCGCCTTTCTTTAGATTGGCTGATTATTTCCTTCGCTTTCACCCATTGCATTTCCTATTTCCTCCTTCCTTTATCCAAGGGGACATTGCTGCCGATTAACTTTTTCCCTTTCATTATCATCCTCTTTGCAGGAATTCTCTTGCCAAAACAGATATTCCAGCAGATTCCGCAGCCGGTACATTTCGATTCATCCACAAAACGAGCTTTTCTTTTGACCTTCACCTTAAAATTACCCACAAAACCGGAGACATCGGTCACCTCACTATAGGATAAAAGCTCTATATTAGGGTGTTTGCTCACCTGCACCATTTTGGGGGTTAATATGCAAGCCGCACAATCCAAGGTGGGAAAGGTCTTGTCAAATTCTGCCATATAGCCACCGATGGAGGGCTCTCTTTCCACCATATAGACCTTTTTGCCAGAGTTGGCAATCTGCAATGCGGCTTCAATTCCGGCAATTCCGCCACCCACCACCAAGACATTGGGGTTAACCGCTACCTCTTTAACTTGTAAAGGACTATGTAAAGTCACTCTATTGACTGCAGCCCGCACTAACTTTTTTGCTTTCTCCGTTGCTTTTTTTCGATCCTCAGTCACCCAGGAGCACTGTTCCCGGATATTAGCCATCTGGAAAAGATACTGATTTAAGCCTGCATCTTCCACCGTGTGCCGGAAGGTGGGCTCATGCATCAAAGGGGAGCAGGAGGAGACCACCACTCGGGTCAAACCCAACTCCTGGATATCCTTTTTTATCATATCCTGGCCCGGGTCAGAACACATATATTTATGTTCCCGGGCAATGGTCACATTAGGCAGGGTGGAGGCGAACTTCACCACCTCAGGAACGTCAACTATTCCGGCTATGTTGGAACCACAATCGCAAACATAAACTCCGATCTTTTGAGAACCATTTTGACGATCGCTCATCTTTTACCTCCGTAAAATCTATCCAGAACCTTCTCGGATGAGACCAATTCCTTTCCGATCATAAGCTTTTCTTTGGACAATCCTAAAGCCACCCCCAAAAGCTGGGTGAAATAGATCGCGGGGATAGAA
>Ga0315291_10001772_pt1 | contig 28604 bp, 32 predicted proteins | sample YL17G12_20_MG_FD_203070 | JGI IMG/M metagenome (GOLD analysis project Ga0315291, IMG submission 203070) | Sediment microbial communities from Yellowstone Lake, YNP, Wyoming, USA - YL17G12_20 | ecosystem: Environmental > Aquatic > Freshwater > Lake > Sediment | place: USA: Wyoming | collected...
CTTTTATAACCTCTTCGGCCTTCGACTTTGTCCTTGAATGCACAGTCAATGGGAAACCGGCTTTTAGCAGATTAAGAGCCATTGGTTTGCCCATTATGCCCGTGCCGATGAAAGCTATGCGAAATCCGGCCACCTTTAAAAACCTCATCCGGTAATGCCGAGACGCTTGAGTGTGTTCCTTGACCAGCGAATACTTTTAAGCTGCGCCCAGCAAAGAAGTATAACAACAATCAGCCACAGACCTGTAAACCGCAGAAACATTACCGCGTCTGAAACTATAGCGGTTTTTTCAAAACCGGTTTTGAAAAAACCTGACCAGACGGCAAGCAGCTCCTGCGGAGTATATATTGCACCGGCTATAACGCCCTTAAACAATATCTGCCACGGCAAAATCAGGACAACCATAAAAAACGAGATGAAAACAGCCTTGGTAATATGCCTTATTCCGCCGAGCCTGCCGACAAGAGAAACCTTCATACAAAACAGCAAGGTCAGCGAATATATTACTGAACAGACAATAAGCAGGAAGTTACAAAGCCTTATCAACCAGGACAATTGCGAAAACTGAATCTTAATCTTAACAGGGGGAATAGTTTTTGCGGGCGATGCTGCATTCGGCTCGGCCGCTGCGGTATTGGCATCAGCAGTTAAAGCCTGTGCGGCTTTTTCTATTTTCTCGGTCTTTCTCTCAACTTTTACAGTCTTCTCGACAGGTGCGGCAAGATTCAAAAGCATCGCCGTAACAGGCGACACATCCTTCTTTGCCTCTGTGTCGGGCTTGTCAACATATTCGGTCGGCACCAGCCAGAATATCCCCTGCAAAATCAACAGACAGAGAAAACTGACAAAGAAAAAGAAATTTTTACTGCTCTTCAGCGTGCCGATAGCTTCCAGACAATCAGTTGTCTCAAGAAGCTGGTCCTGTTTCTTTGCATCATCAGCCATTTTATCTCTCCTTAAATTTCAGTAATCCTTTGCTGCTCTGCGAAGTAGCATTTCGCTACGTAGCACGAGTCAGGCCTTTACGGCTTTTAGACTATTTTGTGCAGCAACTATGGTTTTTTCAATATCCTTTTTTGAATGTGCTGCAGAAATAAACATCGCCTCAAACGGACTGGGGGCAAGATATATGCCGTTTTTGAGCATTTCTGCGAAAAACGCCCTGAAAACCTTCAAGTCTGCCGACTTTGCGTCAGCAAAGTTGAAAACCTGTTTTTCAGTGAAAAAACAGCTTAAAAGCGAGCCTATGCGATTTACCGTCAAAGGCACTGACGCATATTTGGCGGCATCGAGCAATCCTGCACAGAGCATTTGGGACTTTCCCTCGAGCCGGCTGTAGAAATTTTTGTTTTTCAAGATTTTCAGAGTTGCAAGTGCCGCAGCGGTGGCGAGGGGATTGCCGCTCAATGTGCCGGCCTGATAAACCGCGCCTTGCGGCGACAGCAGGTCCACAATCTCAGCCCTTCCGCCAACTGCTGCACACGGAAGACCGCCGCCGACAATCTTTCCCAGACAGGTCAAATCAGGCTTGACCTTAAATATCTTTTCCGCTCCGCCGAAACAAAGCCGAAAACCGGTTATCACCTCATCAAAAATAAGAAGTGATTTATTATCGCTGCAGAGCTTCCTCAAAAAACGAAGGTAACCGCTTTTTGGTAAAACAACTCCCATATTCGCAGCGACCGGCTCGATTATACAGGCGGCGATTCTTTTTCCATATTTCTCAAAGACCCTCGCTGCTGAATCAATGTCGTTATAGTCAACAACTATCGTAAGGGCGGCAAGTGATTTCGGAACGCCGAGCGAAAGCGGTTTTGAAAATTCCGCCAGGCCCGAGCCGCCGCAAACAAGCATCGAATCGCTGTGGCCGTGATAGCAGCCGGACATCTTGACAATGTAATCTCTGCCGGTAAAGCCGCGGGCAAGACGAATTGCGGTCATCACAGCTTCTGTCCCGCTGCTGACAAGACGAAGCTTTTCAATTGAATCGAATGCACCGCAGATAATCTCAGCAAGAGCGGTCTCCGCAACTGTCGGTGCGCCGAACGAAGTGCCCCTGCCGGCAGCGGCTTTTACTGCAGCAACAACTGAAGGGGGACAATGGCCGAGCACAAGAGCACCCCATGAGCATACATAGTCGATATACTCGTTGCCGTCGAGGTCATAGACCTTCGAGCCTCTGCCCCTTGCAAGAAAGACAGGACTGCAATCGACAGAACCAAACGCCCGGACAGGCGAATTGACCCCGCCGGGAATAAAACGAGCAGCCCTTGCAAACTGCCCCTGTGATTTTTTAAATCCCTTCTTAACAGTAGACACAACAATCCCTCATTAGTCGTCAGTTAATAGTCGACAGTTCCGGCTCGCTGAGATAATTTCTTAACTATAATCTCTAAGTGTCAAAAGAGCAATCCTACACCCATTTGTTCCATATTATCCCGAATTAAGGTTGTTAGCATAGACGCCTATTGCTTCGACCCTTTTTTGGTTTTTGCACAGTACAAATAGGTGCGGGATTTTTTATTGCAAAGCCAGGCAAATTACTTATACTCTGTTGTTCTGAAACAGAAAAATGCGTCTATGTAAGCCTTTTGTCCGACAAAGGTTACAATTGAAACAGTAAATTTTAACCGCTTTCCGGAGAGTTGATATGCATTTGGTCAAATGGTTTCGCAAAAATATGAACAAGCTGATGGCTGTAATTGTCATACTCATCATGATAGCTTTTATTATGCCCAGCGTGCTCAGTCAGCTTGCAAAACCCCGCTCAAAAGGGCCGACAAGAGCCATGTGGTATTTCGACAAGGACAAGAAAATCAGCTTTAACGACATCGGACAGGCCGCGAGGGAACTTGCCGCGATGCGAAGCCTTTACGTCGATAAGTTTTTTATCACTCAGCAGGATTTAAGGTTCGTACTGCTCGGTCAGCTGCTTTTCCCGGAATCTGTTCCAGGTGCGGCACTGAGCGATGAAATAAAAGGCATCGCCATGCAAAGCCAGCTCTATATAAGCCCGGGGCGAATAGACGCCTTCTTTGAACAGGCTGGAGGAAGAGCCGAACTTTTCTGGATACTCTTAAAAGCCGAGGCGAAAAACGCAGGCTGCGCCATATCGCCACAACATGCAGGAGAAATACTGAAATCCCTTATACCAAAAATCACAAGCGACAGAATCGACGCCCAAACAGCCGTAAGAAACGCGGGGCAGGCTAACCAGATGACAGATGATACGGTGCTCGCAACCTTCGCAGATATCCTCGCCGTCATCAGCTACGCCAGAATAGTCACCGATACGGAAGATGTCACAGAGATGCAAATGGCGGCCTTGGCAGCAAGAACAAAAGAAACCATAAATGCCGAGTTTGTAGGGTTCAGCAATGAGAAATTTATCGACAAAACAAGCGAACCTGACAAAACCGAGATTGCTCTGCAATTCGAGAAATATAAAAATTATTACCCAAACATAATAACAGAAGAAAATCCCTGCGGCTTCGGCTATAAACAAAAACCAAGAGTCGCGCTTGAATATATGATAGTAAAACTCGAAGATGTAAAAAAACTTGTAACACAACCAACAGAAGAAGAAACCGAGGAATTTTACCAGCAGAATCTCAACCGTTTTTCCGAACAGGTTCCTGCAGATGCAAACGACCCGAATTCCAAAATTACCGAAAGACAGAGAAGCTATGCCCAGGTCGCTGGCGCCATCAAAAATGCGCTGCTGGCAAGAAAGGCAGGCACAAAGGCAATAAAGATTCTCGAAGACGCCGTCGAACAGGCACAAGCCGGCTTTGAATCGCTTAATTTTGAAACCGCCTCCGTCCAGCAGTTCAAAGAAAAAACCACAGACTACGCCGACGCTGCAGAAAAAATCGCGCAACAAAACAATATAAAAATATACACAGGGAAAACCGCTCTTCTTACTGTTGAGGAAATAGTGGCCGACCGGTGCCTCGGCTCACTCATGATGCGGACTCAGAGCAGAATACCGACAGGACTGGCAAGAATGGTCTTTGCGATAGAACAACTCGGTGACGAGACCTTCAAACTCGGACCTTTCGAGCCGCCAAAGCCTAAAATGTACGTCAGTATCGGGCCTTTTACAGACAGCATGGGAACCATTGTCGCTATGGCTCGCGTTATTGAAACCAAAAATTCAGCCGTGCCGACCGATATAGACTTCAGTTACGAAAAAAGCCTGCCGATAGTTTTTGAAGACGACCGCCGGCAGGAGGAAAAAACTTTTGTCCTGAAGGAAAAGGTCAAACAAGACTGCAGAAAACTGGCGGCATTTGAGAAAGCCCGCCAAAAGGCAAATGAGTTTGTTGAGCTGGCCAAAAACAAAGGGTGGGAGGCGGCAATCGAAAAATTCAATTCACTTTATCCGGCCAGAGACGGCAACGAAAATCAAAAAAACTTTGAAATACAGAGCTGGAAACAAAAAGGCAGAATTTCTCAAACGGATATTGAAACTGCAAAACTAAGCTCGCCGCAGTTGCCCGACGCCGAACGTTTTGTCAACCAGAGCATAATCTACGCAAAACTGATAGATGAATTTTATTCACTCTTTAAATCAAACCAAACCCAGGCCGAAAATGTCCCGGCTATCATTGAGTTCAAACCGCTGCTTGCCTGCTATGTGATAAAAAGCCTCAGCCGTAACCCGGCAACAATCGAGGACTACGAACAATCAAGGCAGCAAATCGCATACAAAGAAAATTATATACTGTCGCAGAGCATGACGCTCGAACACTTTATGCCGGATAATATTCTGAAAAGATTAAATCTCAGACCCGCTTATGAACCAAACAAACCGGCTGAAAAAACCAAAACTGACACAAACGGAGCCTAAATGTGAGAGAATCTACCGCTGGAAAATTCGGCCTGCGAGGTACCGCATATCTTTTTCTCGTCGGAATCGCCGCATGGTGGATTCCGGGAGCGGGACACTGGATAATCGGTCAGCCAAAAAGAGCGGCGATAATATTCTTCTCAATTGCATTTGCGTTTGTGCTGGGTATCTGGCTCGGCTCAATCGCCGTCATCGACGCAAAAACGCCATGGTACTGGGCTCAAATGTTAAATTCACCGGCTGTTGCGTACCTTGCACATCTGAGCGGCAGCGTATATCACCTCGATTCTTTCGGAAAGCCGAGAGAGATTGGAGAAATTTATACCAGCATTGCAGGAATGCTTAACCTGCTGTGCGTCGTAAACGCCGTGTATACGGCTCATTGCAGCAATATAACTAAAAATTCTAATCTGCTCTAATCACAGATTACGCAGATTACCCGGATTTGTTTAAAAAGGTAATGAATTGGTTTTAGTAGAGAAAAATAGCTATGTAGCCAGTGGATTGACCGGAGAAATTATAGGGGCCGCAATGGAAGTGCATAGCCAGCTTGGACCGGGATTTCTTGAAAGCGTTTATGAGGAAGCGTTTGCGATTAAACTTGAACTTAAGGGTATTAAGTTTCAAAGACAAAAAGAACTGCCTGTTTTCTATAAGGGCAGAAATATCAAGCAATTTGTATGTGATTTCATTGTTGAAGATAAAGTTATTGTGGAATTAAAGGCTGTTAAACAAATCGGAGAAATAGAAAAATTGCAGGTAATAAACTACCTCAAGGCGAGCGGTTACGAAATTGGACTTTTGTTTAATTTTGGCGATAAATCGCTGGAATGGAAAAGACTAATAAATACAAGAAAAACAACAATTAACGAACACTTAGATGATAATACAAATATGTAACATAAATCAGTGGAATCAGCGTAATCAGTGATGAATAATTTATTATGTCAATATGTTCTTGCAGGATTTACATCGCCTGTGTACATAGGCACAACTGCAAAGGCCCTGCTTCTGGCCCTGCCGCTGATTGCGGTCATATCAATAGTCTATAAGGCTATAAAGGTCGAAGAGATTAAGTTCGCTTCATTCCTGCGGGAGAGCATCCTCCTGTTCGGTTCAATAGTGGCCTTTATAATTGTAACGGCAATAGTTATCTTCATAATTATGAAAGCTGTCATCGGCTAAGGCTTGATTCTCTATTCCCTACTTAATGCATCGCCCAGTCTGTATATGCGAGCCAGTCGGCAGCGATTAAATCTATATCAGCCAAATCAACTTTCCCATCTCTATTCAAATCGCCGCTTAATTTCTCGTCTTCTTCGCCATAGTAACCGGCCAGATAAGAAAAATCAGCAAAATCGACCCTGCCACTGTTATCCATATCAGAAAGCAATGCCCAGTCATACAGCCTGAATATCGAAAGCTCTGTGCTGTCCTCTACCGTCCTTTTTGCATCGCAATAATACCGTCCCATAGTCTTTCACTTTTCCTTTTTGCCGAAATCAATAGACTTTCGCCTTGTTTTCCATTATTATACTATAGATTTTTCGCTTGTCACTACTCTTGCGCGCCTACCTATGCCCCCGCCCGTATTATGAGACCTTGACTATTAGTGTGGCCGCGCCAACATTCCCAAAACAGTCAAAAAGCTAAACAGATAAACTCGCCCCCTGAAGTAGCCGATTTTTCTTATACAACTCGTAGGGGATATTTTTGCAGTGTGTACGACCCAAGAAAATAGAGGGAAATTTTAGGTTATAAAGAAGTTATTATCTACATTAGAAAGAGGTAGTAATTATGAAAAAACGATGGTTCCTGAAAGCTGAATTGGCGGTACTTGTCTGTGTGGCTTGTATCTGGGCTGTCAAGTCTGCAACAATTGACCTTGACAGTGTCAAGGCGGCGGTTCTCAAACAGGTTGTCAAAGTAGATCAAGATAATGTCGAAGCATATCATTTTCTTGCTGCGTACTACGACCGTTCGCACGACTTTGAAAAAGCTGCAGAGTTTCGGAAAAAATTGGTACGAATAGAGCCAAACGAGTCGCAAGCATGGAATGATTTGGGTGATGCGTATGCAAGCAGCGGGTATTACAAAGAGGCGATACCAGCTTACAAAAAAGCTGCACAACTCGCCCCAGACTGGCCTTGGCCTCATGTTTGCTTAGCTCATACGTACAAAGACATGCACCGTTACAACGAGGCGGTAGAGGAGTGGACGCAGGTTATTAAATGTGAACCTAATTGTGCGGGTCTATATGTGCTTCTGGCCGAGTCGTACTCAAAGGCGGGCCAGTATGACAATGCTATATCGGCCTGCAAGCATGCCATTCACCTTGACCCAAAACACAAACAGGCACACTATCACTTGGGTGAGGCGTATCTTCAAGTCGACAGCAAGGATTTGGCTTTGAAGGAGTACAAGATACTAAAAACTGTGGACGACAAGTTGGCAAATGATCTTTTTGGTCTAATTGAGGGGCATACCAGTAATCCTTGAGAAAAATAGATAGAATGAGCAAAAGTATTATAGAGAAACGGCCTCACTTCATACCAACTGTCATTGCTGCGCTAATGCTACTCGTATCATTAGCGCCTTGGCCTTATGGTTATTATCAATTACTCAGATTTGTTGTTTGTGGCGCAGCTGGATATGTAGCATTTATAGCTTATAACTGGAAAAAAATTTGGGCAGTTTGGCTGTTCGGGTTTATTGCTGTTTTATTTAATCCACTGATTCCGATACATCTCTCACGTGAAATTTGGCAGCTAATTGATGTTGTTTGTGCCGCGTTATTTGCAGTTATTATGTTTATTTTGCAAAAACCATTGGAGAAAAAATATGAATAAGAAACAGAAGATAGTTTTATGGACATCAATTTGGATTGTTGCGCCGTTTTTTATAGGGCGGTTTTTTGCTGCTGTTCAATTCGGTAGTTGGGATGTTTTCTTTAACAAGACTTTTTTTAATATGCTATCTTTAATGTTTTTCTTGGGGATTGTTGCAGGTAGTCTGATTTTTGCCCTAAAAGACAAAAAACTTCACAATGATAAATAAATTGTCTTGAAATTAAATTTAAGGTTCTTCCGAAAGAAAACAAAATGATAGTAAATAAAGATGAGTTATTACAGGCCGTCAAAAAACTGGTGAACGATAACGGTTATGATTTCTTTTACAATGGGTGCGAATCAAGGGTACATGAAGAAGCATTGAGTTTGGCAGCTCAACCAAGAGAGGGAGATGATAGACCGTTGTTGAATTTTATTGTTACGAACGGTTCGAGCCGTTTTAGGATTACTTTCGCTGGGATAGATGTCCCTAAGTATTGCAAGGATTTGGACCAACTGCTTGATACCATTAAAGACCGGTTGACAACCAGATAAAATTGTAAAAATGAGTGTACCGCTTTCTATTAAGCAACAAAAAACTCAAGGTAAGGAGATTTACATTATGAACAGGAAACAGCTAATTTGTTTATGGGCAGGGATGGCCACATTTATAGCATGGGCAGCTTATTCGGCGGGCGCTCGCCTTTGTCCGTATAAATTCTGGCCTATATCATTTGCAATTTTAGTTTTGATTGGCGCTAATATATTCACTTGCAGCGCAGAAAAAGAGATTTCTAAGACAAAGCTTATTATTATCAACATGATAATTGTTGTAATCTTTTTAATATTTTTCTTGATTGGCAATGAATTCGAACGCCCTTCAGGTATCCGTCGCTGATAAGGATTAGAAAAAATATTACCAATTCTGTGGTGTCGAGGGTTTTTTGTCGAAAGGAATTAAATCATGATTCTACTTACAAACAAACAGAAAGAGGCTTTGCTTAAGCTTGGTGGGTCCTCATCGTTTGAGAAGATTCCATCCGACGTATGGGATGAACTTCTTAAACTTGGATTGATATATAAGCGTTCCGATGGCAGATTTGACCTCACCGAGGCCGGAGAACGGATTTATGACCAGTGTACCATAAAGCGGGAAAGAGGGATTTAGAACCATGAGCAATAAATTATGGGCAATATCAATAATCTTGACAATTATAGGATATAGCTTGGCTTTTGCCTTTGAAAATACCACTATAGGGGGGATTGTTTAATGATGGGCGGCATAGGTATTTTATGTATAGCTGTTGGTGGGATAGCGGAGAGCCTTAAAGATCAGCTTCGAAACTTTGAAATGCAAACCAGCTTCAATACTGCTTAAGGTTTTCAAATCTTTAATTGTCGTCAGTATTGCTATCGGTATTGTGACCATGGCTGTGTATTATTGTGGTCTGAATGAACGAACCAGTAAGTTTTGTCTGTTCCAATTTATAAAAGAAAAACAGTGTCAATCTGTGTTAATCTGTGTCTGAAAAATAAAATAAAAAAATTCTCTGTGTTCTCTGTGGCTTTTAATTCGTGTTTAATTTTTCTCTGTGGCAGAAAGAATTAAAAGCGTTTCCTGAATCTTGCGGTGGGGATATTCATTATTTTGCGGTATTTCGCAACCGTTCGGCGGGCTATGTCTTTTATCCCCATCTGCTCAAGCTTCTTCCTGATTGCCTCGTCGCCGAGCGGTTTTGATTTATCCTCGCTGTCAATTATCTGCTGCATCTTAGCGCGAATCGCTTCGAAACTTTCACTGCTGCCGTTATCCGTCTCCATACCACCGCCAAAAAGGTCCCTAAGTGGCATAATGCCCTGCGGAGACTGAATATATTTGCCGGAAACCGCACGAGACACCGTCGCCACGTGAACGCCAACCTTGTCCGCCACCTCAGACATCGGCAACGGCTTTAAATACATCGTACCCTTTTCAAAAAACCCTCTCTGACGGTCAACAACAGCCCGGCTTACCCGTAATAAAGTCTGCCTGCGCTGCTCAATCGCATCCATCAGCCATCTTGCAGAGCGAATATTGGTCCTTAAAAAATCACGAGTCTTTCCGTCAAGCTTTTTGTCCCTGGCCATATCCGCATAATGCTCGTTTATCCGAAGGGCAGGAATGCTTTTTTCGGCAAGATAAACCTTAAAACCGCCGCCTTCGGCAGGGTCAACAATAACGTCGACCTTTACCGGATGACTTCGCTCCCTGCTTACCTGAAGGCCGGGAGAGGTGTCGAGCTTGCGCATGCGCAAAAGAGTCTCATTAATGCGCTCGATAGAACAGTTCATTCTCCTTGCAATTTCCGGCAGTTTGTTCTCAAGAAGCTTATCGAGATATTTTGAAACAAGCTGGGACTCAAAACTCATATCTTCGGAAGACTGAGCCATCTGTATCAACAAACACTCCTTTACGTCACGCGCGCCTACGCCGGCAGGCTCAAGCTGCTGAACTAATTCTAACGCCTTCTCAAGATGCTCCATGCCGAAATCGTGTTTGTCCTTGTTGTGAAACTGCTCAAGCCGAACCTTCAGATAGCCCTTTTCGTCAATATAATCGATAATCAACTGGCCTGCCTTTTTGGTCTTTTCATCGGCATCCACAAGCCGCCACTGTTCAGTAAGATAGTCATGCAAAGATTGCCCCTTATCGGGAGTGTTGCTCATCGCCTCAAGTTTTCTGTCAGGCTCATCATCATACCGCGCACCCCTTGAAACCTCCGTCCGGGACAGATAGTCATCGGTATGCTCGGAAAAATCAGAAAGACGTTCAAAATCATCGGCCTTGTTATCGTCGCGATTGACTACAAGGTCCTTTTCGCCAGCATCGGTATCAGACTGCTGCTGAACATCAGATTCGGAATCAGCCTGTGCTTCAGACGGCTCGGCAATTTCCAGAACAGGATTACTGTTAAGCTCCGCCTCTATCTTTTCCAGAAGTGCAAGCATCGGAAGCTGCAATATCTCCATCGATTGTATCATCCGCGGCGCAAGCTTCATCCGCTGCTCAAGACGCATCTGATTTGTCATATCCAGCTTCATATTATCCGACTAATCCGGAAAAATAAACGCTATATGCAAATTCTGTTCCAGTTCACCCCCACACCAATTTGCAAACTTCAAAGAAATTGAAATTTATCAGTAACGTTGCTTCTATTCAGCACTTATCCGCCCAACCATAACGCGAATTGGTGTGGGGGTTAATATAAATATAGCAGATAGAGGCGAAAAAAGCAACTCGTGCTACGTAGCAATTCGTCATTTCCAGCTATTGCAACCTTCTATCGCTGTGGGAAATGGGAGATTGTTGAGGTGAAACGATACTTCGCAGAGTAGTATCCGATGTGTCAAAAAGAATGAAAAAACAGCAAAAAACCAGCCTAAATCACTATTCCAGTTCGCAGCGGCCGAGGATGGCATCGGTAAGGACCGCCCCGCCGGCATATTCGATTTGGCTGCCGCCGGGAAGACCCCTTGCCAAACGAGTAACCTTAACGCCCAAAGGCTTGAGCAAAGAGCTGATATATAAAGCCGTGCCGTCACCTTCAACGGTCGGATTCGTCGCCATAACGACCTCGGTAATTTTACCGCCGCGAATCCGGCTGATAAGATGCTCAATTGTCAAGTCCTCCGGCTCAACGCCCTCAAGCGGCGCGATACGGCCGCCAAGAACATGATAGACCCATTTGCAAAGGCCTGTCTTCTCAAGGGCAATGAGGTCCTGGAAATGCTCGACAACACAAATAATGCTTTTATCGCGTCTGCCATCGGTGCAAATCGAACATAAATCGCCCTCGGAAAGATTATAACATTGTCTGCATTGCCTGATGCTGCTCTTGACCTTTGCTATCGCATCTGCAAGAGAAAGGGCCTCGTTTTTTTCCGATTTCAATATGTGAAAAGCAAGCCGTTCAGCCGTCTTGGGGCCGACGCCGGGAAGTTTTGAAAGCTCTTCTATCAGTCTATTTAAACTTTGTGTATAAACAGAACTCATCCCCATTATTTTATTGTTCTTTCAAAATAATGCAATTCAAATCAATGCCATCTTCAATTTTTCACTATTTACACTTTTGCTCCCTGCGCTAACGCTTGGGCTCTGTTGCGGGAAATTCAGCACGGCGAACTGGCCGTGGTATATTTTCGCCGCTTCGTCATAAGCCCTTGCGGCATCTTCTTCGTTATCAAAATAACCCAAATGTTTTGTTGTTCCCTTATATTTTATTTGGGCTCGCCATTTTTTGGTTTTGGAGACAAAACTGACTCCTTTATATTTAGAAGTCTTTGTTTCTGTTTTTCGTCTGACATTACAGTTATTTTGCGTGCGTGTAGCGAATCGCAAATTTATTTTAGTATTATTCAGGCCGTTTCTGTCTTCATGATCCACTATTGACCCCCGCGGAGCGTTCATAATGACGCGGTGCATAGCGATAATTTGCCTCCCTGCCAATCGCAGGGCATACTGTCCTGTTTCGCTATCGCAAAGCTGCCAGGGAAGCTTTGCCAGTTTCTGATAATCGTCAGGGTCAACGATAGTGTACTGATGCTTGGCTTCGACTGGTTTGTCTGTATAAAGTTTGATTAGTCTGAACGCGACGCCGTAGTGTTTTTTTCTGTAGCGCAGCAGAAAATAAACAACGATACTTTCAATGAACGTTGGATAGAGAATATTAAAATTGAAATTGATTTTGGACATAATTAAAACCTCGTATTTCGATGACACCTTAATTCAGGATATAAAATTGCTTGAATTGTTAATTTTAAATTGAAGGGAGCTGGAGAGCGGAGGTATTATTGGCTTATTCTATGTAATAATAAGGACTTACACGAAATATTAACTTTTCATCTAACTATATGGGTATTTTACCATATTGTTTAACAAAAATCAAATATAATAACGAAATTTTTTTAAAAATATTGACTTATTGCGGAATAACGCTATAATTCCCTTTATGTCGAAAATACGAAACCTGATTCTAAAAAAAATGTTGGACTCCAATCTTAGTATCTACCGTCTTTCGAAAATGGTTGAAGACAAAGTCCCCCAACGAACAGTTTATGATTTTTTATCAGGTAAATCAGATACCACAAGTGAAATTGTGTGGATATTAATGGAGGCTTTGGAGCTTACCATAACAACTAAAACTGAGAATTTATGTGAAAGGGGAAAGCGTATGCAAGTCGAACAGGCTGAAGTAGTAAGATTTACTGATGATGATAATGGCTATATAAATTGGTTACAAGAGCATCAGTCCGGCTTCGTAGTGAATTGCTGGAAGAAGCCCTCTCCAAAATACCTAATCTTGCATCGAGCAATTTGCCGTTTTATCAACACCGACAAGAGAAAGAATTGGACGAAAACAGGCTATATAAAGATTTGTTCGGAGAGCAAGAACGCTCTTGAAGATTGGTGTAGAAAGAATGTTGGTGGAGTTCCAACAACATGCAGTAGGTGCAAGCCATAGGACTATTCGAAATGCTTATGAAAGGATAGTTTATGCATGGCTTTGAGTTTTGGATATTTGCTACTTGGGTAACGGGAATAATGGTAATTGCCGGTTGGCCAAGTGATCAGTATAGCTGGCTCACATCCTTAGGCTCAATGTTATGTGGATGTGTTATTGCTATATTTTTAGCGGTTTGGCTCGGCACAAAAATTATAACAATCATAATGGCTTTAGTAATTGTCTGTTTGATAGTAAACGGGTATCTATATATTAGGGATTGGACTAAAGGGTAAACCAAACCGGGGACGTTGAATAATTTGGTATTTTATTTTCTCTGAGTTCTCTGTGGCAAAAAGTTCGTGTCTGTTGAAAAAGCTGAAAAAGAAAACCCCCTGATGAGATAGTTACCACATCTCACAGGGTAAACTTCTAACGGTGAAAGTCGAAAGTTGAGAAGTTAAAATTTATCCGCCACGTTTTGAAAATTTAAATTTTTGAAATTCTAATTTGCTTCGGATTTCGATATTCGGATTTCGGATTTTTATCCTGATTACTGTCTTCTGAATTCTGAGTTCTGGTTTATTGTCCTTCCTCTTTTACATCTAAAATACTCGCATCGAGCTCGGAAAGTATCGTCCTTACCGCAGGGGTATTCGCAGCTTCGTCTATTGTTTTTTTACTTGCCTTTGCACCCGGCGGCTTTGGTTTTTGCCCGGCTTTGCCGCCGTTGTCAATGGTTCCAAAGACGGCTTTTATTTTTGTGCCGAGAGCGCTGCTCAAAACCGACTCGATTATCTCCGCCCTGCCGTTGCTTTGGCAAAGCTTCATCGAAAATTCATCGCTTGTATCAAAACCGATTGACAATGTACCGCTGTTGAGCCGCAATGGAACTGCTTTTTTAAGCAGCTCCGCAATCCTCGCATTGGTATGCAGTCTGGCAAAATCGACTATTTTACCCCAGTGCTGTTTTATCTGTTCAATATCGGCATCCGAAGCGATAACAGGTTCCTGCTGTGTATGCTCAACTTTCGTCTCAGGCTGTTTTTTTAGGGGTGATGGCGTACTATCGGCCGCTACTGTGTTTTTTTCCGCTAGGGGATGCCTTACGGCATTTGAGCCGGCTGAAGTATTTTTTACAGCTTTTACACCGCCTGCCTGCGACAAAAGCTCCGGTATGCTCATAAAATGCTCGCTTAAGGCAAGTCTCAGGAGCGCTGCCTCGAGCAATGCGCGGGGGTTGTCACTGTTCTTGACCGGCCAGCGGAGCTTTTCGAGAAGCGTAACATTATAAACGAGTGCAGGAATATCAAAAACCTGGGCTATCCGGGAAAGTGCATTTTTCTCCGCCTGCGTCAGTATTACAAGAGACGAACTGCCGCCGACAGAGGCCTTTAAGACCATCATATCACGAAACGATTCAACCAGACCGTCAAGAACACCGATGCAGCTCAAGCCGGAGCTGAGCAGTGCATCAAGACAGACAAGAGCCGCGGCAGCATCGGATGAGCCGACTTTCTCGAGAAGCTCATAAATCTTTTCTTTATTTGGCTGGCCGAGAAATTCTTCGAACATATTAACGGTCAGTTTCTCTGCGCCGGTGCTGATAAGCTGGTCGACAAGACTTAAGGCATCACGCATCGAACCTGCGGCAAGACGAGCAAGGGCGATGATACAATCATCCTCGAATTTGATTTTTTCCTCGGTGAGGATTTTTTTAAGCTGAGCGATAATGTCGGCAGGACTGATATTGGCAAAATCAAACCTCTGACAACGGGACTGAATGGTAGCAGGCACTTTGTGCGGCTCGGTAGTTGCAAAGATGAATTTTACATGTGAAGGCGGCTCTTCAAGAATCTTCAGCAAGGCGTTAAAGGCGCTGATACTAAGCATATGCACTTCGTCAATTATATAAATCTTAAACCTTGCCCGTGCCGGTCGGTAAATGGCGTTGCCGCGAAGCTCGCGAATATCTTCCACGCTCGTATTAGATGCACCGTCTATTTCAATGACATCGATATCCTCGCCTGTATTCACGGCAACGCAGCTGTCGCATTTAAGACAAGGCTCAATCGTAGGCTCGCCGGTCGAAAGACAATTAAGACTTTTGGCAAGAATTCTTGCCATCGTCGTCTTGCCCACCCCCCTTGTGCCGGTAAAAAGATACGCATGTGCGACACGGTCGGTCCTTATTGCATTTTTCAATGTATGCGCAATCGCGTTCTGGCCGACTACGTCGTCAAACCTCTGTGAGCGATACCTTCTTGCAAGGACAGTATAAGACATTTTTACTCCGTATGGTTTTTTTACCCGCCTTCGCAGAAAGCCACGGGTGTAAACCCGTGGATGAATGCGAAAAGGGTAACCCTCCGTGCCTACTCCGCCGAAGTAGCTTCGGCTACGAAGGCTGGAAGCCTTGGCGAAGGAGGGTATGCTTCGGCGGGTTTCGCCGAAGTATGTGAAGATGCCACGGCTGTAAAGCCGTGGAGCTTCACGCTTTTCAAAACCATAATAATTGCAGCCGACCGAATAGTCAAATCCAATCCCGCCTTTAGCGAGGTCTCGCTCGCCTCGCTTCGCGGTCGAAGCGGGCCCTTGGCGGATGTCCCGGCGAATATAAAGTCTGCATCAGGCAATATTAAGCTTGTCATTTGCTCATCAGCAGTTACAATTAACTGACTAAATACGGCCGGGTCCTAAGCTAACCAAGTTCGCGAACCTGGTCAGACGCGGAAGCGAGCAGCCATAAGCGGTAACGCGGTTGTGCCTGGCAAACCCGGCCACCTTGAAAATTATCCCGGCTACCTTAAAATTTGTTTAGGGAAAATATATGAAGGTAAAAATTGACGACAGCTGTACCGCCTGCGGCCTGTGTGTCGAAACCTGCCCGGAGGTCTTCCAGATGAGCGATGAGATTGCTGAAGTTATCACCGAACAGGTGCCGCCGCAGTTCGAGGACGCCGTCCAGCAGGCAGCCGACGAGTGCCCTGTCGAGGCTATTGAGGTCGAATAATCCGCAGGACTATTGAGCCGATAACTGCCGGCTTCGCTCGACAGCGGACTTGAGGGCCTCAAGCACCATCTTTTCAAAATCATACTTTGAAAAAATCTTCAGCGCGGCTTCCGTCGTTCCGCCGGGGGATGTAACGTTTTTTCGCAGAGTTTCAGGAGACTGATTTTTCTTCATAGCTTCAACAGCAAGAAGACCTGCCCCTTTTGCGGTCTGAAGAACAAGTTTTTCAGCAACCTGTTTTTCAAGACCGAGTTTTACGGCTGTTTTTATCATCTCCTCCATAAGCAAAAAGAAATACGCAGGCCCTGAGCCGCTGACCGCCGTTACCACATCAAGCAGTTTCTCATCATCAACTGCTACAACCAAACCGACAGCAGAAAATATCCGTTCAACCTCACGGACCTTATCCTTAGCTTTTTCTGTCGCATATATAGCAGCAGCACCCTGGCCGATGAGAGCAGGAGTATTCGGCATGACACGAACTATAGGGAAACGCCCGAGAACTTTTTGAATTCGTTCGGTCGTAATGCCGGCGGCAATGGAAACTATCAGAAGATTTTTGTTTACAGAATCCTTAATCTCGTCTAAAACCTGCGCCATATTCTGAGGCTTAACACTTAAAACAAGTATATCGACAACCTTTGCCAATTCAGAATTGCCGGCAACAGATGTAACCTTGTATTCATTACACAACCAGGCGAGCCGCTCTGAACGAATATCGCTGATAATTATATCCTGTGCCTTATAGACCTTTGCATCAATAATGCCTTTGACAATCGCCTCAGCCATATTGCCGGCACCGATAAAGCCAATTTTTGCCATTTAATTTCTCCTTTTACCCGCTTTCGCATTAGACAAGGTTAAATATTCCTGTCTTAATATAATCTTAAATCTTCATTCTTCAATCTTAAAATATAGCCTTCGCCGCACACCCACACCTGATTATGTATCCCCTGTATCGTATCGCAGCTCTCACGCCCCGGCTTCATTCTTCAAAGACTTGCGTTCCCTGTTTAACTCCTGTGCAAATGAGTTCCCTTTGTTATGCTCGATATTAAGTGGAAGAAGATGCCCAAGATTTTTCACGGCTGATTCTTCAACTATCCATGGACGTTTGTGTTCAATCCACGCAACTAATGCATTATCACAAATCCACTCGGTTAAGTCATCCTCATTCGACCACTCGATATGTTTTTTAATAATACCTTTCCGCTTAAGTTCCAGCAGAGAACCTTTTCTACGAAGTAGAATACCCAGACTGAATCGCAAAGTAGACCCTTCAGCGTTCCCGTTGATATGCTGGTTATATATTCTGTCGCGGAGACTGCCTTTGCTTTCCGGCTTTTTACCCGCAATCCCGACGTAAACCAATTCAAAATCATCTACTCTGAAATAAGGGTTGGCCGGAACATTTAGTTTACCGTGCGCAAAATACCATGCATATACACCTTTAGTTTTAGGTATCAATCGCTTATTTTCTTTTAGTCGACTCGCTTCATAACAAAACTGTCGAGGTGGATTAGAAAGCCACTGGTGGATGATCTCAATATCATCAGGCCTTTCAGACAATCGTTGGGATATAAATTCCACTTCTTCTAAATCCTTCATATCCTTTGCCCTCTTTCGTGCTTGCCGAGCCTCATTGCCTTTTCTTTTGGCTTCTTCTATGGTTTGATTGAGACGATCTATCTCCCACCGTAGATATCGCCGCATTCTTCGGCGTTTAAAGGGGCGATACCACGGAATCAAGTTGAGCTCTCGCTGAGTCCCTTCGTGTTCTGCTTTGAAGATATCGACCCATCGCCAAGCATCCTCAGCCGATTTAATTACATCTTCAGCGTTCTCCATTGCCTTTCTTACTTTCCTTGTCATTATCTTCAGTTTTATGCGGCGGAAGATACCCATCATATCCCTTTAACATCTCTATCCGGCATGTTCAAAATCGTTTAGGCCATAATAGCCTTTTACAAAACTCAACTATTCAATGCTCTACCAATTTCCGTTAGCCATGTTCTAATCTCATTATGTTGATCTACTTGTGTCAAAAGTTCGGGAGTCATTAGCGACACTACCTCAGTATTCAAACGCTTCTTAGCTTTTGATTCTTTCTCCTCCTTTTTCTCCTCATCCAGATCGGCCCACCGATTTCCACTGCCGCTTGCTTCATGTACTGTTTGAGCAAACAATGAAGGCACATCTTCAAAATCTAAACCTTGTCCGGCATACCCTGGACAGACTGAGATTATTACGTTTCTATGAATGTAGTTTTCAAGTTCCTTTTTTTCTGTTATCCACGCCTTACAATTATCACGAGCATTAAATCCATCTGCAACAGCTTTATAATGTGGTGGACACGGAGGTATGGTATCTCTGTCTATAATATAAAACTCAGATCGATTAAATTCCTCTAATCTTGAAATCCACAGTTCGATGTTACTTCCTCCCAACGGGACGAATACAAGATTCCCTTCATCCTCTGCTTTTCCCAAATCTGGAACATTTTCACCAGAATCTCTTAATATTTTTGAAATTATCCTTAGAAAGTTTATGTCATTTTTTCCTTCTACACCTAAAAATACTTTTACATCATCATCTGGCAATACACCAAGAGCGTGCACAATTTTCTTTGTTGTATTGTCATTATCTCCGTGCAATATTTCTATAACACCATTGTTTTTTGTTACTAATCGTAAAGTCTTTCGGTTGAATCTGCGAGCTAAAACAGGTGTATGTGTGCTAAGTAAAACCTGACAATTTTCAGTGTCAACTATATCTTCAAAAGCATCTATAAGCATTTTCTGATTATTAGGATGTTGACTTGTCTCTGGTTCTTCAACAGCATAAATAACACCCGTTCCTTTTTCTTGTGAATCCTGTTCCGCCTTTGCTCGGAAAAAATTCAATAAAATCAAACGCCGTGTACCACTGCCACGTTTATTTATTGGAATATCCTCATCACCAGTCAAACTTACGCTAAATAAAGAATCCCATTTTTTTATCGTCACCCGAGGATTTAACTGGCTTGCTAATTCCGCGTTCATTTCTTTGATTTTCGCAACAGTTCTGTTGGCTATCTCCTGCACCTCCTTTTTTACTCTTTCAGCTATACTATCTAACTCTTGTTCCTGCCCTGAAATGGCCTCTTTAATAGCTGCCTTCATCGGGTCTTGAGCTTCTGCATCTTGATCTGTGCTTGGCCTATCAGATTTAAACAAAGCAAAAATAGGCAACTGAGGTTTAATTTTATCCCATATCGCCTTTGCAGTTTCCTTTGATAAATCAACTTCGGTCAATCCTAAACGTAAGTTATCAGAAGATTCCCAAATTGCTCTACGAATCTTAGTGTTCACCCTTTGATCAACTTCTGATAGACTAATACTCAAATCGCTAGCACGTCGGCGAAGATTAGTTTGGTTAAGAGTTAAAAGATCGTTAAAATTATTTGCGGTTGGATGGTTTGCAATAGCATAAACTTTTGTTGTAATTTTTGCGCCGACAGAAAAGACCTTCTTGATTTCAAGAAGCCCTTCCGAATTGAGCATATACTCCTCTTTCAATGTTGTTGGGTAAGTAGCATCAATCACAATCTCTTTGGGCAGACTCTCAAATATACAAGAAATAGACATTTCATTATCATTTGCCGCAACATGTAAATCATCTTTATCTGGGGAATCTTTAGGTTCATTAAAGAATATTTCCAAAGCATCAAATATCGACGATTTACCCGCATCATTTTTGCCAATAAAAACAGTCAAATCGTCAAGGTTAATTTCCGTTTCTATTTTATAACATCTGAAATTTTTTATTTTTATCTTTCTTAATTTCATAATAAGAACCTCTTAAAGAGTTTTTCTTCTTATTTTACAATTGGTTCCCATCCCGCCTTATGGTTGCAATTCCTCGATGTCTGCCTTCAAAACTCTATCTCTTTTTCTTTTCAAACTCAACGATAAAATTTCTCGTTTGAACTATCTGCGAAATCCGTGTAATCCGTGGTTACTTTTCGTCTTTTCGTCAACCCCACACCAAAATAAGAATTCTTGAATCGGTGCCGCGTCAAAACTTATTTTGCCATTTATTTTCTCCTTGTTAATAGTTTCGGTATAAATATAATTCTATGCGGAAACAGACAAATTTGCAAACGGTTAAGGGAGATAAAAAATGCAGAAAAAAACCAATTATGATACGGCCATAAAAACAAAATATCCGGAACAGATTGTCATAGCAATCGCCAGGGACAAAAACGGCAAACCGAACCCTGTAACAATCGGCTGGACAATGATTGCAAGCGGCGAGCCGGCGATGCTGGCAATTGCGCTTACGCCAAAAAGATACTCAACAGCCGCCATAAGACACAGCAAATGCTTTACGGTAGCATATCCGAGCGAAGAAATGGCAAAAGACACCTTATTTTTCGGCACGCACAGCGGAAAAGATACCGATAAATTCGCCGAAACCGGCTGCAAATACAGCCCCGCTGAGAAAATCGACTCGGTCATTCTCGATGATGCGGCGGCAAATTTCGAATGTGTTCTTGAAGACGAACTTGCCACAGGCGACCATATAATCTTTGTCGGAAAGGTCGTCGCCTGCCATGCCAACAGCGAAGATAAAAAACGGCTTTATACCGTAGGACCCGACCGCCTCCTCGGCGGTGTGCTAAAGAAATGAAAGATTACACCCCGATGAGATAGCCGAAGCGTCATCTCACGGGGCAAGGATTATAGATCATAGATTACAGAATTGAGGAGTTCGGAGGATAAATTTTTCAACACCCCCAACGTCCCTATTTATATCAATTATATCTCAATTATATCTAGCAAATTGTTTGGCATTGACCACAAGAATATTTTCTTTATCGGATGTCATTGAAGAACGAAATTTATCAACTGCTTCCTGTGCATCTTTTAAGGTGTCAGCCGCTTCTCTTGGTGTTATTTTAACATTCAATTTGTAATCGGCCTTTGTGCGTTTTTGTTTCAACTCGTGTAATTCTGTCGATAGCGTTTGGGCTTCCTTTACTCTGGAATTACTCAAGCAAGCTTGAACAAAGAAATGAACGTCTTTTTTTCGTTTTGAAACGACACCCAATTTAGATAGGTATTCTCTGAAATACAAAAAAATAGCATAATACGACCGTCCTATTGATGTTCTTAAATCCGATTCTTCGTCGCTATCTTTTAGTTTTTCCGCTGTTTTAAAAAATTCCTCTGGATTCAACTCTATACCCTTACTAAATCCAAAACAAAAAACTGCCTCTTGTCATCGGTAATATTTTCAACAAACCAATCTATCCATTTGTTGTGTTCCGCCTTTGAGGTGTCCCTGCTTGATTGGACTTCCACATTGAATGCGATATGGTCTTGATCTTCAGTATCTTCATCCTGAAAATAATCAAGTTCGGCGAAAAGATACTTAATATTTGAGAATGTGTGTTCTAATTGATTTAGACAATTTCTTAAATCATCAATTAGTCCCAAAGAATTGCAAAACTCAATACAACCATCAGAAGCCCTGCCTTGAAATTCTTTTGTTGTTGGCCAAGAACCATTTAAATCAGAATTGTTTTGACGTTTAACTTCTTTCTTTGGAAAAACCCCTACAGAAATCAATGCCTTTTCAGCATAATAAAACTGATTTTGCTCAAAATTAACATCTTCTTTCAAGTTGGGTTGAAACACTAACCACTTACCAGAATAGGTTATATCTTCCCCGGTATCTTTAATTTCTTCTGGTATTATACTGTTCATTTTTTTCTCCATACTTCTTTTTGAAGTTTGGCAGAAGTTATTTCCTCAAATCCTTTAACAATCCACTCATGAGCTAAATTAAACCATGGCTCTAATTGAGGTTCAAATCCTCTCGCTGTTAATTCCAACACCAATATTTCTTCACCCGTAGTTTTCGTTGCTTGTTTTGTCGAAATGCGAAGGCGCCCTTTATTTTCCGGGAGTTTATATACTTTAAGCCAGCTTATAACCTCTGGTATTGGTAAAAACGCATCTCCCGCGGTACATTTAAAATCCGGAAAAATCTTTTCGATGGAAGCTAATCCATCCTCAAGAATACTAATGGGAATGTGATTAATATATGTTAGTTCATATTGATCTACTTCTAATTTCCCAAGTTTTTCATGTTCCAAAAATTTATTGAATTGCTTAAACATGGTTAAAAATTTAGGAAATAAATCTTCAAAGCTTGGGTATACGTCTCCAGATCCCATTTTTCTCCAATTCTGAAGAAATCGGTCACTTTGCAATTGGATCACATTATTCTGTTCTTTACTAATAAATAATATACGAGGCAACGGCGGAATATCACCAAAAAAAGATATCGATGGAGGAATAGACGGGTTTCCGTTATAGGTTTCTATTATGTGATTTAGACCAGCCCTTAATTCAAATCCAGGATATTCTTGTTTTTCCAAAAACTCCCAAAAAAGACCTGTGTATGGTGCTGATAGTTTTTTTAACTCTTTAAATTGAATTCCGAAAACAACTTCGATTACTGGAGGATTGTCAAATTTAGGGAGATTGTCACTATCCATATTATCTTTTTCTACTGTTAATTCCGCTTTTTTATTTCGACCACATCCTGCTTATCGACTTGTTCAACGTTCATAATAATAAATTCTTTTAAGACTTACAAGCGTTAACTGGCTTAATATAAGCAAATTATATTAACCGTCAAGTTTTGGATTTTAGTGACCTTGTTTTTGAGAGTTGGACAATCTTTCTTTTCTTATATAAAAATGCGGTTTATTTCTTGACTTTTGTTAAAAATATGGTAAAATACCCATATTGTTAGGCAATTGCCTAACAAATTTAAGATTGAAAATTTAAGATTTAATATTTGAGGAAATCCGCCAAAGACGGATACGAGTGAAAGGATTAATCGCTCACCCATTTTCTCATCTGCTCATTAACTGATTTCACTTCTAACCTAATTCAAATTGAGAGCTGATATTATGTCCAAAATCAATTTCAATTTTAATATTCCATATCCAACGTTCATTGAAAGTATCGTTGTCTGGTTTGTGCTGCGCTACAGGAAAAAACATTACGGCGTTGCATTTCGGCGCATCAATTTATCTGGGGGAAAAAACGCAGCAAAAAACCGGTATGCTATCGTTGACCCTGAAGACTATGAAAGAATAGCCGAACATAACTGGCAGCTTTATGAAAAGGAAAGTAAGGGGTTTACGCTGTGCGGCTGGCCGGCAGGCAAATTGTCTCTATGCATCGAGAGATTATGAACGCTCCGGCCGGCAAAATCGTTGACCATAGAGACGGCGAAGGCCTTAATAACACCAGGAAAAATCTGCGGATTGCAACTATCGCAGAAAATAATATGAACTGCAAAAAAAGAAGCAAAGCAGCCAACTCAAAATATAAAGGAGTCAGCCTTGAAAAAAGGACAGGAAAATGGCGGGCTTGTATAAAATATAACGGAATATATAAACATTTAGGATACTTTGATAATGAAGAGGAAGCCGCAAGAGCTTATGACGAAGCAGCGAAAAAATATCACGGCGAATTTGCCGTTTTGAACTTCGGGCAAGCGGCGGCGAAGCCTGATGCTGTCTGTGTTAAAGAACAAATCAGTGAAATCCTTCGACCGGACTCAGGACAGGTCTGCGGTTAATGCGCTTCAATTTATTATTTCGTCAATAATTCAAATTCTTCGGGGCTGAGGGTTTGTCTTAACTTGCCAAGAGCAATAAGCTCTATCTGACGGACGCGCTCCTTGCTTATTCCAAGCTCATCGCCGATTTGTTTGAGCGTTTTAAATTTCTTTTTCACTACTGAGCCGGTAAGACCAAAATGATAACGGATAATATACTGTTCCCTTTCGGCAAGATTGTCCTCTATTACATGTTCAAGGCTTCTGCGAGTCCTCTCAATCAACTCAATGCCGGCGGGCTTGCTTTGCTGATGTTCAATATCGGTTTTGCCATGCGAAAGACTTCTCTCGGCACGAGCCGACTCGGCAGGCAAAAATCGGGCAAATTCTTTCGCGATTACCCACGAGGCAAACGTGCTGAACCGAAAACCCTTGACATAGTCAAACTTTTCGACCGCTCTGATAATCGCCATATTGCCCTCGCTTATCAAATCTGAAAAATTTGCGCCTGTGGCATGTCTGCCCGCCACTCGAACTACAAGTTTTAAATTAGCCTCGATTATCAAATTCTTTATACGCTCTGCCTGCTTTAAATACTGCTCGGCCTGATGGGCAGCGTTTGCGCAGGGCAAGGTCAAACTTAAATGGTGAATATTCTCAGCGGCAAGATATTTTAGAAAATTATATCGCCGGAAAAGCTCAGACTCCTGCTGACGAGTGAGGGTATGAATTTTTTGTATAGTATCGATAAACGCCTGCCAGTTTTCGTCGGGTCTGTTTTTTGTTTTGTCCAAAATTCCTTTCGGCATTCTCCTAACCGATACCGGCAAGGAAAGAATTTTTTCCTCAGCATCCGACGAGATAAACTCATCGCTCATAACATATTCGATATTTGCCGAAAGAAGTTTTCCGATTCTCTTTCGGTTTATAACCCTATATATCGAGCTGACGCTTTTATTGAATTTAGCCGCAATCTGCTCAATCGAGGCGCCGGATTCATACATATTGTATATTAACGCAGTTTCCTTTGAGCCCAGCAGGATATGAGAACTTTTGAATATCTGCTTTTTGTGTCTTGTCTCATAATCGGCAACAATCAGCCTGATTGTCTCAATCGCCCTTTTGAAATGGGCGGCTGCTTTTTTTATTATTGCCGTTCTGCTCAAACCGCCCTCCGAGCCGAGCTGCTGTACCATTTCAATAATAGCCTGTTTAACCGCAGGAGAAGTCGTACTGAACTGAGAGGCTTTTTTCACAAGCTCGGTGTTTTTGCCGACAAAATCCTCGACGGCAGAAGATGCAAAACCGATTCCCGAAGTATTTCCGCTAAAAATGTATCTTCTGCATAATAGTCCCCTCTTGCGCCAACGCTCAATTGTCCTTTTCGAAACATTAAATTTTTCCGAAAGCTCGTCAATCGAATAAATCTTCTCACCCTGCTGGTCGGCTTTTAATTTCAGCCTTGCACTTGCACGCAAAACATAAACCGGCAAATCCAGCAGAAGCTCTGAGCCGGCAATTGTCTCTGTCTTCATCTGGCTTTTTGGCCGATAGCCGGTAATTTTAAAGCAAATAAATTCAAAGGGATACTGCCTGTCAGCTTCAATTATCTTGTAAAGCTCCTCGGCGGCGGCAAGCTGTTTGAGCTGTCGCACCCTCGGCACAAAACTTGTCTCCATAAAGAGTTGTGAAAGTAATGGATTTTTTATTTTTTGCATATCCCCAATTTTACGCCAAAAACTACAGCAGAGTCAAGAGAATACACCCATTTTTATCATATAACCAGGTGTCAAAGAAAAGAGGGAATAAAAACAGCACCGGAGTCGGTGCTGTTTGAAAATCGTTAATAAGAAAAAATTATTTGCCAATAAGTGATTTGGCAAGGTCAACGGCTGACGCGGCATCGGGGGCGTAGCCATCGGCGCCAATCCTGTCGGCGTAGGCCTGCGTTACAGGAGCACCGCCTATCATTGTCTTTACGGCAAGGCCGGCTTCCTTCAAGGCCTTGACAGTCTTTTCCATCGAAGGCATTGTAGTAGTAATCAGTGCACTCAAGCCGACAATCTTCGCCTTTGTCTCTTTTGCCTTTTCCACAAACTTGGCGGCACTGACGTCAACGCCAAGGTCAACAACATCAAAGCCCGCGCCTTTTAACATCATAGCCACGAGGTTTTTGCCGATATCGTGCAAATCGCCCTGAACCGTGCCCATCACAGCCTTTCCCACAGGCTCAACGCCGGCCTCAATCAGCTTGGGCGCAAGAACCTCCAGGGCGCTTTTCATCGCTCGGGCGGCAATAAGAACCTCAGGAATATAAACCTCGTTTTTCTTGAACCGCTCGCCAATTACGTTCATGCCGGCAATAAGACCATCGTTAAGAATTATCCCTGGAGGGACGCCTTCGCTGATAGCAGCCCTGGTTATCTCAAGTGCCCTCGTCTGGTCACCCCTTATCACAGCTTCGCTTAACGCCTTCATATCTGCCATTACTCTATTCCTTACCTGAAAAGACAATAAACCATAATTTCCAATTCTACAAACCCGTCTCGACGAGGCGTTGAGCCGAGGTCGGACAGGCGAATATTAAACCGTTTTTCAACCAAACTATCAAGAGAGAAGTCTGATAATGGAAAAAATAGCAAATTTGCACAGTATCACAGCAAAATAATTACAAAAAAAAGCCCCTGCTTTATAGCTAATTTGATGAAATTAACGGAAAATTCAGTATGATACCAACCGGAGAAACTGAGAAATAACAAGGTCCAAAATGAGCAATTATATAGTACTTGTTAAACAGGTGCCGGATGTTACTCAGATAACAGACAATGCCTTTGACCCCCAAACCGGCACGCTTATTCGGACAAGGCTGGCAAGTGTGATAAATGAGTTGGACACACTGGCACTTGCAGCCGCCAACCGGATGAATCAATCAGGCCCAAAACCGGGTAAAATCATTGTTTTGACCATGGGCCCGCCGATGGCTCAGGATGTCCTGCGATACAGCCTTGCAAGGTGTGCCGATACTGCTGTACTCTTGACCGACAAGGCATTAGGAGGAGCTGATACATGCGCAACGGCAAACCCCCTTGCCTATGCCATCCGAAAAATCGTCAAAGACATACTCGGCGGCAGCAATGACTACTATATCGTAACCGGTATGCAATCTGTTGACGGCGATACCGCTCAGGTGCCGGCTCAGATTGCAGAAGAATTCAACATCCCATGTGTTACATACGTAACCGATGTGGAATACAAACACAGCAGGTTTGAATTTACAAGAATTATCAGCGGCGGAAGTCAGGTAGTAACCACGCGCTCGGTGCCGGCGGTTATTACCATTGCAAAATACGAATACCCCCTGTTCGCAACCTTCGCAGATACCAGAAAAGCGAATAGATTCAAGCTTGCTCAGTGGGATGCCGACGATATCAAGGCCGTCAACATAGGAATAAACGGCTCAAGGACTCGCGTTATCAGGGTTTTCCCGCCGGGCAAGACTACAAGAAAATGCCGACAGATAACCGAACCGACAGAACTTGCAGAGGCAATTGCCGAAAGCTTCAGTGAATCGCAAAAGCAAACCGCAAAAACCGAGGATAAAACCGACACCTATATCCTGCCTGAAAAAAGAGTGAATCTATTCAATAGAAGTTTTGAAGGAACAAAAAAAGAAAGCGAAGATTACAAAATCCTTGCTGATATCTTCGAAAAGCTCGCAATTACGAAACTATCAGAAATTACGGAAGAAATAAAAGAAAACATTCTCAGCCTGGCCGGCGAACATTTCCATAAAAATGCCCTCGAAGATATGCTCGAAGGATTCAAAGCCGCCGCACCCTGTTATCAGGGCGAGGTCTGGGTCGTTGCAGAACTCAACGCAGGAAAAATTCATCCCGCGACATTCGAACTTATCGGAAAGGCTCGAAGCCTTGCAGGCTCACTCGAAACAAAAGTCGGCGTGACTATCGCAGGAGACAACATCCAGAAGTTCTGTCAGGAACTTATCGTCGCCGGTGCTGATGTAGTTTATACGATTGAACATCCGGTGCTCGGCGAATTCGACCCCGCAGCCTACAAAAAAGCAATTTCAGATACCATCAGACAGTACTGGCCGCAGATTGTGCTGTTCGCTGCTACGCCGACCGGCAGAGTGCTCGCACCGATGATAGCTTACAGACTTGGATGCGGACTGACGGCCGACTGCACAGAACTGGATATAAAAGACAGCTCCAGAAAAGGACAAATCGGAATACTGATGCAGACACGGCCTGCTCTGGGCGGTAATGTTATGGCGACAATCTGCACAAAAGATTCAAAAAGCCAGATGGCAACTGCACGGCCGGGTGTAATGAAAAGGCTGCCGCCGGAGCCAGCAAGAAAGGGCAAAATTATTAAACAGACGCCGCAATTAAGCGAAGCAGATTTAAGCCTTAACATTATCAGAACAGAAACCGGCACCGGCCGCGTCAATTTCGACGCCGAAATAGTCGTCAGCGGCGGAAAAGGCATGCAGAGCAGAGATAACTACGAAAAGCTGCTGAATAAACTTACCGCAGCCATTGCAGAAAGATTCAAGAGAACCTGCGAACGCGGCGCTTCGAGAGCCGCCGTCGAACAGGGCTTCATCGACAGAATCCACCAGGTCGGACAGACAGGCACTTCAATAGCGCCAAAAGTATATATCGCACTTGGGATATCCGGCGCGATTCAGCATATGATAGGCGTTGCGAACAGCGAAACAATAGTCGCGGTCAACAGCGACCCAAACGCACCTATTTTCAAACACTGTGATTACTACATAATAGGAA